>Ga0180429_10003178_pt1 | contig 13337 bp, 10 predicted proteins | sample SS_ome_FD_132428 | JGI IMG/M metagenome (GOLD analysis project Ga0180429, IMG submission 132428) | Hypersaline lake sediment archaeal communities from the Salton Sea, California, USA - SS_1_S_1 metaG | ecosystem: Environmental > Aquatic > Non-marine Saline and Alkaline > Hypersaline > Sediment ...
AGGTTGTCAGGCAGTGAGTATCGACGCGGCAGATCCCCCGATCCCCGCCGGGCCCCAAGGGGGAGACCCGTACGCAGCACAGGCGCGTTTTCTGGTCAGCGACCTGCTCTCGGAACTGGATACGTACCTGCCGTCCGAGCAGGTACGTGAGGTATATCGAGCCTACCTGTTTGGTGCTGAAGCCCATGAGGGGCAGAAACGCCTCTCCGGTGAACCCTATATCTATCATCCGGTTGCCGTGGCGCGTATCCTTGCCCGGCTGCGTATGGACCATAAGTGTCTCGTGGCCGCTATTCTGCACGATGTGATCGAGGATACAGCCTTTGCCAAGGAACAATTGGCTAAGGAGTTTGACCAGGAAGTCGCTGAACTGGTGGACGGGGTCAGCAAGCTGACCCACCTCAGGTTTCGTTCACGCGCCGAAGCCCAAGCGGAGAATTTCCGCAAGATGCTGCTGGCTATGACCCGGGATATCCGCGTCATCCTGATCAAGCTGGCTGATCGCTTGCATAACATGCGCACTCTCGGGGTCATGAAGCCGGCCAAGTCCCGTCGTATTGCTCGGGAGACCCTGGAAATTTACGCCCCCATCGCCAATCGGCTCGGGATCAACAGCATCCGACACGAGCTCGAGGAGCTGGGCATGGCGGCTCATTGGCCCTGGCGTGATCGGGTGTTGCGCGGGGCACTCAAGAAACTCTGTGGCAATCGTCGCGAGCTCGTAGCCGATGTCGAGCAGTTGATCAATAATCGGATCGAGCAGGAAGGCCTCAAAGGTGAGGTGCGCGGCCGGCAGAAACGCGTCTACAGCGTTTACCGAAAGATGCGCGATAAGAAGCTGTCACTGTCAGAGCTGGCTGACGTTTTTGCCTTTCGTATCGTGGTCGATTCGGTTGATACCTGCTACCGGGTGCTTGGCGTTGTACACAATATCTACCGGCCGATGCCCGGGCGGTTCAAAGACTACATCGCCATTCCGAAGGCTAACGGCTACCAGTCATTGCATACGGTTTTGTTCGGTCCGCAGGGGATTCCGATCGAGATCCAGATTCGTACCCACGACATGCACCGGGTGGCCGAAGAGGGTATCGCGGCACACTGGCATTACAAAGGCAACAAAGGTGGGAACATCACCTCAGATGCCGCCGCCGAGTGGTTACGGAACCTGTTGGAAGTGCAGAAGAGCTCCGGTGACTCGATGGAGTTTCTGGAACACGTCAAGGTGGATCTTTTTCCGGACGAGGTCTACGTGTTCACCCCGCGTGGCAAGATTATCGTGCTGCCACGTGGCTCCACGGTCATCGACTTTGCCTACGCAGTGCACTCGGATGTGGGGAACCAGTGTGTTGCGGCGCGTGTGGACCGCCGCCTGGCGCCCTTGCGTACCCGTCTTCACAGCGGCCAGACTGTCGAGATCATGACCAAGCAGGATGCCCGGCCTAATCCAGCTTGGCTCAACTTTGTGGTCACCGGCAAGGCGCGCGCCACAATTCGGGCCTATCTGAAGCGGCTGGAAAAGCGCGAGGCAGCAGCCTTGGGGCGTCGTATGCTCGAGCGCGAGCTGGAACAGCTCGGCTACACGCTCGACGATGTTGGCGAAGAAGAGCTGGCCGAGGTGGTTGTCGAGTTGGGGCACAAGAATTTTGACCTCCTGCTTGAGCAGATCGGTCTGGGTAACCGCATGGCCCGCCTGGTGGCGCGGCTCCTGGTGGTTGCCGAACCGCATCAGGATGAGGAAGGCGAGGCCGCCGGTTCGCTGAGCATCCAGGGCAGCGAAGGGCTTGTTGTCAACTATGGCAAATGCTGTGGGCCGATTCCTGGCGACCCGGTGGTGGCCACATTCAGCCCGGGGCGCGGTATGGTGGTGCATCACCAGCAGTGTCCGAACCTCGGCGATTTTCGTCGTCAGGGACAGAGCTGGGTCGACGTGCAATGGGATGAGTCGGTTGAAGGTGAGTTCTCGACCATTGTTCGTGTAGACGCGGGGAACCAGCGGGGCATGCTGGCTACGCTGGCCTCGGTGATTGCCGCAGAGGGCTCCAATATCGAAGACGTCCGCAGCGAGGAAAGGGATGGCCTCAGTTCAAGTCTGCGTTTCGTCATCACAGTGCGTGGGCGTAAACACCTGGCCTCAATCTTTCGTCGTATTCGTGCTACGGAAGGGGTACTGAAGGTAGCCCGGGTGATTGGCTGATCTTCTTCAGCGGAGCCGTAGCTCTCCGTCGACGTTCAGCAGGCTGATTTCTCCCTGTATCACCGCCAGCAAGGTTTCTCCCGCCACCCCGCGACGCCACCCTTCAAGCAACTTGCAATCCTTATCCCCACGCACCAGTTTTTGCAGGTCCTTGTGTGTCCCGATGGCCTGCGGGGAAAGCTGGTGTCGTGCCGCCAGCAGGCGCAGGCTGGCGCTCAGCAGATCGACCATAGCCTCCTGTTGCGGGGTCAAGGGCTTGGGGCGGCCTTTCTCTTTTGGCCAGCTGTGCTTGTCCAGCTGACAGGCCTCGTCGATCAGCTGCAGCAGGGATTTGCCTTCGCGCCGGACCATACCTGCCTCGATGCCACGAACCCTGGACAGGCTTTCCAGGTTGCGCGGCAGGCGCCGGCACAGCTCAACCATCACGTCGTCTTTGAGCAGCCATTTGCGAGGTAGATCGCGTTCACGCGCCTGCAATTCGCGCCATTGTGCCAATGCCTGCAGGACGGCAAGTTGTCGGCCGCGCAGGTGTTGACGTCCCTTTATCTTTTTCCAGGCCTCGCCGAGGGGCGGTTGGTAAGTGGCGGGGTCGGCCAGTGTGGCAAAGTCGGCTGCCAGCCACTGCAGGCGTTCGCGATCAGACAGGCGCCCCCGCAGGTTGAGGTACAGCTTGCCAAGATAAATCACATCGTCGAGAGCATAACGGATCTGTTGCTCGTCGAGTGGCCTGATTGACCAGTCGGTACGCGATTGGTCCTTGGGTAAATCGACCTCGAGTACCTGGTTGACCAAGTTAGCGTAACCCACCTGGTCGCCGAACCCCAACAGCGCAGCAGCTGGCTGGGTATCGAACAGCGGCAAGGGGAACTGATGCCAATCGTTCCAGAAGATCTCGAGGTCTTGGCGAGCGGCATGCAGGACTTTGAGAATGCTGCCATCGAACAGGACGTCGAGCAGTGGCTGCAGGTCTTGCAGGCGGATGGGGTCAATCGCCGCTGCCAGCTCTCCATTGCACACCTGGATAAGGCACAGGCGAGGGTAGTAGGTCTTCTCGCGCATGAATTCCGTATCGATGGCCAACCACTCGCTGCCGCGCAGGGTTTCGCAAAGACCGGCCAGCGCTTCAGGTGTATCGATAAAACTTTCTTGCATCGGCTCTTCCAATTTCGAGCGGCAAGCATAGCATTAGGGTCCTGTTGTGATTTTCTGGCTATCGGAATGACTGAGTTGATTCGCTTTTTCTGGCAAATGGCATTGTTGCGCAGAGCGCCGCAGGATTTGCCGGGTTCGATGTTTCTGCTTCAGGTGTTGTTGGCGATCAACCTGGGGCTGAATTTTCTGCTGGGGCTCAACGTTTTTGACAACCCGGTGGATGTGCTGGGCGCAACAGTCCTGGAGCTGGCGTTGAGCGCGGCATTGCTGTACGCGGGTTTGCGTACCCACGGTAAGGGTGAACGTTGGCGTCAAAGTTATACGGCCTTGCTGGGGATAGGCGCGATCGGTGCATTGTTGGCCCTGTCTTATCGCACCGTCGCGAGTCTGATTGGAATCCCGGAGCTGGCGGGCCTGCTCGACCTGGCTGTGTTTTTCTGGCTATTGGTGGCGATGGCGCATATCGTTCGACATTCTTTCGAGATTGCGTTGCCATTCGCGATCATCATCGTGTTCCTCTATACAATGTTCATGCTTGGGCTGGTGGCGCAGTGGTTTGTACCGGAACTGCCAGCAGCCCAGCCCTGACCTTGCAGTTCGGTATTTCTATGCACATCCATATTCTTGGCATCTGTGGCACTTTCATGGGCGGCATCGCGCTGATTGCACGTGCGCTGGGACACCAGGTTTCCGGCTCCGATGCCGATGTCTACCCACCTATGAGTACCCAGCTGCAGCAGGCAGGGATCCAGCTGATGGAAGGGTTTGAACCTTCGCACCTGGACCCCGAGCCCGACATGGTGGTTGTCGGTAACGCGATGTCGAGGGGTAACCCGGCGGTCGAGTACATGCTTGAGCGCGGCCTGCGCTACACATCCGGTCCGCAGTGGTTGGCAGAGCATGTCCTGCATGATCGCTGGGTACTCGCGGTGGCAGGTACGCATGGCAAGACAACAACCAGCAGCATGCTGGCCTGGATACTGGAAGATGCGGGGCTCAATCCCGGTTTTCTCATCGGTGGGGTGCCGCATAATTTCGGTGTTTCCGCGCGCGCTGGAGGTGCGCCGTTTTTTGTGGTCGAAGCAGACGAGTACGACACCGCGTTTTTCGACAAGCGCTCAAAGTTTGTGCACTACCACCCGCGTACGCTGGTGATGAACAATCTTGAGTTCGATCATGCGGATATCTTCGAGGACCTGGAGGCCATCCAGAGGCAGTTTCACCACCTGATGCGCACCGTGCCAGGCAATGGCCTGGTGGTCTCGCCGCTCAACGATGGCAACCTGCACGACGTGCTAGACATGGGCTGCTGGACACCTGTCGAGCATTTTGACGTGTCTTTCGAAGCAAGTTGGCATGCAGCCAACAGTAACGCGGATGGCAGTGCCTTCGATGTGATCTGCGAGGGCATCGATACCGGCCGGGTCGAGTGGGAATTGACTGGTGCGCACAACGTGGCCAATGCATTGGCCGCCCTGGCGGCGGCGCGCCATGCGGGCGTACCGCCCACGGCGGGCGTCGAGGCACTAAGCCGTTTTCAGAACGTCAAGCGGCGTATGGAACTGCGGGGCGAGGTCAATGGCGTCAGGGTCTATGATGATTTTGCCCATCACCCGACCGCTATCGAAACAACCTTGCATGGCCTGCGGGCGCAGGTTGGTGACGGGCGCATTCACGCAGTGCTGGAGCCACGTTCGAATACCATGCGCATGGGCGTGCATGCGGATCGGCTGGCGGATTCGCTGGTCGAGGCCGACCGCGTATATGTATTTGCCCCATCCGGGCTCGACTGGGATGCGCGATCCGTGCTCGCCGGTGTCGGGCCTTACCTGCACGTTGCAGAGACTACCCAGCAGATAGTGGATGCACTCGCGGTGACCGTCGAACCGGGTGATACCATCCTTGTGATGAGTAATGGCGGTTTCCAAAACATTCACCAGCGCATGCTGGAAGCCTTGGCTGCGGGAGCAGCGCCATGAGTAATGCGATTGCTGTCGCCATCACCGGTGCGTCCGGGGTGCAGTATGGGTTGCGCCTGGTGGAGTCCCTGCTGGCCGCTGGCGAACAGGTGCAACTGATGTTGTCCCAAGCGGGGCAGGTCGTGGTCAACATGGAGACCGACCTGGAACTGCCGGGGCGGCCGCAGGAGATCGAGGGTTACCTGGTTGAAAGGTTTGCCTGCGAATCAGGTCAGTTGACTGTTTACGGGCGACAGCAGTGGACCGCGCCGGTGGCCAGCGGTACCAATCCGCCGCGCGCGATGGTGATTTGCCCGTGCACGACCGGCACTTTGGCCTCGGTGGCCAATGGCATATGCGACGATCTGATCGACCGGGCTGCCGATGTCGCCCTGAAGGAAAAACGTAAGCTGATCCTGGTGGTGCGCGAGACACCGCTATCGAGCATCCATCTGCAGAACATGCTGACCCTGAGCAATGCAGGGGCGGTGATCATGCCGGCGAATCCCGGCTTTTACTTCAAGCCGCAGCGGGTTGAGGAAGTGGTGGATTTCATGGTGGCGAGGGTGCTCGATCATCTGGGCGTCCGGCATTCGCTGATGCTGCGCTGGGGCGACCCCGGCGAATCCTGAATCGGAATCACCCGGGTCGCGTCACACGCGTGGAAGCACTCAGGTGCGGAAGAAAGACACCAACTCCTTGAGTTCCACCGCATTCTGGCTGACCTGCTGAGAGGACGCCGATGTCTGCTCGGCCAGCGCAGCGTTCTGCTGCGTCATATCGTCTATCGAAGTGACCGCTTGGTTCACCTGATCGATGCCGGCTGATTGTTCAGCGCTGGCGGCGGCGATCTCGGCCACTATATCGCCGACTTTTTTCACTCCGTTGACAATTTCGCTCAGCGTTTCGCCAGATTCATTCACCAGCTCGCTGCCTGCCTCCGCTTTGGCGACACTGTCCTGAATCAGGTCCTTGATCTCTTTGGCCGCCTCCGCAGAGCGGGAGGCGAGGTTGCGTACCTCAGCGGCCACGACCGCGAAGCCTCGGCCCTGTTCCCCTGCTCGAGCCGCTTCCACGGAAGCATTGAGTGCCAGTAGATTGGTCTGGAAGGCTATCTCGTCGATCACGCCGATGATCTCAGCAATCTTGTTCGATGCCGTATTGATCTGGTCCATCGCCATGATCGCCTGGTTGACCACATTTCCGCCTTTCTCCGCCAGCTTCTGGGCGCTTGCGGCCACCTGATTGGCTTGTTGGGCATTCTCGGCGTTGTGGCGCACGGTTGATGTGAGTTCCTCCATGCTCGATGCTGTCTCCTCCAGACTGGAGGCCTGCTGTTCGGTGCGTGCGGACAGGTTGGCGTTCCCGGTTGCGATCTCGCTGACGGATGACTGAACCCGCGCTGATACGGAATTAAGGCGGCCAACGATATCCCGAAGGTTGGACATGGTGATATTGATATCGCCGGTGACCTTCTGGAAAGAGCCTTGATACTGGCGCTCGATTTGTTGGCTCAAATCGCCGTCGGCGAGTCCGCCGATCACCTGCCCGATGTCTTCAAAGACTTCTGTCAGTTGATCGAGCAGACGGTTGAAGCCGGCCCCAAGTTGTTTGAAGAACCCATGTTTGTTTTCCAGGTGGATTCGCTTTCGCAGATTGCCGGCACCAGCGGCCTCGACCAGCGAGTCGATCTCGCGTTCCACGGCAACCTCGGCAGTACGGTCGGTCCACTGTACCGAGGTGCCCAGCCGATTGCCTTCAGTATCGACGACCGGAGTCGCCAAGATGTGGATGGTACGGCTGCCGATAACCACCTCGGCTTCGTGAGTGTCGGACAGGCCTGCAAGGAGTGAGCGCTGGTGTTCAGGGTTGCGATGGAAATCGTCGATCGAGCAGTTGAGGATGTTGTTGATGTCGAACGCCGGGATTTCCTTCCTGATGTCGTCTTGTGCCTCTTCGAACAATTGCAGGGTGGATGTGTTCGCGTAGATGATCTTGCCCTTGTTGTCGGCCACCATGACTGCCGATTTGGCATTGTCCAGCGCAACTTTGATGCGTGTATTGGCCTCGGCCACAGCGCGTTCTTCCGCGAGGCGTTGTTCCTCGGCTGCCACTGCAGCAAGTTCTTCAGTTCGGTCGATTAGTTGCAGGACCCAGCCCTGCATAACCTGCTCGCCATTACGCACCGCCGTGGCGACAATGTCGACGGTTCGTCCTTTGTGTTTCCAGCGACGTTCAAAGGCCCCGCTATCCACTGTGAAGGCGTCGTTAAGGACGTCGATCAGCTTGCCGATGTGCTGCCCCAGGAGTGGTTCGATCTCAGGCTCAACAAATGCCAATAGATGTTCTGCTGCATTATTGCAGTAGATCAGGTTTTCGTCGGTGTCAGTTGCCACCACCGGGGTAGCAACCGCGTCCAACGCTGACCTGATGCGTTCGTTCTGCGCCGCCGCCTCCTCCGACTGGATGCGTTTCTTGAGATCCTGTTGCATGGCGTCAAGGGCGCGCATCAGCTCGGCGGTTTCGTCATCTCCGGAGGCTTCGATGGGATTGTCCAGAGAACCCTCGGTAATGTTGTTTGCCACGTCAGAGGCAGCCACGATCGGAGTCGCCAACTTGCGAGCAAAGCCGATGCCCAGAATCGTGATGGCGGCTGCGGCAACGGTGCTCAAGGCCAGCATCACCCACACCATGCTTGCAACGTCCGCAAAAGCTTCTGCTTCGTCTATCTCAGCAAACACTCCCCAGTTGACACCGTCGATGTCTACTGGTGCGAAGGCGGACAATACGGGAACACCACGGTAGTCATTGACAATTGCGACTGCGGTTTCGCCGCCAAGCGCGCGCTGCGTCGCGACTGTTTCCACTTCCTTTGACAGGATGGTGCTGGTTTGATCGAAGCGTGAGTTCGAGCGCATCAACTTGTCTTCGCCGACCAGGTAGACCTCGCCGGTCTCACCCATGCCGGTGCGCTGCGACAGCACTTCTGTAATCCGGTCGACCGGCATCTGGAAAACCAGAACACCTACTTTCCTGCCGGCCTTGAAAATCGGAGATGCGATAAAGGAGGCTGGTGCCTCATAGGACGGGGTGTAACGAGCGAAATCCACCAGAAATGCTTGGTCTGCGGAATTGGCGGCTGCCGCCCGGCGAAAAGCATCGGCAAAATTGGTGTTGGCGTAAGGACCGGTTTTCAGGCTGGTGGCGAAATCCAGTTCTTTGAACACCGAGTAAACGATGTTGCCACTATCAATATCCACCAGAAAGATATCGTAATAGCCGAACTTCTCCAGGTAGTCGCGAATTGCCGGGTGATATTTAAGATGGAAACGCTGATAAAGGGAACCGTCATCGTGAGCATCGAGCTGGTGTTTTTCCCCCAAGGGGTTGGGATTATCAGAGATGTAGGCGGCCTGTAGTGCCTTTGCCTTTTTGTCCTTCGGTACGAGCGCGGCTATTTCGATGCCTTCTCCCGTTTCGCTTCGATACTTGGTCGCGAATTCTTCCTCGTAGTAGCGGATCAAAGACCTGCTCTGCTCAAGATTCTGCTGTTCGGAGGCTTCCTGCCGGTCAAAGCTCTGGTAGTTGTCAAAGGCCTGGCGTAAACCAATCATCGCATCCTGGATCATAGTGCTGCCGGACAGAGTGACTACCTGGTCTCGAATCTGCTGGAAGTACAGCTCAACCTGCTGCTTCTTCGCATCCCTGATGGATTCCAGCCTGTCCTCGCCGTGCTTATGCAGAGCATTACTGGCTATCCAGCTGGCTGCGACTGCCGCGAGTGCCAGTGGTACCAGTCCCAGTAGCAGCGAAAATGTTGTAAGTTTGCCTCTGATCTTCACCGAGTGAATCCCCTGCGATTACGCGTACTTGGCGCGCGGTATGAAGCGCGTTGCGAAAAACCCATTACAGAGCTAACTAGCGACGTTTTTAAGGGGAGCTTTAGGCCATATCCCGGGTTCAGCGGAAAGACCTGGAAAATACTTCAGCGTCTTGCGTGCAAGGCGATCAATAAGAGCACCACGGCAAACAGCCCGGCTACGACAAGAAGAGTGTTGCCAAGCCCGTCGCTACCTGTAGTCTGTCCGAGAAGAATGCCTGGGGCGAGGTAAGCAGGGGCCCACACCAGGGCGGAAAGGATGTTGGCCAGGTAAAAACGCCCGGCCGGCATGTCCATCAGTCCGGCGACCAGTGGCACGATGGCCCGCAATGGGCCGAAGAACCGTCCCAGGGCGACGCTCACGTCCCCCCAGTTTCTGAAGAACTCGTGGCCCTTTTCCAGGTGGTCCGGGTGCAGGCGAAACCACTTGAAGCGTTCGGTCAGGTAGTCGAAGTGGCGTCCCAACTGGTAGCTGAGACCGTCGCCGATGATCGCTCCGGCCACCGCCCAGACACACATGCTCCAGAAATCCAACACGCCGCTGCCGATCAATGCACCGGCACCGAGCAGAATCACCACGCCCGGCACCAGCACCCCGACGATTGCCAGTGATTCGGCTAGAGCGACCAGGAAGATCACCCAACCAGCGTGATGCGGGTTGGCGCTTATCCAGGCCAGTAGCTGGTCAAAATATTCAGCCAAGTGATTGTCAGGCGAGCGTGGCGAACACGCGTTCAGCCGCCTGGATAGTGGCGGTCAGGTCGTCGTAGGTGTGAGCGGCGGAGACGAAGCCTGCTTCGAAGGCGGACGGCGCCAGGTACACGCCCTCTTCGAGCATCCCATGGAAAAAGGCCTTGAAGCGGTCCTGGTTGCAGGCGGTGGCGCCGGCGAAGTCTGTGACTTTCTCTGCCTCGGTGAAGAACAGGCCGAACATGCCGCCGACGTGATTCTCGGTCATCGGGATGTTGGCGGCATCAGCAACCTCCATGATGCCGGAGACGAGGGTGTCGACCTTGGTGGTGATGCCACCGAAGAATCCCGGTTGGCTGATCAGTTCCAGGGTCTTCAGGCCAGCAGCCATGGCGACCGGATTGCCGGACAGGGTGCCGGCCTGGTAAACGGGGCCCAGGGGAGAGATTTGCTCCATGATCTCGCGCTTGCCGCCGAAGGCACCGACAGGCATGCCGCCACCGATGACCTTGCCCAGGGTGGTCAGGTCTGGCTTGACGCCGTAAAGGCCTTGCACGCCTCCCAGGCCAACGCGGAAGCCGGTCATGACCTCGTCGAAGATCAGCACGGCACCGGACTGGTCGCAAACATCACGCAGGCTCTGCAGGAAGCCCTCGACCGGCGGGATGCAGTTCATGTTGCCGGCCACCGGCTCGACAATGATGCAGGCTATCTGCTCGCCGATCTGTTCGAAGGTCTGTCTGACCTGTTCGGCATCATTGTAGGTCAGGGTGAGAGTGTGCTCTGCCAGTGACGCCGGCACGCCTGGGGAAGATGGCTCTCCCAGGGTCAGCGCGCCGGAGCCGGCTTTCACCAGCAGCGAGTCGGAATGGCCGTGATAGCAGCCTTCGAATTTCACGATCTTGTCGCGCCCGGTGTAGCCACGTGCCAGTCGTATTGCCGACATGGTGGCTTCGGTACCGGATGAGACCATGCGCACCAGCTCAATGGAGGGCATCAGCTCGCAAACCTTGTCAGCCATGATGGTCTCGATCTCGGTCGGCGCACCGAAGGATAGCCCACGTCCAGCAGCCTCGCGCACGGCCTCGATCACTTCGGGGTGTGCGTGTCCCAGGATCATTGGGCCCCAGGAGCCGACATAGTCGATGTACTTATTGCCATCCGGATCCCAGAAGAAGGCGCCCTGAGCACGTTCGATGAATACGGGCTCGCCACCGACGCCCTTGAACGCGCGCACCGGCGAGTTCACCCCGCCAGGGATATGCTGCTGGGCGGATTGAAAACGTTGCTGGGCGTCATTCATGGGTGCTTCTCCGGGTCGGATTCAAAGAGGTTTTGTAGGGATTGTGCTGCAAGCGCGACTTCATCTGCAGCGAAAACGCCGCGAATCACCGCCAACATGTCAGCACCTGCCTGAATAAGCTCGGCGCCATTGTCAGGGGTAATACCGCCTATCGCAACAATCGGGCAGTGTAACTGCCTGCGCGCACGGCGGAGTAATTCCTGGTCGGCTTGTATGGCCTCCGGCTTGCTGGCGGAACTGAAGAAACGGCCAAATGCCACATAGTCGGCCCCTGCGTCTGCAGCCTGTTGCGCCAGTTCGAAGCGGTTGTAGCAGGAAACGCCGATGATCGCTTCGTCACCCAGGCGCTCGCGTGCAGCATGCAAGCCGGCATCGTCTCGACCTAGGTGCACGCCATGCGCACCTATGAATGCGGCTAATTCCACATCGTCATTGATCAACAGCGGGATATTGTGGCGTCGGCAGGTGGCCAGGATAGCTTCAGATTCGGCCAGGCGCTGTGGTTGGTTATCGGTCTTGTCGCGATACTGGATCACGCGCGCCCCTCCCTGGATGGCTTTCTCCACCTGGGCGGCCAGGGCATCACCCTTGAAATCGGCATCGGTGATGGCGTAGAGGCCTTGAAAGGCAAAGCCCGCAATCTTTTTCAATTCATACTCCGACGGGTCGGGAAAAGCTGTCCAGAACCAATTTTTTGGGCATTTTTGAGCGCCTCCCAGGTAAATTGTTGTGCCTGCTGCACGGCCTGTTCGATCGGTTTGCCCAACGAAAGTTCGCAGGCGCATGCGCTGGACAAGGTGCAGCCGGAGCCGTGGTAAACATGGGGCAGGCGTGGCCATTCATAATCCTGTCGGCCACCTGCCTGGTAGAGGGTGTTGCGGACCTGGTCTGACTCAGTCTCGTCAGCGCCGGTGATCAGTAGCGCCTTGCATCCGCCGCCCAACAGGGCCTGTGCTGACCGGTCGATATCCTGCATGCCGGAGAGTCGGCGTGCCTCGGCACGGTTCGGGGTCATTAGCGTGGTCAGTGGCAGCAGTTGTTCCCTCACTACCTGCAACAGGGAGTCGTTGGCCAGTGGTTTGCCGCCGCCGGCTGCGAGTACCGGGTCCAACACAACAGGCAGTTGCAGGGTGTCGATTAGCGTGGCAGTGGCCCTGGCAATCTGCGCATCGCCGAGCAGGCCGATCTTGATCACCGATGGCTGGATATCGGACAGCAGCACCCTCGCTTGATGTTCGAAGTCGCCCGCTCGCTGGGGGTGGATGGTCTTCACATTGTGGCTGTCCTGGGTGGTCAGACAGGTCACCAGGGAACTGGCCCGGCAGCCGAAGGAGAACGCGGTTTCCAGGTCGGCCTGCAGCCCGGCACCACCGCTGGGGTCATGGCCTCCGATGAAAAGAATCATCTGGCCTGGTTGGTCTAGGGCATATGACATAGCGGCGCTATGGTATCAGGCTGCAATGCACAGGGTAATTTGCTCGGTCATACGCCTGTAGGCTCTGGCAAAATCACCGTTTTGTGCTTTTGTCGAGGGACGACATGAAAACTTACATGTGCGTTATCTGTGGTTACATTTACAAGGAAGCGGAAGGCGATCCAGACAGCGGTATCGCGCCCGGGACCTTGTGGGAAGACGTGCCGATGAACTGGCAGTGTCCGGAGTGCGGTGCCGGCAAAGAAGACTTCGAAATGATGGAAATCTGAACGGCACGGTGGAAACCCCTACGCCCTGGCGAATCTGAACTACACTGGAAACACGGCGGGCGGCCGGTCCCCGTCAACATCTTTCAATTGAGGCTGCGGTTGCGGTTCTGACCGTACCCCACGGCGTGGGTGTGCAGCTGATGAATGTGAGGGGACGGCCATGAGTCTATTGAACCGCGCTTGTGAGCGCCTGACCGGTGTGGCCCGCGAATACTGTGACCTTATCGAATCACTGGGTATCCGCAACGCCGAGCCCGCTGTCCTGGTGGGCGAACTCAGCCAACTTCTACCGCGTCTGCACGCCGCCGTGGCAGTGCTTGGCGATGCCGAAAACGCTGGTGGTTTCACTGAGAGCGTTGATCTCGAACGCCGCTTCGAGTTGTTCATGCAGCTGCGCAGGCTTCTGGGGGATCACGATGCCTACTGGATGGAATTTGATGTTGCGCGCGATGGCCA
>Ga0180429_10003180_pt1 | contig 13335 bp, 32 predicted proteins | sample SS_ome_FD_132428 | JGI IMG/M metagenome (GOLD analysis project Ga0180429, IMG submission 132428) | Hypersaline lake sediment archaeal communities from the Salton Sea, California, USA - SS_1_S_1 metaG | ecosystem: Environmental > Aquatic > Non-marine Saline and Alkaline > Hypersaline > Sediment ...
AAATTACACCCCCGACACCACGCCAGCGGAGGCGAATCATGCGGATAATCTGGCGGCACATTTGGCTGGCATCGACAATGCCCTGGGCAACTGGTACGGGGTTTCGTGGAACGAAACAGCAGACTCGTACACGCGCAGAGGCAGCCTGGCAGGGCAGGCGACAGGCACCAAACCTGACGATGCTCTTCTTCCCATCCAAGCCTCCATGCGACGGTGTGTAGTCTCTGACGCCGGGGTTGTGCAGTATTATTTGTATGCCTCTGACAGCACAAAAAAGGCTGATGGAAGCGCGGCCGATCTGACCGGTGGCGACGGCCAGGTAATGGTTGAAATCCCAAAATTTTATATCCGCTATGCGTACTCAAGCCCCACACACTCATGGGATATTTCCTTTCAACCACTTGCCGGGTTCGTTGCCCATCCTGCATTTTTAAAAGACGGGGTTTGGGTCGACCATCGCTATTTCGGCGCTTACGAAGGCAGCATGTACGATGCATCAGCAACAGCAATGGTCGGGGCTGCCGACATCGTGACAGCATACACTATCGCAGCAGGGGACTTACTATGCAGTGTTTCTGGCCAGTATCCTAAAGTGAATGAAACACGCGCCGACTACCGCACAATGGCGTCACAGCGTGGGGCTGGTTGGAGACAACAAGACTTCTTTTTGACTGCCGCCGTGCAACTTCTCTATCTGGTTGAATACGCCGATTTCGACAGCCAGTCCATGATCGGAAACGGGCGTACAATGTTTTCGAGCGGTAGTTGGATAGCGGATAACCAGGGCAACGGCGGCTACATCGGGCAGTGCGGTTACAGTAACGCAGATGGCAATGCCACAAACGCGACAGATCGTGCCGCTGCATTAAATATCTCCGCGATTGATACGTCGCAGGCCGCGTACCAAGATTACATGACATATCGCGGAATTGAGAATTTTTTCGGTAACGTGTGGCAATGGGTAGATGGCATCAACGTAAACGACAACATCCCCTACGCTTGCAACAATCCCGACGATTTCGCCGACGATACGGCAACCGGCTACGACAGACTGGTCGATGTTGGCGGGAACAATGTAACCCTTCACAATGCGAACGGATACATCGGCGCTCTGGAACAGCTACAGGCCGGGTTCCTCCCCGCTGACGTAACCGGGTCAGACGCCACGAAAATCTGCGATTACTACTATCAAGATCCCGGTTGGCGGGTTGTGTTCTTTGGCGGGGTTGCGTATGTCGCTCTGAACGCCGGGGCGTTCTGCGTACATGCGAGGCGCACCTCGTCGAGTGACAATGTGGATGTCGGGGGGAGAATTTGCTACTAATGAATCTCGGTGGACTACAATGTTTTTACTTGATTACAAAAGCTATTTACAGGAGATTTAACAAATGACAACAGAACAAGCGACAACAAGACAACCGACCTTCGGCACAACCAGAGGTCAAATAATATTCCGGTACAACCACAAACAACTGGAAAGGGAAAACGATTTTGGAGAAGTAGAAACGTACTGGCAATGTAGCTACGTTCTACTCCCTAAAAAAACAGATATTTCGTCACATCGAACAATGATATCCGGTGCGCTCAATCAGGAAGTCAACACCTACATCAACAGCCATTACGATCAAGGCACTCAAAGCAGCTTCAACGGAATTTACGCAAAACGTGACACGCCGGACACCGTGAAGGACGACCTTGACCTTGTGTGGGCCTGGATAGCAACTGTTATGGGGTATTACTACCAAAAGAAAAACGACATCCTGACTCTGGAAGCGTTCGATGAGGTTACATGGGATTTTAGCCAGTTCGACAGCACCAAGCCGGACGTAACGCTTGCAGGCATTATGGCGGAGTTGGCGGGATGAGTACAATGAGAAGAAACCGTGAGCTGGAAGCCAAGTTGATTGGCGCAATGCAGGTCAAAGAGGTTACCGAACAGGAAGACACTCCAGACATAGACTCCTCAAAATGTTGTCCTATTTGTGGCAGTCAGTGTTTTGAGACTGTTCGTAAGAGCAACGGAATACTTGGCCCTGGAGGCATATCATGGACTTCGTACCATATTTGCGCCGGATGTTCCGTGATGTTCGCAGACCCGGCAAGGTTTCTGAGAGAACAGGGGACAACGAATGACTAACCAGCGTGAGGGATATTGTAGAGTGTGTGGGGAGTACAGCCAAGGAGTTTATATTGACAGCCCTGGAATATGCTCTGCTTGTGCTGCGAAGTTTAGCTACCCAAAGAGTTTAATTGAATTGGAAAAAAACATGAAAGACCTCGAACCTGAATTTTCTAAGGTAGTTGATGACCACTTTTGGGAATTAGTATAGAGAGAAGAACAATGAACCTCATGCCAGGCGACATTTTTCTGGTTTTTAATCCGACGTGGCTCGGCAAAGCCATCAACGCTGTCCAGCGATTTTGGGCGTATGATAGCAAATCTGAATATTCTCATGCCGGTATCATTATAGACCATCAAGGCAGTACATTTGAATCCTCATGGAAGGTTGAATCAAAAGATTTTCACAAGACTTACACCGGGAAACAAGTTCTGATAGCCCGACATCACAGCATGAACGACGTGCTTTTTGAGAAAGCGTTCAATAAAAGCATCGCGCAATACGAAGGCAAGAGATATCCCATACATCGCTTGATCATGCATATTTTTCCGCCGTTGGCGAAACTCAGCGTAGGCCCGGCGGTATGTTCGGAACTGGTTGCCTTGTTTTTATACGATTCGTATATTATGCCTTATTGGAAAGGTGTTAACCCGGACACTCTCTCGGATATGGTCAGGCACTGGAGAGGTTGGAGAATTATGTTCGAAGGGAAACTCAAACTGTGAACCATCTCATAAACTCACTGCTAATAATCGTCATGGTCGCGTCTGGAAGCTATCTGCTGTATTCGGCTGCGCTGGAGCCAGCAAAACCGTTCTCACCAATTCAAGAAGCGAAGCAGTGTGTTTTGGTCAATACTGTTCTTGAACACGCCATGGAGGCTATGAAAGCTGACAGGGCTTACCTCTTTCAGTTCCATAACGGTACTCATGCAGGTTCGAGGCAGTTCGTCTATTATTCGAACACTCATGAAGTTTGTGGATTAGGTATAAGTTCTGAAATGCTGGGACTGCAAAGAATCCCACTCTCCATGCTTGCACCTTCGTGGTTGCCTATCATGGAAAAGACCAAATCCTTTTATAGAAAAACCCAGGATGAGCCGCATAATCAAACGCGATTGATACTGGAAAAACAGGGCATAAAATCTGTAGCAATTTCGAGGTTGCTTTATATGGGAGAGCTGATAGGATTTATCGGTGTTGACTATGTAAGAGAAGAGCCGGATAATATAGATATGCATCAATTAGACGAAGCCGCTTCAATCATTCAAACATTGATTACAGGAAATAACTGACATGGATGTTCCACAAATTATTTCAACCATAGGTGTTATCGGCGGTATCGTTTTCGCAGTGGTAAAGGGATGGTCAATTCTCCACGAACGCCAAAAACAGCATTGGGCTATTCTCAATCAACACGCCGACCTGCTTGAAAAACTGTCAAAGCAAATGGCCGATATGCCTAAATGTGACACGTATGTCAGGAGAGAAGATTGCGAGAAGAACAAGAGTTTGCTCGAATCATTACGGATGACTATCCAGCAGTTGAATGATACGATTGACGGAATGCAAGTTGAGATGCGAAAGCAGGCTGATAAAATAAGCGAAGATCGGGTGAAGATGGGGAGCTACGTGGTCAAATTTGAAACACTTTTAGACGAACGAACAGAGAGAAGAAGCCATGGTTGATAGAGACCGAATACTATTCGTGGATGATGAGCCGGGCGTCAGGGACGTTATTTGCGGGGCCGTCGAAAGATGGGGATACAAGATCACATGTGTCGGAAACGCCGAAGACGCCATGGCTGTTTTTAAAAACGAAAAACCGTTTCTCACAATGACGGATTTGCGATTAGACGGGGACATCAGTGGGGCCATGCTCGCTACGAAGCTGCACAGAGAAAACCCTTTCTGTATCTTTATTGCGCTCACTGGATTCATGGAAGCCTTCGGTTTTGGATATCTGATCGGGTCCGTGTTTACAGATGTGCTTGTGAAGCCGGTAGTCATGGATGAACTTAAGAAACTAATTGATTTCTCGAAAGAGAGATCGAACAGATGGGCGGAGTGGATGTGATGGACAAACTTATTGACTCGATAAAACATCACGAAGGTTGTAAACTGATTCCATATCAAGATACAGCAGGCAAGATGACAATCGGATTCGGGCGCAATCTTACCGACAATGGCATCAATCTCAAGGAAGCGGAGGTGCTGTTCCAGACCGACCTCGCAAACGCTATCGAAGACTTTTGGAAACTGCCCTTTTCCGTGATCCTCAACTGCAATGCCGACAGGCGCAGGGTTCTTGTTGAGATGCTGTACAACATGGGATTGTCTAAACTTCTCGGGTTCACAAAAATGATCGGCGCATTGGAAGCATCTGACTTCCAACTCGCAGCGGATGAGATGCTCGATAGCAAATGGGCAAAACAGGTTGGGGAAAGGTCACGGCGGTTGGCGAACACCATGAAAACCGGGGTGTGGTGGATATAAAATGAAGCCATCTATCAATCCCGAAAAAGACGGGATCATTATTTCGGAATACTGCAATGGAACATACTACTTCCTTGAGTTTGATGATCACGGTGCCGTTGTAGGTAGCTTTATTGACGGAGACATGGCTCCAACAGTACGAAAGTTTGAATCTGTTTATGATGCATTCTTGCATTTCATGGTTTTGACTGACGACAGAGAAGTATAATGGCGCCACGGGATAGGTCATTTACGCGAAACACAAAGCGCAAAGCTAAAGCTCGAACAAAATGGATCATAAAAGAAATATGGCGTGAATCTGATGAGTGGACAAGCCCGGAAAATGTAGGTCGATGGGCGTCTGTTCATACTAAAAAGTGTAGTTGTTATATGTGCGGAAATCCAAGGAAACACTTCAATCAATTGACCGTACAGGAGCGAAAAGCGAAACTAAAGGAGGAATGATGGAAGCAGCAAAATTGTACAGACCTGCCTACGGGCATGGGGGTTTTCGAGGGCAGAGATTGTTACAGCCTAAGAATAGCAACATTCTTTTTCAGGGAAGTGTCCCATCATACTGGCTACTGAGATTTTACATCCCACCGGCCACTGAAGGGTTAATATCCTTCAACCTGACATGCCCACAAAACGCCATGATAGGCACAGTTGCCCGATTGGGCATAGTGCCTCAGGGAGAGAACTACAGCACGAACAGACCGGCAAACAACACATATATCAACTATCCTTGGCAAACGCGATCAGGGACGTGTCAGGAGCTTAGAGATCAAGACTGGATAGTCTGCAATACTGGTGGAACTATCAGCATCATGGCGGATTATTACAGCACTTCACTTGGAGAATGGCTGTTCGTCAAGATCATTTTCAACGGGAGAAATCCAGGAAACTTGGGAGCGAACCTTAACATACAAGTTGACCCTGTTGCGTATCAGAAATGGTATTCAACTATGCAATGGGACTCTGACGGCAATCCACCTTTAGATTGGGTGTCAGATGTTCCAACAATTCAACCACCAATTATTAAACCAGAACTACCAACACAAGGAGAGACGATTATGCCGATTCAAGAACTGACAGGAAGCTGGCCCACGAAACCGACAGTCAATTTAACCCCGGAACAGATTCAGGAGATGAAAGACAAGTTGCTCGCGCAGCTACTCGGGACAAACCCTGGGCAGATCAGCAAAGTTGAGCCGGAAGAAACTACGGACAAAAAGCCGATCATGGTAATCTATGAGGACGGAACATGGGTATCTGTGTAGGAGGGTAAAATGGACTTAACCGGCATTGGATCAGTGTTTGATTTTGCAAAGACCGTGGTCACCACCATCTGGCCTCCTGACGCTGACCCAGCAGAAAAAGCAAGGGCTGAACTGGCAGTGCAGGCCATGCTTCAAGACAGAGAGAAAGCTCTGCTCGAAACTCAGAAATCCGTGATGGTGGCGGAGATGGAGCAGAGTGACACATACACCAAACGGGCAAGACCCACACTGGTCTATGCCGGGTTAGCTTTCATCTTCTTGGTCAATGTAGCTTTCCCCATTCTTGCGTTTTTTACATCCCGCAGTACTCCCGCTATCAGTCTGCCTGCTGAGTTCTGGTGGGCTTGGAGTGGCGTCTGTGGGGTGTGGGTGATAGGCAGAAGTGCAGAGAAGCGGGGAGTACAGAACAAATTGACGAAAATGATTACAGGGTAGTGATTTGCCCGTCTCAGTGAGGGCCGGTCGTCAACATAGAACGTTTGTGTGGACCAGGGGCATAACCCCTTACGCCTCTACAGGACGTGACAGCAAGTCCGCACGGAACCTGCAAGCGCACCACGACAAAGGATCACACGCCGGAGCGACCTGACAGACGGGCAATTATTTTAAATCCTTCTCTATTTGCTTGACTACCTGTTGCACCCTATCTTGCCACGACCCATTCTGGCCGGGGCATATTAAATCATGAATATGATCAAATTGTTGAATCAACCATTTGCAATTTAATTTTAATTGAGTAATTCGCTGACCGTTTTCTTCTAATTCTTTGATACCGTAGTCCATGGCCTCAAATCCTCTTCCCATCGTTCATGAAACGTTTCTTCGGAATCATCGCCTTCCAACAAATAGTCAATTCGATTGACCATGATGGACGCTTTTTTCAGTAAATGTACTGCCTCTCTGAATTTATCCATCGTGGTCTCAGAAAAATGCTGGCTGATATCATCACCATATTCGTCTTTTTCCGTGCTGCGATTCCTATCAATTTCGTTATCTATTTGATCAGCGAGATTTCGAATATCCCAATCACTGTAATCCAAATATGCTCCGCTCATGCCGCCTCCCTTTGGTTTTTAAACCCCGTCATTTCAATTTCTCCAGCAATCATATAATGCCTCGCACAGTGCCTGGTACGGTTTTCGCCCCCGCCGTTATTACGCGGACTCGGACTTTCTCGATACTTATGGGGCAGGTTTTTCCTCTCAGTCTACGAGCCAGGCTTTCCAACCTCCGTCAGGCGCGAGGCATATGTTTATTTTGGCAGGCCGGGCGCAACTCCGGCGAGACTGTTTCCACCACACCGCTGCCAAAAAAGATTAATGAGTGAATCCTACGGAAATAAACTGATGTGTTCCGAACGCCTCTGTTTCGCCATCGTTACATATTGTTTCAAAAACCCCCAAGGGGGAAATCGTAATTCCATCAGCCAGTATGGTGCGAATTTCATCCTTATACCGGTATGTAATAACCAATCGTGGTTTTCCTCTATTTATTTTTAAAACACTCATATCATCCATTTGCGTCTCCTTTCACTCCACTTTCCACGCCGCCGCCAGTTGTTACGTTATTGGAGTTCCAATAGTCCAATCAATATTGATTAAGCGCAGTGCTTTCTTTGCTCTGTCCCTACATCGCATCCATTCTTCAGGTATGTCTGCACAGTTGAGCCAGTCAACAAGTGACGCTATAACCTCTCGCATTTCGTATAACTGTTCTCCATAGTAATCAGCTATTTCGTTTAATGTAGCATCATTTCCTGCGGGAGAATGATCTTCTATATGGAAATTCGCCAAAGCGTTGCTCATAATACCTCCTGTGATTAACTGGCTGGGCCGGATTCGAACCGGCTTGCTGAGTCGGTATCCCAGACACTTATTGTTCCGCCGTTCTGCGTGTCCCACCACGCCGCCGCCAAAGTTATTTCATGTACTGATATTTTCATTTTGCTATCCTCCCTACATGGAACCCCGTCATTTCCTGGTATTCAATCAAGTAGTCCTGCATCGACTCCGTGATATCGAGGCAATAGCCGAGAGCCGATAGGTTCAGGTAAATTTCACCGCATTCTTCACACATGTAATATGGAGCCATCGGGACCATCTCCCCTTCGCCGTAGATATTATCTTCTATCTCATTTTTGGTCGGTCTTTCCCGTGTGAATTTCAAAACATCACTACTGATGTTTATCATCCGTTTACAACTACAACAACGTTTACGTCGAGAAGTGTCAAGCTTGCTGAAATCGTTTGGGTCGAAAAAGAACCATTGCGCGTCTTCATCTTCCCAACATGTGCATGATAGCATTTTATCGCTTTCCCTCCAATTCAGGATACAACTTCCGAATAGCCTTGCAAGTTGGGCATTCGCAAGCGTAGTAGTGTGTGGTGCATGTCATTTCGTCCCCTTCCTTGTCACAATTCCCAACCGGCCAAACCGATAAATGGTATTCACCGCATATATAGTCTTGTCCCATCGAGAATCTTTGAACCAACAAATAGCGATGTTTTTAGTCAGAATCATCGGGCCTCACCAGCATTTTAATATAATCTTCGACATCTTTCATGAGTTTTGATTTGCGGCAAGACGTTCCTTCCTGGAAGTAAATTACAGGATCGTTATCCGTGAAACTGGTAACTTTGATCTCGGTTTTGGTTTGCTTTCCACTTTTGATCTTGACCTGAAAGTTAATCACTGGCATGTTTATTCCCCCTTTGGCACATAAAAACGTGTGCTTTCGCGTAAGTCTTGACCAGCAATAACCATTTGCGCCATTGCTCCATTCGATTTGCCATGTGTCACGTCCTCATCATATTTATACTCTCTTAATGCCAACACAATCACTGCGTACACAGCAATGTCCTTGAGAGTATCTTCAAGAGGTTCATCTTGCACAGCGGCATTCTCACCATTCGCCATAAGCGACAGGAATCTTGACCACTTGTCGCTCAGTCGAATTGCAGCGCCCTTCCATGCAGGTACGCCAAACGCTTCGCACGCTCTGAAGTTACTCAGGCTACCATTCTCCCCGGAATAGTCTGTGTCTTTGGCCTTGTGTAGTTCTATCAATTCGTTGAAAATCCTCAGCACTCTTTCACTTGCCATTTATCATCCTTTCCTTTAGTGCATATACCAACTCCATGTACACGCTATGGATTTTTGCATTTATCCCGCCTTGACAGCATTGATCTTCGTCCAGGCGCAGCATAGCCTCGTTCTCGATCATATCTGCTATTTTGTCGAGGGAGTAATTTCTGACCATAACTTCCACTCCTCTATAAATCCATCCCCTCTGCACACAGGGCAATAGCTTTTATCGTAAAGCGATTCTGTGCGAGGGTTATCACTGCCACAGCATGGAATTTTTCCTGTGCCTGAACAGGCCGGGCAGTCATACCGAATTTTTACTTTTATGTTTTTCATTTTAAAACCTCCGAAAGTCGATTTTTCAATGTGTCGCTCAGTGGGAACTCGAACTCATTAGCGAACAACTGCGCCGCTTCGTCGCTTTGAAATCTTGCAATTTTAATTGATTCCCCATCTACCGTTCGCCAAAGGCATACAGATTTTCCATCCCCCCAATTCCCTGCGCTCAAGAAATATTTTACCGTTTTCACAATGATGCCCTGTTTCTCAAACTATCCGGAACATCAGGAACTGGACCACAGTATTCTGATACCCACGAATACGACCTGCCGTAAGACTCTTTTCGATGAAGCCAAAGTCCTTCGACAATATCTCCTAAATCTTGAAAATCAAATGCTTCTTCATATTTCACTCTGCCTGATGGCAGGGTTCTTTTTCGATACAGTCTGTCCATGTTGCTCCTGCTCCATGCTTAAAAATTCCCACAGTCCATGGTATTGCCTAATCGCCGCTTCTGCAAAGCCTGATTGGAACTCCCGGTCAGAATCGACTTTGTCTTGCCAAAAGTCCCATAAAATGGGATCATCGTTTTTGATCATCTTGCATCCTCATTTTCAAGAACCTTCTCCGCGCTCGCGCCATTTGCTTTTTGTCCCATTTGCAAATTGGTTTCATGGGTGGTCGAGAGGCACTTTGCATAAAGGCTTTCGGCCCTTTCCATCAGCTCGACGGCTTCTTTCCGCAGTTTGTTGGCGCGAATACACTCAGGACAGTGTAGGCCATATGTGCCTTGAGAATCCCAATGTCCAGAATGGGATTGAAATGCAGCAGCTTCCATTGCCACAAACGCTTGCCGATATAGTTCAATGACTTGTTTCATTTCTCTATCTCCCATGCGTCCTTGATAGCATATCGTGTAGGCATATTTTGGTTTGACATTGCAATATACGTTTTAGCGTATTGCACCCCTCGCTCATACGCTGATGCTATCGCATCTAACACATCAGGCGTGGCATATTTCCATGATATATCCCAAATATTTATATTCCCTGCCCACAGACTGGCCTTACCGTCCCTATCTCTAACGCTTAATTTTGGCAATTCGGTCATTATATTCCACACCCATTTTTAGGGTTCTTAATCCAGTCCCGTTTCTTTACGTTCTCCCATGTATCTTCGATGATGTCCGACAGCATCCACCTGTTACTTGAACAGAAGTGCAAGAGGTAAATAATGATATCACCCACAGCGTCTCTTGCTTCTTCTGCATGCTGCCTTTCTGTTCCCCTTATGCCCTGCTCCCTTTTCAGCCATGCGTGAGCAAGTTCTCCCAGCTCTTCCATTGCGCCAATCAGGCTATGATAATCAGGAGCGTTCGGGAAGTTTCGGGCTGCCCATTCTCGATGCTCTTTTTGGATTTCGTTTAGGTTCATTTATTCCTCTCCCATTGCTTTTTAGATTCGATCTTGGAACATTCGCGACACATTGTTTGCCTGCCGTCATGGTTGCTTTTGCATTTGTAAAAGGATGTCAACGGTAGTTCTTTCTTGCATTTACAACATATCTTCATTTTGATATTTTTCACTTTTCGCACATAATGAAGGCGGCATAGGCCGTATGCTTCTACGGGTCTGCGACAGCCATCAACCATGCAGAGTTTGTGCGGCGCGTCCACCCACAGGCCGGTCAGGGCCTTTCCTTGCTCACATTGGATGCAATGCACGTCCATTGATTCGATGCAGTTCTGAGACCGTCTTCGGTCGCTTGCAATCTTCAGCCGTTGAGCACATCGCTCTTTCAGCAGGATGCAGTCGCAGCGGTCACAGTGGAAGAAGTCTGGGGATTGGAGATTCATATCCTTAAGTTACCGATCTTTTCGCTCAAGGCGGGCCTCCCGTTGGGCGCTCACTGGAGGTGCAACTGTTTATCGTTTGCCGGTTGCACTGGCACGCTGGTACATGGCCCTGGCTTGCCCGGCAGTGATTTCGCCTTCTTTCATCATGTCGAATAAATCGTCTTGATACGCTTCCAACCTGTCCTCGTATTCCGCTATACGTTCTTCTTCTTGGCATGGCGGGTGTGCATATCGACAATCGCCGTTATAGGTCTCATGTGGGCATCGGCAGTAACACATTATCTAATTCCCCAACTTTTATTTTCATTGCTATTCAGGAATGATGCTTTCAGTGCGGTTGGGCAGTCGTTATTGAGTGACCTGATATGTGTGCCGATGTAAGCAATGATAAAACACAGGATGAATCCTATCGGTAAAAGAAGCAGTGCGTACGCAATCCATAAATCCATTTTCTACGGCCTCCATTTTTTAGGTAGTTCGAGCGTGAGTAGTGCTGCGATAATTGCTACGAACAGCACAATACCGATCCCTTTTATGATGATCTCAAAAATCGTTTCCATCTACTTAGGTCTCAAATCCGGCACAAAGTCCTTGCCGGTTTCTTTCCTGTAAAGAGCTTGTAATCGCTTCAGCAACTCCATGCAAAGCTCGATCTCTTTTTGGAGCATTTCAAATTGGTGATCGTCCATCGGCCCCTCCGTTTGTGTTGCCCCCGGCGTTGACCACCGGGAGCGTCCTCATGATTATGGTTTCCACAAATGGAAATAGTTAAGTGTTATCGGTTTCAGCCCTGCCGGGCTCTCCCGGACGTTCCGGCGACAGGGGGTGGCGGTTATGAGATTAATAATTAAAAACCCGGTTTTCCACTTGCTAACATCCATGAGAATCGACGACTATATCAATTCCTATATCTGTATATTCCTTTTCTTTTACTATTCAGCCTCATTGATCTGAGAGATTCTGGACTTTCCTTTTATAAGTTCAACCTCATATATTTTATCAGCAACAGATGCGAGCTCATCACTATGAGTTATCATGAGGATCTGTATCCCGATTTGTTTCGATAGCATCTTTAACATATTAGCCGCCTTTGTCATTAAGTCTTTGGATAACATACGACAAGGTTCATCCAAAATAAATAGAGGACGAGAGTTTTTTTGAAGTGACCAGAAGGCTATTCTCAAGGCAAGTGAAGCAATATCTACAGCCCCTCCACCTGTAGCATCTATCGGTTTTATTTTGTTGTCATCATTAATCACAAACCAAAGGTCCGCTTCAGTTTTACCTCTTCGCTCAACAAAAGATAATATAAATTTATAAGGTATTTCAAATACAGACTCCAAAGCCGTTGTTACCAATTCTGATATATGATATTCTAATGTTTGCTGAATTGTTTTAGCAGATAAAACAAACAGTTCTCTTGCCATGGAAAGAGCATTTTGTTTCTCTTCAAGATCTTCTGCAGCGATTTCGGCATTGGTGAGTAACATTTTTGTATAATCTCTTGCTGCCTGATCGGCTCTGATCTTATCTTGCAGTCTTGAGAGGTTGTATTCCATAACCATCACCACTCATATAGTTTTTTTAAAGAAGAAAATCCTGTGATTATGTCCTGCTCCAGTTCGACTATATTCTTCTCCATAATTTTCAATTTCAGTTTTGCCTCATCAATGGATTTTACACCAAAGGCTTTGAGTTGTTTATTTTTCTCAGCAAGCTGTCCAGTTTTTTCTGCTTTCTCTTGTTTAGCTTCTGCTATTTGCTCTTTTAAGTCATCAAGTTCTTTTACTATGTCTGCTATATTTGTCAACATTGTTCCCCTATTTTTAAGAACATCATTATTGGTTTACCTCATGATACCGCCCAAGTATTTCTTTTACTAATCCCTCAACTTCGGATTTTATTTCTTTGTTTTTCAGGAGTTGTAATGTATTTTCTTCGAAGTCCAAAACTGTATTATTGTTTCGATCCAATCTTTCCATAAATGCTTCCAACTTCAGATTACGTTCTTTGGTTTCTTCGACAAGATCTAAGTTCATTACACTATTTATTGGTTTGATAGGAATAAAATGTTTGGTTATCTTCATACTCTTTGTATCATAGATATAAACTACCGGTCTATGTTCGACTTGTGAAATTGTTGACCTCATAAGAGAGCCACAGTTTATAAGAGTCTGACCATTCGTATTTACTAAAAAACTACTATGATTATCACCAGATACTACAAGATCATACTCAGGGTG
>Ga0180429_10003181_pt1 | contig 13335 bp, 9 predicted proteins | sample SS_ome_FD_132428 | JGI IMG/M metagenome (GOLD analysis project Ga0180429, IMG submission 132428) | Hypersaline lake sediment archaeal communities from the Salton Sea, California, USA - SS_1_S_1 metaG | ecosystem: Environmental > Aquatic > Non-marine Saline and Alkaline > Hypersaline > Sediment ...
CCCGACGGCGTCGTGCGGCTGATCGAACCGGGGCGGCTGATCTTCGTCCATCCCGCCCGCGCGCCCGATCTGCTGTGGTCGATGGAAGAGGCGTTGCGCGCCGGGGCCGCGGCGCTGATCGTCGCGGAACTGCCGGAACCGCCGGCCCTGACCCCGGTGCGGCGGCTGCATCTTGCGGCGGAAACCGGCGTGGTGGAAGGGCCGGTGGCGCCCACCGGGCTGATCCTGACGCCGGGCGCGGGCGGCGCGCCGGGGATCGAGACGCGCTGGCATGCCGCGCCCGCCCATGCCGGCGGCCGAAGCCGCTGGCGGATCGAACGCCGCCGCGCCCGCACCGCCGCGCCCGCCGCCTTCACCCTGGCCCCGGCGCCCGGCGGCGGGTTCACGGCCGGGCCGGCAGCCGAGCCCGCCGCCGCCCCCGCCTGAGCGCGCCGGCCGCGAAAACACCGGCCGACGGCAAAACCCCGCTTCCCTTGCCCGCGCGCCGGGCCTAAGCCTTCACCATCATGCGGATGCTGATTTCCTTCGCCGCGCTTTTCCTGTCGGTCGTGCTGCTGCAGCTCGGCACCGGCGGGGTGGCGCCGCTCGACGCGCTGTCGGGCGTGGCGCTGGGGTTCACCGCGGCCGAGATCGGGCTTCTCGGCTCGGCGCATTTCTTCGGCTTCTTCCTGGGCTGCTGGTGGGCGCCGCGGCTGATGGGGGCGGTCGGCCATTCCCGCGCCTTCGCCGCCTTCACCGCCGCCGGCACGATCGGGATCATGGCGCACATGATGGTGCCCGACCCGATCGCCTGGGCGGTGCTGCGGATCCTGCCGGGGCTGTGCGTGGCCGGCTGCTACACGGTGATCGAGGCCTGGATGCAGGCCAAGGTCACCAACGAGACCCGCGGCCGGGCGATGGCGGTCTACCGGGTGGTGGATGTCGGCGGCAATCTCGGCGCGCAGCTGATCATCGCGGTGCTGCCACCGGCGGCCTATTTCTCGTACACGCTGCTGGCGATCCTGTGCTGCGCGGCGCTTCTGCCGATCACCGTGACCAAGGCGCAGGAGCCCGAAACCGGCGCCGCGCCGCGGCTCCGGCCGGGCCTTGCGCTGCGGCTGTCGCCGCTGGGGTCGGCGGGCGTGATCGTCGCCGGCGTCACCGGCGCCTCGTTCCGCATGGTCGGGCCGGTCTACGGGATCGAGGTGGGGCTGGCCGCCGATGCGATCGCGCTGTTCCTCGCCGCCTTCGTCGTCGGCGGGGCGGTGGCGCAGTTCCCGGTGGGCTGGCTGGCCGACAAGTTCGACCGCCGCAAGGTGCTGATCGCGCTTTCGGTCGCCGCGACGCTGGCCTGCGGGCTGACCGTGCTGGTTTCCGGCGCCGGGCCGACGGCGGTGTTCGCCGCGATCGTCGTCTTCGGCTTCACCACGCTGCCGATCTATTCCGTCTCCACCGCGCATGCGCATGACTTCGCGCAGGCCGGGGAACGGGTGGAACTGTCGGCGGCGCTGATGTTTCTCTTCGCGCTCGGGGCGATCGCCTCGCCGGTCGTGTCCTCGACGCTGATCTCGGCCTACGGGCCGGAGGCGCTGTTCGTGATGATCGCGCTGGCCCATGTCGGGCTGGTCGTCTTCGGCCTGATGCGGATGCGGGTGCGCCCCGCCCCGGCCGACCGCACCGCCTATGTCTACACCCCGCGCACCTCCTTCACGCTGGGCAACCTGATGGCCCGGCTGCGCGAGCGGCGCTAGCGGCAAGGCTCTGGCCCTTGGCCCCGCGCCCGTGTAGGGAGGGCGCCAAAACCGCACCGGGACGTCGGCCATGGCACGGATTCTGATCACCTCCGCGATCCCCTACATCAACGGGATCAAGCATCTGGGCAACCTCGTCGGCAGCCAGCTGCCCGCCGACCTGATCGCGCGCTACCGCCGCGCCCGCGGCGACGAGGTGATGTTCATCTGCGCCACCGACGAACACGGCACCCCGGCGGAACTGGCCGCCGCCAAGGCCGGCAAGTCGGTGTCCGAGTATTGCGCCGAGATGTACGAGGTGCAGAAGGAACTGGGCGAAGGGTTCCGCCTGTCCTTCGACCACTTCGGCCGCTCCTCCTCGGCGCGCAACTGCGCGCTGACCCAGCATTTCGCGGGCAGGCTTGCGGAAAACGGCTTCATCCGCGAGGTCAGCGAACGCCAGGTCTATTCGCCCGCGGACGGCAGGTTCCTGCCCGACCGCTACATCGAGGGCACCTGCCCGAACTGCGGCTATGACCGGGCCCGCGGCGACCAGTGCGAGAACTGCACCAAGCAACTTGACCCGACCGACCTGATCGACCCGCGCTCGGCGATCTCCGGTTCCACCGATCTGGAGGTGCGGGAAACCAAGCACCTTTACCTGCGCCAGTCGGCGCTCAGGGACGAGCTGGAGGCGTGGATCGAGTCAAAGACCGACTGGCCGGTGCTGACCACCTCGATCGCGAAGAAATGGCTCAACGACGGCGACGGGCTGCAGGACCGCGGCATCACCCGCGACCTCGACTGGGGCGTGCCGGTGAAGAAGGGCGACGAGGACTGGCCGGGGATGGAGGGCAAGGTCTTCTACGTCTGGTTCGACGCGCCGATCGAATACATCGCGGCCACCGCCGAATGGGCCGATGCGCAGGGGCTGGACGAGGCCGCCTGGCGGCGCTGGTGGCGCACCGACGAAGGCGCGGATGACGTGACCTACATCCAGTTCATGGGCAAGGACAACGTGCCCTTCCACACGCTGAGCTTCCCCGCCACGATCATGGGCTCGCGCGAGCCGTGGAAGCTGGTCGACTACATCAAGTCGTTCAACTACCTCAACTACGACGGCGGCCAGTTTTCCACCTCGCAGGGCCGCGGGGTGTTCATGGACCAGGCGCTCAGCATCCTGCCGGCGGATTACTGGCGCTGGTGGCTGCTGTCGCATGCGCCGGAAAACTCGGACAGCGAATTCACCTGGGAGAATTTCCAGGCCAGCGTGAACAAGGACCTGGCCGACGTGCTGGGCAATTTCGTTTCCCGCGTGACGAAATTCTGCCGCTCGAAATTCGGCGAGGCGGTGCCCGAGGGCGGCCAGACCGGCGAGCGCGCCGCGGCGCTGATCGGGGAACTCACGGCGCGCATCCGCGCCTACGAGGGCCACATGGACGCGATGGAGGTCCGCAAGGCGGCCACCGAGCTGCGCGCGATCTGGGTCGCGGGCAACGAATACCTGCAATCCGCCGCGCCGTGGTCCGTCGTCAAGGAAGACCCGGAGCGGGCGGCGGCGATGGTGCGGCTGGCGCTGAACCTGATCCGCGTCTACGCGGTCCTGTCGGAACCCTTCATTCCCGATGCCGCCGCCGCGATGCTGGCCGCGCTCGGCACCGACGACAGGTCATGGCCCGAGGACGTGCCCGCCGCGCTGGCCGCGCTGCCGCCGGGCCACGCCTTCACAACGCCCGACGTTCTGTTTCGCAAGATCGCCGACGAGGAACGGGAAGAGTGGCAGGCGCGGTTCGCCGGGGTGCGCGGCTGAAAAGCGAAACGGGGCGCGCCCTGCGGCACGCCCCGATCCGTCGAATTCCCGAAAGGCTCAGGCGAGTTCGATGTTCGTCGCGCTCTCGCGGCCGTCGCGGCCCGCCTCGATGTCGAAGGTCACTTTCTGACCGTCGCGCAGTTCGCGGATGCCCGCACGTTCCACGGCGGAGATGTGGACGAACACGTCCTTCTTGCCCCCGTCCGGGGCGATGAAGCCGTAACCCTTGGTGGTGTTGAACCATTTCACGCTGCCAGTGGCCATGCGCATGTCTCCTTCATATCATACCGCCCGCGGAAGTGCGGCGGTCCGGCGCAGTCAAGACGATCGAAGAACTGCAGCCGTTGAGGGGACAGTGGTCGGTCGAAAGTACGTCGCACGGCGTATATGGGACCGGCCCCGGCATAATGCAAGGGCGATCTCCCGCGTGGTCGCGCTGGTGCCCGCGGCGAGACTCGAACTCGCACGGCCGAAGCCTGGGGATTTTAAGTCCCCTGTGTCTACCATTCCACCACGCGGGCCCTGGGCGCGACCGGGGCAGAATAGGCGGCCCGGCGGCGGGGGCAAGCCGGTGACGCACCGGCAGGCTCGGCAACCGGGCGGGGGCCGTGCTAGGCTGCCGGCCAGGACCACAGGAAAGGCCCAAGCACCGATGATCCGTGCCCTTACGCTTCTCGCGGCGCTGGCCGCAGCCCCCGCCCTGGCCGAGCCGGTCACCGTGACCGCCGAGGTGACCTATCGCGAGCGAATCGCGCTGCCCTCCGACGCGCTTGTCGTGACGGAACTGCGCGACGGCGCGGGCCGGCTCGTGGCGCACCAGGCGGTGCCGGCCGGGGGCGCGCAGGTGCCGCTGCCGGTGCGGATCGAGGCGCCGGACGGCAGCGCGGGCCTGACGCTGCGGGCCGCGATCTTCGGGCCCGGCGCGCCCTGGCTGACCGAGGCGACGGTCGTTCCGGACGGCGGTGCGGGCGATGCCGGCCTGCTGATGGCGCGGCGCAGCGCGATGGTCGGCCCGGCCAATGCCTGGCGCTGCGACGAGACGGTCTATTGGCTGGGCTGGACCGACACGGGCGCGCGGCTGCGCAAGGGCGGCAGCTGGATCGAGCTTGCGGCGGAGCGCAGCGCCTCCGGCGTGAAGGCCACCGCGCCGGACGATCCGGGCACCTTCGCCTGGTCGAAGGGCCGGCAGATGACGATCTCCTGGCAAGGGGCGGCGGCGGACTGCCTGCCGGCGCTCGGCCCGCTGGCGGCGGGGTTTTCCGCCCGCGGCAACGAACCGGGCTGGCGGCTGGACCTGCGGGGCGGCCGCTTCGTCTTCGGCCAGCTTGACGGCCCGGGGATCGACGCGCTTGTCGAACGGCCCGAACGCACGGCCGACGGGCTGCGCTACACCGCACCCGTGGCCGGGCTGACCGTCACCCTGGCCGACCGGCTGGCGCATGACACGATGGCCGGCCTGCCCTATCCGGTCGCCGTCACCGTCGAGACGCCGGAGCGGGCGTTCACCGGCACCGGCGGCGATCCCGGCGCGCTGATCGAGGGGCTTGAGTGGCGTCTGGCCGACATCGCGGGGCTGGAGCTGCCGCCCGATCTCGACGCCTGGCTTCGGTTCGAGGGCCGCGCGGTCTGGGGCCGGGGCGGCTGCAACCGGTTTACCGGCGCGTTCGAACTGGGCGGCGAGATGTTCACCATCGGCCCGGTCGCGGCGACGATGATGGCCTGCCCCGGCGCGCTGATGGCGGCCGAACGCGGCCTGTTCGCGGCGCTGGAGGCGACCCGCAGCTTCGATATCGACCCCGACGGCGCGCTGGTTCTGATCGGCCCCGCGGGGCCGGTGGCGCGGCTGGTGCCGTAACCCCGGCGCTCAGCCGGCGAAGGCATCCTCCTTCACCGCCTCCATCGCGACATAGGTAGAGGTGGCGGCGACATGCGGCAGGGTCGAGATATGTTCGGCCATCACCCGCCGGTAATCGGCGATATCGGCCGTCCGCACCTTCAGGAGATAGTCGAAGCCGCCGGCGATCATGTGGCATTCCTCGACCTCCGGCAGGGCGCGGGCGGCGCGGTTGAAGGCCTGCAACGCCGCCTCGCGGGTGTCGGTCAGCCGCACCTCGACGAAGGCGACATGCGCCAGCCCCATCCGGATCGGCGAAAGCACCGCGCGGTAGCCCTGGATCACCCCGGCCTGTTCCAGCCGCTTCACCCGCACCTGCGTCGGCGTCTTCGACAGGCCGACGCGGCGGGCCAGTTCGGCCACCGGCAGGCGGCCGTCGCGCGCCAGTTCCCGCAGGATGGCGGAATCGATCCTGTCCAGCGGTGTTGGAGCATTCGGCATTCCAGATCCCCCTGTTTTGGTCTGATCGGCCACTTTGGATGCATTTTCAGGCCATTCGCCTTGCCGTTTCGCGATATCATGGCGCATCACGCAGGAGAAGCCCATGTCCGACCCCTGGCACGCGATCGAGACCGGAACCCTTGCCCCCGAAGGCCCGCTGCTGGCCGGGCTGATCGACGCGGCCGCGCTCTCGGCCGCAGACCGCGCCGCGATCACCGCCGCCGGCGCCGATCTCGTCACCCGGATCCGGGCCGACAGCCGGCCGGGGCTGATGGAGGTGTTTCTGGCCGAATACGGCCTGTCGACCGACGAGGGCATCGCGCTGATGTGCCTGGCCGAGGCGCTTCTGCGGGTGCCTGACGCGGCCACGATGGACGCCCTGATCGAGGACAAGATCGCACCCTCGGACTGGTCGCGCCACCTCGGCCATTCCGCCTCGCCGCTCGTCAATGCCTCGACCTGGGCCTTGATGCTGACCGGCAAGGTGCTGGAGGATCGGCCGCCCGGCGTCGCCGGCCACCTGCGCGGCGCGATCAAGCGGCTGGGCGAGCCGGTGATCCGCACCGCCGTGGCGCGCGCGATGCGCGAGATGGGCCGCCAGTTCGTTCTGGGCGAGACGATCGGGGCCGCGATGCGCCGCGCCGCGGCAGAGGAGGCGAAGGGTTACAGCTATTCCTACGACATGCTGGGCGAGGCCGCGCGCACGATGGCCGATGCCCGGCGTTACGCCGAAAGCTACGCGGGCGCGATCGCGGCGATCGCCGCCGCCTGCGGGTCGGACGACGTGCGGGAAAACCCCGGCATCTCGGTCAAGCTGTCGGCGCTGCATCCCCGCTACGAGGTCGCGCAGGAGGCCCGCGTGATGGCCGAACTGGTGCCGGTGCTGCGCGACCTGGCGCGGCAGGCGGCGCGGGCCGGCATGGGTTTCAACATCGACGCGGAAGAGGCCGACAGGCTGGAGCTGTCGCTGAAGGTGATCGAGACGGTGCTGGCCGATCCGGACCTTGCCGGCTGGGACGGGTTCGGCGTGGTGGTGCAGGCCTATGGCCGGCGCGCCGGCCCGGTGCTTGACTGGCTGCATGACCTGGCCCTGCGGCTGGACCGGCGGATCATGGTGCGGCTGGTCAAGGGCGCCTACTGGGATACCGAGATCAAGCGCGCGCAGGTGCTGGGGCTTGAGGATTTCCCGGTCTTCACCCGCAAGGAGGCGACCGACGTGTCCTACATCGCCAATGCCCGCAAGCTTCTGGGCATGACCGACCGGATCTACCCGCAATTCGCCACCCACAACGCCCATACCGTCGCCGCGATCGGGCACATGGCGCGGGGCCGGGCCGGGGATTACGAATTCCAGCGCCTGCACGGGATGGGCGAGCGGCTGCACGACCTTGTCCTGAAGGATCACGGCACCCGCTGCCGGATCTACGCCCCCGTCGGCGCGCATCGCGACCTTCTGGCCTATCTTGTCCGGCGCTTGCTGGAAAACGGCGCGAATTCCTCCTTCGTGCACCAGATCGTCGATACCGCGGTGCCGCCCGAAACCGTCGCCGCCTGCCCCTTCGCGCCCGTCGAGGCCGCGCTGCCGACGCCCGCGAACCCGAAGCTGCGCACCGGGCCGCAGCTCTTCGCGCCCGGCCGCGGCAATGCCCGCGGCTTCGACCTGACCGACGGGCCGACGCTGGCCGCGATCGAGGCGGCGCGCGCACCGCATGCCAGGGCCATGTTCGACGCCGCGCCGATCCTCGCCGGTCCCGCCGCGCCCGCGCCGGCAGAGCCGGTGACAAACCCCGCGACCGGCGCGCCTGTCGGCACCGTCGCCGCCGCCAGCGCCGCCGATGTGGAAACCGCGCTTGCCGCCGCCCGGCCGTGGGACGCGCCGGCCGGGGAACGCGCCCGGGTGCTGGAGGCCGCGGCGCAGCTTTACGAGGATCACTTCGGCGAGATCTTCGCCCTCGTCGCGCGCGAGGCCGGCAAGACCCAGGCCGACGCGGTGGCGGAACTGCGCGAGGCGGTGGATTTCCTGCATTACTACGCCGCGGGGGCCCGCGGCCTTGGCCGGCCGCCGCTGGGCCGGGTGGCCTGCATCAGCCCGTGGAACTTCCCGCTGGCGATCTTCACCGGCCAGATCGCCGCGGCGCTGGCCGCCGGCAACGCGGTGCTGGCCAAGCCCGCCGAACAGACGCCGCTGATCGCGGCCTTCGCCGCCACGCTTCTGCACCGGGCCGGGGTGCCGCGCACGGCGCTGCAACTCTTGCCCGGCGACGGCGCGACGGTGGGCGCGGCGCTGACCTCGGACGCGCGGATCGACGGCGTGGTGTTCACCGGCTCGACCGAGACCGCCCGCGCGATCCGCGCCGCGATGGCGCGCCACCTTGCCCCCGGCGCGCCGCTGATCGCCGAGACCGGCGGGCTGAACGCGATGATCGTCGATTCCACCGCGCTGCCGGAACAGGCGGTGCGCGACATCCTCGCCTCCGCCTTCCAGTCGGCGGGCCAGCGCTGTTCGGCGCTGCGCTGCCTTTACGTGCAGCAGGACGTGGCCGAAACGCTGCTGGAGATGCTGTTCGGCGCGATGGAGGATCTGGCGCCCGGCGATCCCTGGCACCTGTCCACCGATATCGGCCCGGTGATCGACGCCGAGGCGGCGGGCACGATCCGCGCCCATGTCGAGGCGGCGCGCGCCGAGGGCCGCATCCTCAAGGAGATCGCCGCGCCGGTCGGCGGGCATTTCGTGGCGCCCACAGCCATCCGCGTGGGCGGCATCGGCGATCTGGGGCGCGAGATCTTCGGCCCGGTGCTGCATGTCGCCACCTTCCGGGCGGACGACCTGCCGCGGGTGATCGCCGATATCAACGGCACCGACTACGGCCTGACCTTCGGCCTGCACAGCCGGATCGACGACCGCGTGCAGGAGGTGACCGAGGCGCTGCGGGTCGGCAATGTCTATGTCAACCGCAACCAGATCGGCGCGGTGGTGGGCAGCCAGCCGTTCGGCGGCGAGGGGCTTTCGGGCACCGGGCCGAAGGCCGGCGGGCCGGACTACCTGTCGCGGCTGACCGCGCGCGCCCCGGCCCCGGCCCTGCCGGACGGGCCCGAACCGGCTGCGGCGGCGGGTGACGAGGCCGCGCTTGCGCGGGCGCTGGCCGCGGCGGCCCCGGCGGATGCGCCGCTGTCCCGGCACGACCTGCCGGGCCCCACCGGCGAGGCGAACCGCCTGTCGCTGCACCCCCGCGCGCCGGTTCTGTGCCTTGGCCCCGGCCGGGCCGAGGCGGCGGCGCAGGCCGAGGCGGTGCGGGCGCTGGGCGGCGCGGCGGTGGACTGCCCCGGCCCGCTGCCCCCCGGCGCGCTGACGCGGCTCGCGCCGCTTGCCGGCGCGCTGTGGTGGGGCGACGACGACACCGCGCGCCGCCTCGCCGCCGCTCTCGCCGACCGGCCCGGCCCGATCCTGCCGCTGGTCACCGGCCTGCCGGATCGCGCCGACGTGCTGGTGGAGCGGCACCTGTGCGTCGATACCACTGCCGCGGGCGGCAACGCGGAATTGCTGGCGGCGGCCGGCGCGGCTTGACGCGGCGGCGCGCAGCGCCCAGCTTCGCTGCATGTTCCCGCTGCGCGACCACAACCCTTCGCAACAGACCCCGGTCGTCACGATCGGGCTGATGGCGGCGAACATCCTCGTGTTCCTCGTCTCGCTGCCCTATTTCGCCGACCAGGGCACGTTGATGCGGTTCTTTTCCGACTGGGCGCTGATCCCCGCCGCCGTCAGCCGGGGCGAGGCGCTGAGCGGGCTCTTCACCTCGATGTTCCTGCATGGCGGCTTCCTGCACCTGGCCGGCAACATGCTGTTTTTATGGATTTTCGGCGACAATCTGGAAGAAGAGATGGGGCACGGGGGGTTTTTGGGCTTCTACCTCGCCGCGGGCCTCGCGGCGGCGGTGATCCATGTCATGGCGGCGCCCGACAGCCCGGTGCCGACCGTCGGCGCCTCGGGCGCGATCGCGGGGGTGATGGGCGGCTACCTGCTGCTGTATCCCAAGGCGCGGGTCGACGTGCTGTTCATCTTCGGCATCTTCTTCCGGGTGATCCCGGTGCCGGCCTTCCTGATGCTGGGGCTGTGGTTCGCGCTGCAACTGTTCAACGGCACACTGGATGACGGGATGTCCGGCGGCGTGGCCTACTGGGCGCATGCCGGGGGGTTCGCCGCGGGGCTGCTGTTCACCGTGCCGATCTGGCTGCGGCGCGGGGCGGTCGACTACTGGAACCGCACCCACGGCACCCCGCCGCATCCCGAAAGCCGTTACGGCCGCTCGCCGGTACCGCTGGTGCGTCGGCGGCGCTGATCAGGCGACCCGTTCCAGCCGCGGCTGCGGCGTCAGGCCCAGCGCGAGGCAGGTGTCGCGCACGATATCGGGCCGGTTGAGCGTGTAGAAATGCAGATCGTCCACCCCGCCCTCGGTCAGCGCGTCACAAAGCTCGGCGCAGAGCGCGGTGGCCAGCAGATCCTCGCGCCCGTCGCGTTCGGCGGTGGCGAAGGCCTCGGCCAGCCAGGCCGGGATCGTGGCGCCGCAGGCCCGCGCCATCCGGACCGTGCCGGCCCAGTTCTGGATCGGCAGGATGCCGGGGATCACCGGCGCGTCGATGCCGGCCTTGTCGCAGGCGTCGCGGAACCGGAAGAAGGTGTCCGCCTCGAAGAAGAACTGGGTGATCGCGGCCGAGGCCCCGGCCTCGATCTTGCGCTTCAGCCACGCGACATCGGCGGCGGTATCGGCCGCCTCGGGATGCGGTTCGGGATAGGCCCCGACGCGGATCGTGTAACGGCCGTCCGCCGCCAGCGCCTCGACCAGCTCCACCGCCGAGGCGAAGCCCTCGGGATGCGGCGCGAAGCCGGCCGCGCCCTTCGGCGGGTCGCCGCGCAGCGCAACGATATCGGTGACGCCGGCGGCGGCATAGCGCCCGGCGATCTCCAGCGTTTCGGCCCGGCTGGCACCGACACAGGTGAGATGCGCGGCCACGGTCAGGCCCGTGGCCTTGCCCAGCGTCGTCACGGCCTCGTGCGTCAGTTCCCGCGTGGCGCCGCCCGCGCCATAGGTGACCGAGACGAAACCCGGCTCGAACGGGGCGAGCATCTGCACCGTGTCCCACAGCCGGAACGAGGCTTCGAGCGATTTCGGCGGGAAGAATTCGAACGAGACGCGGGGCGCGGGCATGGGGTTCTCCTTGGCTGACCCCTTGTCGCACGCGGCATGATGTGAGACAAACTCATAATTCTCATCATGAACATGAGTAAGTTTCGCAATGCATCTGGAATTTCGCCACCTGCGCACGATCAAGGCGATCCATGATACCGGCGGGCTGGCCCGCGCGGCGGCGACGCTGAACATCACCCAGTCGGCGCTGTCGCACCAGATCAAGGGGCTGGAGGACCAGGCGGGGGTGGAACTGTTCGCCCGCCGCACCAAGCCCCTGCGGCTGTCGGCGGCGGGGCTGAGGCTCTTGCGCCTCGCCGAACGGGTGCTGCCCGAGGTCGCGGCGCTGGAGGAGGAATTCGAGGGGCTCAGGGCGGGCCGCGCCGGGCGTCTGCATATCGCGATCGAATGCCACGCCTGTTTCGACTGGCTGTTCCCGGTGCTCGACCTGTTTCGCCGGGCCTGGCCCGATGTCGATGTCGACATTCGCCCCGGCCTCGCCTTCGGGGCGCTGCCGGCCTTGATGCGCGAGGAGGTCGATCTTGTCGTCTCCTCCGATCCCGAAGACCTGCCGGGCGTCGATTTCACGCCGCTGTTCGACTATGCGCCGGTCTTCGTCGCCTCGGCGCAGAACCCGCTGGCCGAAAAGCCCTTCGTCACCGCCGAGGATTTCCGCGACCAGGTGCTGATCACCTACCCGGTGGAACGCACCCGGCTGGACGTGTTCACCGAGCTTCTGACCCCGGCCAAGGTCGAACCGCGCGCGGTGCGGCAGGTCGAACTGACCGCCGTGATCCTGATGCTGGTGGCGGCGAACCGCGGCGTCGCGGTGCTGCCCGACTGGGTGATCCGCGACGTGAAGTATCGCCCCGACTACGTGATCCGCCCGGTGACGGAGGCCGGGCTGACCAAGCGGCTTTACGCCGCGACACGGGCAGAGGACACGGCCAGGCCCTACATGGCGCATGTGCTGCGGCTGGGACGGACCGAGCCGGTGAAGCTGCAGCGCGGCTGAGCGGCTAGCGGACCAACAGCGTCAGCCCGCCGCCCGCCCCGCCGGTCAGGCCGGAGGTGTCGACGGCGCCGTAGGCGGAGCGCTTGTCGCAGCCCCGCGCCTCGGTGTCCACGCCCGCCTCGGCCCGGCCCGAAACCTCGGCCGACGAGCCGATGAAGACGGCATCCGCGCCAAGATCGAAGCCCGACAACCCGCCGAACTGCGTGCCGTGGATCGCGTTGTGATCGCCGGTGTCGATCGCGCCGCTGGCGAAGACGTAATTCTCGAAATCCGAAACCCCGCCGGGGCAGGCCCCGGCCGCGTCGCCGAGGCGGATGTTGAGGTTGTCGTTGTTGCTGTCCTCGAAGGTCACCGCGCCCCCGGCGAACATCCGCGTTGCGAACAGGTAGACGTTGTTGCGCAGAACGATGTCGTCGCCGGCATAGATCACCACGCCGGAGGCATTGGTGACCTGGCCGCTGCCGGTGCCCCGGCCGCCGAAGACGACCTCGTCGCCCGCATGCAGCACGAGATCGTTGAATTCGGAATTCTGCGCGGCGATCTCGATATCCGCCCCGGCCCAGATCGTCACGTCCGTGGCCGTGACGTTGTTGGCCGGCTGGCCCGCGCCGATCGACACGTCCTCGACGGCGAAGATCCGCACGTCGGTCAGCTCCGCGCCGTTGCCCAGTTCGACCTCCCCGCCGGCCCAGAGCGTGACGTTCTCCAGCACCACCTGGTTGCCGATCTCGATATCGCCGTCGGTCTGCAGGATCAGGTTGCGGTAGGTGACGTTGTTGGGCAGGTCGATATCGACATCCCGGCTGCCCGACCGTTCCCAGATATGGTGCGTGAACGGATCGTCCGCGGCGCATTCGCGGCGCTCGCGCCCGGTGCTGCACATGTAGCTGTTTCTGTTCGACGGCCTGCTGCTTCTCCCGTGCTCGATCGTCGCCTCGATCGTGTCCTCGGCATAGACGTCGTCGGGATCCGCGGGCGGCGCCGTTGCGGTGCGTGTTGCCGCCACGAGCGGACCCACCATGTCGGGCAGAACGAGGTCCAGCACCGCCGCCACCCCGTTGCCGGACCGGGCCGGTTCGTCGATGTCGTCGCGGTCCTCCGAGATCACCGCCGTCGCGTCGTCGAAACTCACATCGGCGCTGACGGAAACGGCGTTGCGACCGTAAAGGCAGACCGTTTCATAGCTGCCCCCGCTGCGCAGGTTCAGCGAGGACGAGGTGAAGATGCCGCTGCTGCTGGTGCAGCCGCCGCCCTCGGCGAAGGTGGCGATGGCGCGGGCGGCA
>Ga0180429_10003184_pt1 | contig 13328 bp, 14 predicted proteins | sample SS_ome_FD_132428 | JGI IMG/M metagenome (GOLD analysis project Ga0180429, IMG submission 132428) | Hypersaline lake sediment archaeal communities from the Salton Sea, California, USA - SS_1_S_1 metaG | ecosystem: Environmental > Aquatic > Non-marine Saline and Alkaline > Hypersaline > Sediment ...
ATGCGAGTGCGTTGCAAGCTCCAGTTCGCCAAGCGTGACCGTTGGGGAGCCTCCAGCGTCACCCATATTGTAGATCGGCAGTCCATGACCATGGCCGGTGTGAAGGGGAACTCGACCACGCAGGTCCGGAATGCCGAAGGTGCTCCGCCCATCGCCTCCATAGAGAGTTCCGTACAAGGAAAACAACGCATTGTGGTCTCCGATGCTCATGATCTGTCCATCCGCATTGCACCAGCCCTGTGGCGCAAACTGGAATCCCACCAGTCGAACCTCGCCCATGAATCCTTCCGCCATTGGTTCCTCCTCTGAGTCGCTCGTCGCAGGCTTCTTGCGCTGCGATACAAGCCTCGTCGTCCTATCCTATACCTGCTGCTCGTTCGTTACAACTCTTCTTCGCTCGTCTTCGTTAGTCTTCTTCTAACCTCTCGTTACCCCGCTCTTTCTCGCTATCGACCTTCTTTTCCCGGACAATAGGGTATCCTGAGTGGAGGTACCTCATGACGGTCAAGGAACGAGAGATCAAGCGCCGACTTGTCGGAGAAGCTGATTCGCAGCTGGTGGAAAGCATCTTCGAGAGTTCGAGAGAACTTGAGCGCGATGTCGGCCAGTGGACAACGGCTCAGTGGCAGCAGTTTATTCTCGTCCAATGCAGCGCGCAGAGAACGCACTACGAACGGCTCTTCCCGAACGCCGTGCATGAGATCATCCTTGTCGATGAGGAACCGGCAGGACGGACTTGGATCGATCGGCAACAGGACGAAATCCGCCTGCTCGACATCACATTGCTCCCGGAGTTTCGGAGCCAGGGAATCGGAACACGACTCCTTCGCTGCCTACAGGACGAAGCGCGGGATGCCAATTTGCCGCTACGCCACATGGTCGAGAGAGACAATCCTCGAGCCATGCAGCTCTACGAGCGCCTTGGGTTCAGAAGGATCTCTGAACACGGCATGCATTTCCTCATGGAATGGAACCCTGGAGTTCAGACTTGAGCACTGGACGTTACGAGCCCTTCTGTTGAGAATGTAGTGGGCTAGTAATCACATAGAGGGGGCTGCACGATGGAATACTCACCTGTACTTGCTGTAGCAACTGCATTGATCGAGATCTGGGCTGGTGTTTGGACCCTTCGCGGTCCTGGTCGCAAACACATTCTTCGAACCGCGGCAGTCATGCTCTTCTTGCTCGCTGGCTATCAGATCGCTGAGGCTGTGCTCTGTACACTCTCGCCAACATCGACAGCAATCCCACAACTGGCGTTCATTATCGTGACCTGTCTTCCACCACTTGGACTGGTGCTGGCGGCACAGCTCTCTTCCCCTGAAGCGCGCTGGATGCGCATCACGGCGTTCACAATGCTGTCCGCAGGCATGGCCATTGTCATTTGGATTGCAGTAGATGGTCGGTTCGTGTCCGACTCTGTGTGCAATGTCGTGTATGCCAGGTACGCGCACCCCGTGCCTCGCATTCGATTCTATGGCTGGTACTACTGGCTAGGCTTGTTTGGAATCGTCATCTTCTCCTTTCTGGGGAGAAGGAGTTCGGATAGTGCGCTAAGCCAGCGGCAGCTTGATCTTCTGCTCTTCGGAACCCTCGGATTCATCGTCCCTGCTGTGATTACAACGCGGTACATCGCCCCAGCGGAAGGGGCACTCCCCTCGGTACTCTGCCACTTCGCGTTGATCCTCGCTTTGTTTGTGATCGCGCTTGTCCGCGTAGAGCGGAGGTCGGATTCCAGATCCTAGCCCAGTTCAGTCTCGCAAGTGCGCGTCTGGAACCTCAAATGCTGGCGGTTGGGTTCCGTCGATGTCTGTGAACCCGTATTCCCTGGCAAGTGCTCCGACGGTCAAGATCTGGCCATCCTTCTTGCCCACCTCGGGATCCTTTGCCAACGCGCAGATTGCGCGCCCGATGTAGAACACCGATTCGGTCGTCTGTAGCGCATCCGGCAGGGGCCGGTGCGAATCATCTGGCGGAAGATCGAAGTGACACAGTACCGATTCCGTTCGCATCCACCCTGGGGAGACGGCTACTGCAGTGACGCCCGATTCCTTGAGATCCAAGGCCATCATGTAGGCCATCCGCGCGATCGCTCGCTTGGCCAGGTCGTACGGAACGCTTGAAAGCGCTTTGCCCCGATCCCAGAACGTTGTGTTCACGATAAGCCCGGCACCTTGCTTCATCATCCGAGGGGCGACCATCTGGCTCGCAGTGAAGTGGGCTCGAACGCCGGCTTGGAACATGCGATCCCATCTCCACAAGGGCTGCTCCCAAAAGGGGAGATCGAATGCCGCATCGTTGCCATACTCCTCGTACCCGCCCCACACGTTGTTCACCAGGAGATCAATTCGACCGTGCTCGGACATGATCTGGTCAAACGCGGCCTGTACTTGCGCATCCTCGGTGTGATCGCAGCGGATGGCGATCCCGTGACCGCCGGCCTGATTCACCGCATCGGCGGTATCATCAATTGTGGCATATGGTAGATCGGTACGTGTTGAGGCTTCACGCGTGCTGCGCCCGGTGACAATGACCGTTGCGCCTTCGTGCCCGAGCGCCAATGCGATGCCCTTCCCGGCCCCTCGACTCGCTCCGGTGACCCAGGCAACTCGGCCTTCAAGTGACGTTGTCATGTGGATGCTCCTTGCTCTGTTCGCGACTTCGCGCCTCTCATGGTAGAACGTGCCATGAGCAGCAGTAGCAGAGCCGTGCAGACAATGGCACGAACAGCGTAGATCGTGGCCAGAAGTCCTTTGCTCGAGAGTAGGGAGAAGATCGGCGCCAGCATCAATCCGAACCACATCACGTAGGATTCTGTGTTTCGCTCAGCCATCCAGAGGCGCCGAACCACTGGAATGTAGGCAATGACGAGGATCAGCTGGATTGCGGCGTGCGCCAGTACGTGCTGACGGGTAAACGCCCAAACCACAAGGATCACAAGCACCGCGAGCAAACACCCGAGATCGAAGCGATCAAAGCGGGTACTTCGGTCCCCATAGACTGCGATTGCGATCGCGACGCCTCCGCACAGCACCAGGTCTGCGGTATTGAGAATGTTGTCAAGCAACCCGAACTCGCCCTCAGCAAGATAGGTGACCAGGCTTCCAATGACAGCGATCGTGAAGAAGACCCACATCGCCAGGGATGGCTGAATCCGCTGTCTCTTCAGCAGCCAGATGTAGCGCAGTCCGATGAGTAGATTCGTCAGTACGACAGCAGTGATGGAGAACTCGCGCACGCAAACACCTCCCGCGATCCCAAATTCTATCCTTCGGAGCTTCTCATCTCCATTCGCCTGCGCAGACCATGTTTCTGGGGTACGCTCAAGGCGAAACAGAATGGGAGGATTCGTTGTGGTACGAAAGGGAATTGGCCTGCCAGGCAATGCCGAGGAGATGGGAGCGTTCTTTGACGCCCGTGCAATCGACTATGAGGAGCACATGCGCACATCTGTCGAGGAGTTTGATGCCTTCTATACTGCGGCCATCGAAGCGCTACCTGGCAAGAGCACAGCACCGCATGTACTCGACTTGGGCGTGGGTACGGGCCTAGAGCTTGAGGGTCTGTTCGCACGGTTCCCTGAGGCCCGTGTCACGGGCATTGACCTTTCAGGAGCCATGCTTTCCCAGCTGAGACGCAAGCAGCGTCCCTGGCAACAACAGCTAGAACTCGTCCAGGAATCTTTCCTCACCTATGATTTCGCTGGTAGGTCGTTCGATCTTGTGCTATCGGTGATGGCGCTCCATCACTGGGTGCCTGAGATTAAAGCTAGGCTTTACCGTCGAATCCACGGGGCCTTGGCTCCCGAAGGTGCCTTTGTTAACGCAGACTACATCGAGTCCGCAGAAGAATCTGCGCAGCTGATCGGGGCCTTTCAATCGATGGGCGTTCCAGCGGAGCACCAACAGCACATCGATCTACCTCTCACAATCGCGAGGGAACAGCAGATATTGCTCGATGCCGGATTCATGCGTGTAGCCGTCCCGTACAAGAAGGAGCGCACCGCCGTGATTGTGTCCACAACCATGTAGGAAACTGTGTTGAGGTGATCCACATCACGGACAGATTCCCTTGTCCTCCAGGTCGCAATCGGTACCTTGATCGTGAGGAGAAATCGCACGAAACTTTCCCCTCAACTGAGAATAAGATTGAGAGCAAGTCTCGCATGGGGCGAGACCTGCTAGGAATCCTCAGCGAAGCATCTACAAGGGCAAACCGCCTGAAAGGGCGGGACGCAAAGCTACGGACCTGACCGCGATTCGAAGGCAGCCGGGCCGCTAGATGCAGCGACCATCAAGCAGGAGGTGCTTTGATGAGGAATGTAACTCGAATGGTGCTGCTGACCGTTGCGGTTGGCCTTCTGAGCTCCTGGCTCGTGCTCGCAGCCGATGACTCGGCATCGACAAACGCGACGTTTGTAATTCCCTCGTGGATTTCGCTCACTGTCGTATCCAACGGCAATGTGGCGTTTGACGACATCACGGGGCCTGGTACGTATGAGGCCGTAGCAGATCCGCAGTTGCGCGTTCTCAGCACGAGATCATGGACCCTGACCAGCACGATTCTCTGGGGAAGTTCGACAGTCCCTGCGGGAACGGATGAATCCGTTGTCGAGCGTGTGTTGGTTCGAACTCCGGACGTGACGTCTGGAACCTGGGGTATCCACCTGATTAACGTGGACTACGCCTTGATCGTTGCTGAAGACGATCTCGCACTGCTGCCTGAAGGCACCTATAGTGTGATCGTCCAGTACACGGCAACCACTGACTAGCGGCACACGAAACGAGACATCAACTATGAATAGCGGCCCTCCGGAGTTTCCGGAAGGCCGCTTCACTTTAGCTCTTAGCTCTCGAGTTCCAGAACTAGTTGCCCACAAAGTCCCCTAGATTCAGAATCTCGAATGGCCCGCCTTCTCCGGACATGATCAAAGTGTCCGGGAAGCTACCGTTCCACGCCTGGATCATCTGCAGCATGACGTACTCCATGCCACCCTGAGACTGGATGGCTTCAGCTTGGATGCGGATCTTCTCTGCCTCAGCCTGGGCACGCTCAATCTCCTGCTGCGCCTCAAACTCGACCTGCTGGAGTTTGTTCTGTGCTTCAAGCGCTCGCTGCTCTGCAATCACCTTGTCCTCGATACTCTGGGTATAGGCAGCGCTGAACTTCAGGTTTTCAATCGCGATGTTTGTCACGAGAATGTTGTTCTGCGACAGTCTCGCGCGCAGCTCGTTCAGGATCGTCTCTCGGAGCAAGGCGCGATTCTGCAGCATCTCCTCGGGTCGATAGAGCGCAACCCCAGCTTTGGTGACATCTTCAATCGCTGGTGCAATGATCGCATCCTCGTAGTTGCGGACAACCTTGATGAACAGATTGGCAGCACCCGTGGGATCGACGTTGTAGTTAACGGTAATCGTTGCCTGTACATCCTGCAGGTCACTGGATGCGGCATCCACAGTACGTTGAGCCTTCTGGGTTTGAACGTTCATCGGGATCACATCGTCTCGGATCGGAATGACCCAATACAGACCGGGCTGCTTGGTTGCACCGGTTGCAGCATCCCATCGCGTCACAATTCCAACGTGCCCCGTCGGAACCGTTCCGAATCCCTGCACCACGATGAAGGTCACCAACAGCACAAGCAGGTTGATGAGCAACGCGCCTGTGCGGATCGAAGACCGCTCGGTTTCTCGGTCGTATCGGATGGGCCGCAGCGCAAGAAACGTTAGCGCTGTAATGCCAATCACGATCAGCAGCTTGATGCCTAGCATATTCCCTCCCTCTTTCTTCTATCTCGTCGATTGAATCCGTCCCGAAATGTGAGACACACACCCGGGCCTAGTCATTCTTACGTCATCTCACATGTTTCAACAAGGGCAGCATGATGAATCGCACTTCGTGGCTTGTCAAGCAGAGACTCTATTGGCTCAGATTCCCGTGGCAGCTGTTGCTAAAGGAGCCACAGGCTGAGGGCCATCACCGCCATGCCTGCAAGCACGCCAGTGATCGCGAGGTGTTCGTGTCCAAAGGATCGGGCCACAGGTACAAGTTCATCCAGTGAAATGAAGACCATGATTCCGCCCACTGCGGCAAGCAGGTAGCCCAACAGGGTCTCACTGAGAATCGGGAGCAAGATGAGCGCAGCAACTCCTGCGCCCACGGGTTCCGCCACTCCAGACAGGAACGAATACAGGAATGCCTTCTTCCTGCTTCCAGTCGCTGCATAGATGGGCGCGGCAACCGCCAAGCCCTCCGGGATATTGTGGATCGCAATGGCCACCGCAATCGCAATCCCTAGCGAGGTGTCTTCCAATGCACCGGCAAATGCGGCCATGCCTTCTGGGAAGTTGTGGATCGCGATCCCGAGCGCAACAAAGACCCCTGTCTTCATGAGTTGGGAGCTACGCATCCCTGTTCCCTTGTGTTCTTCCTGACCAAGGTAATCGTGCGGCACTAGAACGTCGACCAGAAACATCGCTGCCATGCCCAAGAAGAAGGCCAAGTGTGCGGGCCCGAAACCAATGGATTCCACGCCTCCCTGAAGCAGCTCAACAAACGAGACATGGATCATGACACCTGCTGAGAAACCCAGCGTCAGCGTCATGAATCTTGGACCCGGTTTGCGAACCATGATCCCGAGGAAGCTTCCGATGGTTGTAGAGAGACCGGCAAGCGTGGAGAGCAGCAACGCAAACCCAATCGATCCGTTCAATGTCAACTCCTCTCAGTCACTCCGGTCGATAGACCATCGGCTTTCTCGTCAGTTGGATGTGGCTGCTTACGTCGTAGAACCAAACCCGCCCGGAGACCCAATCAGACTCCAGTCCGCCTGGAAGCTCCCCAACTTGCCAGTAGGTTGGAGGATCTCCTGTGGTCTCGACCAGCACATAGTACTGACCATTGTGCTCGTAGTAGCCGATCGGATAGTTCGCTGCCTGGATGAAGTCCCATCCCACTGGCACGCCGGCTGCGACATGCCCGGGGAAGAATAGGAGATGCGCTCCAACCACATACGGCCGTACGATTGAGAGATACAGGATCCCCGTATCCTCGCAATCCCCGATCCCCTCAACCAATGTCTCCAGTGGATACCTTGGCCACTCGTCTGGCACTGAGTCTAGGGTGTACGGAATAACCTCTGACACGAAGTCGAGCACAAATTGAAGGAAGCCGTAGTAGGCTGACGTTGGATCCTGGAAGTACGGAGTGATGGCATTCCACAGATTGGTGGACAACGTCTCGATGAACGCATCGTCGCGGGGGTCGGTGACGTACTTGTACCAGTCACAGAACCCGTTGTCCTGGCACCATGCGCGAACCTGGATGGCCTGAAACACCGCAAACTGTGCGGTGGGGATTGAAATCTGCCACTCCCAGTCCCCGCCATGAGAATGCCAGGAGAACGAACGATCAATCGTAGTCTGCGCCGTGACAATCACCGTTGCAGTCGCAGTACCGATATCCCCAGAGTCGTCGGTAACCGTCAAGCTGACGACGTAGGTTCCCGGGGTCACGTAGGTGTGCGTGCACTGGGCACCCGTCCCGGACCAACCATCCCCGAACTGCCAGGCATAGGACACGATCGATCCATCGTCATCATAGGACTGCGAAGCATTGAATGAGATCACAAGCGGAACTTCGCCGGCTCCAGGCAACGCCTGAAACTGTGCAACCGGCGGAAGGTTGACGAACAAGAAACACCCGCCTAGCGAGAACACACAGACAATCAATAGGACTGCGCGAGAACGAGCGCTCATGTGCTCATGCTAGGGTGCGACTCCGTGGTTGTCAACGGCGATGGTCGTGAGTGATCGCCCCGCCTGCTAGCGAACGCGGAATCCCCGTACACCTACGACAGGGTTGTCTCCTCCGTACTCGAAGCTGACTACCGCCTGGTAGATGTCTGGGGGCAAGGCCTCCGCACCTTCGACATCTGGAATAGCCACAATGCGTTTGGCTCCTGGAAGCACCTTGAAATCGTCAATCAAAACGTCTCGTACCGTTTCGCCCGACCGATCGATGACTTGCATCTGGCCGGTGACGACAAGCACTGAGTTCCCGGTGTTCTCGAAAAGCGCAAGCACAATGAGCGGATCCGTCTCTCCCACCTGTACGTCGATCACCTGGCCATCCATGATCGTACTGCCCATTGCTGTCACATAGACCTTGATCGCGGCTCGTGGGATGCTCACGATTCGAGTTCCACCTTGCTCCTCCACACGAGGTTGCGACTGGACGAATACCGCACACCAGTAGGTGCCGTCAATCGCCGCAGGTGCATCGACAGTCACGGTCACTTCCCGACTCTCATCCGGCTCCAAGACAAGCCGATCGTGTGATAGCGTAACCCACCCTGCGTTGGATCGGTTCACGGTATCGAAACGTGCCCCACCGTTCTCTATGCTCGCTAGTGAGGAACGCGTGCTGAACGTCTCATAGAGCAGGAGGCCATCAAACGCGATATTGCATTGCAGTGTGAGGCGGAAGGTGGCGACCCCTGTCTCCGAGAGGCTCTCCAAGGCTCGTCCGATCCAGACGACAGGCACTTCCGATGATGAGGGAGACAACCCGACAACATCGGAGGAAACGTCATTCGCGCCATCGATTTCCCCGGACACCTGTGGGCTGAACGTCCGGAAGGTCCCCGTGACGCTCAGCTCCGCAGCATCGGGTAGCTGTGCGGTGTAGACGATTTCCACAACTTCTCCGGCCTCGAAGGGTCGGTCAAAGATCCACCGTCCGCTGTTCAGGGGGACGTCATAGTCATGTTCACCGTCTTCAAAACGCTGCCAATCCCCTACTGAGAGCTGGAGCTCCTCCGGTTCATCTGTGTCATTGAGCACGGTAAGGATATATGTCTCGCGGGTCCCAGGTTCCTGCTCCACGTCCAGAAAGGCGGGCAGCACGCGCGCACCCAGCACAGGGAGCACCAGCGCCAACATGAGACCTGCGATCCCCATCACGCCGATCAGTGTGCGAAGACGTCTTACTCTGAAGTCCCAGTTCACGTTCAATCGTCCCTTCCTCACCCGATTCAGCTTCCGCCGGTAATCGTGTAGGTGATGCTGATTGTGTAGGTGCCTTCTGGCAGTCCCACGAAATCATCGTCCTCAACGTTTAAGGCATAGGATACAACAATGCTCGTATCCCCTGCGGTCGTTGCATACGGCGACAGGTTTACCTCGACAATCTTGGAGACGATATCCTGTCTCGCGCCCTCAGGAATGGAGAAACCCAACTGATACCCAAAGTCCCATCCTGACTGGGAGGAGCTGATCACGAGTTGCGTCTGTGTCTCCGCCTCCCACCGACCCGAGTCAAGCAACTGGGGAAACTGAACACTGGCGCCGTTCACAACCTCCAATGAGATGGATGATCCTCCGCAGGACGGCCCCTCAATCTTCCCAGTCAGCGTCTCGTCATCACCGCCGCCGTTGCCAAAGAAGACGAGCGCTGTGTCAACCGACTCGACATCCCACTGACCATTGAGCCACAGGTAGATGCGCTGACTCTTGGAGTAGATCTCGAAGCGAATCCCATCGAACGGTTCCTCCACCCACTCATAGGGCGTGGAGAGCCACGGATCCAGCGCACCATCCTCAAGGCAATCTCCCGCCTCCAAGACGAAGTAAGTTGGAATCTCGTTCTTGTTGGATTTCACGCGGTAGACCAGTCGCGTGAGATCCCATTTCTTGTAATACCGCTGAGACTGAAGAACAAGTGTCGACTTCCCGAGCGTGATTGCGCTTGCGTCGTACTCCCAAACACCAACAGCGATCAGGATGACAAGGAGTCCAACCCAGCTCACGGCTCTGATGCTACGCAATCGTTCCCCCTTGCGCCCGGATCCAATGTGACCTGTTCGTCACGAGGGCTCTAATCCGATTGTACCTGCACACAACGCCATACAGACCAATGCACGTTCAGCCATCGTTCGGCCGAAACAGATTCTGCAGGAGGTACTGTTGCACGTTCGAAAGTCGTTCAAGTGCGGATGCAAGTCGGATTCTGTACTCAATGGGAAACGCGGTTGCGTCCTTGCTGCGGATCTTGGAGGTATCAATCTCAAACACTGGGTCGTTTTCTCGCATCTCCGCATTTAGCGACACATAGCTCATCGCTTCGCGAGCCTTGAAGACCTCAGCCAGCCCCTCTTCGGTAATGTTCACCGTATCAGCGAGTGTCGCCAAGGAAGGGAGCTTCCCGGTTTCGCGCAGTAATCTTGCCTCTGCAACTTCAATCTGGCGATTGAGATCCTTCATCCATTTGGGAACGCTCGTTTGACGTACCTGATCACGTATGTGATGACGGATCTCGCCCTTGATGAGGTTTGAAGCGTATTCCTCGAACGTGTTTCCGCGTGCAAGACTGAAGTTGTACACCGCATTCAAGAGTCCAAGATAGCCAGGCCGAAACAGCTCTTCTGCCGTGAACCCAGCAGTTGAGAAGTCGGCTGCGATGATGGATCGAACGAGCGGCGTGCTCCTTTGAAGCACCGCTTCTCGGATGTGTTCCAGATCGTCTGCCTCATCTCGTAGCTTCTGGATGAGCTCCTCAAGAGAAGGATCGTGTGGCTGCTCGTTCATGGCTAGTTCCCAAACGTGAGTTCAAATCCTACTGTGACCAACTGAATGCCAGAGAAATCGAACTCGGCCTTGGTGAAGAGCTGCACTCCGCAAAACTGAACATCTGCATAGATGCACTGCCCTGCGAACCCAAACGCGTCAAAAGTGGTCAGACTTCGGAAGGTCACCGGATCGATGGACGCCTCGATGCCAATGTCCATCCCATCGAAGAAGAACGAATCATCGAAGCGCGTCACGGTGGTAATAGTGACGCCGCAGATCTCGAAGGCCACACCGAAATCCTGCCCGCCAAACACGATCGGTATGAGCGCCGGAGGAGGCACTTGGGTAAACGTAGTATGGGAGGTGAATCGTACGACATCAATCTGCAGGTCAAGAATGAAATCCATGCCGGTGATGGCAAAGGACCCGTCCAAGCTCATCCCGAAGAGCATGCCGAGTACTGGCTCCTCGAAGCGATAGCCCATTTCGAAGACCATCTCCACAAGCCCGGTTGCGTCGAACCAGGTGGTATTGCTGGCAAGCAGGCCCATGGTATCCACTTCGATCCGGAACAACTCCTCCTCGAAGTAGAAGCCTGATACGATCGTCACATCTGGCACAACAAGCGGAGCGCAGAAGCCCTCGATGTGTCGGATCGTGTACAAGAGCTGTTCACTGAAAGGCGAACGGATGCCGCCAAGCAGGTTGATCAGATCCGTTGCACCGAATCCCGTCAGGCTTGTGATCGTGAAGCCGCAGAGAATCTCGCTGGAGATCTCAAGCACGCCGCCAACACTGTAGGAAGGCGTCTGCGGCCCAACGATGTCCGCCAGAATGAGGTCAAAGCCGACATGGACACCAACGATAGACAAGTCGACATTCAGCTCATTCCACGAGAAGAGCGGCTCGAACCGGATCTCTTCTATAATCTGGACGGCCCCAAGATCTACACCAAGCGTCACGATCTGGGACTGAAATCCCGTGAGATCGAAACCTGTAGCTGATGTGAACGTGAAGCCAGCAACCGTGAACCCGAGCGTCAGGTCGGATCCGATGTTGTACGATGCAGGCGGGATCGGCGTGTAGGTGATGTCGAGTCCGACACCTCCAGAGAACCCGACATCCGCTGCAGCGGCAGCAGTTCCAAGCACCAAGAGCAAAGGCAATACGAACAGGGCCTTTCGAACGCACAAGCGTCGCATGATGACCTCCTCCAAGATCTCGCTTGAAGCGTATGCGTTTGAAGTGAAACGAGCAGGGAAAACGGGGAAGGCAGGATCGTTGCTTTGTCCTCGGGACCCGGGACATGTGTACTGCATGGAGGGGAGCACGCCGCTTCACGGATTGTGAAGCGGCGTCTCCTGATCGAGGTTATTTCGCGATTTCCATCTTGGTCAACACGAGCCCGGTTAGCAGTTTGGGATAGAAGTCAGTCGATTTCTGCGGCATCTTCTCACCATGATCGGCAACACGGATCACTTCGTCCGCTGCGGTCGAGTTCATGAAGAAGAAGATCTGCTCATCGCCCTGTTTCACTGCGGAGATCCCCTTCTTGGGATCCACGGTGTAGGTCACGTTCTTCTGTTCCTCAAGTGCCTTGGCATCAATTCCGAGCAACGGTTCCAGGATTCCGGCATGGAGGATGGAGACGTCAAGCTGACGATAGTCCACGGATCGATCCGGGATCAGTTCATCCATGCTTGACAGATTCTTGATCTGCAGGCTGTGGAATCCTGCGCTCGTGAAGCAGCCCACGGTATGGGCAGCGCGACCTGCATGCGTTGCCTCGGCCATCTCTTCGAACGTTTCGTGTGCGGTGACCTCGAACCGCTCTTCGGCTGCTTGCAGAAAGGCATCGGCCTCAAAGCCCTCGACCCCATGAACCAATCGGAAAATGGGGCGAATCGACATCCCTGGCTCGGAAACGTTGAACAACGTCATCATGCGGTAGCCGAAGGACTCGTCTGCTGCAGGCGTCCAGCCTGCCTGCTCGCATTCCTGCATGAAGTTCACTGCAGTTTCGTAGCGATGATGGCCGTCTGCGATGTACAGATCCTTGTCAGACAGCGCCTCCTGCACCGTGCCGATCAGCTGCTCATCTGTGATCCGCCAGACCTGATGAAGGTTTCCATCTGCGTCTTTGGCTTCGATGATAGGAGTCTCACTTGAGATGAGGTTCCCGAGCGCATTTTCAGTCGTTCGCTCTGGATCGTTGTACAGCATGAAGATGTGTCCGAAGTTGGCTTCGGTTGCGCGCATGAGATTCAATCGATCTTCGCGCGGACCTCGAAGCGTCTTCTCATGCGCATGCACGCGTTCGGGCTCGAGTTTGCCAAGCGCAATCACGCCTTTCCGCGTGAGCTTCTGGCCCGCGAACTCGTAGGTCTGATGGTAAGCGTAGATTGCTGGCTCGTCTTCGCGAATCAGCGTGTTGTCCTTTAGCCAGGCTTCCAGACACTCAGCTGCTCGCGTGTAGACGTTGTTGCCAGACGAATCGTTGGCCTCGCTCAGGCCCTTGATAATGCGAACGATATTGAACGGACTGGCATTCAGCCGCTCTTCCTGCACATCGGGATACACCCGATCGTACGGAGGTGCGACCACGTCAGTGATGGATCCTACGACGTCCGGGTTATACCTGTAGCCACGAAACGGGATGATCTTTGCCATGGGTTCTCCTACGATGCGCTGGTCTGCGCGAACTGGATGACGATCTCCGCAGCTTCCTTGCCGACACGTGCCTGCGCTTCGACCGTCGCA
>Ga0180429_10003185_pt1 | contig 13323 bp, 9 predicted proteins | sample SS_ome_FD_132428 | JGI IMG/M metagenome (GOLD analysis project Ga0180429, IMG submission 132428) | Hypersaline lake sediment archaeal communities from the Salton Sea, California, USA - SS_1_S_1 metaG | ecosystem: Environmental > Aquatic > Non-marine Saline and Alkaline > Hypersaline > Sediment ...
CCGTCTCGCCCCCCGGAGGGCACCGCCGTAGACTGCTGGCGTGGCTGCGCCCGACTACGTCCCTGCCTTCACCACTCGCCCGGCCCGCACGTATGTCAGCCCCCCGCGGCGGCCCGGTGAGTGGACCGCTGACCGTCCCGCTGATCTCGACGCTCCCCAGCCCCAGGGCCCCGGTCTCGGGTGGCAGGGTCCCGACCAGGGCTACGTGCTCAAGCTCGTCCACCTCTTCGACGACCGGCTGGTGCTCGGCGACGGCGAGGACGTCGAGGACGCCGAGGCGGGATGCGTGGCCGTGGCGTTGCGTCGGGCGTCGATGTTCGGTCGGGCCCCCGTCGTCCACGACCTCACCGTCGGCTTCACCGTGTGGGGGTTCCTGACCCCCGCCCCAACGGACCTCGTGGCGTTGCGCCGCCCGTTGTTCGAGGGCATCGCCCACCCCCACCACCACGCCGGTCGTCACCACATCGGCGAGCTCGTTCCTGCCGAGGTGCTCCGCCTCGGTCACGACGAGGTGATCCGGCGGGCTGCCGCCGACTGGCGCTCGGTCCTCGACGTCGACGCCGCCTCGATCCCCTCCGCCCACTGACCCGGCGTCGGGCCGACGTCGAGGCGGCCCCTGTTCAGGCGGCCTGGGGTTCGGCCTCGGCGGCCGGTTCCGACTCGGTGACGATGAGCGGCACGCCCGGAGGCATCTTGTCGGCGAGCTCGATGATGAGATCGTTGGCGATGCGGATGCACCCGTTGGACGCCGGCTGGCCGATGAGGTTCGGTTCGTTGGTGCCGTGCAGCGCCACGATGGGCAGGCCGTTCTCGAACAGGTCGAGGCGTTCGGAGTAGGCGCTGGTGGCCATGATCATCGGCCCGAACGGGCCGCCCGTGTAGCTCTGCGGGATCTCCTCGAAGATGTAGTACGTGCCCGTCGGTGTCGGATTGCCCGGGAGGCCGATGGATGCCGGCGTGCGCAGGATCTCCTCACCGTCGAGTCGGGCGACGAGCTCTCGGGTCGTGAGGTCGAGGGTGATGACGGCGTCGTAGGTGGCGATGTCCACGTCGGACGCCCGCACCCAGCCCCGCTGGCCGTTGGGGCGGGCCTGCATCTCCACCTCGACCCAGTCGCCCTGCACCGAGATCACGTTGAACAGCAGCGGGTTGCCGAAGTAGGTGGGGTTGTCGTACTGGAAGCCACCGGGAACCACTCGCACCCCCGCCGAGTTCAGGCTGGACCGGGGGATGGGCTGCATGCTCGTCGGCCGCACCTCGTTCCCGGGGGTTGGGGTGACACCGGCGGGCGGCTCGAGCAGCACGTCGACACGGGGCACCGTCGCCGTGGCCACCCGGTACTCGTCGGTGGGGACCGGCGCCGTCGTGGTCGTGGTGCTGGTCGTCCGTGCCGCCGCCACCTGGGGTTCGGTCTCCCCACCGGAGCGCGCCACCAGGGTGACGCCGATGACGAGGGCGAGCACGGCCGCAACGGCCCCCGAGATGATGGCGATGCGCTTGCGTTCCACGACGGCAATGCTAGGGGTGCTGGACCCCATGTCCACAAGTCGCTCCTGCGGTATCGCAGGGCAGTCCGGGTGGGAGGTGCGGGCGTGTTCCCCCTGCTCGGCGGGGACGGAGGCGGTCAGTACCATGGCCCGGTGACTCCCCCTGTTCGCACCCGTTTCGCGCCCGCCCCCACCGGCTACCTGCACCTCGGGGGCGCCCGCACGGCGCTGTTCAACTGGATGTACGCCCGGCACGTCGGCGGCGAGTTCGTGCTGCGCATCGAGGACACCGACACCGAGCGCAGCCGACCCGAGCTCATCGACGTGATCTTCCGGGTGCTCGAGTGGCTGGGCCTCGACTGGGACGCCGACCCGGAGTTCCAGTCCCGGCGCGGCGAGCACTACGCGGCGGCGGTGGAGCGCCTCCTCGCCGACAGCGCCGCCTATTGGTGCGCCTGCGCTCCCGACGACGTCAAGGCCCGCGCCGAGGCCCGCGGCGGTCCTCCCGGCTATGACGGCCACTGCCGCCACCTCGACCTCGGCCCCGGCCCCGGGCACGTGGTGCGCTTCGCCGTGCCCCGCGAGGGAACCACGGCGTGGGACGACGTCGTGCGGGGTTTCATCAGCTTCGCCAACGCCGACATCGAGGACTTCGTCGTGCAGCGCGCCAGCGGGGCGCCCCTGTTCCTCGTGGCCAATGCCGTGGACGACCCCGCCATGGGCATCACCCACGTCATCCGGGGTGAGGACCTCATCAACGTCACCCCCAAGGTGCTGCTGCTGCGCCACGCCCTCGGCGTGCTCGACGACCCCGTGTTCGCCCACCTGCCCCTCATCGTCAACGACAAGCGTCAGAAGCTCTCCAAGCGTCGCGACGACGTGTCGGTGGGGGACTACATCAACCGGGGGTTCCCCGCCGAGGCCATGGTGAACTACCTCGCCCTGCTCGGTTGGGGCCCGCCCGACGGCGTGGAGGAACGACCGCTGGACGAGCTGGTGGCGTTGTTCGACCTCGCAGCGGTGTCGAAGTCGTCGGCGGCCTTCGACGTGAAGAAGCTCGAGCACCTCAGCGGCGACAAACTCCGCGCCCTACCCCCCGACGAGTTCATCGACCGCTGCGCCCCGTGGCTCACCGGGACCCCCGATGGCGAGGTCACCGACCCCGGCACCCCGCCGTGGTCGCCAGACGCCTTCGACGCCGGGCGGTTCGCGGCGCTGGCGCCGCTCGTGCAGGAGCGGGTGCGGCGCTTCGACGAGGTGCCGGGGTACGTGGCGTTCCTGTTCGCCGACCCGCTCGTCATCGACGAAGGGGCGTGGGCCAAGGTGATGGTCAAGGACGGCCTCCTCGCACTCGAGCAGCTGCAGCGCTGTGCCGCCGGGCTCGACGCCCTCGGGGACGGCGGCTGGGCGGCGTCGGCCATCGAGCAGGTGGTGTTCGACGTGCCGACGGAGAGCCCGATGCGACGCGAGGACGGCGACGTGAACCGCAAGCGCGCCCAGGCGCCGGTGCGCGTCGCTGCCCTCGGGGCGTCGGTGGGTCCGCCGCTGTGGGAGTCGCTCGAGGTGCTGGGCCGGGCCACGACGGTGGCACGCCTCGGTGCTGCTGCCGATCGGCTCGCCGCCGAGCTGGGCGCCTAGGCGGGCGGGGCGCCGGGGTCGTGACCGGGCCGGAGCGTCGGGGAGCCGGGGGTGGTGGCCCACCTCCACGGGGCCGGGGTGCCCGGCGTGTCGCGGTGGCCGCCGGGGTGGTGGCAGCCGTCGTCATCGCCTACCTCGGGGTGACCTTCGTGCAGGTGTGGCTCGCCACCGATGACCGTGACCCCGGGCCCGCCGATGCGCTCGTCGTGCTCGGCGCCGCCCAGTGGGACGGCCGCCCGTCACCGGTGTTCCAGCGGCGCCTCGACCACGCTGCGGAGCTGTGGGCGGCGGGCGTGGCGCCGAGCATCGTGGTGACCGGTGGCAAGCAGGCGGGGGACCGGGTGACCCAGGGGTTCGCCGCCTACGACTACCTGCGGGGCCGGGGCGTGCCCGACGAGGCGCTGCTGGTGGAGGTGAACGGCACCGACACCTACACCGAGCTGTCGGCGTCAGCGGGCATCCTGCGGGCGGCGGGCGTGGGGGACCGGGTCCTCCTCGTCACCGACGGGTACCACGCCCTGCGGACCCGCCTCGTGGCCGAGGAGGTCGGCCTCGACGCCGGGGTGTCGGTGGCGTCGGAGGGGGCAGCTGCCCGGCAACTGGTGCGGGAGACGGCGGCGGTGGCCGCTGGCCGGCTGGTGGGGTTCCGTCGGCTCAGCAACTGGACCTGAGTCGCCCGGCGTCGCCCGAGGGGGACTGTTCGCCGGCTGCGGGGCGCCACCCGGGGGCTTTGTCGGGTCCGGTGGCGCCACGGTAGGATGCAGTGCTCACCTTTCGGGGGTGGTGTAATTGGCAACACAACTGGTTCTGGTCCAGTTATTGGGGGTTCGAGTCCTCCCCCCCGAGCGGCGCCGGGTCGCAACCCCGAGTGGTGCGGCGTCGGTACCAGCAGCGAGTTAGCTCAGGCCCCCATCGTCTAGCGGCCTAGGACACCACCCTCTCAAGGTGGCGGCACGGGTTCGAATCCCGTTGGGGGTGCCAGCGCGCGAGGCCCGTGGTTGCAGTGAATCCGCTGCAACGGCGGGCCTTCCCTCCGTTCTCACTCGGACCGGCATTCCTGCGGTCGCCCCACTCCCGGGAGGACGGCCAGCCCGTCCGGAGGATCTGGGGAAGGTCACGATCGTTTCAGGGGTTGCAGGCCGGCGCCGTAGATTCGTGGTCTGTGGGTGACCTCTTCGTTGCGTACGAGTACGAGATCACCTTCGCCCAGTTGGCGATGGCGATGTTCGCCATGGGTGCCACGCTGCGCATCCGGGACTTCCGCGCCGTCGTCGTTCTCCCCCGGTCGTTCCTGACCGGGTTGGGCGCGCAGCTGGTGCTGGTCCCGGTCCTGGCGTACGTGCTGCTGCGGGTGGTCGACCTCGATCCCGGTGTGGCGATCGGCCTCGCCATCATCGCTGCGGTCCCCGGCGGCACCGTGTCGAACGTATTCACCTACGCCGGGAAGGGCGACGTCGCGCTCTCGATCGCCATCACGGCGGTGACGTCGTTGGTCTGCGTCGTCACGATCCCATTCGTGCTCGAATGGCTCGTCGGCTCGAACGTCCCCTCCACGTTCAGCCTCCCTCGCGGTCGCATCGCCCTCGAGATTGTCGTCACGCTCCTCGTGCCGCTGGGCATCGGCATGGCGGTGCTCCACCGGTGGCCCGAGCGGGCCGAGCGACTGTCGCGACTGGCCCTGGCCGTCACCACGGTGCTCATCGGCGTGATCGTGGTCGGGTCGGCCACCGCCGGTCGCCTCGATGTCGAAGCGATGGGGTTCGCCAACCTCGCCGTGGTGGCCGGATTCGTGCTGCTGCTCGCCGGGATCGGCATCGCAACGACGGCGGCGACCCGCCGCTCCTGGCCGGACATGACGGCGATCACCATTGAGACGACCGTGCGCAATACCAACTTGGGGCTGCTCGTGCGGACGGCGGTATTCGGCTCCGCCTCCATTGCTGGAGGGGACGCGGTCGCTGACCTCGCCCTTTTCACCCTGCTGGCCTACGCCGCCATCAGTTTCGTCGTGGTGGCACCGCTGATCGTGGTCGGCCGGCGGGTGGCGATCCTCGGCAAGCTCCGCATCAGGTGATCGGTGGCGGGCGCCGCCTGGCGCCGTCGGGCTCGCAACGGTTCGTCATCGTCGATGGTTCCCGTGGATCCACCGTCGTGGGAGGCGGGCGTGCTGGGATGGCCGGGTGACACGCAGTGCCGACGACGGAACGCTCCCCGAGCCCTTCGACTGCCCCCGCTGCGGAACCAGCGTGGTCGAACGACTGTGGGGACCCTGTGAAGCCTGTCGTGCGCAGCTGCGGGCGACGTACGGGGGTGAGGCCCAGCAGGTCGAGTCGGAGGCGTACGTGCCGAAGGTGAACGTCACCCCCAACGCCGTCGCTCTCAAGGATGACTGAGCCACTCCCTGCCGTGGTTCGCCGCACGGGTAGCTGGCCCCTAGGCTCTCGGGGTCGCCCGGGCGTGGGTCCGGTGCTGTGAGAGGGGAAGCAATGGGCAAGCGTCTGGTGGTGGCCGTGGTGTCGATGGCGGTGCTGGTCACCGCCTGTTCGGGTAGCGCAGGTGACGAACCCGCCGCACCGGCCGTTGATGCGGCCGCCCTCGCCGTCGAGGTGGCGGCTGCCACCGACGAGTGGCTGGCGGCGAGCGGCGTGCCGGGCGTGACCCTCGCCGTGCTCGGCCCCGACGACCTCGAGATCGTCGAGGTGGCCGGCTCGTCGGACCTCAAGACCGGTGAACCGGTCACGCCGTCGGACTTCTGGCGCTTCGGCAGCATCACCAAGCCCATGACCTCAGCGGTGGTCCTCGCCCTCGTCGACGAGGGGCTCATTGACCTCGACGCGCCAGTGTCGCAGTACCTCGGGGAGGGGTGGGCTGCGGGGTACACGCTCGATGGTGTCGACTACGGCGACACGCTCACCGTCGCCCAGATGCTGAACCACACGGCCGGCTTCGCCGAGTACGCCTTCGACCCCGGGTTCTACGCGCTCGTCAGCGACCGGCTCGACCAGCCGCTCGAGCCCGAGGAGGTCGTTGCGTGGGGTGTGGAGCGCGGCCCGCAGTCGGTGCCGGGCACGACGTACTCGTACACCACCGTCGGCCACGTGGTCGCCGGGCTCATCATCGAGGCGGTCACCGATCGCCCGGCCGCCGACGTGCTCGCCGAGTACCTGTTCACCCCCGCCGGGGCCGTGGACGCCTACCTGCCACCCAGTGGCTCGCCCGCTGCAGGCGTCGTCAACGGCTACGCCGGCGGCATCCTCGCCGACTACATCGCCTCGCTTCCGGCCATCGCCTCGCTCGAGAGCGAGGCTCGGGTGGGTGACGTGCTCGACATCTCCGTCGCCCCCCAGGACGTGCTCACCACTGCGGGTTGGACCGGAGGGGGCATTGAAGCCCAGCCCGACGACATCGCCCGCATCATGCGGGTGATCTTCAACGGCACGGTGCTCGACGAGGACGACATCGCCTCGTTCACCACGCTCGTGCCGGGCGAGAACTACGGACTTGGCATCAGCGTCGGAGAGATCGACGGCTACACCGTGTACTCCCACGGCGGTGGGGTGCCGGGCTTCCGCTCCGATGCCCTCTACATCCCCGAGCTCGACATCGCCGTGGCGGCGTCGACGAACCTCGTGCCCCTCGAGCCCGACACCGAGATCGGCAACCTCACCCGTCAGGTGGCATCACTGGCCATCGCTGCGGTGACGAGCGCCCGAGCGACGTCGTAGCGGCGAACCTGCTCGGAGGCGCCCGGGTGAGGGGCGCCTGCAGGTCAAGTGCCCGCCGCTGCGTCGTTGAGGGCATTGAGGTGGGCGGTGGCCTCGAGGTACTCGTTCACCCAGCGCTCGATCACCGCTGCGGTCTTCTCCACCCTGGTGAACTGCCCCACCACCTGACCGACGGGGTTGAACGCCACGTCGACGGTCTGGTCGGGCCAGCGGTGGGTGGCGGCCACGGCCATGCCCGACACCATGTACTGCAGCGGCATGCCGAGCGGGTCGGGGGTGTCAGGGTCCTCCCACGCCTCGGTCCAGTCGTTGCGCAGCATGCGGCACGGCTTGCCGGTGAACGAGCGCGACCGCACCGTGTCTCGTGAGCCGGCGTCGATGTAGGCCTGCTGCTGCACGGGGGTGTTGTCGGCCTCCTCCACCATCAGCCACTGCGACCCCGACCACGCCCCCTGGCACCCGAGCGCCAGCGCAGCGGCGATCTGCTGGCCCGAGCCGATGCCGCCGGCGGCGAGGACGGGGCGGGGGGCGACGGCGGCGACGACCTGTGGCCACAGCACGATCGAGCCCACCTCCCCGCAGTGGCCCCCACCCTCGCCGCCCTGGGCGATGATGATGTCGACGTCGGCGGCGGCGTGCTTGAGGGCCTGGTACGGCGATCCGCACAGGGCGGCCACCTTGCGACCGGCGTCGTGGATGCGCTGGATCGTGTCGGGGGGCGGGGTGCCGAGTGCGTTGGCGATGAGCACCATGTTCTCCCGCTCCAGCGCCATCTCCACCTGGGGGGTGGCGGTTGCCTCGGTCCAGCCGAGGAGCTTGAGCGAGTTGTCGTCGTCCTCGGCGAGGGGCACGCCGTGGTCGGTGAGCAGCGTGCGGGCGAAGTCGAGGTGCTGGCGGGGGACCATGTCCTGGAGCATCTTGGTGAGGTCCTCGGTCGACATGTTGGCGTCCATGCCCTCGTACTTGTTGGGGATCACGATGTCGACGCCGTAGGGGCGGTCGCCGATGTGGGCGTCGATCCAGTCGAGTTCCATCTCGAGCTGCTCGGGGGAGTAGCCCACCGCACCGAGGACGCCGAGACCGCCGGCCTTGGACACGGCGACGACGACGTCGCGACAGTGGGTGAAGGCGAAGATGGGGAACTCGATGCCGAGTTCGTCACAGATGGGCGTGCGCATGGGTTGGCCTTTCGTCGGGACCACCGGGTTGCCAGGGGCAGGCGGTTGGGTCTGACCCGAGCCTACGGTGCGGGTACCGGCGATGCCGTCGTTGTGGTGTGGCCGTTGCTCCTGCGCCTCCTCCCCCAGGGTTGGGAACCCCGGGCGAGCGACGTCGGCGGGGTGGCGGAAGGCGTCGACGGGTAGGGTCGGGGCTCGTTCCAGGGACTTCGGGGAGGGCGGACGGGATGCGCCAACGCCAGGTTTGGCGACTGCAGATCCGGCAGGCAGCGGGTGCCTCCGCCACCAGTCAGCGGATCCAGCTCGACGTGCTCGCCGTAGCACGGCGGTGGCGCACCCTCGCGGTGCTGGGCGCACTCGGCCTGGCGCTCGGCGTGGGGGTGACCGCAGTGCTCACGGTGGGGTACCAAGCCTCGGCGGTGTTCTTCGTCGGTGGGCCCATGGACCGCCCGGGCGCACCTGTCTACGCCAACCTCGACGCCGAGGTGCAGGCGCAGCTCGACGCGCTGGGGAGTGCCGCAGTCGAACGTCGGGCGGCCGAGCGGCTCGGAGAGCCGGCGTCGGTGTCGATCCGTCGGCTCGGCCCCGACAGCGCCGCCATCCGCATCGATGGCCGAGCGGACTCACCGGAGCGGGCCGTCGAAGTGGTCGATGCCTACCTCGCCGCCTTCGCTGACGCCGAGGTGGCGCAGGAGGTTGCCGGCAACGAACGGGTGCAGGCGTTCCTCACCGAGCGGATCGACGCCGCAGAGGGGGAGCTCGCCCGCCTGCTCGCCACCGACGCCCAGCGTCGCCCGCTCGAGGGCGAAGTGGCGGTCCTCGAGGCGCAGCTCCGGCGCTACGTCTACGACCTGCAGTCGCTGCGGGACCGGGTGGCGTTCCTCTCGGCGTCACCCGTCTCGATGCTCGACCCTCCCGAGGCGTCCGACGAAGCGCTGGGACGTCCGTTCACCCGCAACGCGGCACTGGGCGGTCTCCTCGGCGTGATCGTGGGTGTGCTCGTGGTGCTGGCGCGTCGGGAGGTCGACTGGACCCTCGAGACCTCGGGTGGGCTCGAGGACCTCGTCGGTCTGCCGGTGATCGGAACCGTGCCGGCCGCCGCCAGACGGCCGCTCCCCGGTGGCCGCTGGCTGGCGAGGGACACCGAGGCGGGGCGGGCGTTCTCCGAGATGCGGTCCGTCCTGGGTGCGGCGTGCGCCGACGACCGCCCCACGGTGCTCCAGGTCACCAGCTCACTCTCCGGTGAGGGTGTCACGACGGTGGTGGAGAACCTCGGCGCGAGCTTCGCCGCTGCCGGTTCCCGGGTGCTCCTCGTCGACCTCAACCTCCGGCGCCCCCGCCTGCACCGTCGTCTCGGTCTCCCGCTCCGACCGGGGTTCAGCGATCTCGTCGCGGTGGGACCGAGCGCAGTGGGGGAGGACGGCAGGGTACGACGGGTTGCTGCGAACATCGACGTCATGACCGCCGGGGCTGCGACGGCCCACCCCGGGGAACTACTGGCCTCGGCACCCGCGGGGGAGGTGCTTCGGGGGCTCGCTGACGGCTACGACATCGTCCTCGTCGACTCCCCGCCGTTGCTCGGTGTGGCCGATGCGCGAGGGGTGGCGGGACTCGCTGACGGCACCGTGGTGGTGGTGAGCCGCAGGAGGACCAAACCGCGGGAGCTCGCTGACGCCATCGGAGCGTTCGCAGCAGTGGGGGTGTCGGTGTTCGGCCTCGTCGTGAATCAGCGGGGCGGGCCGAGGCAGCGGCGGGCGCCCGGTCAGCACCCGCCGCAGCGGGGCCAGGCGTCGACGGTGGCCCCTCGCTCCCGCTGAGCCGCCGCACCTCGCCGGTCACCACGTGCGCCAGCGCGCCGACGGCATCGCCCATTCCCCCACTTCCCCCACCGGTTCCTCCGACGGTGGTTCCAGGGCCCCCGCCGCCATTGTCAGGCTTCGAGACGCTAACTATCATCTTTACGGTTTGGCCGGAAGGGGCAAGGGTGCGAGCAACTCCATGGTGGCGGTGTCGCCTTCGGACCCACGATGTCACCGGTGTGTCCCCGCCCGAAGGTCGGCGAGCGTGAACTTGCGTGATCGCTCCGACGCCTCGGCGACGCCGTCCGGCGATGCCCGGGCGTACCTGGGGGTACTGCGGCGCCGCTGGCCCCTCGTGGTCGCCACCGCCGCCGTCGCCGCCCTCGTCGCCCTCTCGATCTCGCTGCTGCAGACCCCCATGTACCGGTCGTCGTCGGTGATCTCGGTGAACCCGGTCCTCAGTCCGTCAGGTCGTCAGGTGGCGAGCGCACAGGTCGGGTCGAGCTTCGTCCAGGCACAGCTCGACCTCCTCCGGAGTCAGACCGCTGCCGATCTCGTCGCTGAGCAGATCGGTGGGCCGGTTCGCGCCAGCTTCTCGTCGTTCTCCGCTGGCACGGCGAACATCCTCATCGAGGCCACGTCCCCGGACCCGGTTCGTGCTGCGCTGGTGGCCGACACCTACGTCGGTGTCTACGAGCAGCTCCGCATCGCCGAGGACCTCGAACGTGTGGGTGAGGCTGCGGCGGTGGTGTCGGGGCGCCTGGGCGAGGTGGAGGACGAGTTGGCCGCGCTCGAGGCGGAGACGGGCGACGATCCGAGACGATCGGTGAGGGAACAGGAGCTCATCGGTCAGCGCAACCAGTACGAGCAGCAACTCCGTGTACTCGCTGACGAGGCCGCCTTCATCGAGTCGGGACGCATCTCGGTCATCGACCCGGCGCTGGTACCGAGTGAGCCCTACGAACCGACTGTCGCCCGCAACCTCACGCTGGCGGTCCTGATCGGACTGGTGCTCGGTCTCTTCGCTGCATTCGCCCGGGACTACTTCGACGACGCAGTGGGCTCGTCGGACTCCATGGTTGACGCCGTCGGCGGTCTCCCCCTGATGGGGGCGATCCCCCGTGACGAGTCGTGGTCGAGCGCCAGCGACACCCGTCTCGCCTCGGTGGAGAGTCCCAATTCGGTCGTCGCCGAGGCGTATCGGACGCTTCGGACGTCGCTGCAGTTCGGCTGGATCGATGAACCCCGCAAGATCGTGCAGGTCACCTCCAGCCGTTCGTTCGAGGGCAAGTCGACCACGGTGGCCAACCTCGGGGTGGCCCTCGCTGCGTCGGGGAGTCGGGTGCTGGTCCTCGACCTCGATTTGCGTCGACCCCGGATCCAGGAGTTCTTCGGTCTGACCAATGACATCGGGTTCACGAGCGTGCTGAAGGACCCGGACTCCCTCGAGACGGCGACGGCGGTGAGCGCCCGCATCACCGGACTCGAGGTGCTGACGTCGGGTCCGAAGCCGTCCAATCCCTCCGAGCTGCTGTCGAGCCCGGAGGTGGCGACGTTGCTGACCCGGCTGCGGGAGACCTACGACGTCATCGTGGTGGATTCGCCGCCGGTACTCGGGGTGAGTGACCCGCTGGTGATCGCGGGACTCGTCGACGCCACGCTGCTCGTGGCACGGTCGGGGTCCACGACCAAGAGCGAGGTGTGGGCGACGGCCGAGCTGCTCCGCAAGGTGCACGCGCCGCTCGTGGGTTCGGTGGTGAACTTCATCGACCGCCGCTACCAGCGCTACTACGGCTACTACGGCTACTACGGCTACGCCGCCGAGTACCTCGGCGACGGGGTGGCAGTCGGCCGCAACGGGCACGGGTCGCCGGCGGTCAACGGGAATGGTCACGACGTCGAGGGTGCGCCAGATGCGCCCCGGGAGGCGTTGGCTGCTGTCGGGACAACGCCGGTCCCCGCCGAGGCGACCAAGCAGCGCGGCAGGTTCGGGCGCAAGAGGCGCACCTGAGCGTGCGGCCCCAGCGGTGGGTCTCGCTGGCAGCGGGCCTGCGGGTGGAGGCGCTCGGCACCGAGGTGCTCGTCCTCGACCCGCAGGCCGGTCGGCTGCATCGTCTCAGCGGTGAGGCGGCGCGCCGTGTCGGTGGTCGGGTGCACGGCGGTGGTCTGGTCCCCCACGACGAGGTCACCACCGGGCTCCTCGATGCCGGCATCCTGGCGGCACCCGGTCGGCCCAGTCGACGCCAACTCCTGGGCATGGCGGCGGCAGGCGGCGGGTTGGTGGCCCTCGGCATCGTCACCTCCGCCCTCCCGAGTGCGGCCCAGGCGCAGTCCGTCAACCCGAACCTCCCGGTGCCCACGTCGGTGGTGGTGGCGGCCCTCGACGGCGCCGGCGACGTCAGCTGGGTGGAGCCGGTGGGCGCGCCGGAGTACTCCTACGACGTGTTCAGCCGGGTGGCCAACCCCAGCGCGCCACTGGAGTGGTCCTATGCAGGGACGACGGTGGGCAACTCGCTGCGGGTGACGGGGCTCACCAACGGCGTGGAGTACGAGTTCGCCGTGGCGACGGTTTCGGGCACGGCACGCAGCGAGCTCTCCACCCCCGCCAGCGCCACACCGGCGCTGCAGGCCCCGGCGGCGCCGGTGGCCCTGGGGGTGGTGGACGCCAGCAGCGCCAGGCTCGAGGTGGCGTGGTTGGCCGGTCCGGTTGATCCGGCCAACAGCGCTGCCGACTCGTACACACTGACCTGGGGCCTCGCCTCCGGTGGTGCCACCACCTCGGTGTCGGGGCTGACGTCGACGAGTCGGGTGGTGCCAAACCTCACCAACGCCGAGACCTACCGGTTCGTCGTCGAGGCGACCAACTCGGCGGGGACGTCGAGCGAGTCGGTGGAGGCCCGGGGTGTGCCGGTGGGGGCCAACGACTTCGCCCCGCGGGCTCCCACGCCGGTGGGGCCGGTGACGGCGGTGACGACCACCGCCACCACCGTCACCGTCACCGTCGACGGCGCGGTGGGCGCAACGTACGAGACCTCCACGGACGGTGGTGCGTCGTGGGTCACCCAGTCCACCAACCCCTTCACGATCTCGGGGCTGTCCTCGACGGCGGGGGTGGTCACCACGCTCAACGTCCGCAAGACGGCGGGGTCGACGGTGACGGGTGCGGTGATCGACCTCCTTCGGCGATCGATCAGCTTCAGTTCCGACGACGTGAAGTTGTTCATCAATCCGCTCGCCGACGCCCGCGTCGCCGAGGTCGACCTCGACCTCCACGGCGCCCAGGGCGGCCGGGGTGGTCGGGACTCCGGGCAGGTGGGGAGCAACTCGCAGCGACCGGCGAGGATCATCACCACGGTGGGGCTCGACGCCGACGAGACGCTGCTGTTCGCCGTGGGGCGCGGTGGGCAGGGCGGGGTGTGCAACCAGGGCAGCGGTGCGGTGGCGGCGGTGGGGGGCACGAACCCGCTCGGCGCCGGCCTCTACGCCGGCGGACTCG
>Ga0180429_10003187_pt1 | contig 13319 bp, 15 predicted proteins | sample SS_ome_FD_132428 | JGI IMG/M metagenome (GOLD analysis project Ga0180429, IMG submission 132428) | Hypersaline lake sediment archaeal communities from the Salton Sea, California, USA - SS_1_S_1 metaG | ecosystem: Environmental > Aquatic > Non-marine Saline and Alkaline > Hypersaline > Sediment ...
CTCCACGGGCACCGGTACATGGTCGAGGTCGAGTTGGAGGGTCAGGTCAACGACGAGGGGATGGTCCTCGACTTCGGGCAGCTCAATCGCAGCATCGGGCACTGGCTCGACCTGAACCTAGACCACAGAACCATGCTCGGTCGGCAGGACGCCGAGATGCTGGCGCTCCTCGAGGCGGCTGGTCAACGGGTCTACGTAATGCCCGAGTGGCCGACGGCGGAGGGGATGGCCGAGCACTTCGGAGCGACCGTGTTCCCGACCCTTCTTCCCGACCAGGGTGTCGTCGTTGTGCGTGTCACCGTGTGGGAGACGCCGCGATGCTCCGCGACCTGGAGGCTCGACACATGATGTACAGACACGCGGAGAGGGGCGACGTCATCGTCTTCAGGCGACGCTCGACCTGGCGGGCCTGGTTGTTCAGCCCGATCAAGTCGTTCATCTCGTGGCGCATCCGTGCGACCACAGGGCAGCCGTGGAACCACGTCGCCGGGTACGTCGGCGGCGGACTCCTTTCCGAGAGCGAGTGGAATAAGGGCGTGGTGCTGACTCAGCTCTCGGCGTATCCGGTGACCAGCTACGAGTGGAGGGTCATCAAAGCGCCGGCCGGTGTCGACCGCGACAAGGCAACCCTGTTCTGGCGTACGGGCGCGGCTCAGTGCCACGGGTACGGCTGGCGAGACATCATCATGCTCAAGGTCTGCGCCATGCTGTACGGGCATGAGGGCATCCGCCGTCACATCAGGGCGGACGGGAGCGACAAGACGTTCATCTGTTCAGAGTGGGCGGCTGCGGGCTGGCAGGCTGGCGGCCTCGACGGAGCGCTGGACCGGTACATCACACCGGGCGACTTTGCGGAGCACCGATGATTCGGAATTACGTGGTCAACGAGGTCTTCTTCAGTCTCCAGGGAGAGGGACACCGAACAGGAACGGCGAACGTCTTTGTGCGCATGGCGGGCTGCAACCTCCGGTGCTCGAAGGCGGTCGAGGGCTTCGACTGCGACACCGACTTCTCGAAGGGCTCCCGGATGCGGGCGATGGACATTCTCGACGCCGCTCGGGACCTGCTGCCGACAGAGGAGTGGGAGCCGTGGGTCATCTTCACGGGAGGCGAACCAGCTCTCCAGGTCGACGACGTGCTCGTCGGGACGTTCCATCACGCAGGCTGGAAGTGCGCCATCGAGACCAACGGCACTCACGAGCTTCCGCGCGACCTGGACTGGATCTCGTGCTCACCCAAGCTCGGGCAGCACCATCGCACCGTTGTCGACGAGGCCGACGAGGTCCGATGTGTGGTCAAGCACGGTGCGGCTCTCCCTGTCACAGGCATCGAGGCCGCTCACTTCTTCCTGTCGCCCGCGTGGGACGAGGAGCCGGTCCAGTTCCGCCTGAACCTGGCGCACTGTATTCGGCTCTGTCTGGCGAATCCGCGATGGCGACTGTCCACGCAGGATCACAAGTTCTGGAGGGTTCGATGAAGGCGGTCGGGATGGTCAATGTTCACGAGGCGCAGGCAGCGGTCTCCACGCTGCTTCGCTTCCTCGGCTACGACGACGAGTGCGACGGGCTTCGCGACACACCGCGTCGAGTGGTGGCGATGTTTCGCGAGATGACGGCCGGTGAGAAACAGTCGCCCGGCGAGGTCCTGTCCACCACGTTCGAGTCGTCGTACGACCAGATGGTCGTGGTCCGGGACGTCCCGTTCTGGTCGCTCTGTGAGCACCACATGGTCCCGTTCCACGGGACTGCGACGATTGGGTACATCCCACAACCGGAGGGCCGTGTGGTCGGTCTTTCGAAGCTGGCTCGGCTGCTTCACATCTACGCCAGACGGCTCCAGCTTCAGGAGCGCATGACGCAGCAGGTCGCGAACGCCATCGAGAGCACGCTCGAACCGCTCGGTGTCGGTGTGGTGGTTCGGGCTCGTCATCTCTGCATGGAGATGCGCGGAGTGAAGACTCCTGGTACAACGGTCACAAGCTGCCTGCTCGGGTACTTCAAGGACCGCGCCGATGCCCGAGCCGAGTTCATGGCGCTGGCGCGGAATGGAGGTGCGCGATGACCAGAACACGACACGGCTTCCGGTGTCCTCGTTGCCGACGTGGACACTCAAAGCGGCTGCGCAAGAACACGTGCAGCCGGACCGATGGGCGCTTCTACTCGAAGGCGGCTCTGTACCGCCACCTCGAGCACGAGCACAACTGCGGACCGGACAACCGGCCGCTCGAAGGGAGGTACGACCGATGAAGCACTTCTTCCTGGTACTCCTGCTGCTGCTCACGACAGGCTGTGCCGTACCGCGGCGCGGCGCGTCCGTGGACTACGACCGCGACACCGGCGACTTCACGTTCGACGCTGGCTCGACGTGGACTGGCGGTCCCTTGAAGGCGCAGGGCAAGCTGAAGCGCACGCTCCCCGACGGCGAGGTCCTGGAAGGCGAGTTCGAGTGGGACATGAACAGCGAGCCGACGTCGGCCGAGCGGGTCCGCCTCGAGCAGATGAAGCTGATCCAGCAGATCCCCGAGGCGATCGCGGCCGGCCTGAGAGGGTACGCTGCGACGCAGGGAATCGGCGGCGCGTCCGGTTTCAGTGGAGCTCCACTGGCAACGCAAGGCACCAGCGCCAGCGGGACGAGCAACGCGCTTCCGGTCATGTCGGGTCTCGACGGGTCGATCCTCGGAGATTTGGTCGGTGCATACTCTGCGCAGTCGGTCGACCCGACCACGGGGCTTTACCACTGTCCGGTACTCGACAAGGACTTCGACCTCGGAGGTCTGTCGGGACCGGAATACTTCCTGAAGATCCTCGGCGGCGGCGGCTTCTTGGGCGGCGCGACATCGAACAGCGGAACGACGCCAGCCGGAGGTGGATCCAACCTGTCGGACCAGAAGCTCGACGCGATCATCGACAAGCTCGACCAGCTCATCACGATCATGTCGGGCGAACCAGGTCCACCGGGACCGACCGAAGGTCCTTGAGCATGGACAGCGCGAAGGAGCGAGAGGACCCGACGTTCGTTCAGGACCTGAAGAACAGCAAGCCGAGCGTCATCGCAGCAGCGCAGCACTTCCGCGCGCAGGGCTATCGCGTGGAGATCCCCAAGACACGCATTCGACCAGACATCTCTCAGGCCGAGCGGTACAGCGACCGTCACGACCTGGTCGTCAACGGTTACCCTGTCGAGGTGAAGCAGCTCCTGAACAAGGCGTGTCGCCAGTGGACCAGTCGAGGGACGTATCCGTACCGGTCCATTCTGGTCGACTCCGAATATCGCTGGCTTCACAGCGATCCGAAGCCAGTGCTGTACCTCATAGTGAACCGCGCGCTGACCGTAGCGTGGCAGGTTCGCACAGCTTGCGCGGGCTGCTGGATCGCAGAGGACCGCACCTTCATCCAGAAGGGAAGCGGCATCCCAAAGACTCAACGGTTCATGTTTTGCCCTGTGGAGTACGCAGAGCACGTCACACTCCTGAAGCAGAGGACGAGACCGATGGATGAGAAGTACGTGGAACTCAACGAGGGCGACCAGGAGAACCGACCGGCCTGTCCGCAGTGCGGTCGAATCATCACGGACGGGATGACCTTCGTCCCCGCTTGCCGAGGCCGCCACTGCCCGGCGAATCCCGGAGGCGAGGAAGAGGACCCGAGCCTGGTGAAGGCGTGAGCATCGTCGGAGGCTGTCATGGTTGAGATGTTCACCGAGGAGCACAATTGGGCCGACATCAGGATCGCCTGTCCGTGCGTTGCTCAAGCGCAGAAGCTGCGTGCGGCCGGCCGACCCGTCCCCCGTTGTCCGATGTGTGGTGGCCGAGGAAGCGTCCCCGTGAAGGCGATCCATCCCGAGGCGTGGTTCTGCTCCTGTCGCGTTCTCAACGTCGACGGGAAGGTCTGTGGATCCTGCAAGGAACCTCGCTCCGGTCCCGAGCGGTCGGTCCAAGAGCACGGACAGGCCGAGCCCGGTCATGCTCGTACTCCCATCGTGGAGGAGAAGTGGATCAAGCGGCGATAGCATTCCTGGAGAGCCTGGACTGTCGCCGGATCGCGGCAGCATGGACCTCTGTGAACGTTGTCGACCTGGTCGGCGAGGCCCTGGTGGATGCCCTGTCGGACGCGAGCGGTGTTTCACGGTGGAAGACGCGCCGCATCGTGCCGGTCCTCTTGGCGAATGACATCTGTCGCAAGGACGGTACTCTTGACGAGTACGCACGCGCACTGATCGTGCGGGCGACGATGGACAGCATGACGAGGGCTCCGAGTGGCAGGGCGACCAAACCTCCCAAGCGGGAAGAGACTTAGCATCGCGAAGCGCAGGCTCCGCGTGTCGGAGCTGCTGCTCGAGGGAATGAACGCGCGGGACATCGCGCGTAACCTCCGGGTCCGCCTCGACACCGTGTACAACGACCTGCGGGCGATCCGTGCCGAGTGGAGGCGCGAGCAGCTCGGCAATACGTCGGAGCACCTTGTTCAGCGGCTCGCAGAGCTGGCGGCCGACTGCGTCGACATCCATGAGCGATGGAAGGACGAGGAGGACGTATCGAAGTACGCACGCCTCTACGAGCTGAAGCTGCGCAACTACGACATGCGGAACCGACTTCTCGGGATCGACTCACCGGTGAACAACGCGCTGGACGCGGGACAGATGGCGCAGCTCGTTGCCAACCTGGTGAAGGTCATCACCGACGAGGTGGTCGACTTGGCGATCCGTGAGCGCATCGCAGATCGCATCGATGAACTCGTCGTCGCCTTCGGTGGTCCGCCGATGGTCGACGTTGATGCGAAGGTGGTGGACCCGAAGTGCTTCCCCCGGACAGACTCCAATCCGAACGGAAGCTCAAGGCCTCATTCTGCGGGCAATTGAGCGCCGGTCTGAGGAAGGCGTCGAGGCCGCGAGCCCGCGCACGTGGGTTGATCGCGTGGGCTGACCGCTACCTGTCCCACTACATGACCGTAAAGCCGAACCGGATGCACCGATGGCTCGCTGGCGAGCTGGACGAGCTCCGGTCGCACCGGAAGCGCACCGTGTACTGCATCGCGCCTCGAGGCAACGCAAAGACCACGTGGGGGAAGGCGTACGTCCTGCAGTGCGTGTGCGAGGGGACGGAGCCGTACATCTTGCTCATCGCCGAAACGCAGGGACAGGCAGTCAAGTACCTGAACTCGATCAAGAGCGAGCTGGAAAAGAACCAGCTCATCGCGGCCGACTATCCAGAGGTCGCGGGAGTGGGACCGTTCTGGAGCACGACAGCGATCACCACCAGGAACGGCATCCGTATCGAGGCTCTTGGGACTCGCATGGCGATCCGTGGCCGCAGCGAGCTGCAGTACCGTCCGTCGCTGCTCATGTGCGACGACCTGGACGGCGACAACGCTCGGTACAGCCAACTCATCCGCGAGAAGAACTGGACGTGGTTCACAGGCTCGGCTCTCAAGTCAGGCGACCCGCACACGAACGTCATCGTCTTCGGAACAATGATTCATCCCGACTGCGTGGTCGGCAAGATCCACGGCGACCCTGAGACCGACCAGCCTGGTCAGCCAGGATGGCGCGGCCGGTTGTGGCAGTCGCTCATCAAGGAGCCGCTGCGAATCGATCTGTGGGACCAGTGGGAACATCTGCTGCGGTTCGTCGGTGAGCCGGAGGCGGATATCTTCTACGAGGAGCACCAGGCCCCGATGGACGAGGGCGCGGAGGTCCTTTGGCCCGAGTGGGAGCCGCTGGTCGACCTGAAGAAGATGATCGTGAAGGAAGGGGCGATCGCCTTCGCCAGCGAGAAACAGAACAGGCCGATCCCTCCAGAGGGTACGCGCTTCGATCAGATGTGGTTCGAGGGCGAGGAGCTGTGGTTCGACAACGAACCGCTCGACTCCGAGGTTCGGCTCGCCGCGGTGGACCCTGCTGTCGGCAAGGACTCGAGAACGGGCGATTACGCCGCCATCGTTTACTGCTGGTGGATCCCTGGCGACCGGTACATCTACATCGACGCCGACATCGAGGTCCGGCCGCCTCCGGCGACGGTGTCGCGCCTGGTGGAGATCCACGACGCGTACGACCTGAAGGGATGCGCGTTCGAGGAAAACGGCTTTCAGAGCGTCATGCGAGCCAACCTGCAGGAGGAGCTGGTTCGGCGCGGAACGTACTTTCCCGTGTGGGCGCTCACCCACACCGAGAACAAGTTCATGCGGATCGACCGTCTGGCGCCTTTGCTCGAGGGTCGGTACCTTCGGTTTCGACGCGGATCACGCGGAGCGGCGTTGCTCGTCCGGCAGCTCCGGCTCTACTCGAACCCTCCGCAGGACAAGCTCGATGGACCGGACGCCCTTGAGATGCTGATGTCCTACCTCAACAAGTACATGCTGGAGCGGGGCGCAGAGGGCGGTCTGCAATACTCAGGCAGCGTGACAGACGGAGCCTAAGCGATGGCGTTCTGGTCAACATGGTTCGGCCGTGGGAGCACTGCGGAGGCTCCAGGGATCGACCTGCTCACAGAGTTGCGACTGGAGGAGATGAAGCTCCGTCGCAAGATCATCGAAACCACTGACGACTTGTTCGACAGGCTGGTCGATCCCGAGGAAGAGTTCGACGGCTGGTTGAAGCTCATCGCGGACGATGCCAGCGCGGGAGCCACGAGCCCGGTCGAACTCCAGGAGATGCGATCCGTCACCAGGTCGCAGGCGACCGGTAACGGCTACGGGCGCAACTTCTACCGAAACATTCAGAATTACGTCTGCGGTAACAAGGGCTTCAGCTACCGCTTCGAAGTTCCGCGCCGGCCGATTGGAGGGATGACACCCGAGTCCTTCGAGCCTCTGATCGGTCTCGTCGAGGAGGTATGGGAGAGCTTCTATAAGGCGAACGGCTGGAGAGCACGCGAGCGCGAGATGGTCAAGGTCACGCACCGCGACGGCGAGCACTTCATGCGCTTCTTCACCGGCGAGAACGGCGACGTGCGCTGTCGCAAGGTCGACGCCTCGGCCGTGAAGCCCGATCCACAGAACGAGTGGGAGTGGGGTATCGTCACCGACCCGGTCGACAAGCAGACGGCCGTCGCGTACCTGGTAGACGATGAGACGGTACCGGCCGACCAGATGGTCCACACGAAGATCAACGTGGACTCGGACGTGCTGCGTGGGATGCCGACCCTCTGGTGCGTTCGTGAGCAGCTTCATCGTGCGTACAAGCTGCTTCGGAACATGAGCAAGCTGGCCGAGATTCAGGCAGCGATCGCCATCGTCAGGGAGCACGAGGGCAACATCACGCGAACCGGCCTGGACGCCCTGCTGACGGCACAGCGCCAGGGAACGAAGACCGACCCGGTCACGAAGACCACGATCAACAAGCAGCGCATCCCCGAGGGAGCCATCGTCGACCTGACTCCAGGGACGAAGCTGCACTTTCCCGTGGCGGGCAACTCGCTGGCGGCTTTCGACGTGGCGCTCCAGGCTCTGCTTCGGTGCGTTGCCAGCTCGGTCAACTTCCCCGAGTACATGCTGACCGCCGATGCGTCGAACGCCAACTACTCGAGCACGCTCGTCGCGGCCTCCGCTGCGGTGAAGGAGTTCGAGGCCTGGCAGGGCTTCTTCGGTGAGGTGCTGCAGGGAGTCGTCGAGCGGGTCATCTATCACAACGTCGAGGTCGGCGTCCTCCCCGAGGAGGCGATGTACCTGCGCGTCATCGTCGAGGGTCCTGTGGTGGAATCCAGGGACGCACAGAAGCAGGCGACAGCCAGGGCGACCGATATCAACAGCGGAGTGCTCTCGGTACAGACGGCGTGCGCCGAGCGCGGGCTCGACTACGAGCAGGAGCAGGACAACCGGGATGCTCACACCGAGCGAACTGCGGATCGCATGGGACCTCTCATGGGTCCGGCGCAAGCTGATCGAACGGCGGACGACGACGAGGACGACGAGGACGACGAGGACGATGGCGACGGCGACCAGGGCGACGACGCGAACGCTCCCGCCAGCACCGGAGCCTCGGCGTAGGGAGCTGACCCTTGCGCATCGCGGAGGCGATTCACGAGAGCGACACCGCGCTTGCGTTGATGCGCCAGCTCAACGCCAACGGTCTCGCCAACGACGTCGGCCGTACCATCGACCGGAGCTGGACCAGGTTCCTTCGCAGCATCGACAGCGACGACGGGCCTGACATCGCGGTCGTCACTGACCACCTCGAGGCAAGGCTGACGAAGCTCATCAGGAGCCGCATCCACGCGACCGCTCGCGAAGCGTGGGCGCACACATCGAACGCCCTGCTCGACGTGGTGCCGATGGAGGTCTTGTACTGGCGGGCGACTGGTAGCGTGCCTGGTGCGGTCACAGAAGGCGTGGACTTCGCGCCGGGTACGCCGAAGCCGGTGAAGACCTTGTTCCGGCCGTTCTCCGACGACCAGATCGACGCGGTCATGGGGAAGATTCACAGGGGAGGTCAGTGGCAGAATACGCTCAAGAACTGGTCGAAGGAAGCAGAGGGGATCGAGGGGATCGTTCGCCAGGGTCTTACCAGCGGGAAGGGGCGCGACCATATCGCACGGCAGCTCCGGCCGCTCATGGGGCAGAACAAGGTCGCATCGGTCCGCATGGCGCGAACGCTGACGCATGAAGTCACCGTTGCGATGTCCATGGAGAGCCAGGCGAACGCCCTCGGGGAGATGTTGGAGGGCTGGCGGTATCGGGCGACCCTGGACTTCAAGGTCCGCAAGCATCACGCGGTCCGAGACGGTCACGTGTACAAGGTCGGCGAGCCTCGACCGTATCTGCCGGACGGCTGGAACTGCCGCTGCACGTACAGCGCCACCACGAAGACGTTCGACCAACTCGGCTTCCCGCCAGAGCTGAACAAGCTGCTCTCGAAGGAGTCGAGGGCGGCCTGTGGGTACTGGCCGGGTCCCGGAAAGACTGACTTCGGGGACTGGTTCAACGGACTGCCTGCGGGAGCACAGGAGCGGTACCTCGGGCCGAAACTGTTCGGTCAGATGAAGAAGCGGGGCGGTCGCGTGACCTGGAAGAGTGCCATCAGCAGACTCGGTCTCCGCACACCGGCCGAGATCGTCATCGGTGGAGGAGCTGGAGCGGCTGCTGGCGCTGCGGCCGGTCACGACATCACGACCAGCACGACCAGGTCGGCGCGGCCGGACATCGACCTCGAGGCGGATCGTCTGGTGTCGACGCTTGACGCCGTGGACGACTTCCACGTGCAGTCGCCGCTGACCTACGTAGGCGAGGACGTGGCGAAGGACGTGAGCGAGCGGTTCGCCACGATGCGACGTAGCAAGCCGATGCGCAGGCTGTTCCGCAGCCAGAGTCGCCGGGTCCAGGTCCGTACCTCGGAGCTGACCACGACGCACGACATCCTGAGCCGAGACGCCCTGGAGGGGAGCGTACGACGGAAGCTCAGGGCGAAACAGGTTCGGGCGAACAAGGCGATGGCGATCCGTCGGGAGGGGAAGCTCATCGTGGTGGAGGGACACGTAGACTCGGCTGCAGCCGCCCTCAGCAGCGATACCGTCACCGTGCGTGTGATCGACATGGACAACGGTCCCGTGGCGGCCCTGTGGGACGCCATAGGAGCACCACCAGGCGACCCGGTCGCGCTCAAGGCCTGGCGTGCCAGGACGCACCGAACGATCCGTCGTGCGCTGAAATCGGGGAAGTAGAGGGTTGCGACTTCTGCGGCTTGGCTCTTGAGTAGATTGCGTTCACCGGGATGGCGCGTTCAGGCGCGGCCGTCAGACTCTCAACGAGAAGCCTGCGCGCCATGGAAGAGTACCTTCACATCCGCTGCCGTAAGGCAGGCAAGGGCTCCAAGTTCGAGGAGTTCTTCACCGTCGAGGTCGCCGAAGGCGTCAGTGCCAAGTACGGAACGGCGAGCAACGGGAATCACGCCCTCCAGGACCTTCGATTTCATCGTGACCTGTACGACATCGACAAGGCGCGTTCCTGGCTCGCCGAGCACGACGAAGCACAGCTCGCGACGATGGCGGAGGTTCAGGGTGATGTGTTCATCAGGCTGACCGAGACGTGGATGGGACTCGGGTTCGACGAAGGAGCCGAGCGGCCACGCATCGATCGCCAGAACAACGTCATCGAGAACGTGAAGGTCTGCGGGTGGGAGTCGAAGAACCGTCGGGACTACAGGGACGCGCTCGGTGCGGCGGTTCCGTTGTACGACGGTGCGTTCGTCAACTCGAACCACCCGAAGCCAGGAGAGCAAGTCGCGTGGGAGTCGCGCCTCGGACAGCACCGGAAGCCGCGTCTGGCAACGGACGGGATCCGGGCGAACTTCCATTACAACCCGAAGCATGAGTCGATGGAGAAGCTGCTGTGGTTTGCCGAGCACATGCCCGGAGCCATCGCGAACAGCCATCGGATCAACGCTGTCGGCTTCACGAAGCCGGACGGCATTTTCAAGGTCAAGCGGATCGATCGAGTGTTCGCCGTTGAAGTCGTCGCCGATGGCGGGACGAACGAGGGCCTGTTCGAGTCTGCCGATCACTCTGTCAGCACGATCACCACGGAAGGAGGTAACGACGACGTGGACATCGCAAAGCTGACGCTCGCGCAGCTCCTCGAGGGCAATCCCGCTCTCGTTCAGGAGATCAAGGCGAGTGTGAACAAGCAGGCCGAGCACGACGCCCTGGTGGCGGAGTCCGAAGCTCTGAAGGCCGAGCTGTCCGAGGCGAAGAAGACCATCGAGGGATTCACCGCCAAGGAGAAGCAGGTCGAGGAGCGTGCGGAGATCCGCTCACAGTGCGAAGCTCTCGGTCTTCCCAAGAAGGCGGCCACGGACGTCTTCGTCGACTCCCTGCTCGGGAAGGACGAGGACGCAAGGAAGCCGCTCATCGAGGACCGTGTGACTCTGTTCAAGAAGCAGGGGGCGCAGGTCACGAGTAGCACCTCGACGCACGACGACATGCGCGGCGTGACCGAGGGCAGCGAGAAGGAGAAAGACGCCAAGGCGGTCGCCGAGGGTGTCAAGGACATCGACAGCTTCACCGAGGCGATTGTCTCGTAGCCGAAGCTGATCGTACTCCACAGGAGAAAGCCCAATGGCGAACACGCATCGTCACCTTCTCGGTGACCAGGATTACGTGGTCGACTTGGAGATCGCTTCCGCAACCGTTCTGGAGATCGGGGACTTGACCTGCCTCAGCAGCAGCAAGGCGATTCCCGTCAGCTCGGTGACCGGCGGCGATGCTGCGACGCGCCAGGCTGCGGCCGCGGCTGCGTTCGCCGGAGTCTCCCGTTCCGCCTCGGCGAACGGTGACACCGACAACGTCGACATCGATACCGGTGGACTCGTGAAGATGGCCATCACCTCCGGCACTTACAAGGCCGGGCAGATGGTCGCCGTCGCGGATTCCGGGACTGCTCTCAAGGACCAGGAGGTCGTGGTGACCGCTTATGCCGCCCGAGCGATCGGCGTCATCTGGCGGAACATGACCGCCGCAGGCACAGAGGTATGGGTCCGTATCTTCTCGCGGACGTTCGGGCCTCTGGCACTGGACCTCGACACATGAGTTCCCCTCTTCTCACTCCCAACCGAATCGACTACGACAACCTGCACGCCCTGTACAAGTACAAGGGTCCGAAAGCCACGTGTCGGCTGCTCAAGGAGTCGCTGGACAAGGGCTCGGTCGCGCCGACGGACTTCCGCCTTCGCAAGATGGGCGAGGCGTTCGTGGGTCGCGAGTGGGTCGAGTCGCTCATCGATCCGTCGGGCGGGTACCAGCTCCTCACGGAGGCCCCGGTCGACCTCACCACGTTCAAGAACATCACAGGGCAGATCGTGTACCGCCAGGTCCTCCAGGGATGGGAGTACGCGGACGCCGGTGTGATGGAGCGACTGGCTCGCGTCGTCCCGACCAACCTGAGCGGCGAGAAGATCGCTGGCATCGGGAAGATCGTTGCGACCGAGGGCTACGAGGTCCGTGCGGGTCATCCGTATCCCACGGCCGGCCTGAGCGAGCACTGGATCGAGACGCCGGAGACCACGAAGAAGGGTCTCATCGTCGAGATCCTGAAGGAGGACGTGTACTTCGACCGCACCGGACAGGTCCTCGAGCGGGCCTCTGACGTGGGCGAGGTGCTGTCCATCGACAAGCTGGAGCGCATGCTCAAGGTCGTGCTCGGTCTCGTGAACAACCACAACTGGAAGGGGACGGCGTACGACACGTACCAGTCCTCGACTCCGTGGATCAACGTGAAGACCTCGCAGGCCCTCGTCGACTGGACCTCCATCGAGGCCGCGCGCCTCGTGCTCGCGGGCAATACGCATCCCGACACCGGGAAGCCCATCGTCATGCGTGGCACCGACCTGCTGGTGATGCCGGCGAAGGAGTGGACGGCGAAGAACATCGTCGGCGCTTCCGAGATCCGCACCGCTACGCAGAGCGCGGCGCAGACGCTGATCGCTGGCAACCCGTTGGCGGGTAGCGTGAAGATGCCGCTCGCTTCGCAGTTCGCGTACGCACTGAACGTCGCCTCGGGCGTGTCCGCTGCGAACACGAATAACACGTGGATCTACGGCGACTTCCTCAAGGCCTTCAGCTATCGCCAGAACTGGCCGATCACGGTCGTCCAGGCTCCGGCGAACAACGAGGCCGAGTTCACCCGCGACGTCACCGCCCGCTTCAAGGCGAGCGAGCGCGGTGTGATGGCGGTCATGGAGCCGCGCGCTGTCTGCAAGGTGACCAACGACAGCTAGACCGCTCCTTCGCGCACCCGACTGTAGGAGCGATGGGAGGCCCGGTTCGAACCCCTCGGGCCGGGCCTCCATTCTTCCTCTGGAGACCGACCGATGGCGACGAGTGAACAGATCGCGCAAGAGCTGGAGGACCTGTACGAGGCCCGTCGCAACATCGCATCGCAGCTCAAGGACCTGACACTACACCCGAAGCCGAGCTATTCGGTCGACGGACAGACGTACCAGTGGTCGGCGTACTTCAGGATGCTCGCCGACATGCGGCGGGAGATTCAGGACCAGATCAACGCCCTCGAAGGTCCACGCATGGACATCACGCAGGGCTTTACCACGTAGACCGATGGCCGACCTCCTTCAAAGAGTCAGTACCACGTTCCGCCTGATGGGCTTCGCCGGAGGCAGCCGCCTCAGCACCGTCCAGCTCAGTGCGAGCGAAGACTTCAAGCTGGCAGACAACCTCGAGGCGGTCACCGTTGTTTTCGAAGTGCGGTCTGCTGCGACCGCGTCCTCGGAGGTTCCCGATAACAGCTTGCGCGTCCCTGTGAAGCACTGCCTCAAGAGGGCGGTGAACATGCGCGAGCTTCAGGCGCTCCCTGGTGTGCTTCAGACCAGCGACGTTC
>Ga0180429_10003189_pt1 | contig 13317 bp, 30 predicted proteins | sample SS_ome_FD_132428 | JGI IMG/M metagenome (GOLD analysis project Ga0180429, IMG submission 132428) | Hypersaline lake sediment archaeal communities from the Salton Sea, California, USA - SS_1_S_1 metaG | ecosystem: Environmental > Aquatic > Non-marine Saline and Alkaline > Hypersaline > Sediment ...
GAGGTCCGCACGAAGTTCGAAGTCTGCAGCATGTGCGGAGGCTCGGGCAAGGTGACGAGCCCCAACATCGACGCAGGCGGAATCTCTCAAGATGATTTCTACGACGACCCAGATTTCGAGGAAGACTATTTCTCGGGTCGCTACGATATCACCTGCCCGCGCTGTAACGGCAAACGCGTCGAAGTCATGCCCCAGTTTCCGGTGTGGCTCAACGACTTGATCGAAGACTTCAATCAATCGGACGCAGAGTACGTCGCTGAGCGCTGCGCTGAGCTTCGCATGGGGGCTTGAAAGCTTCGTAAATCATGTCTGACATCTCGAGAACGGCAGTCATTCAAGTCCCTGACTACATGTGGGACAAGGTTAATACGGCGATCCGTGCGCTCCGCGAACTTCACCGCGATGCCGGCGGCACTTCCAAGGTGCGAAAAAAGGGAATGCGCGTCACTGTGACGTTCACCGGGACACCTGGCGCCGTGCAGTTTGGCATGCAAAATCTCGCGAAGGTAAAGCAAGCCGTCGAGAACACGAGGTCTCAGATTCATCAAAATCTCTTCGCCAAAATGCGGCGCTCTGAAGAGGAGCGCAGGGCAGAGTTTTTGGACATGATCCTCAGCGAACTTACAAAGCAGAAAGGTAAAAAATGAACGAACGACCCGCATGGTTTTCACGCTTGGATCTCTCGTGCTGCGAAGACTACTTCAAAGAAGTCGAGCAATTCGCAATCGAGAGCGGTCGCCACGAGCAGTTCATGGGGCGACTCGAATACTTGTGCCAAGGCGAGCGCCCGGATGACGAGCTTGGGTTTTGGGGTAAGCCCATGAAGTCCTTGAGGCTCCGTCTCTTCAAAGACTTCGCGCCCAAGTCCTTCGAGTTTGTCCTCGAGGGGATGCCCAAGGGCTCCGAGGAGTGGTGCCGAGCCATGAACGGAGGAATCATCTTCCACGGCGCACACGACCGTGGCGGCGACGGTGGAGCCCCCACCTACTCCGTCAACCTCACGCCGCAGGACGGATGGAGCATCCATACATGAAAATCTGGATCGTCTTTCATTGTTCGACGGAATTTGACTCCGTCGTGGCGATTGCTGAAACGAGCCTGAGTGCCCTCGTCGAGCTTTCCGAAAGCGTCAAGAAAACCGTTTCGGAGAACGAGTACCTTAGCGACCTGTATGCCATGTCGTTTTGGGATAACATCACAGCTTACGAAAGCTTTGATGTTGCTGAGTTCCTAAATCGCATCGACGAAAGGGCTGTCGCCTGTTTCGATGAAAACCGATGGGCGGTTTTGAAGGTAGATCCAGGCGCGCCCGAGGCGGATAGGATTCGCACGAATTGCGATTTGCTTCACGTCGACAATGACGGCAATTATTTTTGGTGGACGTTCTTGCCCAAGCATGGGAGCCAAACTATCGAGACGCCACCAGTTTCTCTTTACGACTTCGAGAATGAAGTCAAAGAGCTATAAGGAGACGATATGGGATATTGCATGCAACTTCGCGACTCTGATTTCCGCATCAAAAAGAGCAACTTCGCTCCAGCCTTGGCGGCTATCAAGGACCTGGCCGGCAAGGAGACCATCCGCGATTCGAGCGGCGCCCATTTTTCATGGGTCGATACGAATCGGTTTCTCAGTGCCGAAACGCTGGAAGATGCGCTGGAGGCATGGCGATGGGAAGTTTCGCTCTCCAAGTCTGGAGACATTGAATACATCTACTTCATCGGTGAGAAACTCGGCGATGACGAAATGCTCTTCAAGTCTATCGCGCCCTTCGTCGAAGAAGGATCGTACATCGAAATGCAAGGCGAAGACGGCGCCATGTGGCGCTGGGTCTTCAGCGACGGGGAGATGCAAGAGAAATACGCGCGCATCTCTTGGGAGTGAGACTATGATCTCCAAGATGCTTGATCTCTCCACGGCGCATATCCCTTCTCCGCATCCGGAATTTGGTGATGAAGTACGGTGGACGCTGCACGAATACGGTTGGATCGTTTGGGTGTCTCAGGCTGCGCTCGAAGAGCATGAGCAGCACACGATGCCGGATTGGCTCAGGCCAATCATGCAAGATGCAGTCAAAGAAGAATGCATCCTCATCAACTTCGACCAAGATGCGAATACTTGTAACAGGTATAAGACGTATGACTGGTAAAACTCGTCAAACCATTGCCGCAACTGTTACGCTTACCAGAACGCCGGACAACGACATCTGCATCATTTTTCCCAGCGAGGAAAGTATGGTGTTCGAGTCTGTTGCGACAAATTTTGAAGGTGTAAGCTTCGTTCGATTCAACGATATCGACGGCGATGAGACTGTCGGGTGGACGAGTGATGAATGGCGTGAGGCGCCTGAAGAAGTCATGGGCGCCATTCTAGGTAAGCTCTGCGAATGCTTGCATGAGAATAAGGACTGACCCAACATGAAGCCCAACGACATTACCATCAAGCATCTCGAGGCTGTGCTCGACTTACCTGCCGAGCAATGGCATGGAAAATGTACGTTGCTTGCAAAGGCTGCGGCACAGCTCATCGGCACGAGCTGTCACGAGATATACGGTCATTACATTGGCCCCATCGACGATGGTAGTTTTTGGGCTGGCAGGAAATCGCACGGCTTCGTTCAGCACGGGTGGGTTTTACTCGATGACGGTCGCGTGCTCGACCCGACCAGGTGGTCGTTTGAAAACTGCGAGCCATATATCTACATCGGCTCAGTAGGCGACCGCGACTACGATGAGGGCGGAAATCAATGGCGCGAGATGGCAATCAAACCATGCCCACTCGAGCCCGGAAGGCCGTTAGGTTTCAAGCTCTCAGCCCACGAGGAATCGGCGATTCGCGAGTTCGTTGACGTGCCCAAAATCGGCTCGAACCAGCTGTTTTGGCTGGCCAACTACTCTTACGACGGTCTCGGTCCACACCTAGGGACGATTTACGGGATCTTGATGGAAAACAACATGTCCGCTTACATCCCGTGGGATAACAAGATGCGCGCAATCCGAGAGGGATTCATCGAGGATAAGTCGGAGTAGTCGATGCAGTCTAAAGGTGAGATGTACAACAAGATGGACATTCGAAAACATATCAAGGGATTCAAAAAAGAGGGCTACACCCTCGACAACGGCGACACTGTTGAGCAATGGTTTTGGCCGTCTGGCCAGGGCGGCGAGCGCTACTACTTCGATTTTCTCGAGGGCTTTTTCGACGGCGGCTGGGAACAGTACGACACGAGCCAAGATGCCTCATACTTCGGGGTATGGGTCAACATCGAGCGCCGTGAGGTACTGACCTACGCCGAAGGTGACCTCTCGCTGCGCGCGTGCGCCTCCCTCGATAGCTTCAAAAAGCTTTTGGATTCGATGGCTGAGTTTTACGGTGACCCGCCGCCGGCCTTCAAAGCCATCGACTTCGAGACCGGACAGGTTACCCACTACTACGACGAGCGCCCAAAGGTTGATTGATGGAATACCTTACCAAAAAAGATTATCAAGACGCCATCCTCGTTCAAGACGCGTGCAACCTCTCCGGAATCGTTCACGCCTTTTCGCGTATCATGCCGAAGATCAGGGCGACGCTCGAGAGCGAGGGAACATTCTCGACGGACGCCGTGAACGGCCATCCAATCGCGGTCATGTATGCCAGCAAAATCGCGTCGCTTGCCGGCAGTGATACATTCGATGATTTCTCCAAGGCGTACGACATCTGCAAGATGAGGTCACAATGAAGTTGGAATCAGATACCACGATCGAAATCAGGCAAAAAGTTAAGCTCGCTCGCATTCAGGACTTGCTCATCACAGCCCTGGAGGGCGGCAGCAACTACTGGTACGAAAACGCCGACTACGAGTTTCCGGCCGAATATGTTGAGGATATCAACAAACTCGCGCAGGGCGTGTTTCGTGGATATTGGGCGCCGTTTTACTGCGGCTGCTTGACGCTGCAAGTCAAGCACGAAGGGGATGAGCTTCCACGCTGGAACGGTCAGTCCTTCGAAAAAGTGATTGCCGGCGATGGTATGGAGTGGGTCATCAAGCAAGCTGACCTGATCCGCGGCCTTCAAACGATGGCTGACAAATACCCTCGGCACATGTCCGATTTCATGCAAGAAAACGACGATGCGGACACCGGGGACGTGTTTCTTCAGTGCGTCTGCTTCGGGAAGTTGATTTACGGGTGAGCACCTCGGCTAAGGAAAATTTTTGCCGCTCTTTCGAGTGGCACATCGACATCAAGTGGATGGATCTGACAGGATTCGTGCGCATTGATGAGTATCGACGCGCCAAGGTTATGCTGGCCCGTACGACCCTGTCTGCGGATAACTATGACGCGTTCAAGGTCTCGATCATCAACAAGCATGATGGAGTTGTTGACGTCAAGGTGTTCAGGTTCGACGATTACCTTGACACAAGCCTTGATGGTAGAAGTGATAACCGAACCGATTATCCACTTGGGAGAAATGATTGTTTTCACGTCACCTCCTATATCGGGTGGCGCTGGTACATCGCTGTACCCAAGACGACGCGACCGCTGTGCAAAGAAATCGAAAACTACATTGAGATTTTCCAATAGGCAGGGGCGTTATGGCTGACAATTACTGTCATTTCAGCGAGGTGATCAGTTTCGAAAATGAAGGTGATCGGGATTGGGTCAAAGAGCACCTGGAATTTTATAGAAAATTCCAGGTGCAAAACGACGGCAATGATCTGGATTTCGAAGAGCAGCCAGGCTTCAAAGAATTCGATGCTCTTTGCGAAATATACGGCCTCGAGTGGGACTGCGAAGCGCTAGACTTCGAGTATGACCTTTCGGCCGATGACGTACATATCTATTCGGAAGGATTTGGCAACGTCGATCATGCAATCGTCTTCATGCAAGAGTTTCTTCGCCAGCGAGATCCAGAAGGCATCCTTCACCTGACCTGGGCATTCACTTGCAGCAAACCTCGTCCAGGCGAGTTTGGTGGCGGCGCCGCGTTCATTACCGCGGAAAAGATGGAGATCATCGATCTGTACGAGTGGGTTGATAAAAAGCGAAAGGCTCACGATAAATGAGAGACTATCCATATCTTGTCCAGCGCATGTCTCGTTACAACGAGCCGTGCGAGAGACGTGAAGGTATCGACCGTTACTTCGGCATGGACTACATGGGCTCTTCGGAGTTCGAGTTCGGACAGCTTCCACATTCGCTCAAGGCGATGCGCTCAGTCAAAGATGACCTCATCGGGCCCAAGCGTATCAAGGTTGAGCGTAGCGGGAGGCATTACGTCGTCTGGTACATCGGCCGCGAGGACGAGTGCGAAACTGCCGAGAAGTTCTTTCGGGACCAGCTTGCGCCGAGTGTGGAGCAGCGAGGCTGGCGGCTCAAGGAGCGTACGGACATTTCCATCGAGCTTGGTACGGAGACGCATTGGTCGTGGGACGACAAGCCCATCAAGCCGCGCGGTATTGATGGATGGTGGGCGCTAGATACGACGTGGGAAAATCCCGAGGGTTCGCGCGGTTATATGTCGCGCATTTTGCATGACGATTCAACGCTTTACCCCTGGGCATTTTTTAAGCACAAAGAGGATGCGAAGCTCTTCTTACAACTCATCAAGGAGAAGTGATATGTCACAAGTATATTTAGAGCCCAAAGATCCGGGACACGAGGTGATGGCCGGGCTCGACAAGCCGATGAACACATATTTCATAAGCGTGTTCGTCAAGCAAGATGACGACGATCTTCGCGACCTGGACCCCATCGAGTTTAAGCACCGATGGCGACGTGAAGAGGTCGTGCAAAAGCTTGAGAAGTACTGCAAGCCCTGCGAGCGGCTCGATGAGGTCATCAAGTACATCCACCTGGATCTAGATCCCGGTGACTACGTGGGAACATCCATCCCAAAGTCGAAGCCTATTCAACGATGACCGAGATTACTGAAGTCAATGACGGCGACTGCTTCAAGTTGCCTGATCATGGAGAAGACGGCTTCGCGCTTCACTTCATTTTGCCAACCGGAGAGCGCGTTGATCTGATGTACAAGGGGTATTACGGCACCGTTGACATCTCAACATACCGCCCTGCGGGCACAGATGAAAAGGCCAAAGACCACCTTGGTTTTGTCCCTCACCCTTGCGAAGCGATCAATCTCGTTGATAAGAAAAGCAAGGACGATGGGACGTGGTCAAGTCTTCACCCTGCTGAGCCTGTGTACCCCGGAGACGGCGAGGGGTATATACTTCGCTCCAGTCAGATCATTCTGTCCGTAGGCCCGAACAAAGGCGATCGATGACTGAAATTCAAGTACCCAATGCGCTAGCGCTCCGATTAAGCGACTGGCACCGAAGCATGAGAGATCCGATCTACGCGGTGTCTTCGAGTGGTATTGCAAATCGACCCGTGCCCAAGGGTATCTTCGAGGCCGCCCTTCTCGAGATCGAACGCAATGCGGTTGATGAGCGACACAAAGATTACATCAACGAGCTTCGTGAAATTGCCCTCGATATGAAAGGTGTTCTCGGCAAAACCGAGGACAGCGAACTGCGCGAGGCGATCGTTCGCGGCATGGCACGAACTCTATGGGCGCTTTGCTGGGCCGACGAGGCAGAACGGCGCTTTAACGATGGCGAGGATGACGAGTGCAGTCTGAGCGGTTGCGACATCGCACACATTGCACCCGAGACGCCTGAGTCGGTTCGACGCGCGTGCGACGATGCCATCACGCAGTTTTTGGAGACGAACGAGATCTCCCTGCGCGAGTTTTACGACGAGTATAAAGACCAGGGCTGTTACCGCACCACCCCCTATACGCCCTACGACTTCGGCCACGAAGTCATCATGAGCTTCGCGGGATACGGCGGCGACTTCTCGTTTCGAGAATACAAAAAACCATACCTCGAGGTCTTTTATTTCCACTACGTCGATAAGTGGATATCCGAATAGTTTTCCGGGGCATGGAAAGGCGAGGCAAGGCATGGCCTGGCATGGCATGGCGAGGCGTGGCAAGGCAAGGCAAGGCCTGGCAAGGCCCGGCGCAGCAAGCTCTAGGCATGGCCAGGCGAGGCGTGGACCGGCGTGGCATGGCGTAGCAAGGCAAGGCAAGGTTCTTTTATGAGTAAAAGGCCAGACTACGTTGTGTGTATCAAGCGCCCATTCTTCGACGATAATCGAGCTTGGTGCGGGCGGTCTCGCCCGCTTTTCAAGACGATTGATCACGCAGCTGCGAGCGCGATGGGCGATTCTCGGCTGCTAATATGCCCAGAATGCTCTAGGAGCATTATAGAATCTATCGAAAACGTAACTTTCAAAAAGGAAAAGCATGCAGACCTATAACGTACGGATCGAGGGTATCACTCCACTTTTGCAGCACCGTTTCGCGGAGCCCAATGAGGCAGACGCCGGTAAGGGGACTCGAGCGGTTCACATCAAGGATGTACTGCCGAGAGATCAGGCAGAGTTGGCCGCGTATCGAAAGAGAGACGGCACTTTGTTTTTGCCGGGTGCAGCCATTGCGCGAATGCTTCGGGAAGCTGGCGGCAGTCACAAGCAAAAAGGATCTCGCAAGTCCCTCAAGTACATCGTGCCTGCAGGCGTACGCATGACCGAAGACCAGCTGACGTTGGTCAATGGCGATGGGAAAACGCCCTTAAAAGACTTCGAAGTCGACGCGCGTCCGGTCACGATTCCTTCGACGAAGGGACGAATCATGCGGTACCGACCGCGGCTCGATTGCTGGGGAGCCGTCTTCGCGCTCGCAATCAATGAGGATGTGCTCGACCCCGTGACGGTGCATCAGCTTTTGCGCGAGGGCGGTGAACGAATCGGCGTTGGTGATTACCGACCCGAAAAGGGCGGCCCCTTTGGATGCTTTCAGGTGGTACACTGGGAAAAGGTGAAATAGTTTTTCCGGGGCATGGCGAGGCATGTCGAGGCGAGGCAAGGCTTGGCATGGCGAGGCAGTCCCAGGCAGGGCTCGGCAATGCATGGCGTGGCCCAGCAAGGCAAGGCAAGGTTTTATGAAGTACAAAGTCACAATTATCGTTGAAACGGATGCAGATCCGTCTTCCCTCCTCGACACGGCCATCAGCGAACTGGCGCCGCAGATCGAAGACTACGTCGGCGAAGATGTTGCCTTCGACGAGAATGAGATCTCCGTTGAGGAAGTGGAGTAATGTACATCGTCCGCTTCTACCACCGGCACGGCAATGATGTCTGGCCAGTATGGTCAGACAAAAGCCCAACCGAAGAAGAGATCATCGAGGATCTTAAGCGTGAAGATATGTGGGATGGCGTTGACGAATACGTAGAGATCTACGGGCCTTTCGAGATTCCTAAGGACGCGAAATGAAACTCACCATCCAAATTGGAATGGACAATGCAGCATTCGAGGATGCGCCCCTGTACGAAGTCGAGCGAATCCTTGCAAGCATCTGCCTCAAGCTCAACTCCATGATACAGTGTGTCAACGGAGGCAATGAATATGACGAGGAAAAACTTAGGGACACCAATGGCAACACCGTTGGATTCGTCAGGTTGGAGGAGTAAATGATCAGGCTCAAGTTTGCACATAATGCTGATATCGCTCAGCTTACCGACCAAACCCCAAAAAAATCGTTCGTGCGAGCGCTTGCCCGATTTGCAGAGACGAAGAATCTGCACGCGCGCTTTCAAGACGGTGAGCGGGAATGGGACATTCCACACCAGCCGACCATCGAGCTTTTCCAAAGCCACAACACCCCGCTGCTCGAGATCTTTCGCCTCAGCGATGACGTACTCGACTGCGACTGGAGCCCCGGAAACATGTCGCGCTACGACCTCGTGCTCTCGCAGGCGCATCGCGGTATCATGCTCACATGGCTCGACCGCGGCAACGTGGGCGGGCGCTCGGTGGTCCTGATTGGCCGAGATCCGGGATACCTCGGAAACAAAATGAGGATGACCAACAACCACGACCTGTGCCCGATGCTTGACCTCATCGCCATGCTCGGGTACGAAAAACCTTGGAATTGGATCCGTCAACGCTGACGCATCGGAGGCGCATGACAACAAAACCAGAAGTTGGCTACGGCACCTGGGTTCTTTTCGAAAACGATGAGGGTGAGTACGCGTGGCTCCCGAGACATCTTTTCGGAGATGATACAAGCAAAAAAGCTGTCCGAAAATTCACCGGCATGGACAACATCGTGCGCACGCGTGTAATTCATGGATTCGGCGCAAGGTTTGTTGGGCCAGGTCATACAGACCAGTCGGATTGGACAGTTTTTCACACCCTCAACGAAGCTAGAGGTTACATCTCAGATAGCATGGAGGAGCTTGAAGAGATTGAAGAGTCAAAGGAGGAGAAAGTGAGCACTTCATCACATCAACTTCCTGACGATCATTTTGCCGTCTTTTGCAAAGATGACGGAAAGTATGTCCTCGCCACTCGAGGAATCTTCTCGACCAGGAAAGATGCTGAGAGATACGCTGAAGAAATCAGCGACTCTCGAGGCGCTGTCGTCATCGAGACGGATTTTATATCCAGACTCGTTGACGGTTGGTACGTGAAAGATTAGAAACATACTCGGACTCTTAGCTCAGTCGGTTAGAGCAGCCCGCTCATAACGGGAAGGTCCTCGGTTCAAACCCGAGAGGGTCCACTATTCAAGCCATGGCAAGGCGAGGCAAGGCTTGGCAAGGCCTGGCGAGCCTCGGCATGGCAAGGCATGGCCTGGCTGGGCTAGGCGCGGCAAGGCAAGGTTTTTTTAAGGATAAAAAATGGGACAATATTACTACGCAGTCAATCTCGACAAAAGGCAATATATTCATCCGCACAAGTGTGGGGATGGGGCCAAGCTGATGGAGTTTGCCACCTCGAGCCTCGGCATGATGTCGTGCCTCGCCATCTTGCTGGCAGACGGCAACGGTCGCGGCGGAGGAGATATGCGCTCCCAAAACCGACTCATCGGCTCGTGGGCCGGCGACCGCATCGTCATCGCAGGTGACTACGCGGACGATGGGAAGTTCATTCCCGAAAAGGGCTACCCTGGTGTACCCTCGTTCGAGGGCAACTTGAACTCCTACGCTGCTGAAACTTTCGATGACATCAGCATCAAGATCATGCGAGTGCTCGCCGAAGATACGTGGATCCGTCAAGAAATCCAAAGCCGAAGATGGCTCGGCTCGGTGAAAAAAGAAGAGATATTGGGACGGTAATCATGCGACGCGACATGAAGCACATCATCATCGATACCGGTCGTTACGATGATTCTTGGACATCAACGAGCCGCAAGCGGGGTGGCCGGGGCAGTGTGCGCGTATGCGATGTCATCGACGATGACGGTGAATATCTCGAGTGCGACGAGCCCTTTCGCGGAAAGATGTCGCGCGGTCGTGGGTCTAAGACTCTGGGAGATCGAACCAAGCCCCTCTACCGCTGGCTGCGCAAACAGGTCGGGCGTCCGTGGAACAAGATCTGGTCTGAGGTTGCTGAGGTCTCAAAAGGTATGGGTATCCGAGGCGTCCACCTGCGCGAACACGTCGAGCAATACGTTCTTATTCGGGCATACGTCGAAGACGGCAATCTCTACGACGCCGAGTCTCCATACCCCTCCTTCATCACCTATCGCAAGGGCCGACTTTACGTCTGTCCCAAAACCAACCTGTTGCGTCTTTGGAAGTGAATATGAGCCAAGAACAACGAAAGCCATCCGACCGCATCGTCTGGTGCGATGTAGAAACCACTGGATTCGCCGATGATGCTGCACTTCTAGAAGTCGCATTTCTCGTTACGGACAACAATCTAAACCTCATCGACGAAGGCTCGAGCTTCGAGTCTTTGGTCTGTGACGTGTCCCCTCAGTTGCTCATGCAGGATATCTGGGAGGGTCACAAGAAAAACGGACTCATCGACGATATCCTCGCAGCGCACAAGGCCTACCACGAAGGTTGTGAGATCCCCACATCGCACTCCGTCGAAAGCGAAGTGATTGAGTTCCTCAATGCCTGGGGCGTGTACGAGGGCATGAAAGAAAAGCCTCCGCTTGCTGGATCTTCAGTCTGGTTCGACCGCCGCCGCATCGAGTGTTACATGCCCCGCGTCGCTAAGCTCATCTCGCATCGCAACCTCGACGTGAGCACAGTGCGTGAACTACAGCTTCGCTATGCTCCCGACCTCGACCCTCCAAGGTCGAAGGAGGCTCATCGTGCTCTCGCTGATATCCGGGAAAGTCTGGATATTCTACGATTTTACCGTGACAAGGGATTTTTGGTATGCAGCTGACCACAGACATTCCGAGTAAGCATACTTTTTCGGGCTGGATCTCGATCCCCGATTTCAGCTTTCTGGATTGGCGAAGCGATCCGTATTACTGCCCTCACTGCGGTCAGGGCAAGGTGAACCTCCACAGGATGGAGGAGTTTCACTGTGAGCCGCTTGACGATGACGGAAAGCCGCTTGGAGATCCTCTTCACCAATGCAACCCAACCGAGTGGCAGTGCTTTAGCGACGAATGTCAGGGACGCTCGTTCTGGGCTTAGCATGGTAAAATGGGGTCATGGACCCCAAGCAGATTGCCAAACAAGCCGCCCAAAAAGCTGAAAAAGCGATGGGCCCCATTGGGGTCGTTCTCGTTGTCTTTGCATACTTTCTCAATAAGTATCAATGGCTCGAGCTGACAACTGATGAAGTCCTGCTCATAAGTATTGGGGCAGGCGCGCTCCGTTCCGTATGGGAAGGTTATAAAAGGAGACAAAATGCCAGTAAAACGAACCAAGTGGCCGAAGAGCCTGATCGTGCCGATGCCCCGTGACTTTGACCATGGTCAATGGGTTACGACCAGAAGTGGAAAGCTCGTAGCCGATGATATGGTCGATCTCGTCGACAAGGCAGACGCTGGGATGACTCTATCTGAGGAGGAGAGGAGTCAGATCTTGTATTCATGCAAAACGCAGTGCTGCCTCGTGGGATGGGCCGCGCTCGCCTTCGACGAAGAGAGATGCACGTCTTCGGACTTGAGAAATCCTGCAACGGCAGCGTTCCTCAATAAGTTCATCGAGCTTGCAGGGCATCGACCTGTCGATCCGAAAGCCTTTCCCAATGGCGAAAGAGACATCACATTTATGGAGACCGTTGGCGATCGAGCCTCCGACGTGTTCGAAGGGGGTACACTTAACGGTGATCGCCTCACGCCCCGCCGTGCGAACGCGCTTTGGAAAAAGACTGCCGAGCACTTCGGGTACGATGTGAAAAATCTGGTAGACATCTACGATGAATGAGCCCAAAAAGAAGTTTTGGACGCCGCTAAGAATTGGGATTGCGATATTCCTCTTCGCTTTGTCTATTTGGACATTGCAGTTTGTGGCTCATCTCGAGGGTGTTATGTCACGCAATCCTACTCCGAGCAGAGATCGCGGAGTAGGCAATGTCACTAAGTACGAGCCTCATCTTCAAAATATCAAGGTGCGTGAGCCGGCGGCGATCTTGAGTGTGAAGAACAAGAAGGGCGAAAAAGCATGCGGGGTGTTTGGTTGCACGATCAACACTTCATGTGTGCTGACGAACTCCGGTGACAAGGATGTAATTGTGATCGTGAAGCTCAACGTCTACGATGGTGAATCTACGATCTCTGAGACAAAGAAGGTAATCGCAAGCGCGAAGACAGCGCAGGAGGTTCCCTTCACATTTAATCGTCAAGTATCAGAATCTGCCGGTTTCAATTGTGAGTTCCAGGAGCAGTGATGTCACACATCCCCATTGAAGCCTGCAGGGACAGGCATATCTACAGATTGCAATCTCGCAATCTTAGATATGGCGTCTTTTGCAAATCGCGCAATGGATTCATCGGGATTCGGACAAAGTTCGATTCCCGATTTCTTTTTATGGAGTACCACTACGACACTGGTGCCCCGTACGGAACCGTGCGCCCGATAGAGGATGTTGATGTGATCGACAATCCACATGTTCGGCTTGTCGAGAGCCTTCCAGCCACCTGCCTTTACTGCGGCGAGCGCGTTGACAGGGAAAATCGAGGCACGGACACAAGCCCGTCTTACAATTATTTTCACATCTCAGGCGATGGGTCATGTGAAAAGCCTATGCCATGTTTGCAAAGGAATGGCCCTCTTTTTAATATCCTCGACAAGCTTGAGGAGGATGAGTCGGCATGAGGTATCTGGCTACTATTTCCATTCCTGAGGGTGATGCCGTTGATGCGCGGCGAATATGTGAGGAGCCGCCAACGCGCAGTGAGGTGCCCCGCGACGATCCGGTCTACACTTGGAGCGCTTCGTTTTCGAATGGATTCGTTGTCGATGTCAAGGTGGTGGCAAGCTCGGAGCCTGATGAAGATCCATGCTGGTGTGA
>Ga0180429_10003191_pt1 | contig 13316 bp, 17 predicted proteins | sample SS_ome_FD_132428 | JGI IMG/M metagenome (GOLD analysis project Ga0180429, IMG submission 132428) | Hypersaline lake sediment archaeal communities from the Salton Sea, California, USA - SS_1_S_1 metaG | ecosystem: Environmental > Aquatic > Non-marine Saline and Alkaline > Hypersaline > Sediment ...
CGGTGGTACGTCCGGGGCCCGGCGTGCATGCCGGTGCCCGGGAGTTGGTGCTTACCTCGAGGTGCTTGCCTCGAGGTGCTTGCCTCGAGGTGCTTACCTCGGGGTGCCTACTTGAGCGTGACGGTGGCGCCGGCGGCCTCGAGGGCCTCCTTGGCCTTGTCCGCGGTCTCCTTGTTCACGCCCTCGAGGATCGGCTTGGGAGCGCCCTCGACGAGGTCCTTGGCCTCCTTCAGCCCGAGGCTGGTCAGTCCACGGACCTCCTTGATGACCGGGATCTTGTTGTCGCCGGCAGCCTCGAGGATCACGTCGAACTCGTCCTGCTCAGCAGCGCCACCGGCGTCGCCACCGGCAGCGGCCGGGGCGGCGGCCGCAACGGCCACGGGGGCAGCCGCGGTGACCTCGAAGGTCTCCTCGAAGGCCTTCACGAAGTCGCTGAGCTCCATCAGGGTCATGTCCTTGAACACATCGAGCAGCTCGTCGGTGCTCATCTTCGCCATGGTGGCGTTCCTTTCGTCGAACCGGCCGAGGGCCGGAATGGGAGGTGGGCGGTTCAGCCCTCGGTCGAACCCTCGGCGGACGCCTCGGGGGTCGTGGTGGCCTCAGCCTGATCGGCTTCGGCGGTGGGGGTTGCAGCCTCAGTGTCGGATTCCTCGACCGCCTCCGCCTCGGGCGCGGCTGCCGCTTCGGGCGCCGCTGCTACCTCGGGTGCCGCTGTGGCATCGGCGGGCAGCTTGTCCTGCAGGGCTGCGAAGAGTCTGGCCGCCTGCGACAGCGGAGCATTGAACAGCCCGGCGGCACCGCTCATCGAAGCCTTCATCGCGCCGGCGAGCTTGGAAAGCAGCACCTCGCGGGACTCCAGATCGGCCAGTTTGGCGATCTCGCTGGCATCCAGGACTCGGCCATCCAGGTATCCGCCTTTGACCACCAGCGCGGGATTGTCCTTAGCGAAGGCCTTCAAGCCCTTGGCGGCGGCGACGGGATCACCCTTGATGAACGCGATGGCGCTGGGTCCGACGAGCAGATCATCGAGGCCTTCGATGCCAGCATCTTCAGCAGCCCGGCGGGTCAGCGTGTTCTTCACCACCGCATACGTCGCGACATCGGCCAGCGAACGGCGCAGTTCCTTCAACTGGGCCACGCTCAAGCCGCGATATTCGGTGAGCACCGCCGCGGTCGAGGAGGTGAACTCCTCAGTGATCTCAGCGACGGCCTTGGCCTTGTCCTCGCGTGCCACGTGGGGCACCTCCTCGCGTTCATCCGGGCCAAGCGCGCGGGGGTGACCGCACACCGACTCAACGGTGCGAGGGCGCCACCTGCGCTGGTCAACCCGGTAGGTCCGTTAGGTGCTCTGCTTCAGGCAGGGCACAACCGGCGGTCTTCGGTAGTGCTGGAACTCGGTAGTGCTGGAACTCGGTAGTGCTGGAACTCGGTAGTGCTGAGTGCTGGGTGCTGGCCGAACCAACCCCGGGGGCAGACAGTACGCGACGGGGATCGCGCTGGTCAAAGCGAGGGTCGGAAGCGGTGTAGTGCGGTGCGGGTGGGTCAGGCCGGGGAGTCGTCGCTGGCGACATCACGGGTGCGCGCAGGATCGACAGGGATGCCCGGGCCCATGGTCGTCGACATCGTGATCTTGGAGATGTAGCGGCCCTTGGCTGACGATGGTTTGACGCGCAGGATCTCGTCGAGCGCGGCCGCGTAGTTCTCCGCGAGGGCGGCATCGGTGAAGGACGCCCGGCCGATCGGGAAGTGCAGGTTGGAGTTCTTGTCGACGCGGAACTCGATCTTGCCGCCCTTGATGTCCTCGACGGCCTTGGCCACGTCCATGGTGACCGTTCCGGTCTTGGGGTTGGGCATCAAACCGCGCGGGCCGAGTACCTTGCCCAACTTGCCGACCTTGCCCATGAGGTCGGGAGTGGACACAGCGGAGTCGAAGTCCGTCCAGCCACCGGCTACGCGGTCGATCAGCTCGTCCCCGCCGACCTCGTCAGCACCGGCAGCCCGTGCTTCCTCGGCCTTGTCGCCCACGGCGAAAACGATCACACGCGCGGTCTTGCCGGTTCCGTGCGGGAGGTTGACGGTGCCGCGGACCATCTGGTCGGCTTTGCGCGGGTCGACACCAAGCCGCATCGACACTTCGACGGTGGGGTCGAACTTCGTGGTGGCGGTTTCCTTGACGAGTCGGGTGGCCGCCAGCGGTGCGTACAGGCTGTCCGGATCGATCTTGGCCGCCGACGCACGATATGCCTTGCTGCGCTTCATGCTGCTGCTCCTTGGTGGATGTCGATGCGACCGAGGGGTGCGCATCAGGTGGCAGTGGTGGTCAGCGGGTCGCGCGCGACCCTCCCACCTTCGATATTCGCTTGTGTGTCTATCAGTGTGTTTCCGGTCTTGCTGTGCCAGCGTGCAGTGCTGATGCCGCCGCTGATGTCACCGGCAGTGTCACGATCAGCCGTTGACGGTCACGCCCATGTTGCGAGCGGTGCCCTCGATGATGCGCATCGCCGCGTCGACGTCGTTGGCATTGAGGTCGGCCATCTTCGTCTCAGCGATCTCGCGTACCTGGTCGCGGGTGATGGATCCTACGACAGCCGGCGGATTGCCTGAGCCCTTGTCGAGCCCGGCGGCTTTGAGAATGAGTTTCGCGGCCGGGGGCGTCTTCAGCTTGAAATCGAAGGAGCGATCCTCATAGACGGTGATCTCGACAGGGATCACCTGGCCGCGACTGTTCTCGGTCGCGGCGTTGTAGGCCTTGCAGAAATCCATGATGTTCACCCCGTGCTGACCTAGGGCGGGACCCACGGGCGGGGCGGGATTGGCCTGGCCGGCTTGGATTTGCAATTTGATGAGGCCAGCGACCTTCTTCGATGGAGCCATGACGCAATAGTGTCCTTGTTCGGGCCCGAAAGACAAAATCGGGGCGGTGGATCGGTTGGGGGCGGTTCAGTTCTTCTGGATCTGGCTGAAGGCGAGCTCGACGGGGGTTTCTCGACCGAAGATCTCGACGAGGCCGGTGACCTTCTGCGCTTCGGCATTGATCTCGGAGATCGTGGCGTGCAGGGTCGCGAAGGGGCCATCGACCACGGTGACGGAATCTCCGACGGAGAAGTCCACGACGTGGATTTCCGTGGCGGCGGGGGCACCGGCGGCTGCCGGGGCACCGGGCTTCTTCTCCGGTGTCGGGGCCAGGATCGTCACGACTTCTTCCAGGCTGAGTGGTGCCGGGGTGTGGCCGTGCCCGACGAAACCGGTGACACCTGGCGTGTGGCGCACCGCACCCCACGACTCATCGGTCAGATCCATTCGAACGAGGACGTAACCGGGGAACTTCGTGCGCGAGACGATCTTGCGCTGCCCGGATTTGATCTCTACGACCTCCTCCATCGGGACCTCGACCTGGAAGATGTAGTCCTCCATGTTCAAACTCGCGATTCGGGATTCGAGATTGGTCTTGACCCGGTTCTCGTATCCGGCATAGGAATGCACAACGAACCAGTCCCCTGGCGACAGGCGCATCTGGTCACGGAACGCCTCGACCGGATCGATGTCCTCGACAGCCTCGGCCTCGGCCTCGACCTCGGCTTCGACTTCAGCCGCTGCTACCGCGGCGACATCAGCATCCACCTCTGCTTCGACGACCGCCTCCACCTCGGCAGCAGTCTCCTCGACGGCTTCGACGACTTCGGCAACCGCGGCGGCCTCGGTGGCCTCGGCGCCGGTCGCCTCATCCGGCACGACGGCAGCGGCATCCTCCCCGACACCGGCGGGTGCGCCCGGCGTGGCGAAAGGATCGGTGATGGGGGGCTGCTCGGACACGATCGGGACTTCTCCTCAACGACGAATGCGGCGGCTAGCCGAAGATGAACAACACGACCTGGGCGAAGACGTAATCCAATGCCGCCACGATGCCCGCCATGGCCAGCACGAACACCACGACCACGATCGTGTAGGCGATCAGTTCCTTGCGGGTGGGCCAGATGACCTTGCGGAGCTCGGCCACGACCTGACGCAGGAACAGCGCGAACCGCCCCAGCAGGGATAGCTGAGTCTTGGATGCGCCTGTGTCACTCACGATCGCGAAGCCTCTCCTTGAATCTGCGGCCCGGTCAGGCCGGTCGTGTCTGTCCAAACGGGTGCAGCAGGGCCGGAGGGACTCGAACCCCCAACCACCGGTTTTGGAGACCGGGACTCTACCAATTGAGCTACGGCCCTGTGGAGGTCGAGCCCGCGAGCGCATCAGACTGGAGCGGCACGTTGTGGCCACGGCAGGCTGCCGCACACGGGTGGACAACCACCGGTCTGCGCGAGTCTACGGCGCACCGGTGATCGGGCTACACCCGGGCTGGTCTCCCGGTGCGAACGCCCCGGCGCTGCCTTCGATCCCCGAGCGCGAAAAGATGACCCCATGACCGCACCTGTGCACCGCGTATCGACGCGTATCGGAGCCATCAGCGAATCGGCCACCCTGGCGGTGGACGCGAAGGCCAAGGCGTTGAAGGCAGCCGGACGCCCCGTGATCGGATTCGGTGCCGGTGAGCCGGATTTCCCCACCCCGGATTACATCGTCGCAGCCGCGACCGCCGCATGCGCCGAACCGCGCTGGCATCGCTACACGCCGGCGGCGGGACTGCCGGAATTGCGTGAGGCCGTCGCCGCCAAGACCCTGCGTGATAGCGGATTCGAGGTCGCGGCGAACCAGGTGCTGGTGACCAACGGTGGCAAGCAGGCCCTCTACAACGCCTTCGCTGCCCTGTTGAATCCCGGTGACGAGGTGCTGCTGCCCGCGCCCTATTGGACGACCTATCCGGAGTCGATCCGTCTGGCCGGTGGCGACCCGGTCATCGTGCCAACCAGCGTCGACACCGGTTACCGCGCCAGCATCGCCGACCTGGAGGCTCACGTCACCGATCGCACCACGATGCTGGTGTTCGTCTCGCCGTCCAATCCGACCGGTGCGGTCTACACCCCCGAGCAGGTTCGCGAGATCGGACGATGGGCGCTCGAACGCGGACTGTGGGTGGTCACCGATGAGATCTACGAGCATCTTGTCTACGGCGACGCCCAGTTCTCCTCGATGCCCGTCGAGGTTCCCGAACTCGCCGAGCAGTGCGTGGTCATCAACGGCGTCGCCAAGACCTATGCCATGACCGGGTGGCGAGTCGGTTGGATGATCGGCCCCGCTGACGTCGTCAAGGCTGCGACCAACCTGCAATCGCATGCCACATCGAACGTCGCCAACGTGTCGCAGGTTGCCGCGCTCGCCGCAGTCAGCGGCGGACTCGAGGCAGTGGCGGACATGAAGGTCGCCTTCGATCGCCGACGACGACTCATCGTGTCGATGCTCCGGGCGATTCCCGGCATCGAGTGCCCCGAACCCGAGGGTGCCTTCTACGCGTATCCCAGCGTCCAGGGACTCCTCGGTCGCACATTCCGAGGTCGGACCGCTACGACGTCGGCCGAACTCGCCGAGATCGTGCTCGACGAAGCCGAGGTCGCCGTCGTCCCAGGTGAGGCTTTCGGCACCCCGGGCTTCTGGCGGTTGTCCTATGCGCTCGGGGATGACGATCTTGTCGCCGGAGTCGAACGCATCGCCGACCTCCTCGCCGACTGAGCCGCAGCCGGATCTCAGCGGGTACGAGTTCGAGCGGGCATCAGATCGAATCGAATCCGATGAGCCTGGGTTCGATGACGAGGTCGATGCCGAAGCGCGACTCGACCTCAGCGTGAATCGTCCGGGCCAGTTCCATGATCTGGGTCGCCGTGGCGCCGCCGCGGTTGGTCAGTGCCAGTGAATGCTTCGTGGATACTGCCGCCGCCGATCCGTGCAGCGCGAAACCACGAGGAAAACCGGCGTTCTCGACCAGCCAGGCAGCACTCGTCTTGACGAGCCCTTCGGGCTGCGGCCAAGCCGGGGCACCTTCGGGTACCCGATCAGCCGGCACGACCGGGTTGACGAAGAACGAACCCACGCTCCAGGTGTCGTGGTCATCGGGATCGAGCACCATGCCTTTGCGCCGACGCAATCCGAGCACGGCCTCACGGACGCGTTCACTCTCGGCGCACTCCCCCACGGCGATGTTCAAAGCATCAGCGAGTTCGGCGTAGGCCACCGGCTCGGAAAGGTCACCTCGTCGCATCTGGAAAGCCACCGCGAGAACGACGAATCGGTCCGGTTCGGATTTGAAGATCGAATGCCGGTAGCCGAAGCCGCAATCACCCGCAGCGAGGACACGAATGTTTGCTGATCGCCGATCGAAGACGGTCACTCGAGCGATGATGCTGGCGACATCCCGCCCGTATGCCCCGACGTTCTGAATCGGTGTTGCGCCAACGCTTCCCGGTATCCCCGACAGCGCCTCCATGCCCCGCCACTGCTCGGCGATGCTCCACTTCACCAAGTCGTCCCAGGACTCCCCCGCCTCCACCTCGACCCAGGCAACGCCGCAGCCTTCATCGACAGAGGCGATTCCGCGAGTGGCGATCTCGATCACCGTTCCATCGAATCCGCCATCCGCAACAACGAGATTGCTGCCGCGGCCGATCAGCAGGATGTCGTCTCCCCGCGCATCGCATTCGATGACCGCGGCGAGCAACTCGGCACGATCGGTGGCGGTCACCCATCGACGAACCGGACCCCCCACCCTGAGGGTGGTCCATCCGGCGAGGGTCTCGGTCACGCGAGAGAAACGACGGCCGATGCCCGACCGAGCACACCTTGGCCTTCGCAGGTGGCCGTGAGATCCAAGCGCACCATCGGTTCCTCGAGTTTCTCGGCGACGGACGCCGCGACGTGCAGAACCGCACCACGCTCGTCATCCGGGACGACGACCGGTCGGGTGAAACGCACGCCGAGATCCTTCAGCGCCCCCGGATCCCCGAGCCAATCGGTCACGATGCGACCGGCCTGCGCCATCGTGAACATGCCATGGGCGATGACATCGGGCAGCCCCACGGATTTCGCGATGCGCTCATTCCAGTGGATGACGTTGAAGTCCCCTGATGCACCCGCGTATCGGATGAGATCGAACCGGGTGATCGTGACATCACGCGAGATCACCTCGGCTCCGACGACCGCATCGGCGTAGGCAGGCTTCGAATGATTCGCCGCGCCCGGCGCCTGATCGGATGAAGAGTCGACCATCAGCTTCATCCCTCCTCTGCCGTGCCGCGGGCGACGATGACCGAGTGTGCGGTCACCACACGGCTTCCGTCAGCATCCATCACCTCGGCCCGAAGTGTGAGCATGTCGTTGCCGGCCACGGCGCGGATGCCCTCGATGACCGCGTGGACGGTGAGTTCCTCACCGGCGACGATCGGTCGGTCGTAGGCGAAACGCTGCTCGCCGTGCACAACGCGGGAGTAGTCCAGGCCGAGATCGGGGTCGAACATCGCCTGCCCCATCGCGGAGTGGGTCAAGACGAATGCGAAGGTCGGTGGGGCCACCACATCGGGGTAACCCATGGCCTGAGCGGCAAAGACGTCATGGCTCACCGGGTTGGTGTCACCGATCGCGGTGGCGAACTCGCGCACTTTCTCTCGGCCGACCAGATAGGGGGCCGACGCCGGATACCTGCGCCCGACGAACTCCGCATTGAGTGCCACGTGTGGACCTCCTCGACCCTGTGCGGGGAATGACCCCTGGAGCTAGCGGGTTTCCTTGTGCGCCGTGTGCTTCTTGCACACCGGGCAGAACTTCTTCATCTCCAGGCGATCGGGGTCGTTGCGCCGGTTCTTCTTCGTGATGTAGTTGCGGCCCTTGCAGTCCTCGCAGGCCAGGGTGATTTTCGGGCGGACGTCGCTCGCCTTGGCCATGGGGCCCTCCTCGGTGCGTCGACCCCATCTGAGATCGAAGGCTGTTCGTCGTGCTTGCTGTTCGTGCTGGTCGGTCGTGCTGGTCGGTCGTGCTGGTCGGTCGTGCATCGTGCCTGGTCGAGTAGCGGAGGCCGGACTTGAACCGGCGACACAGCGATTATGAGCCGCTTGCTCTACCTGGCTGAGCTACTCCGCCGCGTGACCGCCGAGACCTCCCTCATAAAGGGCGATCCCGACTGTGCAGAGCCCCAATACGGAATCGAACCGTAGACCTTCTCCTTACCATGGAGACGCTCTACCGACTGAGCTATTGGGGCGGTGAAGCCTCAGCAGACTACACGCTGGGCGCCACGGCGGCCCAGTCGGGGACTCCCCCTTTCCGGAGAACCATCTCTGGCCAACGGTCGCCACCAGAGGGATCACTCCCTGGACCGGCGACCACTCGCGAGACCCCTCCGCCTACGGCAGGCTGGGGGCCATGCCGAACTCCAGATGGACCGCCGCCGACATCCCCGACCTCACCGGACGCACCGCCATCGTCACCGGCGCCAACTCGGGGATCGGCCTGGTCACCGCAGAGGAACTCGCCGCCCACGGAGCACAGGTCACGCTCGCGGTGCGCGATGTGCAGCGCGGACGCACGGCCGCCGATCAGATCAGGTCCCGTTACCCGCAGGCGCACGTGGAGATCGGCAATTGCGATCTGGCCAACCTGACATCCGTGCGCGACTTCGCGAGTGTGTGGGTGGACCAGCACTCCCAAGGTTTGGACCTGCTGATCAACAACGCCGGGGTCATGGCGATCCCGCGCCGAGAAAGCGCCGATGGATTCGAGATGCAGCTAGCGACGAATCACCTGGGCCATTTCGCCCTCACCGGACTTCTCCTCGGCACGATCTCGGACAAGGGCCGCATCGTGAACGTCTCCTCCGGCGCACATCGCATGGGGCGCATGAAATTCGACGACCTCATGGGCGAGCGCCGCTATTCCCCATGGTCGGCCTATGGGCAGAGCAAATTGGCGAACCTGCTGTTCACGAATGAGTTGAGCCGCCGACTCTCCCAGGAAGGATCAAGCGTTCTCGCACTCGCCGCACACCCCGGATACGCAGCGACCAACCTGCAGTCGGTGGGGCCGACCATGTCCGGAAGCAAGGTTCAAGGCGCCCTCACCTCGCTTGCCAATCGGCTCATCGCGCAAAGTCCGGAGATGGGTGCCCTGCCAACCCTGTATGCAGCGGTGCAGCCCGGCCTCTCCGGTGGCGACTACATCGGGCCGTCAGGCCTGGGTGAGACGCGCGGTCATCCGCGATCCGTCGGAATGTCAGCCGCCGCCCGCGACCCGCTCGATGCAAAGCGCCTGTGGGACGTGAGCGAGGACCTCACCGGCGTGCGTTACCTGTGACGAGCTGCCTGACGACGCAGTTCCGCCTTGGCCAAGGAAGCCTCGTGCACTTCATCGGGTCCATCAGCCAGACGCAGCGTGCGAATCCCCGCAAAAGCTTCCGCGAGCGGGAAGTCACCGCTCACCCCACCGCCACCGTGGGCCTGGATCGCCTTATCGAGGATCCACTCGACCGTCCGCGGAGTCGCGATCTTGATGGCTTGGATCTCGGTGTGGGCACCCTTGTTTCCGACGGTGTCCATCAGCCACGCGGTCTTCAACACGAGCAGGCGTAATTGCTCGAGGCGGACCCGAGACTGTGCAATCCATTCGCGCACCACACCCTGCTCCGCCAGCGGCCGACCGAACGCGACTCGGTCTGAAACCCGATCGCACATCAACTCGATGGCGACCTCGGCCACCCCGATCGACCGCATGCAGTGATGGATGCGACCGGGCCCGAGTCGAGCCTGGGCGATCGCGAATCCGCCGCCTTCCTCTCCGATGAGGTTGGTCACCGGAACGCGCACGTCCTCGAAGCGCAGGACACCGTGACCCCCATGGCTGGCATCGTTGTAGCCGAACACCGTGGTGCCCCGCTCGATCGTCAGGCCCGGAGTGTCCCGTGGCACCAGAACCTGACTCTGCTGGCGATGCCGATCGGCGTTCGGGTCGGTCTTTCCCATCACGATGAAGATCGCACAGTCGGGATTCATCGCACCCGTCGTCCACCACTTCACACCATTGATGACGTAGTGGTCTCCATCGCGAACGATCGACGTTTGGATATTGGTCGCGTCGGAGGAAGCCACCGCCGGCTCGGTCATCGCGAAGCCGGAACGGATGTCACCGTTGAGCAACGGTTCGAGCCACTGCTCCTGCTGCTCGGGAGTACCGAACTCGTTGAGGACCTCCATGTTGCCGGTATCCGGAGCCGCGCAGTTCAGGGCAGGAGGCGCTAGGTGAATACTGCGGCCGGTGAGTTCCGCCAGCGTTGCGTACTGGAGGTTGGTCAACCCGGCACCACGCGGACCTGGCAGGAACGCATTCCATAGACCGAGCTCTCTCGCCTGATCCTGCAACTCCTTCAGGATCGGCGCACGACTCCAGGCCCAGGGATCATCCAACTCGCGCAACTGCTCCTGGAATACCGGTTCGGCGGGTTCGATGCGATCTCGGAGGAATACCTCCAGCGTTTCGCGTGCCTGTTGCATTCGAGCGTCCTCGGCGAAATCCATCGGAGCCTCCCTCGGCACAGTCCTTGACGTGGCAGGTGCAGGATTCGAACCTGCGTAGGCTTTCGCCGACGGATTTACAGTCCGCTCCCATTGGCCGCTCGGGCAACCTGCCGCACCCGCTGAGCGGGCCCGCTCATGCTACTAGTGGCCCCGGCCGATGCTTGGAGCCCCCGGGGGACGATGCGTCGCGGACTTCCCCCACCACTCGCGATACAAGGCGCGGATCGGCGCTCCGGTCGGTGCTCGGGTCGGATCGATTCGCGGACAGGGTGCGCGGTAGTTGTGACTACCGGCACAATGTCACCCATGGCCGACAACAGTTTCGACATCGTGTCCGAGGTCGACCGCCAAGAGGTCGACAATGCGTTGCAGCAGGCAGCCAAGGAGCTCGCCCAGCGCTTCGACTTCAAGAACACCGGTGCCGCGATCACCTGGTCGGGCGAGATGGGTGTGGAGATCGAGGCCGAGACCGAGGATCGGGTGCGGGCTGCGCTGGAGGTCTTCAAGGACAAGTTGGTCAAGCGAGGGATCAGCCTGAAGGCGCTCGAGGCGGGAGATCCCCGAGTGTCGGGCAAGGTGCACAAGATCACCTGCACACTCAAAGCCGGGATCAGTCAGGAGCAGGCCAAGAAACTCGGCAAACTCATCCGGGACGAAGGACCGAAGAAGATCAAGGTCCAGGTGCAAGGTGATGAACTCCGTGTCTCGAGTTCCAGCCGTGACGATCTACAGGCGGTCATCGCCTTGGTCAAGGACGCCGACCTCGAGTTCCCCGTGCAGTTCACGAACTACCGCTAGCGGTCGATGCTCAAGGCATCGATTCCCGCAACGAGATCAGACTTCGCACTCGCGCTCGGCTGCAACGCTGGCGACCAGGCAAGAGCGTCGAAGGGGCACACCTCGACGCAGATCCCGCAGAACATGCACAGTCCCCAGTCGATGGTGAACGTGTCGAGCACAGCGACGCTCCGCGGCCTCCGGCTACCAGGTTCGTCGATCTGCTCCGTGTGACTGGACAACTCGATGCACCATACGGGGCATTCGCGAACGCACAGCATGCACGAGGTGCAGGCCGGGGTGTCCAGAATGATCGTTCCATGGGCCTGCGCCGTTTCATGAGCCTGTGCCACGACCTGATCATCGGGCCGCAGGAACCGATCGGATTCATCGGGCTCAACGTTGCGCATCGGAACCTCCCCGTTCAGGCGAGTCGGTCAGCCAAGCCTGCGGCACACCGGGTGGACGAAGCGCCCGGCGCGAGCGACGCGATCTCGTCTCACTGCCACCGGGTTCATGGACTCCCGGCCATGGGGTGGTCAATCGCGCCACCAACGGTGTCCGCTTGCGCAGCGGATATTCGAGTTGCGACGCGGGATGCTTCCCGCCGATGTCGCGGCCTACCAGCAGTAGCGGTCGGTCGTGGGACTGAGCGGCACCGGTGAATTCAACGCCGAACATCTCGTGAATCTCGCGTTCATGCCAGTCAGCTGCGGCGAACAGATCGGTCACCGATTCGATCTCGGGTTCATCCTGCACTCGACGAATCCACCGCCGCGCTCGATCGCTGGGCCGCAGCAGATGGGCGAGAAACTCCCACGGCCCGAGCTCACCCGAATCGAGGTTCGTGCGATCGACAACCGTCAGCAGATCGAGGAACACGAAACCGGCCCCGTGGGCGGCAGACAACGCATCGTGCCACGACTGAGTTCCAGCATCGATCTCAGCGTCAGCATCCATCTCGATGAGCATTCAACTCACCTTCCCTGCGGTAACGCTGGATTCGGCAAGTCCCACGAGCGCTTCGATCAAAGCCTCCGGACGTGGCGGGCACCCGGGCACGTATCGGGTGACGGGGATCGCATGGTCGATTCCTGGAGCGACGGCATAGGAATCCCAGTAAGGCCCCCCGGAAATCGTGCAGGCACCGAAGGCGAGCGCCGAACGTGGCTGGGGCAGGCCCTCCCACACGCGAAGCAGGGCTGGCTCCAGCGCGTGCGTGAGTGTTCCCGACACGATGAGCACATCGACAGTGTGTTGGTCGGTTTCCGGTTCGACCGTCGCGGACGCGTTCTCCGGGGGCTCGGGCACCAGCAGACCACGCGACACCGCAGCGACGAACTCCACAGCGCAGCACGCCAAACCCAGGTCGGCAACGTGGGCGCGCAGGTGCGGCATTCCGGGAACTCGATACCGGCGGATGAGGGCCATCGGGCCCAGGATAGTGCCCATCCGAAGTCCCGTGTGTTTCCGCAGAACGCACAGCGGCCGGACCGGGCACTTCGCCGAGACCGGTTGCACACTCGCGTCTGCCTGCCTCGCGATACCGTGGTCGGGTGACTTCGCAGGCCCAATCCCGCGACCACCAGGTATCCGCTGAAACCTCGGCGACCTCTCCCCCTGCGAACCTCGAGCACGACACTCCCCTAGACAAGGACACGGTCACCCTCGGCCAGGTTGTCATTCGCCTTGCCGGGGATTCCGGGGACGGCATGCAGCTGACCGGCGACCGATTCACCTCCGAGACAGCCGGCCTCGGCAACGACCTGTCCACCCTGCCGGACTTCCCCGCCGAGATCCGCGCCCCGGCCGGCACATTGCCGGGAGTCTCGGCCTTCCAACTGCATTTCGCCGATCACGACATCATGACCCCGGGCGATCGACCCGACGTGCTCGTCGCGATGAACCCGGCGGCGTTGAAGGCCAATATCGAGGCGCTGCGACCCGGCGGAGACCTGCTGGTGAATACCGATGAATTCACCAGTCGCAATCTCACCAAGGTCGGCTATGACGCCAATCCGTTGGAAGACGGTTCGCTCGAGGATTACCGGGTCCACCCCATCCCCCTCACCTCGATGACGGTCGAGGCACTCGCCGATTTCGATGTC
>Ga0180429_10003195_pt1 | contig 13307 bp, 10 predicted proteins | sample SS_ome_FD_132428 | JGI IMG/M metagenome (GOLD analysis project Ga0180429, IMG submission 132428) | Hypersaline lake sediment archaeal communities from the Salton Sea, California, USA - SS_1_S_1 metaG | ecosystem: Environmental > Aquatic > Non-marine Saline and Alkaline > Hypersaline > Sediment ...
CCGGACGCTGTGGCTCCGCGGGATTCGGACGCCTTGTCGCTCTTGCCCCCGCGCGGATTACCGCCGGAGGTCTGACTTTGTCCCTGGCGTCGCCGCCTGGCCGGACGGGCTGAGCCCTCCTTCAATCCCTTGCGTCTTCGGGCCTGTCCGGCCTGCTGAAGGGCTTTCTTCTTGCCCGGACTCATCGCCGGCCCTCCGTTTTCCCAGCCGCGGGAGGCCTCTTCGGAATGGAACGAGTGATCGCGGTCGACCGGCACCTGGCGATTGATGAGCTTCTCGATCTCGCGCAGGTATCCGCGTTCGTCGCCGGCGCAGAACGATATCGCCTTGCCGGCCTTTCCCGCCCGGGCGGTGCGCCCGATGCGGTGAACGTAGCTCTCGGACTCGTTGGGCAGGTCGAAGTTGATCACGTGACTGACGCCGTCAACGTCGATGCCGCGCGCGGCTATGTCGGTGGCGACCAGTACGCGGTACTTGCCCTTCTTGAACGCCGCCAGCGCCCGGGTGCGGGCGTTCTGGCTCTTGTTGCCGTGGATGGCTCCGGCGGCGATGTCGGCCCGCACGAGCTGGCGGCAAATCTTGTCGGCCCCGTGCTTGGTGCGCGAAAAGACCAGCGCCCGCTGGATGTTCGCATCCGTCAGGAGCATCTGGAGCAGATTCTTCTTGTCGCCCTTGTCGACGTACATCAGCGTCTGATCGATCCGATCGGCGGTCATGGTCTTGGGCGCAACGTCGACTCGCACCGGATCGGTCAGCATGCGATCGGCGAGCTTGGCGACCGCCGGCGGCATCGTCGCCGAGAAGAACAGGCTCTGCCGCTTCTCGGGCAGGACGTCCAGCACTCGCCGCACGTCGTGGATGAAGCCCATATCGAGCATCCGGTCGGCCTCGTCGAGAATGAAGTACTCCACACTCTTCAGGTTGATGAGCTTCTGGCCCATCAGGTCAAGCAGACGCCCGGGGGTGGCCACGAGGATATCCGGCCCGCGTTTCAGGGCGCGCTCCTGGGCTTTCTGACTGACGCCGCCGAAGATGACGGTGCTGGTCATCCGCAGGCCGCGTCCGTAGGTTTGGAAACTCTCGAGAATCTGGGCCGCCAGTTCTCGCGTCGGGGTCAGGACAAGCGTGCGGATGCGGCGCTTTCGCCCGCCGGACTGCTGCATGTTCTGCAGCACCGGCAGCGCAAAGGCGGCTGTCTTGCCGGTTCCCGTCTGTGCGCTGCCGAGCAGATCCCGCCCTTTCAGCAGCGGAGGAATGGATTGCGCCTGGATAGGCGTGGGGATCTTGTAACCCTCTTTCCCGACGGCTATAGCGAGCGGCTTGAGCAGATGAAGATCATTAAACGTTTGTACATTAGACATTTGAGACATTTCCTTACGACTAGAGTATCGCCGCGCAAAGAAGGCGGCATTGAGCGAATTCGGTGAGTGGGAGACGCAGCTTGGGATGCCAAGGCTCGTTCAACCGGCGGCGCATCACGTAGCGCCAACGCGTTGACTGGAGCCCGATCCCGGGGAGACCAGCGGGGTTATTTTCTCGTCGCGGGCCAATCTCCCATGAAAGGGAGTCAGGATCCGGCTGACGCAACGAACCGGTATCCTAACACAAAATCGGACAATTACAAGAAGAAAGCGTTTTCTATTTTTTCGCCGACTACGGTCTGTCTTCAAATCCGCTTATGTATCGCCACTGGTCCAGCTTGACGCGATGGGCCGCCTGGACCTGATCGATCATTTCAACGCGAACGGCGGCCTGGCCGGGGCTGGTCTGTTTGATGTCCGTTGGGCATTCACTCTCACCACGGAGGCTGGAACGTGACGTCTCGCTCAATTCTACAGCAATTCCCGAAAAGCGGGGAATAATTCGCCGCCGCGGCGATATTGGGCGGGAAAGCGGAAAGGCCCGCAGTCTTTTGTGTGCCGATGCGAAATCTCGCCGCGGGCGGTGCGTTGTGTAATTATTGAAGCCGAACTTGCTGACAGAAATGGAGAATGGATCATGCAGAGACGAGATTTCCTGAAGTATGCGGCGACCGGAGCGGCGGCGATGGTCCTTCCCAGATCGGCGAAGGCGGCGACCGGCAGGAAGCCCAACATCATATACGTGCTCGTCGACGACATGGGATACGGCGACCCGAGCTGCTTCGGACAGAAGAAACTCAAGACCCCGCACCTCGACGCGATGGCGGCCGCCGGCATGCGCTTCACCAACCACTACGCCGGGTCCACCGTATGCGCGCCGTCGCGATGCGTGCTGATGACCGGACTGCACACAGGACACTGCACCGTCCGCTCAAACGGAAACGTCCAGCTCGCCAAAGACGACGTCACCGTCGCTCAGGTCCTCAAGGATGCCGGCTACGCAACCGCGTGCATCGGCAAGTGGGGAGTCGGCCGCCCCGGTCTGAACGATCCCAACGAGCACGGGTTCGACTACTTCTACGGCTACATCTGCATGAACCACGCGCACAACTGCTATCCGGAGTTCGTGATCCGCAACGGGAGGAAAGTACCGCTGCGAAACGTGCTCGAAGAGCGATGGAAGAAGCGCAGAGTGCCCGACGGCGCCGGGGTGGCGGCGAAAAAAGTCGACTTCGTCCCCCACCTGTGCCAGAAGGAAGTCATACAGTTCATCGACAAGAACAAGTCCGGCGACAAACCGTTCTTCCTGTACTACGCGCTGAACATTCCGCACGCCAACAACGAAGGCGGCGGAAAGGGAATGGAGGTCCCCTCATACGGCAAGTACGCCAAAGAGGACTGGCCGGACGCTGAAAAGGGCTTCGCGGCGATGATCACTTACATCGATGATTACGTGAAGGAGATCTTCGACAAGCTCAAGGCCGACGGACTCGACAAGAACACTCTGGTGATGTTCACAAGCGACAACGGCCCGCACCAGGAGGGCGGGCACCGGATGGAGTATTTCGACTCCAACGGCGATCTGCGCGGCAAGAAACGCGACCTGTACGAAGGCGGCGTGCGAGTGCCGACGATCGCAAGGTGGCCCGGGGTGATCAAACCCGGCCGCTCCAGCGATCACGTGTCAGGCTTCCAGGACATCATGCCGACATTCGCCGAACTGGCCGGCGCCAAGTGCCCCAGGACAGACGGGCTGTCGATGCTCCCCACTCTCACCGGCAAGGGCCAGCAGAAAAAGCACCCCCACCTGTTCTGGGAGTTCTACGAGGGCGGCGGCAAGAAGGCCGTCCTCAAGGGCAAGTGGAAAGGCATCCGCCTGAACACGTTCCGCAAACCCGACGGACCGATCGAACTGTACGACATCACAAAGGACCTGTCCGAACAGAACAACGTGGCGGCCGACCATCCGGAAATCGTGGCCGACATGGCCAGGATAATGAAAGCCGAACACGTGGACCGGAAGCGAAAATAGACCGCGAACGCCGGCAGATTAGACAAACGGCAGGTCGGCGATGGTGGCGGAGACTCTCTTACCGGCTGCGGACAGTTCGACGGACAGATTGGTCTCGATCTCGGTCGAACCGAGTGAGACATAAGCCATCGCTATCGGGCGATCCAGCGCCGGTGAGAATGTCCCGCTGGTTACTGCGCCTACTTCGACCCCTTCGCTGTCGAACACCGCGTCGCCCTGGCGGGGTATCTCCGCTCCTTCAAGAGTCAACCCGATTCGTTTTCGGGAGGCGCCCTTGTCGCCTATCGCCGCGACGGCGTCTCTGCCGATGAACTCGTGACTGAAATCGATCAGCGATTCCAGTCCCGCCGTCAGCGGGTCGATCGTTTCGTTAAGCTCGTGGCCGTAGCGGCAGAGACCGGCTTCTATTCTGAGTATGTCGCGTGCGGTCATCCCCGACGGCTTGAGGGCGTTTTCGCCGGCCTTGTCGGTTATGAAACGCCAGGCCTTGGCGGCGAACATCTTCGGCAGGATCACCTCGATGCCCCACATGCCGGTGTAGCTTGTCCGCATGACGATGTAGCGAGCGATCATCATCGAGCCGATCCTGGTCGAACCGGACGGCAGGTCGCCGGGCTTTTCCGGGAGGACCGAATCGAGGATCTCTCGTGCGCCCGGCCCGGTGACCGCGAGCATGGCGCCCTTGTCGGTCTGATCGTCGGCCTTGACCGACATGTCGGAGCCGATCTCCTCGGCGTGGGCCAGGACCTTGAGCCTGTTGCACGGATCGGTCGTCAGCAGCCAGAATCCTTCGAGTCTGGCGATCATCGCATCGGCCAACACGCCGCCGGCATCATTCAGCAGGAGCGTATAGGCGACAGTATCGTCCTCCTGGTGGACTACGTCTGTGGTGCAGAGTTTCTCCACGAGGCTCGTCGCATCCCGACCGCGAATGCGGATCCGTCCGACGTGCGATATGTCCAACACGCTGGCCAGGCGGCGAGTTTCAGCCGCTTCGTCCAGGGCGCCGCTGTAGCTCAACGGAACCTCCCAACCGCCCTCTTCGCCCATGGCCGCGTCGAGCGCCTCGTGGGCCGCGTCGAGCGGGAGTTTCTGTAACTGATGCTGGGGGTCTTCCGGCATTGCGGTGTCCTTGTTCGGTTTCGTTGGGAACGCGTCGGTTTCGATGCTTTCCGTTGCCCTGCTCTCTATTAGCGGCGTCTTCCGCCGCGCTTTTTCTTCCTGGGCTTGTTCTTCGATTTAGATCTATCCTGCGATTTCGAGCGGCCTTTCGATTTGCCGCCGCCCTTTTTCTTTCGCGGTGCGTCGACTTTCTCCGGCACAAGGTTCAACTGCCTTGACGCCACGTCCACCGCAACGATCCGCACGCGCAGCGTATCGCCGATACGGAAGACCCGCCCGCTTCGCTCGCCGTAGACCTTGCCGGTCTTGGCCGACACCTCCCACCAGTCGTCGCCGAGGTCCTCCAGGCGGATCAGGCCTTCGATTCCGTACTTGGGAAGCTCGACGAAGATTCCGAAGTTCGTCACGCCGTCGACGACGCCGTCGTGAATGTCGCCGACCTGCTTGGCCAGCAGTTGCAGGATCAGCAGTTGCTTCAACTCGTTCTCGGCGGCCTCGGCCCGCTCGGACGCCGAAGTACACGCCTCGGCCAGCGTCACCAACTCGCTGACGTCCTCCGGCGGGCGGGAGTCGAGATTCCCGCGGCAGTGCTCGGCGACCATTCTGTGGACCGTAAGGTCGGGGTATCGGCGGATCGGGCTGGTGAAGTGGCAATACGCGTCGGACGCCAGTGCGAAGTGCCCGATCTGCATCGGCGAATACTCGGCCCGCTGCATAGTCTTCAGCAGCGCCAGGTTGACGGCCTTGCTCTCGGGCTTGCCGCGCACCGACGCCAGCAGGTCCTGCATGTCCTTGACGGTCAGGTTGGCGGGAATCTTGTGCCCGGCGGCCCGTACGAACGTCTTGAATTTCTTCTCGCCCTGCGGGTCCGGGGCCGGATGCACGCGACGGATGACAGGGCGGCCCAGCGAATCGAACAGGCGTGCGACGGCCTCGTTGGCCTCGACCATAAGCATCTCGATGATCGTGTGCGTGTAGGCGTCGTCTTCGGGCTCTACGTCTATCACGCGATCCTGATCGTCCAGCACCAGCTCCACGTCGTGCAGGTCCAGCCTCAGCATTCCGCCCCGTTCGCGACGGGCCTGGATCCTGCGGGCCAGGGTCTCCATATTCTTGACAAGCTCCGCAACTTCAGGAGCGTAGCCGTCAGACTTGCCGTCGCATATGTCCTGGGCCTGAGTGTAGGTCAATCGCCTGGTCGAGCAGATCACCGTCTCGGCTACCCGGGTCTTGACGACCTTGGCGTCCCGATCGTATGTGATGAACGCCGACTTGCAGAACCGCTTGACGCCCTCCTGCAGGCTGCATACTCCGTTCGACAGCACCTCGGGCAGCATCGGCAGGACCTTGCGGGGGAAGTAAACGCTCGTTGCGCGGCTGCGTGCCGATTCGTCCAGCGCGCCGCCTTCGGGCACGAAGTGGGATACGTCCGCGATATGCACGCCGGCGGTCCATGTGTTGTCGGCGTTGACCTGGATCGAGATAGCATCGTCGTAGTCGCGGGCGGTGTCCGGGTCGATCGTGATGATCGTCAGGCCGGTCAGGTCTTCTCGCCCGTCGGCCTGTTCGGGATCGAAATCCGCCACCGCGGCCCGGGCCTCGGCGAGCACTTCCTCGGAGAACTCTTCGGCCAGCCCGTGGGCCAGGATTATCCCGCGCGTCTCGGTCGCCAGCGGACCGGCGGGGCCGATCTCTTCAACGATCACGCCGACAGGCAACTGGCCCGGCTCGGGATATTTTGTGATCTCGACGACGACCTTGGTGTCGGGTTTCGCCCCGGCCGCCCCAACGTCGCGCACGATAATCGGCTGGGTGAGCTGCTTGCCGTCGGGCAGGACGAACCACTTGCCGTCGGACTGCTTCAGCTCGCCGACGACGCGGCTGTCGGACCGCTTGACTATCTTCACGATCCGCCCGCGATAAAGCTCCTGTCCGTCGCGCTTGCCCTGCTTGCGCGCTTCGGCGATCACCAGGTCGCCGTTCATCGCCCCTTCGACCGCGTCGGGCGGAATGAACAGGTCCCCGTTTGAGTTCGGCGACTCGGGGGTAACGAATCCGAACCCTTTTGGATTCTGTCGGAAGAACCCCGTCACTCGCCCCGGCATTTCCGGCAGGGTCAGGGCGTTTCCGGCGCCCATAACGATCTTTCCGGCGTCGCGCAGCCGCTTTATCGAGGCGCGGAACGTGCCGAAGGCTTCTTCATCCACGCCCATCCAACGGGCCAGTTGCTTGGGCTTGAGCGGCTGGTAGTCCCGCTCGGACATATACTTCAAGATCGCCGCTATGTATCTCTCCGGCATGTGCATGCTCCCGCATTCAACAGATTAACAAATTCATTCATCTCACGCTTGAGCATACCGAAACGCACGGTCATGTCACGCACTTTCCGACCGCTTGTGCGGTTGCGGAGGTCGGCGGGTTGTGATAACCTTCGGTTTTCGCCGATCCGATCGCATACGGATCGGCCCTCAAGCCCGAAAATACAGGAGCTTCCGGCCATGATGGCAAGTCTCAGCAGATCGCAGGAATATCCGAGCCGGTAAGCGACGTAAGCATAACCGCCACAATAAGCGGTTGAGGTGATTTAATGAAATGCGTGCGACATCTCGCCATTGCGGCATTGGTGCTCTTGTCGGGAGTCGCCGTCTTCGCCAGGGCGTCCCGCAAGCGGCAGTATCGCCTGCCGAACGTCAACATCGGACAGCGGATAATCTGGGGCACAATATCTCTCTCGGCTTGATGTACGACAAGAAGCGGAAGCTCTTCTGGGCGGTGGACACCAACAGCAGAGTTTACGTTCTGCGCCTGGACCCAAAGACCGCCGACCTCAAACCGCTTGCGAAGAACTGAACTGTCATGAACCGGTCAGCTTGAGATACAGTTCCTCGATCCGATCGACCATCAGATTGTGGGAGAACGCCTCGCGGCATCTTTCCCGCCCCGCGGCTCCGAGATTGGCGCGAAGCTCCGGGTCTGCGGCGAGTTTCTCTATCGCTGACGTCAGACCGTCAACGTCGCCGGGGGCGAGCAGTACGCCTGTGGAATCGTCCACCACTTCCCGCGCTCCGTCGATATCGAACGATATCACCGGTCGGGCGGCCAGCATCGCCTGCGGCAGTGCGCGGGCGAGTCCCTCTCTCAGCGAACAGTGGACGACAATGTCCGAACCGGACATCACCGCGCCGATGCGATCGGGGGCGATAAGTCCGGTGAATATGAACCGATCGGCCAGCCCGCGGCGATCTGTCTCGGCCTGGATTCGATCCCGCCGGCGCCCGTCGCCCACGAAGCAGAAACGCACTCGCGGGTCGGCGATCCGCTCGGCCGCGTCGAGAATGTACTGATGTCCCTTCAACTCCGCCAGGCGCGAGACCTGCGTCACAAGCAGCGTATCGCGCTCGAGCCCCAGCGAGTCGCGGAACTCCTGGGCCCCGGCCGCGTCGAGATACGCCCCGGTCTCCATGCCGCTGTAGATCGTCGCATACTGCTCGGGACGCCCCACCCCGGCGGCAAGCGCCTTTCGCGTCATCGCGTCGGCGACTGAGACAATCGCGTCGGACCGCCTGGCGGCCAACTTTTCCAGGACAATATAGAGCCCGTTTCGCCGCGGCGAGAGGTATCGGTGATACGGCAGGCCGTGGACTGTGTGTACGATCTTAATGCCCCCGACCTCTGCGGCGGCCTTTCGAGCCAGGATGCCGGCCTTGGACGAATGGGAGTGCATGATGTCGGGCCGAAGCTCCTTCAGCAGCTTCACCAGCCGCCGATAGGCTCGATGATCCCTGATCGGATTGATCTGACGCCGCATCTGAGCCACTTCGATAACGTTGTATCCGCCGCCGCGGGCGCGAGTCAGCAGCTCGCCCTCCGGCCCGAGCGCCGGACCGGTGGCAAGCGTGACATCATGGCCGCGGGCGTGCAGCCCTTCGCAGGTCAGCAGAGTATTCTCCTGCGCTCCGCCAAGGATCATTCGCGTAATAATGTGGCATATCTTCATCGCACACCATCGTCTGCGCCGCGGGCCGATCGGTCAAGACCCGGCATATGGGGTCAGAGCGCCGTTAGACATTAGTATATGTCCCGTTTTATCCTAATGGCTAACGGCGCTCTGACCCCATACGCCGAATCTGCTTCCACTGGCGCGGGTTATGGGGCATAATCTTGCGCGTGAGCGAAAACGGCAAAGACAAAACGCACGACCAGCGGCATTTTTTCCGCGGGGCCACGGTTATCGCCGCCCTGACGATGCTGTCGCGATTGTGCGGTCTGGTTCGGGAGGCCGCCATCAGCGCCCTGGGCGCCACGAAAACAATGGGCGCGTTCCGCGTTGCGTTTTCGATCCCGAATCTCTTCCGCCGCCTGTTCGGCGAGGGAGCGGCGTCCGCGGCGTTCGTGCCGATATTCACCGAAGTGGCGCAAAAGGAGGGATGGGACAAGGCCCGCACAGTGCTGGCGAATGTCGCCGGCCTGCTGGCGCTGCTGCTTGGCGCCATAGTCGTCATCGGCGAGCTGGTCATGCTCGGCGTGCTGATGTTCGCCCCCCAGGCCGCACTCGACGCGCAACACACCGGCCTGACAATCCGGCTTACGATGATCGTCCTGCCGTTTATGCTGACGGTCTGCCTGCTGGCGATCGGGTCGGCGGCGCTGAACTGCAGGGGGCACTTCGCCTACCCCGCCTTCGCACCGATAATACTCAACATCTTCCTTATCGCCGCGGCGATGATCGTCCACGGACTCGATCTGGGCCAGAGCCGCTCGGGACTCCACCTGCTGTGCGTCTCGGTGCTGGCGACCGGGATAACGCAGCTCGTCGGAGTGGTCTGGCTGCTCAAGCGGTTCGATCTGGCGGCGATGCTAACGATACGCCCGATCCTGGCCCCTAGCCGCAAAGTGGCCGCCCTGGCGCTGCCGATGCTGATACCGCTGGGAGTGGTGCAGTTCAGCGCGTTCTTCGATCGCATATACGCACACATCCTATCCGGCGGCGTGCTCGGCGAAGGGGTCGTAACGTGGTTCGAAAACGCCAACCGCCTGTACCAGTTCCCGATGGCTATCCTGGGGATATCGCTGGCCACGGCGATCTTCCCGCTGTTTTCCCGGTACGCCGCGGACAATGATCTCGACGGCCTGCGCACCACGGTCAACCGGGCGCTGCGATTGAGCCTGTTTATGGGCATACCGGCCGGCGCGGCGCTGTTCGTGCTCGCCGAGCCGGCGATGGCGGTGATCTTCCGCCGCGGCAGGTTCTACACCGCCGACGCGGTGCAGTCGGCCTGGATCCTGCAGATGTACTGCCTGGGAATGTGGGCCTACTTCTGCAACCATATCCTGCTGCGAGCGTTCTTCTCGCAGAAGGACACGCGAACGCCGCTGCGGGTGTCGGTTACGCTGGCGGCGCTGAACATGGCGCTGGTCGGCGGACTGGTCTTCACCCCGCTGAGGGGCGGGGCGATGGGTCTGGCGACTGCGACAACGGCGAGCATGAGCACGCTGGTGTTCACGCTGATACTCCGCTCGCGCTGGGGCCGGATCGGGCTGAGGAGCATCATCGCGTCGCTTGCGAGGATACTGGCGGCGACTGCCGCGATGTGCGCGGCTATTTTCGGCGGAATGACTATAATGACAGGCTCGCTGGACGCCGCGAGCAATACTCAAGCCGGATTAACGCTGCTGGTCTGCATTCCCGCGGGAATCGTCGTGTTCCTGGCGGCCGCATGGATCATGAGATCCGCCGAACTGAACGAACTCTGGGACGCCGTGAGGCGCCGATCGGCGAAGAACGAAAAATAGAGCATAGAACAATGGAAATCCAAGCCCCCCTGCCGCCTGAATACATACACGCCGAGTCGCCCGAACTTGACGCTCGGATCGCCGAACACAAGAAGCAATTCGGCTCGAAGCTCTGCATTCTCGGGCATCACTACCAGCGCGACGAGGTGATCAAGTTCGCCGACTTCACCGGCGACAGCCTGAAACTCTCGCAACTTGCCGCCGGTCAGTCGGACGCTGAGTTCATCGTTTTCTGCGGCGTTCACTTCATGGCCGAGTCGGCGGACATCGTCTCGTCGCCCGATCAGAAGGTGATCCTTCCTAATCTCCACGCCGGATGCGCGATGGCGGAGATGGCGGATTTTGAGGACGCCGCGGCCGCCCTGGAAGAGATCTCCGACCTGACCGACGAGAAGGTGATCCCGATTTCGTACGTTAACTCGACGGCCGACATAAAAGCACTGACCGCCCGGGCCGGCGGAGCCTGCTGCACGTCAAGCAACGTGCGGAACGTTTTCGAATGGGCCCTGGCTCCGGCAGACAAGGGCGGGGCGGCGGGAAAGATATTCTGCATACCCGACCAGCATCTCGGGCGAAACACCGCGATGGCGATGGGCTTCAGCGAAGCCGACTGCTGCGTTTACGACCCGCACCTGCCCAACGGCGGACTGACGCAATCGGAAGTTGAGCGTGCGACGTTCATACTCTGGAAGGGACACTGCTACGTCCATCAGCTCTTCGGTCCCCAGCACGTGGAGGCGGTCCGGAAGGACCATCCGGACATACGCGTGATCGTGCACCCCGAATGCCCGCGCGAGGTCGTCGAACTGGCCGACGCATCGGGCAGCACCGCCCAGATAATCACCGCGATCGAGGCCGCCGAACCGGGCAGCGCGTGGGCTGTCGGCACCGAATCGAATCTTGTCAACCGCCTGGCCAGGCGCCACGAAGACAAGTTCATCTGCGTGCTGAACCAGGCGACCGCCGCGTGCGCGCAGATGTGCCGGATAGATCGGCCTCACCTGCTGTGGGCTCTGGATGCGATCGCGGCGGGCAAACTCGTGAATCATATTGCAGTACCGCAGGCGATCGCCGCCGAGGCGCGGATCGCGCTGCAGCGGATGATCGACATCAAGCCGGTGACTCAAGTCACCAAGAACCAGTGAAAACAGACCGCGATAAGTCGTCCTCGGCGGGAAACGGCGCGAACAGCTCGTCGGCGCCGGCCTGATTCCCGCCGAACGACACGTTCCTCCACGCCTTGCGGGCCTTGGGGTCGACAATAACGCCCCGCTTGCAGAATCCCTCGAAAACCACGCCGTCGAACGTCGTTTCCCCGGCGAAGACTGCGGTAATGCCCGTGGGCGTCGGGCGGCCTTTGGCGCGCGGGGCGACAACGTATTGGCTGACAGGGTTGCCGTCGGGGATGGGACAGAACACCACCCGGGCCGACTTGGGATTCTTCGAGCGGACGATCATCTTGCCGGTGACGCCCAGGACAAAGCTCGCCCCATTGGTCCGCTGACTCGGCTGTGCGTAGGGCGTGACGTCTTCAATGTTGTACAGGCAGCATTCGATTCTCAGATCGCGCGTCAACGGGTGTTCGGGCGTGCCGCACATGAGCGTCCCGGCGATCCCGTAGGTGGCTCGACCGCGTGAGATGATCTTGTGCCTGCACCCCACGCCGGCGCCGTCGAGCAGGATCGTCGTCGTGCCGGGCATGCAATAGTAGCTGCCGCGGTTGCCGTTTCCGATGTAGCTGTCCTCGGAGACAATCAGCGTCCCGCGTTTCAGAGTCAACCGATCGCCGGGACCGCCGGTCTTGCCGATGATCTCCAGCGAGCCGGACTTGCCGGTATCGATCCAGACCCAGTGCGATATCGCGATCCACTCGGACTCGCCCTTTCCTCCAGGTCGCTTGCGTTGTGCGGACTTGCGGTCCGGCGGGCGATTTCCGCAGAAGCGGGCGAACGTATTCCAATCGTTATCGCCGCTTCCCAGCCCGCCGGTTTGCGTTCCGCGCCCCAGCATCGAGCCGTCCTTCATCCACAGATTGCCCAGTATCGTGTAGCGGACGTTGCAGCTCGCGCCGCTCTCGACAGTCAGGTGGCGGAGTCGAAACGCCCCGAGATGGTCTCGATTGCCCGCCTGGAGCACCGAATACGGTTCGCCAGCCGGCGGGAGAAGTACGTCTCCGTCAAACTCTCCGGTCTCGGGTCCGGCCTTTCGGCGGCGGCTCCTGGCGACTCGCCGCGATACGCTGTCTTTTTCCCAGGGAGATCGCCTGCAGGGCTTGCCCGTTCCATCCAGCCAGTTCGACGGCTCATCAAACGCTCCGCTCCGGCCCGGATTGGCCCAGACGATGATCGGCTTGGAGACCCATTTCTGTTTGGCGTATCGACCGATCCGCCCCGAACCGGCCCGATCGCCCCAGACAGTATTCCTCCCGCGAGCCTCCTTCTCCGCGGCGGTCAGATCGCGGCGGGGATTGACGGTAAGCGTGTTTTCACCGGCCGAGATTTTGTGGATCGCCGCCATTGAAAAACTCTGGACGGTCCCGCCCGAGGCCGAGCGGGCGACCAGCCGACCGCAATTGGGATGCTTGAACAGGACATGACAATCGCTCTTGAGCCCGTCGACGAACTCCACAACACCCCGCCCCGTTGGAATATCGGTTCGGTCGGCGAAGGTCGGGCAGGCCGACACTATCGTAGCCGCCATAGCCAGCAATGATGCAAGAACGCGATTGACCGCCATATTCAACTCCTTTTCCGAAAAGCACTAGCCGGGACGCCAACGCGGCGCCTTGACGAGGATTCTAGCGAATAATTGGTGCTGAAAACACGTTAAACCTGTTATAATGCCGCACGCGCCCAACTGCGCGAATCAGGACATACCCGAACCCCGATTAGGAGTTATCCCGCTATGAATCGTCGATTGACATCCATCCTGCCGGCGTTTTCGCTTATCGCATCGTTCGTCGCCTCGGCCGCCGCGGCCGATCCGGCGTGGTACGCGAA
>Ga0180429_10003196_pt1 | contig 13305 bp, 8 predicted proteins | sample SS_ome_FD_132428 | JGI IMG/M metagenome (GOLD analysis project Ga0180429, IMG submission 132428) | Hypersaline lake sediment archaeal communities from the Salton Sea, California, USA - SS_1_S_1 metaG | ecosystem: Environmental > Aquatic > Non-marine Saline and Alkaline > Hypersaline > Sediment ...
AGCTTTGATCTGGACAACGTGATCGCCGATATCGAAGAGATCCAGCGCTACAATCCCCAACGCTACGAAATGGAGCAGCTCACGGCGATCTGCTACGAGAATCGAAAAAACGACATCGTGGTCGGTTACAAGGACCTTGGTCCGGACGAGTTTTGGACTCGCGGGCATATGCCGGGGATGCCGCTGATGCCGGGCGTTATCATGTGCGAGGCGGCCGCCCAGTTGGCCAGTTATTACAGCATGAAGTACAAGCTGATGTCCGGCACAATTGGGTTCGGCGGTCTGGAGAAGGTCCGCTTCCGCGGCATGGTCCGCCCCGGCGATCGGTTCGTCATCGTTTGCCAGTTGCTGAAACTCCGCCGCACTATCATGACCTGCAGGTTCGAGTGCTTCGTCGGCCGGAACCTTGTCTGCGAAGGCATACTCAAGGGAATCGCACTGCCGGTGGATCAGCTCACGGGCGAGCGGTCGTAATAGTAACAACGCCGGGTTGCCGAGGGTGGCACGGGCATCTTGTCCGCTATACTACACTTGCTGAGATCAACGCAACGCATCCACCGTTATGGGTCGCCGCGCACTGAGGAAGATCGATCCGGCGTTGGACCTATCGGGTCATTTCAAGACGTTTGGCGAGTTGCCCTCCCCATGGGACGCCGAGGAGTTATTTGGCCGCACCGCGGCCTTGGAGTTGGAAGTCGGCTCCGGCAAGGGGCTCTTCTTGAGGACCGCGGCGACCGCCCGGCCGGACGTGGACTTCCTCGGCATCGAGGTCTCGCAGAAATACGCCCGATTCGCCGCCGCCGCCGCCGCCAAACGGGGGTTGGGCAACGTCGTGGTCGTCGGCGGTGACGCGCTTCGGGTGTTCGACGAACTGCTGCCGAACGACTCACTGGCGGCCGTGCACGTCTACTTTCCCGACCCCTGGTGGAAGAAACGGCACAAGAAGCGACGCGTAATCAGCCGGGCGTTCGTCGGCGACGTGGAGCGGACATTGCAGCCGGGCGGGGTGCTCCATTTCTGGACGGATGTCGAGGAGTACTTCCACTTCTCGCTGGACCTGCTTGCCCGCTGCACCCGGCTGACCGGTCCGCTCGACGTGCCCGAGCAACCCGCCGAACACGACATGGCCTACCGCACGCACTTCGAACGCCGCACCCGATTGCAGGAGCAACCGGTTTACCGTGCGGAGTTCCGCAAGCCGCCTTGAGAGGGTGAGGTTCTGTGAAACCTTCGCTCTGGATCCGGCGTTTACCCTGGTCGATCGTGGCGATCGCCGCTGTGCTTGCCGTGCTGGGCTGGCTGGCGATTGCCCGCGCCGAGCAGCTTTCCGGCGGCAGCGGCAACTTGCTGCTGCGGCAGATGCTCTTCTCCGTCATCGCCGGGGCCGCCATGCTGGCCGCCTCGACGGTCAACTACCGCATCCTCTGCCGTTACAGCTACGCGATCTTCCTGCTGGCGTTGGCGCTGCTGCTAGTGGTTTACTTCTTTCCGCCGATCAACAATGCTCATCGCTGGATTCGCCTGGGCCCGATCTCTTTGCAGCCTTCCGAGTTCGCCAAGGTGGCCTTCGTGCTGGCCTTGGCCCGCTACCTGATGTATCGCGAGAACTACCGCCGGTTGCGGGGACTGCTGGTCCCGCTGGCCGTCACCACGCTGCCCGTGCTGCTGATCCTTCGCGAGCCGGACCTGGGCACCGCGGCCGTCTTCCTGCCCGTGCTGTTCCTGATGCTCTTCGTCGCCGGCGCGAAGCGATCGGACCTGGCAATACTCGTAGTTATCGGCCTGCTGCTGCTGCCGATGTTCTGGACCCAGATGAGCTGCGAGCAACGCTCACGGATCACCGCGCTGCTGCGGCAGCCAGCACCCGGCCAAACGGTCGGCGACGACGACAGCCATTTGTACCGGGCGAAGCGGGTCCGAGCATTGGGCGGCGTTTGGGGAAGCCTACTGACCGGAAAAGAAAGCAACGATCGCGCGATTTACCATGTTCCCGAGGCGCAGAGTGATTTCATCTTCTGTATCCTCGGCGAGCGTTTCGGGCTGCCGGGCATGGCCCTGGTGCTCGGCCTGTTCGGCCTGCTGGCTTGGCGCGGAGCGGCCGTCGCCGCCGCCACACGTGAACCCTTCGGAAGATTGCTCGCCGCCGGCATCGTCGTACTGATTGCAGTCGAGGTGCTGATCAACACGGGGATGACCGTTGGGCTGCTGCCGATCACCGGCTTGTCGCTGCCGCTTCTCAGCCACGGCGGCTCCGGCCTGGTAGCCACCGCCATCGCCCTGGGATTGCTACTTAACGTCGGCCTGCGTCCGGGGTACGAGGTTACCAACGAGCCGTTCCGCTGGGTGGTGGGCTTGGATAGTGGATAGTGGATAGTGGATGGTGGTCGGCCGTTGCAACGCCCCCGCACTGCGCTGCGGGGGAGAGAAGCCGTGAGTGGACCGACGCGACATTCCATACGAACCAAATCGCTTACCACGATTCGATCGTCTCCGTCGTGTACGGGCGTCTTGCGAACGGGCAGCGATGCTGCCCCGCTAAACGACGAAACGGCCACTTCCGCCTATCCACCATCCACCATCCACTATCCGCCATCCACTATCCGCTACTGCGCCGCTTTGATTTGAATCGCATCCAAGGAGATTTCGCCGACCGCACCGTGCAGTCCGATGCGGATGATGGCCTCTCGGGCGCGTGGTGGGACGTCACATCGGGCCGTTTCGTGCTGCCAGGAGAACGTCCCGCGCCATGGCCCCATGACGTGCTGGCCGAGCGTGCCGCGGTTCTCGTCGTAGAAGGTAATCACCAGTAGCGGTTGCTGGTAGCGGGACTGGCCGGGCCGGATGCCCTTTCCGCGGACCTGCAGTGAGATTTCCAGTTCCTTGACTTTTCGGCCGTCTACGGCCAGACCCTGCAGCGCCCGGCATCCGCGGCCGGGTTCGGCATTGGCGAACCGCACGTAGTTCTTGCCCGACGGAGCGTCGTCGTCGGCAATCAGTTCCAACTGCCGCTGATAGTGCCAGCCGACCGGTGTGGGCGGCCGGCCGGCCGCCTGTTCGAAATCGCCGTTATGGACGGTTGGATGGGCGGGATCGGGCAGCACGCGGCGGTGATCTTCCGCACGCCCGGTCATCGGAACAAACAGCGTCGGCCGCATGGCCTCCGCCACGAGCTTCCCCTTGATCTTTCTCATCAGATATAGCGTCTGCTGGTATCGCCGGCCGACCGGAACGACCATTCGGCCGCCCTCCTTGAGCTGCTCGACCAGCGCCGCCGGGACGCGTTCGGGCGAGCAGGTGACGATGATCTTATCGAACGGGGCGTGCTCCGGCCAACCCTGGTAGCCGTCGCCGACCTTGCAGTGCACGTTGTCGTATCGCAGCCGTTCTAGTGTGCGCGCCGCGCGGATACCCAACGGTTTGACGATCTCGATGGTGTACACTTCGGCGACCAGCGGACTGAGCACGGCCGCCTGGTATCCGCTGCCGGTGCCGATCTCCAGCACCTTGTCGCCCGGCCGGGGATCGAGCGCCTCGGTCATGTAGGCCACCACGAACGGCGGCGAGATGGTCTGCGACTCCCCGATCGGCAAGGCCATGTCGAGATACGCGTACTTGCGCTGCGAGATGGGGACGAACTCGTGCCGGGGCGTGCGGCGCATCGACTTGACCACCAGCGGGTTCTTCACCCCCGCCTCGACGATCTCCTCGTCGACCATTAGATCCCGCGCCGCCGCCAAGGCGCTGCGCGACTGCGCCCGCGCACCGGCCGGCAGCAGCACCAGTGCCAACAGGCAGCAGCCTATTTGTTCGCGCCGGAGATGTTCGATCATTTGTTCAACCCGCGCGGCTTCGCCGTGCATGTATCTACGGAACCGAGTTGACGCTGACTACTGCCAAAACGGTTTCTTGACCGCCTGTCTTAGCCCCGAAGGGGCGATAGTCAATAGCCCAGGGCGTCAGCCCTGGGGATCCATGGCGAAACGATTCCGGGAGCCCCGAAGGGGCGGCAGTAGCGAGGTTTTTCGGCGCTTCTGCCGCCGCTTCGGGGCTGGGGCAGAAGTTGGAAGCCCATTTCCCAGGGCTAACGCCCTGGGCTATTGACTGCCACCCCTTCGGGGCTTTCCGCGAGCAAGTTCATTTTCTGCAACTTCTGATTGCTAACACGAATCTCGCACAAAATCGTTTGGTGCTACCTGTCTCTATTATACCTTGCCCCGCGGCCGACCCCCAGCCGGTGGCCCTGCCTTTCGACGCCCGCTTGTGCAATAATCAACCAAGGTGCATGCCATGTTGAACCAAACGCTGAAAGACCGGATCGTTCGTTTCTTGCTGCCGCGGGTGCAGACGCCCGGTCAGTACCTCGGCGGCGAGTTGAATTCGGTAGTCAAGGACCACCGGCTCGTCGAGGGCACGCTCTGCCTGGCCTTTCCCGACACGTATTCGATCGGCATGAGCTGTCACGGCCTGCAAGTGCTGTACGCCGCGATGAACCGCCGCGAGGACTGGGCCTGCGAGCGGGTGTTCGCCCCGATGGTCGATTTCGAGCGGCAGCTTCGGCAGAACGATCTGCCGCTGTTCAGCCTGGAGACGTTCACGCCGCTGGAGCGGTTCGACGTCCTCGGCTTTACGCTGCAATACGACTTGTGTGCCGCCAATATGCTGACGATCCTCGACCTCGGCGGTATCCCGCTGCACGCCGACCGGCGCACGCTGGAGCATCCGCTGGTGATTGCCGGCGGCCCGGGCACGGCCAACCCGGAGCCGCTGGCGCGGTTCATCGACCTGTTTATCCTTGGCGACGGCGAAGAGAGCCTGCCGGCGGTGTGCGACGAGTGGCTGCGGCTGAAGCGCGGTCGAAAAACAACCCGGGGACTGTCCCGATTTTCCCGTAGGGAAAATGGGACTGTCCCCCTCGCAAACCGGGAAGTTGTTTGTCGGCCGTCCCTAAAGCGCGGTGGCGGCGGCGACCGCGAGTCAATGCTGGCCGTCATGGCCGCCCGCTTCCCCTATGTTTACGCGCCGCGATTCTATTGCCCGCGGATCGCAGCCGACGGCCGGCCGGCCGGCGTCGATCCGATACGCCACGGCGTGCGCGAGTCGATCGAACCGGCAGTCGTCGAGGATTTCGACAGCCTGCGGCCGCCGTGCAAGCCGGTGGTGCCATACGTCGAGTGCGTGCAGGACCGGATCGCGCTGGAGATTATGCGTGGTTGCCCGGGCCGGTGCCGCTTCTGCCAGAGCACCACGCTGAAACGTCCCGTCCGCTGGCGAAAAGTCGATACGCTCGTCACCGCGGCCGTCGAAGCGTACCGCAACACCGGCTACAACGAGATCTCGCTGCTGTCGCTCTCGACCAGCGATTATCCGCACTTCGACGAATTGATGCGGAAGCTCCAGGAAATCTTCCGGCCGCTGGCCGTGAGCCTCTCGGTGCCCAGCCTGCGAATCAACGAGCAGTGGCGGACCATCGGCGACGTGCTGAGCACCGATCGCCGCTCCGGTCTGACCATCGCGCCGGAGGTCGCCCGCGACGACATGCGCCGCCAAATCGGCAAGCAGATTGCCAACGACGACCTGTATGAGGGCTGCCGCAAGGCGTTCGAGAACGGGTTTTCGCGGGTGAAGCTGTACTTTATGTGCGGGCTGCCGGGCGAGCGGCAGACCGATCTGGACGGGATCATCGAGATGTCGGAAACCGTCGCCCGGCTCGGCAAACAGACCAGCGGCCGGTTCCCCGCCGTGGTGGCCAACGTGTCGAACTTCGTCCCCAAGCCGCAGACACCCTACCAGTGGAACGCCATGCGACGGCGAGAGTACTTTCAGGAAGCCCGCGAGTATCTCTACCAGCGAAAGCGGCTGCGTTGCGTGCAGTTGAAGTGCCACGACATCGAGGCCAGCCTGCTCGAGGGCGTGCTGTGCCGGGGCGACCGCCGCACCGGCGAGGCCATCGAGTTGGCGTGGCGTCGCGGCGCCCGGTTCGACGCCTGGCACGAGCACTTTCGGCCGGAACTGTGGTGGCAGGCACTGGCCGATGCGGGAATCGACGTCGAGCAGGTGTTGCACCAACCGTATCCCGCCGACGCCCGATTGCCCTGGGACCACATGGCCATTCGCCAAGGGCGAACGCACCTTCGGCGCGAGCAAGAGTGCGCGGCCGGCCAACTGGCCGAGATGGCCGAAGCGCCCGGGGAGCAATAACTAATGGCCAATGACAGTAGTTCCAAGTTTTCGTATTTCAAGTTTTCGTATTTAGCCCGCCGTGAACACACGGCGGGCGGGCATTGCCGGAACTTCTGGACTTCAGCCCCGGGTGTATTCACCCGGGGCTAAATGTGAAACCATGGCAGCGGGGGCTTTTTGAGAATCCACTATCCACTACCCACTACCCACCATGCTCCGCTATCGGCTCCTGGCGATCGACATCGACGGAACGCTGCTCAACAGCAAGGATCAGTTGACGCCGGCTACTCGTTCGGCTTTGGGGCGGGCGGGCAGGTCGGGGATCCACGTGGTCCTGGCCACCGGGCGCAGGTACAGCCGGACGCTGCACCTGGTCGAGCCGCTGGGAATCGACGTGCCGCTGGTTACGGCCGGCGGGGCGCTGGTCAAGGACCCGGCCGACCATCGCACGCTCTACGAGGCCCAATTCCACCCGGCCGTGCTCCGCGATGTTCTGGCGCTGGTCGAGCGCTGCGGCTTCGACCCGGTGCTCTGCTGCGATACGTACCACGAGGGCTTCGACTTCTACTGCGCGAAACACGAGGCGGAAGTATCCAGCCCGGAACTGGCCGAGTATCTGCGGCTGAATCCCGACTGCGGCCGGCTGCGGCGGCGGTTGGTGGTTGATCCGCCGCCGGGAGTGTTCACCGGCTTCGCCATGGGGACCAGGCGGCAGATGCTCGATCTGGAGCGGGCCGTACATCGGGAACTGCCCGAAAAACTCAGCACGCACGTGATCCGCTCTCCGCGGTACACCGGCTTCATGTGCGAGCTGGCCCCAGCCGGGGTGACCAAGTGGTCGGCGATCGGCCGGCTGGCCGAAGGCTGGGGTATCGGCCGGCAGTCGATCTGCGCCGTCGGCGACGACCTGAACGACATTGCCATGATCCGCGCCGCCGGGTTGGGGGTGGCCATGGGTAACGCCAAGCCGGAAGTCAAGGCCGCCGCCGACCGCATCGCACCCAGCCACGACGAGGACGGGTTGGTCGAGGTGGTCGAGTGGCTGCTCGAAGCGACTGCATAACGCCCGCCCCGTCCGGTGAGCCTCCCCTCTCCCTATGGGAGAACGGCCGGGGGTGAGGGCAAAAGATGTTCACCGTAGCCACGCTCGCCAGAGCGTGGGGGCAAGGAATTGTCCTGGTTCACCGTATACTCAGCGCGGTCAGGAATTGAGGTTTTGTAGGAGGCGACTCCAGTCGGTGACAGCACGCCAATACCGCAATCATCGCCGACTGGAGTCGCCTCCTACAACACGCAGGTCGTGGCCGTGCCTGCTATAGCCACGCTCGCCAGAGCGTGGGGGCGTCCGCGTTCTGGCGAACGCAGCTACACGGGATTCGACGTTTACCTGCAAATCCCGAACCCTGAACCCCGAATCCTGAACCCTGAAGCCTGGACCCTTTTTCTTTTCCTGGTACTGTAGTAGATTATAATAGGTGCGGTCATCAGGGCGGTTCTGCCGCACGCCCAAAACCCACCTTGGCTTGTGTCCTTTTGACCCCCTAATTGGCCCTATTTCCGCGATCAGTCCCGAGCCGGTGCATGGCGCGCTGCAATAGAACTCCATCCGATCGTGCAGCGGCGCTCCGCTGGGCAGTCGGGCTGTTTCGGCTGTTGGCCTCGCTGCAGTTGGCGGTGCTGTTGATCGGCGCATTGGCGGTCTTGCTGGCCTGGGCCACGTTCGTCGAGAGTCGCTACGGGGCCGCGACGGTGCGGTTCGGGATCTACGGCACCTGGTGGTTTACCGCCTTGGGGGTGCTGCTGGGGCTGAATATCTTCTGTGCCGCCGCGATCCGCTTTCCCTGGAAAAGGCACCAGACCGGGTTCGTGGTCACGCACCTCGGGCTGCTGGTGCTGCTGGCGGGGTTCCTGCTGGGGCGAGTCGGCGGGATCCACGCCACGTTGCCGATATTCGAGGGTCGGGCCAACTGGAAGGCGTTCGAGGATTCGCAGCACTTCGCCCTGAGCATTTTGCCGCCAGACGATTCGAGCCCGCCCGATGCAGCCGAAACGGAGCAAGCACCGATTGTCGTGCCCTTTCGCGCCGGCCCGTTCAATTGGCAAGACTACGGCAAGCTGTTCCCCTTCCCGTGGCGGCTTGCCCGCCGCGACCGCGGGGTGGTGTACGACCGCGACGGCATCAAGCTCGAGGTGCTCGACTACTACGCCGACTCAAAGAAGCTGTCCGCCCCGCGGCTCGAGTTGAAGGTCAACCCGCAGCAAGGATCGTCGCCGGCGGCGGGCCTTTCGGCCGAGCCCTGGCTGCCGGTGTCGCTGGTGATCGGTGGGCACGGCGGTCCGCAAGCTGCGATGCACCGCTTTGGCATGAACAACCGCCACACGCTTTCCTCCGGCTGGCGATTCGTCTTCTGGATGACCGACAGCGCGGCGCAGATCGAGGCGTTCGCCGATTCTGCTCCCCGGGGCCCATTGGGTAGTCACGGCCGAATCGTGCTGCACGCCGGCGGCGAGCGGTTCGAGTTTGCCGTCGACCAATTGCAGAAGCAGCCCCGCCGGGCGCTGGGGCAGACGGGTCGGGAGTTGGAGTTTTTGGGCTTTGATCCCCGTTTTCTGGCCGTGCGGCTGATGATTCATCAAAAGAACACGCCATCGCGGCAGATGGTTCTGCTGGCCGACATGCCCGACTTCAACCGCCAAGACCCGGACCACGGCGTCTTCGGCGCCTTCTGGTACGATGCCGTGCAAGCGGCCGCCGGCGACGAGACGCCCGACCAAAGGACACTCCGCAGGGCCGCCCTGCCGCGGGTCGATATCCTGCAAGGCCCCGGCGGGCGACTGTACTATCGCACCTGGCGGTCGCCGCAGGCGGGAACGATCGGGCCGCTTCCGGCCGACGGCCGCGAAGTGGCCGCACGCGCCGCCGAAAATGCGGTGGCCTTCTACGTTGAGAAGTATCTTCCCCTGGACGCCCCGGGAACGATCCTGCTGCCGGTCGCCTTCAGCAAGGGCGGCAGCCAGGGCAAGCAGCGTCAGGCCCGAGTGCGGCTGACCGTCGACGGCAACTCGCAAGAGTTTTTCCTCGAGGGGACGGGGGCCGATCCGCTGTCCAGCCGGCCTACAGCCGATCAGCGCAAAGTGGTCGAGGGCAAGGGCCGCCGCGTGGCGATCACTATGCCGGCCGACGAGATAGACATCGGCTTTCAGGTCTACCTGCGCCGGTTCAATCGCAAGCTGGACCCGGGCACGAGCCAGGCCTCGCACTATTCCAGCCTGGTGGATTTCTGCGACCGCCGCGACCGGGACAAGCGGCTGCACGAGCAGATTACGATCACACCGAACGGCCCGGTCGATTTTTCCGATCCGCAGTCGGGTCGCTCGTACCGGTTGTTTCAGGAGAGCTTTCGGGGCCCCTGGCGGCGCGGGCATCCGCTGTTCGACGAGGTCGCCGGTGCCGACTCCGACCGCCGGCAGCTGTTCCTCTCGTGGCTGAGGGTCAACTACGATCCGGGCCGTGGACTGAAATACGCCGGCAGCTTTCTGATCGTGCTGGGTATCGTGATTATGTACTACATGAAGGCATATTTTTTCAAACGCACCAAGACCAGGTGTCAGGTATGAGGTCTCAGGTATGAGGTGTCAGGTGTCAGGTGCCAGGTGTCAGGACTCGAGATGATTCGCAGAATTATATTCCCGCTGGTCGCTGTTGCCTTTTTGGCCGCCGTGGCGGCCGGGGCCGATGATTCGAGCCGGCTGGATTGGAGCGCCTGGCGGCAGATGCCGGTGTTTGGTCGCGGCAGGGCGATGCCGCTGGACACCGTCGCGCGCAGCACGGTCGAGGGGATTTGCGGGCGGGTCAGCCCCAAGTTGAGCCTTGCCGGTTCCCAACCGCAGAACGACCCCGGTGCAGCCGCCCCCGCCGAAGCGAGAACGCTGTTTCCCGGCGGCCAGCCGCGCAAGTTCAGCGCCGCCGAGTTGCTCTTTAGTTGGTTGGTCGAGCCGGAGCGTTGGCAGCGGGTGCCGTTTCTCCTGGCCGGCTACGAGCCGTTGCGCACCGAACTGCTCGACTTGCCGGTTACCGATGAGTTGGGTGGCCGCCTGAAGCACGCCTCGCCCCGGCAGGTCGAAAACGCGCGCCGGTTCCGCCTGCGGCTGGGTGAAATCGCCGACGAGCAGCGTGGGGCAGACAGCGACGGCGAGCGATTCCGCCCCTCGAAGCTCGACCGCAAGGCCGGCGAACTGGCCAACGCCTACGATCGCTTTGGGTCGATGACGTTCAATCCGGACGCGCCGGTTGCCATGCAGGGCCGGCTGGCCGACAAGCTGGCCGCGGCGATCCACGTCTTCTCGCAGTTGCAGGGCAACTTGCAGCAGTGGCAGAGATTTCGCGGGGGAAAGGACCCCGACGATCTAATCGACCGGACCGAGAAGGCCGCCGAGGGGCTCAGGGATCTGCTGATGCAGGGCGGTGAATTAAGCGGCGCGGAGCTGGAGCCCTTGCTGGCCGAGATGAGCCGCTCGTCGAAGGCCCTGGCCGGCAGCTTCGCCCGGCTTAGCCGGCAGCCGGCGGAACCCCTGCCCGAGGCGTCGCGCCCCAACGAGCGCGGGCGTCGGGAGTTCGCCAGGTGGACCGGCGTGTTGGCCGACGCCACGGGCGAGCTGGCCGACTGTGCGGTCGCAGCCCACATGGCTTTGTACGACAACGGTCATTCGCTGCGGCTGGTTCCGGCCCTGAACCGGGCGTCCCTGGAGGCCGATCGCGACCCCGGCGAGGACGTGCAGCCGTGGCTGAGCTTCGAGGCGGTGATCTACGGCTCGCAGGAGTTGCTCGAAGGATACCCCCGGCTGCAAATCCAGAAAGTCCGCCAGGCGTTCAAGCAAGCCGCCGCCGCTTATGTCGATCGCAAGGATCCCGATCGCCCGCAGAAGTTCGCCGCGGCGATGGACCGTTTCGCGGCCGAGGTCCGCACGCTGGGTGAGCAAATAGAGCCGCTCCGCCGGGAACTGCCCATCCGCAAGAAGGACGAGGAGTTGATCAAGGCCACGGCCTATCCGCCGCCGGGTGCCACCGACGTCGAGGTCCGCTACAACAGCTCAAATCCGTTCCTCTGGTCCTGGATCGTCAGCCTGCTGGCCACCACGTGTTTCGGCTTCTCGTTCGCTGTCGTGCGGAAGACGATGTTCTGGCTGGGTATCGCGGTGCTGACGGCCGCGCAGGTGCTGATTATCTACGGTTTCGCGTTGCGGGTATACATCACCGGCTGGGCCCCGGTGACCAACATGTTCGAGACGGTGGTGTTCGTTGCGCTGGTGGTGGCCATGCTGGGCGTGTGGTTCACCCTGTTGCCGCTTGCATGGCCGGGCCTGAGCATCGGCTGGCGGGCGACCGCCTTGCCCTGGAGATGGGCTGCGGAGTTGTCGCCCCGCTGGCGGCCCTTCGCCTGGCCACTGTTTCTGCTGCGGCTGGCGCTGGTGGCCGGCGTGTTCTACGCGCTGGCAATGGTTGACTACGACTCTGCCGAGCACCTGCGAGTAATCAGCCTGCTGCCTAAGACGGCCGTCGGCTCGTCTTTGCCCACGTTCAACGCCGCCCTGACGTGGGCGGCCGGCATGTGCGTGCTGGCCGTATCGATGTGGTTTGTTCCCCGCGCGATCCTCACGGCGGTATTGGCGCCGGCCACTGTCCCACGGACCCTGGCGAAGTCCGGCATCAGTGAGCCGCTCGGGCAGGTCTACTCGCGGAAGCTGTTTGCCGTGGTGGGGGCGACGGTTGCGTTCCTGGCGTCGATCCTGGCCTATTACTCGCCGATCTTCCACGACGACATCCGCCCGCTGATGCCCGTGCTGCGAAACAACTTCTGGCTCACGCTGCACGTGCTCTCGATCACCGCCAGCTACGGCGCCGGTGCGCTGGCCTGGGGATTGGGCAACATTTCGCTGGGGTATTATTTGTTTGGGCGTTATCGCGACCCTCTGGTTGCCGGGGCGTTGCGTCGCCGCCCGGCCGAGCCCTGCGCCACCTTGGCCGGATTCATCTACAAGTCGATTCAGGTGGCCGTGCTGCTGCTGGCCGCCGGAACGATCCTCGGGGCGCTGTGGGCCGACGTCTCCTGGGGACGCTTCTGGAGCTGGGACCCCAAGGAGGTCTGGGCGCTGATCTCGCTCTTGGCCTTCATGGTCATCCTGCACGGCCGCTACGTCCGCTGGTTCGGGGACTTCGGGATGGCGGTGGCCTCGGTGCTCGGCGCGACCGCGATTGTCTGGGCCTGGTACGGCGTGAACTACCTGATGCCCGGCGGACTGCACACCTACGGCTCCGGCACCGGCGGCCAGGCCCAGGTGCTCACCGTCATGGCGCTGAATTGGCTGTTTGTGGCGGCCGCTGCGATTCGCTACAATATCGCCGTCCGCAAGGGGGCAATTTCGGGGGTACGTACCTAGCGCGGCCTGTGGCCGCAACCAAGTGGTTTAGACCCGGCGGCCACGCCGGGGGCCCCACCGCGTGGCCGCGGCGGCTAAACGGACTACTGAACATATCCCGAGCGCGGGCTGAGCCCGCAACCCAAAAGGGCCCACAAACATGCACACCCGGTGCGCGCATGTTGCGACGCGAAGCTCTAATCAAGGAGGCAGAAGGAGAAGGCTATGGCTGACTATACTTACAACGCAAAAGACGGAGACCTGAAAAGGTTTGCAGAGAATTTCGCCAGCCGCGTAGGCGACAATAGCGGGCCTCACGAACAAGACTATCTTGATATGGTCAAGCTGCTGCTGTCCGTCAAGCGCGAAGGGTCGCTTCTGGACATTGGCGCCGGACTAGGTCGCGTCACCACGATTGCAAAAGATATCATCGCCGAAACGATCGCCCTGGAACCCGACCGGCAGCGATGGCAGGAATGCCATAAAACCTGTCATCAGCCGCCGCGGTGCCGGGTACTCTGCCAATTGACGTCCGAGTATATCGCGGAGAATCCCGGAAAGACCTTTGATGTGATTGTCATCGGCATGGTCATTCAGCCTAGCGCGGCATAGCCGCAGCCAAAAGTGTCAGTTATCAGTCGTCAGTGGATAGTGATGAGTGGATAGTGGTCAAGTTTTCACTTCAGAGCGTTGCCCCGAAGCCCTGGA
>Ga0180429_10003197_pt1 | contig 13305 bp, 6 predicted proteins | sample SS_ome_FD_132428 | JGI IMG/M metagenome (GOLD analysis project Ga0180429, IMG submission 132428) | Hypersaline lake sediment archaeal communities from the Salton Sea, California, USA - SS_1_S_1 metaG | ecosystem: Environmental > Aquatic > Non-marine Saline and Alkaline > Hypersaline > Sediment ...
AGCGTCCCGAGGTCGAGGATTTCATGCACCGTAACCGTCTTCTGCGAGAGCGAGTATAGCAGGTCCTCGATCCTTACGCTTCGCAGCACCGACGTCTCGTGCTCTATTCTCCCCAGCATCTCGATAGCATCTTCACCGGCCGTGACGTCGATCCGGAAGACCCACAAGTCGTTCACCGGCGGACAATACACGATGGTACCGTCATCCCTGGTTTCAAAGGTGCCGTCGTCGCTGGCCGAGACGGTCAGGACCTGATATTCGGGGTAGTAGGCAATAGCATGGTGATCATCGAAGGCCTGTAGTCCCCCGCTTCGCCCCACGGGAATAGTGACCCGATCGAGCATTTGCGGGTTGCTCATGTCGCTCACGTCGAACAGCGAGACCTGGGGATCGGCAAACAGGCCCGTTTGCTCATCGGCGTTGCGCCCGATGCCGATCAGGAAGTCGTTGTCGATGACGTGCAGGTAGTTTGAGAAGCCGGGGATCTCCAACTCGCCGGCGAGTTCCGGTGCCGTCGGCCGGCTCAGATCGATCGCAAACAGCGGATCAAACTGGCGGAAGGTGACCACGAACGCCCGGTCGGCCATGAACCGTACCGAGTAGATCTGCTCGTCCGGGCCCAGGCCCTCCAGCGAACCGACCGTTTCCAGGCCCTGATCCACTTGCTGCAAGACATAGACCCCGCTGTCGTCTTGCCAACCCCGCGTGGTGGCAATCCGCAGGTAACCGTCGTGTTCGTCGACGGAGAATTGGTTGAGCACCCGGCCGGGCACGCTGCCGACGGCCGACAAGTCGACGCCGCCATAGACGTCGTCGAAATCGAACTTCAGGATCGACGTGCTGATCCCGTCGGGCGACCACTCCCCGTTGATCAGGTAGATGCTGTCGGTCGACACATGGATATCCGCTTCCGGATGGAATGGAATGCTGGTGGAAGAAACGGGGCCCGGGTCGTCGCTGCCCATGTCGATCTCGACCACCGAGGTCAGCATGTCGTCGTCGGGAGACAGCGGGCGGTAGATGTCTTCAACGTCGCTCAGCAGGCCCGTATCCGCCAGTTCGCCGTCGTCGCCGAATCCGGAGAAGTGCGGCAGCCCCAATTCCAGCACTTGGCCCTCGATCCGCGTGAGGTACTGCTCCCGTGTTTCGTAGACGTAATCGGTACGCGGCGGGTACCAGCGTTGCTCGTTGTTGGTGGTGATTGCCGACTGCCAGGCGTCGTTCGTCTCGACCGTATCCACCGGAAGCTGCTCCGGCGGCGGCAACTCAAAACTGCTGCTGAGAACCAGGTAGACCGAGTCGCCGATCGCCCGCGAGTCGACCAAACTGCCGTCAAGCTCGGTCTCTTGTACCAAGGTGGGCGCGTAACGGTCGGACACGTCGAGTACCGTCGCCTTCGTGATCTGCGGAGCCGGTTCCCAGGGAACAATGGAACGTCCCCATACAGGCTCCCACGCGCCGAACCACCAATTGTTGTACCGCGATCCGGAAAGCACGGTCAACCGATCACCCTGCAGATACATCGCGTAGGCTTGGCCATCGAGCACCACCCGCGAGGCCACCAGCGGCTCCTCGGCCGTTCGGCTGTCGACGATCGCCAACTCCCCGTTCGACAAGGTATACACGTAGTCGCCATCGGTCTCGACCAGGTCGCCCTCGTCGACGCCGTCTACCTGGGTGTTCGTGTCGGAGTGGTCACCGTTCTGTGCAGTTGTTTCAAGGCCACCTCCAAACACTGCCACGCGGCCCATGTCGACTGCACATCGCGGCAAATAGGAATAGACCGGCTGCCCGAACATCCATTCGTATTTCTGGAGCGCATCGGCGACGAGGATCTGCTCGATTTGCTCGGGCGAGTTGAAACGGGCGAAGTCGTCCAACTCAACGGGGTCGAGCGCTGCCGCCATCGCGCCGCCGTCGAGGACCAATCGTTGTTCGAATTGTTCGAACCGCAACCGCTTGCCTGCGCGCAGTTCTCTAGACATGCCACTTCCTCTTCTTGTTCTGCTCTGTCAAGTCGCCCTTTATCCGAACGAATCCCGGTATTGCAGGCACCGCGGCTTTTGTGGCCGTCCTGCCTTGTTCGACGAACATCGGAGCCATTTGCCGCATGTGATCGTGCGGCAGCGGAGATTGTCTGTTTCGACGAGAAAGGCCCCAGCTATTAACATAATCGCGACAACGGGATTTGTCAATGCCGGAACCGCAGGAACCCCCCTACGAAAGGGGTGGCGGCGGCGGCAAGAGACGCGTCAGCGTCACCTGGAAACCCGTTGAGAAGGAGGGATCCACTGTAGGAGGCGACTCCAGTCGCCTCCTACAAATTCCCCAAGGGGCTGCTGCAAAAAACTGCGTATTACACCGATTGGGGAAGCCGTCGAGGACGTGTTCAGATGGAGGTCTGTCGTCCGACAGCGTTTGAATCCCCCTTATTTGGCGGTCTGCGCAGCCGGGGAAAGAGATGCCGGCGGGTTGTGCAAAGCCGCGGGAATCGCGCTTTTCAAAACGGTTGGCACCAGGTAAAATAAAAGATTAGTGCGAGGCGAGTGAACCGGCAACTTCGTAAGATGGCAACCGTGTTCTGCGGTGGTTGAATTTCGCTCTCGTCTGGTCGGAACAAGTCTTCCGCAACTGATCCAGTGTGATTTATCAGACACAACCGCCCCCCGCGGGGCGAGCAGACGTGCAGCGCACGTCCGGTATGGCGTGCGCGCAGGTACCGTAGCGTTTTCTCGCTACACGGGGCCAGGAGGGCGACCCGGTTTTCGAGAGCCGGACGCATTCTCCTGGCCCTTTTTTCGTGCCTGCTGGGCTACCAGGCTGAAACATCGCGTGCAACGCCGTGTCGGATTTCACTCAGCAACGCCACAAACCGCCGACCGCCCTGAAGCGGCCCAGACAGTTGATAGTTGCTTGCCCGCCGATGCGCAGCAACGTGAACCTCTCGCGGATTGTCCGCACTGCCGGGTGTTGTGGCATCCGGCGACTGATATGTTGCGGCACGGCAAAGCTCGTCGACAAGATCGCCCGGGACACGGGCCACGCCGTGGAGGTCGAGATCCACCGCACCTTGCCGCCGGTGTTGAAGCGGCTTCGCGAAGACGGATATCAACTGGTCGGCCTCGAACAGACGACCGATTCGCAATCGCTTTTCGAGTTCAAGTTCCAACGCAAGACGGTGCTGGTGATCGGCAACGAACGTCGCGGCATTGAGGCGAACGTGTTGCGGCTTCTGCACCGGGTGGTCGAGATTCCCGTCTACGGCATGCCCGGCAGCCACAACGCGGCCACGGCGGCGTCGATGGCCCTGTACGAGTATTGCCGGCAGTTTCAGTAATACGGCGCGGCCGCCGATAGGCATCTTCATCGCGCTGGCTATTTCCGGCTTTTCCAGATTGCTCAGTTGCGAAGCGTAACATTGTTCGAAAGGTGAAAAAACGGGCTTCCACCGCTCGTATGTTTGGGGGGATGCGGCGGCGCAAGTCGTTTCTTCGCCTGAGTTTACGTGGCCCCGGGTCGGTCGATGGGGGGGTTTTTGCGGCATGTATTTAATTGGGCAGCGCCACTTAGCTTGATGATAGCACACGTAAGTGCCTTCGTGTACTGACTTTAGGAGAGATTTGAAAAGTTGCAGTTGCAGCGGGAGCCAGAAAAGACGATCCTCCGCGTTTTTCGCCAAGGTCATGGCAGACTTTTCACGGAGGATCGTCAAGATGACGTTGAAGCAGATCGCCTCGTTGGGCAAGAAGTTGATTTCGTTTCTCGCCTTGTTCGCGGATTGTTTTGGGCGATGCGAGGCACGCGAGTTGTTGCGAGTCTATGTCAAAGGGCAGTTGTCGGACCTGAAACGCAACACGGCGGAAGGCATCGCACTGAAGTTTCGCACGGCACCCCGTACGTTACAGCGTTTTCTCGAATCAATCAAGTGGGATGAAGAAAAACTGCGAGATCGGTGTCAGGAAATCGTGGCCAAGGACCATGCTCACCCAGAGGCCATTGGTGTCGTGGACGAGTCGGGAGTGCATATCAGCTACGCAACTCCGGGATTCCAATGTTTGCTGGATAGCCGGTTGTACCTGCCCGAAGATTGGGCGAACGATGCCCAGCGCCGAAAAAAAACTACGTTCCCGACGAAGTGGAGTTTCACACGAAACCGGAAATTGGCATGGAATCCATCGATCGGGCTTTGGCCAATGGAATCCGGGTGGCGGCTTGGACATTCGACGAACTGTATGGCCGCGACGGCAAGTTTCTCGACGGCTTAGAGCAGCGTCGGCAGGCGTTCTGCACTGCTATAGACCGCCGCCCGCAAACCACCTTTAACCAGTCGGCCAATTCACCTGTGCGCACAGGTCCACACCCAGATAACCAAGATGACGGCACAGAATCCACCATTCGTCTGGCGGGTTCGGGGGGGCGCGTCATCGGCGTGACCACACCGGAGGCGATGGTCACTTGGGCCTGTGCGCACCAAGGAGGGCGTGTCCTGTGCGCGCAAGCGGTTTCCGGGCAGCGGCGTTCGACAGATCGTACGAATCTGTGTGCCGGCGCAACTGCTCTGGGTGGGGCAACCGCAACGGCGAACCGCAGTCTGCTTGCTCGCGGAGGTCGATGTGACTCGTGCAGATTGGCAAACTGCATTCGTGAGCTAGGTCGTGAACACCCACGCGCGCTCGCATTGTGCCCGAAACCGCGTCGGCGGGGGCGATCTGGAGCAGTTACGAACTTGCTCATCCACTCTTCAGCGGGGTGTCCTGCGAACTGGACTGACACTCAGTTGCGCGCTCATGACACGCCCTCCTGATGCACTCTGGGCCGAGAGGCCAGCGGCAATTCGACGACGCACTACGGCCCCTGCCAAACCGCCGGTGGGCCCGTGCATGTCCCGACCTTTTGAGGTAAACTACTTGCTTGTGTAGGTAACGACTCATTAGCAGACCAGGGAGTCACGGAATGCCCGAGAAGGAATTACTGGCCGCCGGCAAGGCGGAGGAGGAGCCTGCGTCGGTCTCGGCGGACACAGAGCAGGCCGTGGCACAACTGGCGGCGGCGCGCAAGCGGGTGCTGGAAGAGGTCGGCAAGATTATTGTCGGACAGGCCGACGTGATCGACCAGATCATCACCGCCTTTTTTGCGCGGGGACACTGTGTGCTGGAGGGTGTTCCGGGACTGGCCAAGACCATGATGATCAGTTGCCTGGCGAATAGTATGGCCTTGGGGTTCAAGCGGATTCAGTTCACTCCCGACTTGATGCCCACCGACATAACCGGCACCACGATCATTGAGGAAGACGTACACGGGCGGCGGAAATTCGTCTTCCAGAAAGGACCGGTTTTTACGAATATCGTGCTAGCCGACGAGATTAACCGTACGCCACCCAAGACGCAGGCGGCGCTTTTGGAAGCGATGCAAGAGCGGCAGGTTACGGCGGGGGGCGAAACCCACGAACTGCCGAGTCCGTTCCTCGTGCTGGCCACCCAGAACCCGATTGAGTTGGAGGGTACCTATCCGCTGCCGGAGGCACAGCTCGACCGGTTTCTCTTTCTGGTGAAGGTCGACTATCCGAGCGAGACGGAGGAAGACCAGATACTGCTGTCGACTACGCTTCAGTCGCTGCCCAAACTGGAGCCGGTGCTCGACGCGAACATGATTCTCGGATTTCAGGACCTCGTGCGGCGTGTGGCCGTGAGTCCTTATGTGGCGAACTACGCCTCGCGGATCGCCAGATCCACGCGGCCGAGCGATCCGAAGGCGCCCGACTTCATTCGCAAATGGGTGCGGTGGGGTTGTGGGCCGCGCGCCGGGCAGGCGCTGTTGCTGGCAGCCAAGGCGCGAGTCGTTCTCTCCGGGGGGTTCAACGTGTCGTGCGAGGACGTGCGCACCTTTGCCCTTCCCGCGCTGCGCCACCGCATCGGATTGAACTTCGCTGCAGTCAGCGAGGGCCATACGCCTGACGATATCGTCGCCCGGGTGATCGATGCCGTTCCGGAAGAGAAACCCTGATTCATTCCCCGGGCCGGGCAGTCCAGGCCTGGATCAGACCGTTGCGGACGGCGAAAAAGCGGACGACGCCCTGGTCATCCATCGGCAGGTTCCCTCCCCCCGGCATCCAGATCGTGTCGAAGAACTGTCCCATGGTCCGGTCGTAGACGACGGCATAATCCCGGCGGCCCTTATTCAGCACTCTGGCCACGTACGCCAGGCGGTCTCCGCCGGGGCCGAAAACCAACCGGCTCATCACCATATCGCATACCGGCCCGAGCACGCCGCCGCTGAGGACGCGGCAGCTTCCTTTCTCGAAAACGACGCAGGCGTAGCGTGTCCCATCCGGGCTGAAGGTGAGGGTCCGGCCCAGCACCCTGTCGTAGGGCCCTAGCTTCTTCTCGTCGACGACCAGCCAATGCTCCAGATCCCGGCGGGCGGCATAGCCGAACCGGCTGCCGACGGAATTGAAGCGAAGTTGGGACACTTCGCTGAAGAGTGGGCCGTCCTCGCCGTCGAGCACAACCAGCGCGTCCTTGTCATTCCGGTTGGCGGCGAAGGCGAACCGTGTGCCGTCGGGGGAAAAGGCGAAGCTCTCGTGGTCGACCGTGTGATACCACCCGGTCTCCTTCTCGTCGATCCAGACGGCGGATTTCGCCGCCTTGCACACCGCGTAGGCGACCCGTTTGCCCTGCGGACCGAAGACGGTCCCGGGATACCGGACCCCTTCATACCGGGGCCCTTCCTTCCCATCCACCACCACGCAAATCTCTTCTCCGTCGGCGGCGCAGTAGGCTAGTCGTCCGCTGTGGACCATCAGGTTGCCGAGGTCGTCGTAGGGAGCGGCTTCCTTGCCCCTGCAAATCGCAATGGACTTGTTGTTTCGGCGGATCACGTAGGCCGTGTGCCGAGCGTCGCCAAGATTCACCACCGAATGGCGGACAATGGTCTCGTATTCGGGACCCGGTTGTCCGGCTTCGGGAAGAACCAGGAGTTTTTCCTTTCCGTCCCGCCGCACGATGAAGGCGAAACCGTCGGGCAAACGGTACTTGTAGTTACCCAACGTCCACACCGGCGTGCTCCGTCCGACCACATCAAACAGACCGGCGGTGTAAAACGGCTCATTCCATCCCCAGGGGCCTTCCACCGTTTTTCCGGCACAGGCCAGCATTTTCTCGCCTTTCCGCGCACGGAAAGCGAAATGCTTGCTGTTGGGACTGAACATGAACTCCCAGATGCCCCATGACTTCCTGCCGTCCGGGAGCGTGACGTCGTCGTAGGGACCGTAGGATTTTCCGTCGACCACGACACTGGCCCCGTTTTTCCCATGCACCTGGTAGGCGACGTGGGCGCTGTCGGGACTGAAAACCATCGAAGCCACGGGCCACTGGCGGCCCGATTCGTCCTCAGTTGCATACGGCTCGCTGACCTTGTCGTCGATCACGAGAAAGCAGTCGTTCCCGCGGCGCGCGACGAAGGCGAACCGCTTGCTGTCCCAACTGAAAAGGGGGGTGCCCTTGGCGATCTCGTCGTACACCCCGCCGACGTGCTTGCCGTCGACAAGGACTCGACGGCGCCCGGAATGGGAGGATTGTTCGACGAAGGCCAGCCGGTTTCCGTCCGGGCTGACCACCATGGAATCATCCAGGATACCGCTGACGCGCCAGACGGTTTCGACGCGTTTCTCAACCACCTCGGCCGCCGCCGATCCCAGACAAAAAAGGACCGCGAGCAGCGCCCAGGCGACGTAATGGCGTTTGCCGAAACCGACGCCTCTATTTTTCCCCGGTTTCGGCGACTCTTTTGAAATATTCCCCGATGATCTCTTCATATTCTTTCAAGTCCGCTAAGGTCTGTTGGGCCATGTGCTCCCGTCTCGTTTCCCGCTGCCTGTTTTCCGCGGCCCGCCGTTCCAGTTCCCTCAGGAGGCTCGTCCTGGCCAGCCGGAAATGCCGCGCAAACTCGTCGAAGGACTGCCGAACACCCACGCCATCGCCCTTTTGCATGGCTTCCCGCAGGGATCGCAGACGCTGTACGGCCATCTTGAGATCGCCGGACGAAAGCCCCTCATTGCTCAGAAACATCAACATGTCCTGGGCGGACTGCTCGAAGTTGCCCACCTTCTCTTCGACGGCCATGAACTTCTTGTAGAATCCGGGGGGCATTCTCCCGGTCTTTCCGAAATCGGACGGGCTGGTCGTATTCTTTCCCATGCCGGTACTGGTGGGCGGCGCCAAGCCATGGTCACTGATGTCCTTGCCGCCCTCCATGGGCGTGTCGCTCATGCGGTTGGGCATAGCGACCTCGTCATCGGGAATCAGGGGAGCGGTATCGCCAACGAACTGCCCGTCCGCCTGTCCGCTGCGGCCCACGCCGGACCGTCCCGCGGCGTTCTTCATGGGATCGGGCGTCACGTCACCCATCTGTCCGGCGGCAGCCATGCTGGAATACTGCCCGCCGATGACGTTTTCATTCGGATTCGTGCCCAACGCTCCTCCGAACGACGTCGCGGCGTGGCTGAGATCTTCGCTGATTTCCCCAATCGGTTCCGCGAGTTCCTCTACCACGGTGTTGAGCCTGTTGGCCAATTCGGGCACGTACGGCACCGTTCCTTCCCCTTCGGGGTTTTCGGTACCTCCCGGCACATCGCCGCTCTCTACGTCATCCTCTTTCTTCGACACGCCGGCGGCGCCTTCCATGCCGAAGGATATCTGGTCTTCAAGCGCTTCCGAAAAATCCCCTTTCTTGGCGACCGCCACGGCTTCATTCTGCAACTGCCGGATTTCTTCCAGTTTGGTCAGAATTTCCGCCTGGATCTTGGCCCGCTGGCTGTCGCCCAGATCCATATTGGCGCTGGCCTCGAAATCGTCGATATAGTCTTGCAGTTCACGCGCCAGGATTTCCTGCTGATTGACCAACAATTCCGCCTGGTCTTGTTCTTCTTCCGAAAGATCCTCCGGAAGCTTGTTCATGATCCTCTCCCGAAGTTCCCTGTTTTCTTCCCAACGGGCATTCCAATCAGCCAACTGGTCTTGGAGCGTTTTCAGGGCGTCGTCCTCTACGGGAGCCGAGGGGGCCAGATCGCCGTACAGCGCCTCTTCGGCGAACTTCTGATCCTCGTGTTCTTTCTTCACGATTTCCTTGCCTTTGAGCGCAATCAGTTGGTTGTAGATCGTCTCTTGTATTTCTTTCAGCGTTTGGGCGTTGCGCAGCAGAGCTTCCTGGTTCGGCATGGCGGGAACGTCGACCTTGCCGGCCCATTCCTCCGCCAGGAAAAACCGGTACCGCCCCACAGTGGAGCCTTCATTGCCGATTCTCATCTTCGCCACACTGGAGGTTATGCCGATGTCGACCACCAGGAAATGCGGCAGGGGGCCGGCGCCGGCCCAAGGCTGGGTGTTTATCTTGGTCTTTTCCCCGCCGCGAACCGCCATTACCTTCCATTGCTCGGAAGAGATCTCGCTGCCGGTTTCGTCCCAGAGTGTGAGGCTGCCCAGCCCCGTGCTCTCGTCCCAGCGGGCGGAACTGTCGATCTGCAACCCGAAGTATCTTGCGCGCTTGACCTGCCTGAGGCTGATCGTCGGATCCTCTTCCGCGTAGTTCATCCTGCCCCGGAAGACGGCCCGACCCAATCCCACATCGCACGTCACCCCGTTGAGCATCGACGCCTGGTCGTTGGCGTCGACCGCCTCGTTCTCGGAGATTTGCTTCAATCGGGTCACGATCGGCGATTTGATCGTGGTCGTCCTCCAGGCCTGGATCAGAACGTTGCGAACGTTCCCCTGCTCGCCGAGAATGCTTCGACGGTGCAGTCCCAGATATTTGTTGACATCTTCCGGCTTGAACGGGTTCCCGTGCATGTCTTTCCAGAGGGAATCGACATGGGTGACCAGCGTGTCGGTGTTCTCGATCGCCTTCCTCTGATGTTTGATCGCCTGGTCGAGGAAGGCGAACAGCTTGCCGAGTTCCGTATCATCGGAGATGTTGACGCCGTCGATATCCCGCACCGTGATCATCAGCGCTTTCGACACGCTCGGATCGTTGTCCGGGCAGAAGTCCCGCGCCACCGCCTCGATGTAATACTTGTAGCCGGGCTGAAAAACACTCGCGTCGACCGTAAAAGCCGCCGTCTCATGAACCAACTTGTTGTCGCCGGGAGGCAAATCGACCCGAACGGTTTCGTCGATGATGGTGGTGAAATTGTCCACGGATTTTCTGACCAAATCCTTGTCCGCGTTCGTACCCAACTGCTGGGAGAGGATCTCTTCCACTTTGGCACGTGTGATTTCCAGGCCCTCCACGTTCACGACCCGCGAATCGCCGTACCGCCAGGTCCGCATCGTCCGCGGCTCGGAGCCGCCTAGCACCGGCCTCGCCTCGATCCGCACGTCCCGCAGGCCGTAGTGATCGTGGGCGCGGATCGTCACGGTGATTTTTTCTCCGGGCGTCACCGTGCGGTTCGCGACGGCGTCGAGAATGTCGACCGACGGCGGTTCGTCGGCCAGCAGAGACATGACGCCCGAGGCCACGACGATCTTCTGTTCCAGGTCTTCCGCCTCGACCTCCACGTCGTACGGCCCGCCCCTTCTGACCGGGTATTGCACCTTCCATTTACTGCCTACTTGCCGGAAATCCAGGGCACTGTCCGCCGTGCGCCACAGGACGGAACTGCAGGCCCGGCTGATTTCCAGTTCGATATCCAACTTCGACTGGGGGAGGCATTCCACCGGGTGGGGCGGCCCCAGGGCCGACAACACCCGGCCGCCGGTATACCACGGCAGGGTGACGCGACATTGGGACGCCGTGATTTTGGGCGCGGGCGACACATTGACACGGATGCTTCGGGTGTAGGCATCCGCCGCGAAAATGCGAAAAGAAAAGCTGTTGCGAACACACGAGAACTTGTGCCGGTAGGTGCTTTCCTCATCCAGCACCGGGTGCATGATGACGCGCGATCCCTTTCCGCGGACGCTCGGCACCCCGTCCGCTCCCTCCTTCCAGTACAACTCGGGATACTCCTCCAAGGGCTCGCCCGGCTTCAATCCGGAAACCACCACCCGGATTTCCACATCCTCCGTTTCCGCAATCGCGATATCCTCTGCGGGAGTGACCATCAGTACCAGGGAAGAGGCCGCCGGGGGCGCGTCGGAAAGCGAATAGAAGTAGCGGGACGCCGCGCTTCCGAGGCAATCGGGCGCAAACCGGATGTAGCCTCCCAGGACCAGCAGCACCCCCAGAAGCAAGCCGCCCCATTTCAGCAGGCGCCGGGTTTCCGCCAGGTCTCCTGGGGAAACCACTTCCAGTCTTTCCGCTCCGATGTCCAGCGTTTTCTCGACGAAGGGACGCTGTGCCTCGGCAATCGGCACGTTGGCGAACTGCAGGGAATTGATCACCACATTGCCGTCGATCCCAAACTTCCGCTCCAGCATGACGGCGATCTGGTCGTGGGTCTTCCTCCGTAGCATCGCGCGGATAACCAAACGCCACAGCAGGTAGAGGGTCGCCGCCACCGCGCCCAGCGCGAGCGGAAACCGTATCGCGGCAGGTAACTGTAGGAAGTTATCCAGAAGGAACAACGCCAACCACAACCCGATACAGATCGCGGCGAAGCCGAGAATGCCCAGAAGCAACTGGGTGGTAAACACCCTATTCGCCGCTCGGCGGATCGTGGCATTCAATCCGGGATTTGAAACAATTCGACTTTCTTCAGCGTTCATCTTTCGGCCATTCTGTTTTCATCAAAGCGCTGCCAACCACCATCTTTCCGTTCTCGCTGACGACGGGCCACAACCCTGAGGTTATTTCGGCCCACGGGGTCTCGGCATGGGGACATACCCTGTCCCGGCAGAACGAGCCGCGCTTGGAAAGAGCCATCTCGCCGTTTTCGGGATTGCGTTTCCACCGCCAGATGCTCAACCGGAAATGCTCGATCGCGCCGTCCGCATCGTAGTTGCCGCCGCTAGCGAAGGCCGCATTCTCCGGGCACTGCCGCCGCAAACTCACCAGGCAATGAACGACCGAACCGGTTTCGTCGACCATGATGCCCAGCAGTTTCCGCTCGTTGTACCAGTCCTTGATTTTTTTCAAATGGATCTCGACCTCCCGGAACAGGTTGTTTCGTCGGGCACCTTCCTCCGGCCACCCGGCCACGTACGTGTCGCCGATGCGGGCGGCCAGGAAGACCTTCTCGCCCATTGTTCTCTCCACCTCGTAGTGCCCGGGCCGGTCGAGCGGCTTCACGGGGACGGGTGCCAGCGTCTCGGCGGTGAGCGCCAGGACTTCGCCTCCGGCACCGAGTTCCAGGCCCGGTATCACCAGGGGCATCCGGCTTGCGACCTGACGCCCCGCGTTCTTGATGCGGATCTTAGTGACGAGTTGTTGCTCCCGGGTCTGGCTCTTGATCAGGAACTTCTTGACGCCGGCGGCCCGCTGGCCGTTAGTTTTTTCCACATGCACATAAACTACCGTGCTCTTGAGAACCCCTTCCAGCTTTTGCCCGTCGTTGAACGTCACGATGACCTTGCGACGGGAGCCGATCGGCTTGAATTCCATCTGTTGGATGATGTCGAAGTTGAACTCCCGGACCGTTTTGCGCCCGCCTCCCACCGATGTGGCTCCTTTCGGGAGAATCCACATGTAAAACAGGTTGGTGGGGGTGAGTTGAATCATCCCCTCGTGGACGGTTCCGTCCTCCAAAAGCACCTCCCCCTTCTGCCGGACGACCGTCGCACTCCTCTCCCTCGCCTGGGAAGCGGCGCCCACTTGTCCCCACGCCGGGCGGGAGGAGAAAACGAGGAAAAACGTCAGGACGGCGAAGCAGACGGAAGTGATCCCCGTTCGAAAACCCCTGTTTTCCGGACTTTTCACATCCACCATGATTTCTCCGTTTAGAAAATCTCCATACGACGCCGAACGAACCACTCCGCCAACAAGACGAGCATGAACAACGCAAGGTAGATCAACTTGTCCTCGACCAGCGGGACAGACGTGCCTACACAGTCGGCTTTCACCTTCCTGTAGATCACATCCAGCAGATCATCGGCGTTGTCCTCGTTTTCGTAGGATCCGCCGCAGCGACCGGCGAGATCGGCCAGGAACGGTTCGTCGAGTTCCAGATTCGCGCCTTCGTTGACCGTCGGAGCCACGTGGAACTGCCGTTCGTAGTGATCCAGGCGCTCGGTTCCGATGAAAGCTTCCAGCCGGAAGGTGTAGGCGTTGCGCCGGGAAAAATGGACGTCCGCACGATAACAACCCTCCTTGCCCAGAACTGGATCGAGACTCACTTCTTCCGAGGCCCCGTCTCGAAGCAGTTCCCCCTTCATG
>Ga0180429_10003200_pt1 | contig 13298 bp, 8 predicted proteins | sample SS_ome_FD_132428 | JGI IMG/M metagenome (GOLD analysis project Ga0180429, IMG submission 132428) | Hypersaline lake sediment archaeal communities from the Salton Sea, California, USA - SS_1_S_1 metaG | ecosystem: Environmental > Aquatic > Non-marine Saline and Alkaline > Hypersaline > Sediment ...
ATGAAGGCGGTGGACAAATTCGAGTACAGACGCGGGTACAAGTTTTCCACCTATGCCACCTGGTGGATCCGCCAGGCCATCACAAGGGCCATTGCCGACCAGGCCAGGACCATCCGGATTCCGGTGCACATGATCGAAACCATCAACAAGCTGATCCGTACCTCAAGGTACCTGGTGCAGGAGATGGGCAAGGAACCGTCGCCGGAAGAGATTGCCGAAAAGATGGAGATCCCCATTGACAAAGTGCGGCGGGTGCTCAAGATCGCCAAGGAACCCATTTCCCTGGAAACGCCCATCGGTGAGGAAGAAGACAGCCATTTGGGGGATTTCATCGAGGACAAGAAGTTTTCCATTCCATCGGATGCGGCCATTGATTTCAGCCTGGCGGAACAGACCCGTAAAATTCTGGCGACCCTCACTCCCAGAGAGGAGAAGGTGCTGCGCATGCGGTTCGGCATCGGAGAAAAATCCGATCACACCCTGGAAGAGGTGGGCCGGGATTTCACCGTGACCAGAGAGCGGATCCGGCAGATCGAGGCCAAGGCATTGAGAAAACTGCGGCATCCCACACGGAGCAAAAAGCTGAAAACCTTTATCGAAAATTAAATATTGACTTGCGTACCGGTTTCCTGTAGATAATTAAAGTTTGTTTGATTGCCATGAATTTTTGGGCCTATAGCTCAGTCTGGCAGAGCCACCGGCTCATAACCGGTCGGTCCCTGGTTCGAATCCAGGTGGGCCCACCAGACAGACAGATATTAATTGCCGTGTAAACCGTATGGATAAACTGAAAACCACAGGGAAAAAAATCAACAGGAGGCAGGTCCGGTCAGACATGCCCTTTGAAACGAATAAACAAGCAGCAGCACATCAGAAAAGCGTGGCAATCAGCCACGCTTTTTTCATTTTCAGACAGGTGAACCCGTGAATCCCACTGTCAGACAGTTGATCGGTCTGATCGATTCAGACATTGCGCCCTGGAATCTGGCTGAACCCTGGGACAACTGCGGTCTGATTGCAGGCCATCCAAACTGGCCGGTGAAAAAGGTGATGGTGGGGCTGGATGCGGACATGCCGGTGCTGGAAGCAGCCCGGCAATGGCAGGCGGACATGGTATTGACCCATCACCCCCTGTTTATCACACCGGTCAAAACCATTGACTTCAGTGTGATGCCGGGATCGGCCATTGTCCTGGCCGCCACGGAAAAAATAGCCGTGGTCTGTGCCCACACCAACCTGGACAAGGCGGCAGACGGATTGAATGATGATCTGGCCCGCCGGCTTCAGATTCAGCACACACGGATTCTGGCACCTGACACGGACACCGTGACCTTGACCGGACCTCCGACCGGTCTGGGACGGGTCGGGACCGTTTCGGAACCGGTGTCTGTAGCACAAATGGCGGATCAGGTCAAACGGCACCTGGGCGCAACCCCGGTCCGGGTGGTGGGAGACTCCGGTATGGAAATCCGCGGGGCAGCCGTGTGTTCGGGTTCCGGCGGCAGTCTGATTCCGGCATTTCTGGCATCCGGGGCGGATGTGTATATCACGGGGGATATCAAGTACCACGAGGCCCGTCTGATCGAATCCCATGGCAGGGCATTGATCGATGTGGGACATTTTGCCTCGGAAATCATTGCAAAGGAACTGCTGGCCCGCCGGCTGGAAAAAGCGGCGCTTCGGGCAGGATTTTCCCTGGAAATTCAGCTATTTGCCGGGGAAACAGACCCATTTGTTTCGATATAAGGATTTTGTATGAATGAGACGTTGAAAAAAGAGATTGAAACCCTGGTCCGGCTGCAGCAGATCGAGTTGGAAATGATCCGGCTGCAGCAGGAAGTGGACAAGGTCGAAAACGAGAAAAAAGGGCTGGCCGCCCGACTGGCCGCGTTCGAGTCCGCCCTGGAGGCGGACAGACTGGCACTGTCACAGGTTCAGCAGCAATGCACAGACCTGGAACAGGAAATTCAGGTGGTGAACGACCGGATCATCAAGAGCAATGAAACCTTGAGAATGGTCAAAACCAACAAGGAATACCAGGTGCTGCTCCGGGAGGTGGACGACAACAAGAAACGCAAAAACGGGCTGGAAGATCATGTGCTGACATTGTATGAACAGCGGGAGGCGGCCGAGGTCCGGCTCAAGGAAACCGAAGCCCAGTTTCTTGAGCTCAAGCAACAGATTCTGGCGGAACAGGCGAAAATCGATGAGCTGACAATGGATGACCGGGAACAGCTGGCAGAACTGGAAGAACAGCAGCGATCCATCGGAGAGTCCCTGAATCCGGCCCTGCTGAACCGGTTCCGGCGGATCGCCCGGATGAACCAGGGGCAGGCCGTGGCCCGGATCAGCGATGAAACCTGCATGGGATGTTTCATGAATGTGCCGCCCCAGCTGTGTATCGAGGTGCAACGGGGAAACCAGATGATCTCCTGTCCCCAGTGCAGCCGCATTCTTTACCATATCGATGAAGGATAAAAAAGTTTCGGTCTGACCGGACCAGACGATCGCCGGGCCGATTCCGTCGGCCGGGAGGAAAGTCCGAACACCACAGGACAGGACGCTCCATAACGTGGAGTCACGGTGACGTGAAGGAAAGTGCAACAGAGAGCAGACCGCCGGCGAAGACCGGGAAACCGGATCACCGCCGGTAAGGGTGAAACGGTGCGGTAAGAGCGCACCAGTTTCCCGGGTGACCGGGAAAGCTTGGCAAACCCCGTCCGGTGCAAGACCAAATAGGGAAACGCTTGAGGGCGGTCCGTCCGAAGTTTCCGGGTAGGTTGCTCAAGGGGTACGGCAACGTATCTCTTAGATGAATGATCGTCGACCCGGTGCCGGGTAACCGGGCCGGGTAACAGAATTCGGCTTACGGGCCGGTCAGACCGAAACTTTCACAATCATAAAGACCCAAACTGCCGGGACTGTACCAACCATGATGGACACCTGTGATATTACCTTTCTGGAAAAAGCCAATATTTTTTCCTTTGATTTTCTCAAATGCATCCGGTTCATCGACACCATTGAAGATGATTCCTATCTGTTCACCAAAAAGCTGTATTCCAAGCTGATCACCAACTCCCATATCCTGGAGGATTTCCTGGATTTTCACGGGGCCAAACGAAATTCGGAATGGCTGTATTACCGGGAGCTGTGCGCGTTGGTCCGGCACCTGTCTCTGGCCTGCTATTCCCAGCGCCATGTGTTGAACCGGCTGCCGTTCTACCGGCTGGGGGACCATCCCCTGGATCTGTTCAAGCAGGAAGCCACCGATACCCTTCAGATTCTCCAGGATTCCCTGAAACTGACCGCTCCGGTGATACTGGCCGAAGCCCGGCGGCTGAACATCACCATTCCCGGTACCCGGTACAGCCTGAATTTTTTTCCGGGCATCACCTCCATGGAACAGCTGGATCACAATATCGATGATTTCACGGCCAGGGACAACCAGAAAAAAAACCTGACCCGGATCTCCAGTGAATTTCTGGATCTGATCAAATCGTTTGAACAGTTCTCTTTTTATGAGCGGTACGATCTGAACACCATCCATGATCTGGTGCCTGAAAAGATCAATCAGGTGTTGATCCGCGGTTTTGAAATGCGGGTGCACAATATCCAGTCCTCGTTTGATTCCTATGTGGTGAAAACCCCGTCTGAAGAGGAAAACATTCTTCTGGAACAGCTGCGCAGTCATTTTTCCATTGTGTTTCACATTCTCCAGGTGATGGGGCGGCTGCTGCATTTTTACGAACGCCACCTGTATGACGTGGGATTCAAGGATGTGTATATGCAAGTGAGGCAGTCTCTGGCGGAACTGATCGATCCGGATGTGCTCCTGGACCGGGCCGTGAATTTCTGCCTGTTCTACGCGTGGAAATTTCTATCCTCCGGCAAGCAGGTGGCGTCCCAGATCATGAACCGGAACATGGAAACCGGATCCATCCAGGTGGGCATTCCCATGGACCGGGGGTTTCACAGCCGGCCCAGTCTCCTGGTGGCCAAAATCGTTCAATATTACGGCGGGGAGGTCCTTCTGCATGTGGGAGAAGACCAGTTTGACGCCTCGTCCGTGCTCGATATCCAGTGGGCCGGCGGCAAGATCAAGAAGGAAAATCACCAGACCGTGCGGTTCACCGGTGATTCCAGGGCACTGAACGATCTGGTGATCCTGGCGGGGGTCAATTACGGTGAAGATCACATGGGCAAAGGGATTCCACTGCCCAAAGAACTGTCCTACCTGAGTTGAGCATGACCGGTTTTCAGCATATTCCCGTTGTCGTGGCCGCAGGCAAAGGTGTCCGCATGGGCGCACCCACACGAAAACAGTTTCTGATGCTGCAGGACCGGCCGGTGCTGATCCGGACCCTGGCAGCGTTTGACCGGCACCCGGCCATGGACCGGATCATTGTGGTGGTGCCGGAATCAGACTTGGAGGTCTGCAGGACACAGATGATCGTTCCCCGGAAATTTGTCTGTCCCATTCATCTGACCGCCGGCGGAAAACACCGCCAGCAGTCGGTGAGAAACGGGGTTTGCAAAGCCCTGGCCCTGGCCGATGATCCAAAGCACACCCTGGTGCTCATTCATGACGGGGTGCGGCCGTTTGTGTCGGCAACACTGCTGGACCGGCTCCTGCACACCGCCGTTGAAACCGGGGCATGCATTCCGGTACTGCCGGTGACCGACACCCTCAAACAGGTGGATGAACAGCACCGGATCATTGCCACTGTGGACCGCGCCCGGATATTCAGGGCCCAGACCCCCCAGGTGTTCCGCCTGGACCGGATAGCCTTTGCCCTGGACCATGCCCAAGCCACCGGGTTTACCGGCACGGATGACGCATCGGTCATGGCACATGCCGGATTCGACGTCAGAACCATCCCCGGAGATCCCGCCAATATCAAGCTGACCACCCCCCACGACCTGGCTTTGGCCCGGCACCTGATTTTGTCGCAAACCGTTTGACAGCCCATAAACCGGTTGGTATAGTTTTTTTATTCGCTTCAAGATCTTTTTCAACTCATGGCCGGGCAAACACCCGGCACTGTACATACCCGGGGAGGACGACATGGCTGCCAAAAAAAAGGAAACTGCCTTACTCGAACATGCAGATGCAGTGAAAAAAGGAAAACGGGCGTTTGAAGATGCCTTCCAGGGAGTCTCCAGAATGATTCTGGATGCGGGCATCCAAAAGATCACGGTCAAGGGAAAATCCACCTACCAGTTCAATCTGTTCAGCCAGGGGAATAAACACCTGGTGGGCATGTATGACGAAATCAACTCGTTTGTCTCGTTTGTCAAGGATGCGTCCGAAGGCGGCTCATCCAGGGAAATGGCATTTGTGCTGGTGGGCGAACCGGGCAACGGCAAGACCTTTTTTGTGGAATACCTGTGTGACCGGTACCGGGAATTTCTGTCCACGCCTGAAAACCGGAAATTCACCTTCCGGTTCATCCACCTGGATCAGCTGGGGGGGTACGGCCAGATTCAGTCCATTGAATCCCAGACTTATGAGGATCCCATGATCCTGGCCATGAGCCTGGAGACCACCAAAGACGCCTCCATGGAGTTTCTGGCGAAAAAATTCAAGTTCTCCGACCGCCAGATTGAAAGCATCTACACCAAATACCGACCCCTGGGGGCCTGTTCCGCCTATATCTGGAACCAGATCAGAGAGTTTTGCGACAACAATATCGACAAGATGCTCTCGTTTGTGGACGTGGCCCCGGTGCCGCTTATTGAAAGTCTGGGCACCATCACGGGCAAATACCCGGCCAAAGACAAGATCACCTCTTCGGCTGTGGATCTCATCGGCGAAGAATCGATCCAGCGGCTGCTGCATATCACCGACACCAACAACCCGTACCGGTTCGATCTCAGAAGAGGGGCCCTGGCCCGGGTGGCGGGCGGCGGAATCCATTTTGCCGATGAGATTTACAAGAACAAGAAAGACCTGGTCCAGGTCTATCTGGGGGTGATCCAGAACCGGACCATCGAGCTGGACGGGTTCAAATGGCCCATTGACACCCTGATCATCGCCACCAGCAACAACTCCGAATTTGACACGTTTTTGTCCGAAAGAGAGGAAGCGCCCATTGTGGACCGGTGCCGCATCTGCTATGTGGCCCACAACACCGATTACAAGATCCAGAAGACATTGACCGAATATGCCATCGGCAAGGATGTGAAACGGTCCCTGGAGCATGAGGTGCTGCACCAGGATCCGAATCTGAATTATGCGGCATCCGTGGCCGTGGTGCTCACCCGCCTGCCCCGATCCGAGAAACTCACCCCGGTGGAGACCATGAAACTGGCCGCCGGAGAGGTGGCCGGGGAAAAAAGCCTGAAAACCCTGGCCGAACTCATCGATACCCTGAACCAGGATACCGACATCACCAAGCGGTTCGGACAAAAAGGCCTGGGGCAGAGAAACCTGGGCAGGGCGGTCCAGCTGCTTTTGGAATCCTCTGAAACCAATGAAGGCAAATGCATGTTTGCCCTGGATATTTTCAAATGCCTGGAACGGACCGTGCTCGACTATGTGCAGGAACCCGGGGACCGGGCCAAGTACATGGAAGACCTGAAAATCGCCAGGGGCCTGTACCGGGAACGGATCATGACCGAAATGTTCAACGCGTACATGGACGAACCCCTGGCCATCAAACGGGATGTGCTCAACTACGTGAACATGATCATCGGCGTGGATGCCGAGCACCTGGGGCCGGACATGATGTGGAAGTACAAGGACCCCCAGACCGGGGAACTCAAAGCCCTGAAGATCGACGAACGGTACATCAAGAACGTGGAGGAACGACTGGGGCTGAAAACCGAGGAACAGCGGGCGTCTTTCAGAAACGCCATCCGCAAGATCTACGGCCAGAAACTGTCCGTGGATCCCAATTACGACTTCATGGACAACCTGGAACTGGTCAAGGCCATCACGGATGTGCGGCTCAAATCCGATATCGCCGGGGCCGGCTCCCTGGTGGGGGCCCTGGCCAACCGCACCAACGAGGAAAACCAGAAGCTGTATGACCGGATGATCACCACCATGAACGATAAACTCGGCTACTGCCGCACCTGTGCCCAGAAAACCATTGAATACTTCTGCAGCCAGGAAGATGACAATTAGAACAGGGGGTGGTCATGATAACCCTGGACGAACTGCTTGAAAGGGACAGGAAAAGGGAACAGGACGGGTTCAAGCGCAAAATCCGCATCGGCCGGATCGTCAAACCCGGGACCGGGGGCCGGGAGAAGATCATTGTGGTGCCCACCACGGTGGAGGAAAAATTTGTCCATGACGATACGATATTGCCGGACCAGCCGCCCGGAGAAGGGGAGCCCACGGGCGGGACCGGTGACGGGGAAGAAGGCGAGGTCATCGGAGAACAGCCGGTGCGCCCGGAAGAGGGCGAAGGCGAGGGGGAAGGAGACGGCGAAGGTCCGGGAGAAGGGCAGGGGGGTGAGCATGAAATGGAAGCCAATGCCTATGAACTGGGCAAGGTGCTGTCCCAGGATTTTGAACTGCCCAATTTAAAGGACAAGGGCAAGAAAAAAGCCCTGGCCCGGTATGTGTATGATCTAACCGACAAGAACCGGGGCGTGGGGCAGCTCTTAGACAAGAAAGCCACGTTGAAAAAGATCGTGGAAACCAATATGGCCCTGGGCCGGATTCCGGATGTGGGCCGTATCGATACGCAAACGTTCGTGATCTCTCCCCGGGACCTGATCTTCCGCATTCTCTCCCGGGAAAAGGAGTATGAATCCCAGGCCCTGGTGTTTTTTCTGCGCGACTATTCCGGGTCCATGGGGGGCAAGGTGACCCAGACCGTGGTGTCCCAGCATGTGATGCTCTATTCCTGGCTGGTGTACCAGTATGAAAAACAGGTGGAAACCCGATTCATTCTTCATGACACCGAAGCCCGGGAAGTGACGGATTTCCAGAAATATTATTCCTACAAAGTGGCCGGCGGCACCAAGGTGTTTACCGCCTTTCAGATGGTCAACGAGATTGTGGAAAAAGAACACCTGGCAAGGGATTACAATATTTACGTGTTTTACGGCACCGACGGAGATGACTGGGAAAAGGACGGAAAACAGACCCTGGAAGCCATCGACAAAATGCTGTCCTATACCGCCAGAATCGGGATCTCCGTGGTGAAGCACACCTATACCGGCACCAAGGAAACGGAAGTGGAAAAATATATCCAGGGATCCGGGATCCTGGACCGTCACAGTCATCTGATCAAAATGGATGTGATGGCCGAAAATGTGGATGATTCCAGGATCATCCAGGGAATCAAGACGCTGATATCCTGATACCTGATGATTTCGGGCATCGGGTTTACGAAAAAACAAGGCGAGCCGCATATGGAACTGGTCAGTCAGCATGTCAAAGGCATCATGGAAGAATGCAAGGTCCGGGCACAAGATGCCGGGCTGCGGTTTGATGATGAAACCCTGGAGTATATCGTCACCAACCGGGACTTGATCGAACTGTCTCCCAAGGTGATGATCCCCACCCTGTATGACTACTGGGTGCATGATGTCCGGGTCCTGTCCGGCCGGGGCCTGTACGAGGCCTATCCGTCCAACCCGTATGAAACTGCGATCAACACCCGGCCGGCCATCTCGTTTTACAATGACAACAACCCGGACTGGCTCAATGTGATGATCTTCTACCATGTGCTGGCCCACATCGATTTTTTTCAGAACAATTTGTATTACAAAAATACCTGGGATGTGGACCTGACCGGCCAGGCCCTGGCGGACAAACGGCTCATCGCCCAGCTGAGAAGTGAGAAAGGCCGGTGGGTGGATTATGTGATCGAGTTTGCCAGGGGCATGGACAATCTGGTGGGGTTCCACCGGGACCTGAACCGGACCCTGACCCGGGTTCAGAATCGGGAACAGGGCCATGTACCGGACCGGATCGATTTTTATTTTGACCGGTTTCTTCAGAAAATCAAATCCGTCCCGCAGCACGAATATCTAAAGGAGATCGACCGGTACAACCGGTCCCGCAAGAATCGCACGGATTTTTTTGCTGAAATTACTGAAAAATACCCGGAATTTGAAGAGCTGTTTCAAAAGCAAACAAAAAAACCCGCTGTTGCCAAGCTGGATGTCATGGAATATGTCCTCAGGCACTCCCCGTTTCTGCAAAAAGAAGAAAATGAATGGATGAAATCGGTGATCCACATTATCCGCAACACCTCGCTGTATTTTCAGCCCCAGATCCGGACCAAGAACATGAACGAGGGGTGGGCGTCTTTCTGGCATGCCCAGCTGTTTTTAAACGATGAGCGCATCCGGGGCCATGAAACCGATTTCGCCAAAGTCAATGCCATGGTCACGGCCATGCCCAAGGTGGGACTCAATCCCTATGCGTTGGGGCTTCGGCTGTTCGAGCATATCGAAGAGATGGAGAACCAGGGCCGGTATTCGTTTGACTATTTTCAGCTCAAAGATGCGGTGCTGCGCAAAAAATATGACCGCAAAAAAAACACGGGCAGGGATTTCATTTTTTTTGTCCGGGAAAACATGGAGGACTTCTCGTTCATCAACACGTTCGTGGACCAGGAATTCATGGACCGGCACCGCCTGTTTGTGGCCGGCAAACGGTTCAATCCCCAGCGCACCACCTGGCAGTATTATATCAAGTCCAGAAAGGTGGGGGACTACAGACAGATGATTTTCGACACCCTGTACCATCCCCCCGATATCCGGGTGATCCAAGAAAAGACCCGGGGCGGGGTCCTGTACCTGGACCACCGGTTTGAAAACAAGCCCCTGAAGCAGGACTATATTGAAAACACCATGATCGGAATTGAATTTTTGTGGGGCGGACCGGTGCATCTGGAAACCAGCATTCCGACGGCCGTATCCCAGCCGGGGGCCCAGTATGCCAATTTCTGGGATCCGGGTGCCGGGGGCGGCCAAACCGACCCCCCGCCCCGGCCCGTTGAATGGAAACGGGTCCGGTATGTGATGAAAGACCGGAAACTGCACAGGCAGGAGTTATGATCCATGATAAAACACATTGAACCCGCCACTGAATCCACGGATCAGGTGCTGTCGCTGCTGGATAAAAACATTCAGGATTATCAGCGTCTCCAGCCGGTATCCTTTGATACTTTTCTGACCATGCTCACGGATCATCCGTCCCGGATTCTGAGAAACATTTTTCAGTCGTTTCATGACATGGTCAAAGCCCATGTGGACAAAGATGAGGAACCGCTGGGGGGAGACCGGAATGAACCCGGGTTTACCCGGTATGACTGCACACGGCTGTTTGTAGAAGGGTCGGACAACCCCTATTTTCCGGACATGCTGTTTGCCAACCGGTTCATGAAGCAGATGGAATACCTGCGTCACGGGGCCCAGCAGAACCGGATCTATATTTTTCACGGGCCCCATGGGTGCGGTAAAAGCACGTTTTTGAACAATCTGCTCAAAAAGTTTGAACAATATGCCAATACCGAAGAAGGCCTGAGGTATGAAGTGGTGTGGCGACTGAATATCAAGAAGCTTCAGGAAAAATGCCATTCGTTTCCGACCTCCGCCTTTGAACAGTGGATGCATTATGTAGAAACCCGGGAAGGGAAAGACGGGGAAGACCAGAACGTGACCGACCGGTTCGTGCGGATCCAGGAAGGGGATTTCATTGAAGTGCCCTGTCTGGCCCATGACAACCCGTTTCTGGTAATCCCCAAGGACCAGCGCAGAGGCGTGCTGGACAGATTGATCAAAAACGATGAATTCAAATGGCGGCTGTTTACGGAAAAAGAATATGAATGGGTGTTTACCGAAGACATCTGTACGGTGTGTTCTTCCATTTATCACACCCTGCTGGAACTGCTGCAGGACCCCAGGGCCGTGTTCGGCATGCTGTATGCAAGACCCTATTACGTGAACCGGCGGATCGGCAACGGTATTTCCGTGTACAACCCCGGGGATCAGCCGGCCAAGCATAACATCATCTCCAACCAGATGCTTCAGAACCGGATCAATTCCCTGTTCCAGGACTCCAACCTCATTCAGTACACCTATTCCCATTTTGCCAAAATCAACAACGGGGTGTATGCGCTCATGGACATCAAATCCCACAATGTGGACCGGCTGGTGGCGCTGCACAATATCATTTCCGAAGGCATCCACAAGGTGGAGCACATGGAGGAACGGGTGGATGCCCTGTTCATCGCGCTGATGAATCCGGAAGACAAGAAAAATCTCAGGGATTTCCCGTCGTTTGAAGACCGGATCCGGTATATCGATATCCCGTATGTTCTGGACTGGAAAACCGAGGTCAAAATCTATATGGACATTTTCGGCCGGCACATTGACGGCAGTTTTCTGCCCATGGTGCTGGACAACTTCGCCCGGATCATCGTGTGTACCAGAAGCCGTCAAAAATCACCGGCTCTGGAAGCCTGGATCACTGAACCCGAAAAATACAAGAATTTCTGCGATGACCAGCTCATGCTGCTGAAACTGGAGCTGTTTTCCGGCAATATTCCCAAATGGCTCGATGACGAAGATGTGCGCCGTCTGGACAACAAGCGGCTCAAACAGATCATCGCTGAATCGGAACTGTGCGGGCAGGAAGGATTGTCCGGCAGAGATGCCATCAAAATCTTTGACGAGTTCTATTCCAAATATGCCAGAGAAGACCGGCTGATCAACATGACCGATCTGTGCACGTTTTTCAACACCCTGAACAACCGGTCCAAACCCCTTCTGCCGGACAAATTTCTGGAGTTTCTGCTGCGCATGTACGATTATTCGGTCCTTCAGCAGGTCAAGGAATCTTTGTATTATTACAATGAAGACCAGATTGCCAGAGATATTGAGCACTATATTTCCGCGGTCACCCATGAGCTCAATTCGGTGGCAACCTGCATTTTTACCGGTGAAACCCTGCATGTGACCGAAGCGTTTCTGGAAAGCATTGAAAACCGGTTTTTGTCTGAAAAACCCGATGCCAAAGCCCGGCAGCAGATCAGAAACGATGTGCTCAAGGATTTCACCACACGGGCATTGACCCAGGAAATCATGATTCAGGGCAAAAAGATTACCGACACCCGGTTGTTTGCCTTTCTGCATGAAAAATATATTCACAACCTGAAAAAACAGGTCCTGGCACCGTTTGTGGCCAATGAAAATTTCAGAAACGCGATCAAGGATTTTGACACGGAAAAATTCAAGACCCATGACAAGCGCATCAAAAAAGACGTAACGTTTTTGATAGACAATCTGTCCGCCAAGTTCGGCTATACCAGCCAGGGAGCCAATGAGGTTTGTATTTATGTCATTGACCATGACCTGGCAGGAAAATTCAAGTAACTTCAGAAAGTTTTCATGATATCCAACATCATCGATCAAATGCTGTCTAAGGACGGCCCCCGGGTGTGCATGCACCCGGACGGGTCACACAAAGCCTGGCTGGCGGCCCGGCTGTTCAGGAAATTGAACCGGGATCTGCTGGTGGTGGTGCCGGACCCGGGCCGGGCCGCCGGGCTGGTAAACGATCTGCAATTTTTTCTGCCGGACAAAAAAAATCAGGTGCTGTTTTTTCCGGGGTATGAGGCGCTGCCGTTCAAATCCCTGTCGCGTCACCGCCAGACATCACTGCGCCGAATGGCGGTGCTGTCAAAATTGACGGCGGGCCGGCCGGTTCCCTGGCTGGTGGTGGCCGGCATTGACACATTGCTGTGGAAACTGATGCCGAAAAACCGCCTGGCCGACTACAGCGAACTGGTGATGGCCAATGAAGAAACCGACCGGGACGCGCTGATTGTCAAGCTGGAGGCCGGCGGGTATCATCGGGCCTCTTTGGTGGAAGATCCCGGAGAATATGCGGTACGCGGTGATATTCTGGATCTGTTTGTGCCGGGGATGCAGCGGCCGGTGCGTATGGAGTTTTTCGGGGACCTGGTGGAATCGATCCGCAGCTTTTCCCCCTATACCCAGCGCGGTGTCCGGGAAATGGCTGAAGTGATCGTGATACCGGCCACCGAAGCGGTGATCACAAAAAAAGACCAGCCCCATGTGCTGGCCAGACTCAGAGCGCATGCCAGAGCCGCCGGTCTGGATGATGCAAAAATTCGGGAATATGTCACCCAGGTCCGGCAGACCGGAAGAATCGCGGGTATCGAGGCCATGCTTTCCATTGTGTATGATTCGCTGGATACCGGATTTGATTCTCTGCCGGACCATACCTGCGTGATCTGGGATCCTCCGGATCTTCTGGCGGAAACGGCACTGGAGAGTGACAACCGGGTCCGGCGGGACCATCG
>Ga0180429_10003201_pt1 | contig 13293 bp, 9 predicted proteins | sample SS_ome_FD_132428 | JGI IMG/M metagenome (GOLD analysis project Ga0180429, IMG submission 132428) | Hypersaline lake sediment archaeal communities from the Salton Sea, California, USA - SS_1_S_1 metaG | ecosystem: Environmental > Aquatic > Non-marine Saline and Alkaline > Hypersaline > Sediment ...
ACAGCGTATTACGCTGACTTGTGGCCGCGACGGACGCGAAATAGCTTATGAAACAAGCATCCCCACGAGCCAGAACGGCTACAACAAAAAGTAAACTGCTCTATGAGTTCCACTCACGCAGAAACGACTGCTGACAGTTCGCCTCCAACCAGTTTGCAGGAACGACGTTCGTACATCCTTGAGTTGATTGGCGCGGTATCCGTCATCGGATTCTTTGTCGGCATCTACTTCGCGTATCAGACTCAGATTGCGGGCGTGGTAACACAACGCGAATTCGATCAGTTGCAACCAGGTCAATCGCTGGCAGAAGTTAACAGGTTACTGGGATTCGAAGGCACCCTGGTGAGTTCAGGTTCTGTTGGAGAGTCCGAGGTTCAACCTACAGCACCAGCCAATGAAGATTACGTTTGGGAAAACAGCACGATATCATTTGTGCAATGTACCTTCGTGGACGGTCAACTGACCGAAAAGAAGGCATCTGATTTGCCGTAGCCGCAGTGGTCGCTCAGGCAGATCGAGACCGTTACGTTGTTTGGCAGCACCGATCTTGGGCTACGTCAGCAGTTCGCGCAGGACGTGGCCGTGGACGTCGGTGAGTCGGCGGTCGATGCCGTTGTGGCGATGAGTCAGACGGGTGTGGTCCAGACCCAACAGGTGCAGAATAGTCGCGTTCAGGTCATGAACAGATGATACTTCGTCGACTGCCTTGAATCCCAGTTCGTCGGTGACGCCGTAGCTGGCTCCGCGTTTCACTCCGGCTCCTCCCAGCCATGCGGTGAACCCCTGTGGATTGTGGTCGCGGCCTTTCGCTCCCTTCTGGAACATCGGCATGCGACCAAATTCCGTACACCACACCACCAACGTGTCTTCCAACAATCCGCGTTGCTTGAGGTCGTTGAAGAGTGCTGCTGCCGGCTGGTCGAGAATCTCACCGTGGACGTCGTATTGTTCGCGGAGTTTGGAATGACCGTCCCAGTTGAGGCGTCCGGCACTCGCATAGGAACCATTAAACAACTGCACAAAGCGAACACCGTTCTCTATCAAACGTCGGGCCAGAATTGCGTTCTCCGCGAATGCGGCTTTCGTCTCGTTGGGCGAATCGGCTCCGTACATCTTCAGCGTGTGAGCAGATTCCGTAGACAGATCGGTGATCTTCGGGACCGATAACTGCATCCTCGCTGCGAGTTCATAACTGGCGATACGTGCGGCCAGATTGCTGTCACCAGGGTTTCGTTTCAGGTGTTCGTCATTGAGTAACGACAGCAGCGAACGTGCTGCATTATCCTTGTCTTTACTGATAGAGGCCGGAGCTTTCAGGTTCTGAATCGGTTGACTGCTGTTGAAAGGTGTGACCTGAAAGACGGCAGGCAGAAACCCAGGGCCCCAATTATTGACGCTGGCCTGAGGAACGCCTCGAGGATCCGGAATGGCCACAAACGCCGGCAGATTCTGGTTCTCTGTACCGAGTGCGTATGTTACCCAGGCACCAATACTGGGGAATCCGTCCAGAACGAATCCAGTCGACAGGAAATTCTCTGCAGGACCATGTGTATTGGATTTGCTGGTCAGTGAGTGGACGAAGGCCAGGTCATCGACGATGCCACCGAGATGAGGAATCATGTCCGAGACCATCTTCCCGCATTCGCCTCGTGGGCGAAAATCGTACTGAGGACGAGCCAGATTTCCGGCGGGTCCCTGAAACGTGACTGTCGGTCCGCCTTCCAACGGCTTGCCATCTCGTTTGATGAGTTCCGGCTTGTAGTCGTAGGTTTCCAGCTGACTGCACGCGCCAGCGCAGAAGATCACAAGGACATTTTTCGCCTTGCCTTCAGTATGACCTGATCGAGGCGCATGCGGTTGCGCCGGATCGAAAGGGATGATTGTGTTTGCCAGTGCGGCGTCCTGTTTCAGCAGACTGGCTAATGCGACACCGGCCAGACCGGAGACAGTCTGTCCGAACAGATCGCGGCGCTGTAATAGTTGTCGACCATTGTGTGAGAGCATCTGTTTCACGGGATAAAGAGGAATTCGCTGCTGTTAAAGATTGCTCGACAAAGAGTGGCCAATCCGTGAGTCCTGACAGTTTGTGTGACCACCGCTTCTTCATCAGGGCGTGGCGATCTTCCCATCGTCAGCCGAAATGTCAGGTCAATCTGATCGTCAATCGAATCGGGTGCCTCTGTCGCAACGCGCGCCGCCAATGCGTCCGCCTGATCGATCACGAACGGGCTGTTTAACAGATTGAGTGCCTGGATTGCCGTTGTCGACTGGCTTCGACGTGGTGCCGGCAGGCCGGCATCGGGACAGTCAAACGCTCCAAATACGGGAACAGGTTCCATGCGAATCTTGTGAGCGTAAATCATCCGCCGTAGTTCATCGGCCGTGAATTCTTCAACAGGTGGAAATCCGCTGAGTCCTCCACGTGTTTTAAAGAAGTCGAAGCCCGGGCCGCCCATCTTCAGGTTCAGTTGCCCGCTCACTGCAAGAATGCAGTCGCGAATTGCTTCTGCTTCCAGACGCCGGCTGGGGAAATGCCACAACAGCCGATTACTCCCATCGACCAGCCGGGGGTCTGTCGTTGAGCTACTGATGTTTTCATCCATCGCAGACGTTTGTTGATAGGTTTGCGACGACATGATGACACGATGCATATGTTTGATCGACCAGCCACTGCGGATAAATTCCGAGGCCAGCCAGTCCAGCAGGTCCGCATGAGTGGGCGGCGAACCGTTCATCCCGAAGTCACTCGGTGTATCCACCAGCCCCATTCCGAAATGATGCTGCCAGATGCGGTTCACCATCACGCGAGCGGTTAACGGGTTTTCTGTTGATGCAATCCAGTCGGCCAGCGTCCTGCGTCGTGACCGGTCGTCGGCGTCTGCCGGAAGCGAGATGGAGCCAATGGAGGTGAGAACGTGAGGAGTCACTTCTTCGACCGGTTGTTCCGGATCTCCTCGATTCAGCACGAACGTTGTTGTCGGCTCACGAAACTTCCCTGCAAACACCATTGGAGGATTGCTGAGTTCCTTCTGACGTTTCCGCAGGCCTTCAAGTTCGCTGGCCATACCGGCGATATCAGCGTTTCGTGTGGAACGGTTCCGTCGCACAATCGCCGTGATGTCATCGTGCGGCGTACCGATGGAAAGCCGGTCGTTTGACGAGGAAACAGTCGTCCATGTCGTCCCGTCCAGTGAGGTGGTGATCTGATAGTCCACTGCCAGGCGATCTTTGAAACGACCTTCACGATCTCGAGCCCAGACCACGCGGCTGATCGTCTGAGGTTTCGCGAATTTCAGTTGCACCCAGCCCTTACCTGCCTGGTTGGAAATCCAGCTATAGCTGTTGCCGTACTTGCCATCATTGATGTGTTTCAACTGGTGACGACCTGAGTTGCTGTAGTTGCCCGACGATGTCGCAACGGTTCCACGGCTGGCCAGCGCAACGTTGCTCGTAGCGTCATTCGCATCAAACACTTCCAGCTCGTCAATGCACGGCTCGTGTCGATCGTTGTCAATGGTTCTGTGGGAGATGAATCGAACGTACTTTGCAGTGACTGGATCAAAACGTTCCTCGGTACCAGTTGCGTTGACGGCACCTCGCAGTTGAGGAAGTCGCCCGGCCGTGTGCTGTGATGCCTCAGCGTCTGTGGTTTCCTGAAGAATAATCACGTCTGCGGTAATACCTGTTCCTGTGTCCCCACCTCTCAGGATCAATCGTGTCGATTCGGCCAGTTGATGAACACCGGTATCCGCAAGACCGCTCCAGAGTGGCTTCTTCTCGGATTCACCCTCTGTTTGTCCGGCGAAGTAATACTGATCGGCCCGCGCGATTTCGTGTTGGTCGTTCGTTGTTGCCAGGTCACCATCCTGATCCAGCACATATCGAGCATCGCGCGTGTGCACGCCGCTGCCGTGAACGCCCCACGAAACCCAAATCCGAAACGTCCCGGCGGTCGAGGGATTCCACGTGAAGACGTCGGTACCCGGATTATTGTTCCACCAGGTGTATCGACCGCCACTCAGGTTACCGAAACGATCAACGGAGCCTTTGTCGTTGCGGTAGCCTTGACCTGTACCGTCGGGATTCGTCCCGTGGCCGTTCTTTTTTGCCAGCAGTGTCACCCGGTCCGAATCTTCGTCATCGATGATGATGGTGCGGCCGGTGAACGAGAGAGGAGTGTACTCGCTCAGTTGTTCGTTGAGTGATGCGATTTGGGTTTCAACATCCTGCAATTCTTGCTGGCGTTGATCAAATTCTGCATCGCGTAGTTCACGGTCGCCGTATTCCACGCCGGAAAAGAATGCCTGAAAGGCGTAGTAATCTTCCTGTGGCACCGGATCGAACTTGTGATCGTGGCAACGCGCGCAACCAACGGTCATCCCCAGGAACGTGGCGGTTGTTCCCACGATAATTTCGTCCAGTTCATCCTGACGAGCCTGCCGTTTGCTCTCTTCGTCCGCGCCAATCTGTCCCGGCAGTAATGCGGCCGCTGCGACCATGAATCCGGTGGCCGCATCTTCGCCAAGAGTGTCCCCAGCCAGTTGTTCTCTGATGAACTGGTCGTACGGTTTATCGATGTTGAACGCGCGGATGACGTAGTCGCGATACGGCCAGGCATTTGGTCGAGGCGTATTCACTTCATAGCCGTGAGTGTCCGCATAACGAACTATGTCCAGCCAGTGTTGAGCCCATCGTTCGCCATAGCGAGGACTTGCCAGTAATTGGTCGATCAGATCCGATGTGGATTCTTCATGGATTGTGACCTGTGCGGGCGTTGGAGGCAGCCCGTGGAGATCCAGATAGACGCGACGGATCAACGAGACACGATCTGCTGCGGGAGATCGCTTCAGGCTAAGTTCATTCAGGCGTCTGTCGATAAATGCGTCGACAGGATGACCGTCGCCGGGAGGATCGATGCTGCGTATCGGCTGGTAGGCCCAATGTGCCTGAGGATCCGCCTGAGGCGCTTCGTCCCTGGGCCCGATTGCACCACTTCTCAGCCAGACTCTGACCGTGCGCAGCTGTTCGGGAGACAATGGTTCTCCCTCTGGCGGCATGCGTTCGTATTCTTCAGTGGAAGAAATGCGTTCCAGCAGAAGACATTCGATCGCACCATCCTCACTGAGAACGGAACCCGAATCGCCGCCCTGCCTCATCATAGCGACCGTATCCAGTCGCAGGCCGGCTTCCTGTTTGATGGCGCCGTGGCAGGCGTAGCATCTGGTTTTGAGGATGGGCTTCACATCGCGCAGGTAATCGACCTCAGCCGCCGTCACCACCGTTGAGTGCGACGCGATCAGGATCACACTGCAAACTGCAATCAATGTGCTGCGAATCATGGCCCCATGATAACGCCGGGCGCTTCCCAATTCACGACCGGGCACCACGAGAAACCGCCAAGGCAACAGCAAAAAGTTCGGCCTGGCCGCCAATCCAGTCTGATCGCACAGCATCAGTCTGGTAATCGGATGAGTAAATGTTTCAAACGGGAGCAAATCTATTCAGCCGTTTTGCGAGGTTCTGGCGCACGCCCCCAACCATCACTATCTGAACTCATCGCGTTGGTCCTCCGTCATCGTTCGCCATTCCCAAGGCGGAATCGATCCATGAGGACTGAGCCACAAGCCCTTGTCGGAATCTCGTGCCTGCTCTTGTGCCTCAGCCAGAGCAGCCTGTTCCGGCGCCTGAGCCGCGTCGTGCCACGCCAGTCCGGCCTCGATCAGCAATAGGTTGACGAATGTTCCGCCCGTCATGTCCCCCGTGTCCTGATGGAACTCAACGTTTGCGTAAATGTCTCCCCGTGTTCTTCCGTCTGTTTCCTCCCCATGCGTCACGACACGGACCAGGGATCCAGCGATTGTATCGTTCAGGTACTGTCTTGCATCGGCGCCGAATGGCTGATCGAGTTCCGGTGCGTCGATGCCGTTCAGTTTCAGCCGAATGGATTCATTGTTCACGGTGAGAACGTCAATCGTGTCACCATCAATGATGCCGATGACCTTGGCAGTCAACTCTGCTGCAGCATTGGCTGTCTGCGCCTGCGCAAAAGCGCCTTGCGACGATCGACCCTGATCGTTTGGCTGCTGTCCAGGTCGGGGTTCACTACAGCCTGTCATGATGGCCAGCAGTAAGATTGTGTATGCACATTTCATGATACATGCCCCGACGTGGCTGCAGGATTGAACGACAGTGGGCTACCGAGCGACTGCTTCCGAATCGTGGTTCCTTCGGATGGACTTCGCACGTGAATTCGGTGGATGTCTGCTGGCAGTCTCGACCGATTCGCGTCAAGCCCTCAGGTTGCGGTCAACGCAGTGACAGACCGACTCGCAGCTGAGTGAGTGTCAGCAAGTTGAGGGCGGCAGGTTATCGCCAACGAATATTTCCACGGTAACGCACGGCTTTACCCTGTGAAGTGCGCCTCAGTTCCCGTTTCAACACGAAGCGGCGGTGCAGGTTGGAGCCCACCCCGGTTACGGGTCGGTAGCCCCGGCTTCGTGAAGTTCGGCGCCCCCAGCCAGCATTCACGCTGGCGGCTTCCACCACAATCCAGCAGGTCATCACGAACAACAGCAGTACGTGTTTCGATTTCTTCATGTGGACGCCCCCTTTAAATCTGTCATCGGCAAGACCGCAAAGTGAGACATGATGTCACGCCTGACTCATAGCGGTGAAAGCATTGCAGGCTTCGATTATTGGCGGGAACAACGTGATGGTCCAGACAAATTGGAGGCCGCTTTATGCTGGGTGGCCGCCGGTTTGGCATCAGCGGTGGAAATTGCGCGGATGAGGGTGGGCGAATCCCAGGAGACCGATAGAATTGCTGAGAATCAAAACCATTTCCGGAGCCTGTTCATGAAAAAACCAGTTACCGCACTGATGATGTGTTTTCTGATAGTCGATGCGAGTGTCGTTGTTGCCGGAAGCTGGACTCGATTCCGCGGACCAAACGGCTCTGGCACGGCGGAAGGCCCGCCGATTCCTGTCGAGTGGTCGAGCGAACAGAATCTCAAGTGGTCGGTCGATCTGGTCGGAAAAGGTTCCTCGTCACCGATTGTAACGGAGGACCGAGTTTACGTGACCTGCTACACGGGTTACGGCATCGATCCCACACCCGAGGGTGATGAATCGGCGCTGGAACGCCACCTGCTGGCGTTTGATCGGGAATCCGGTAAGGAACTCTGGCGCGCTTCGGTACCATCCAGCGTGAAAGAAGATCCTTTCAAGGGTTTCATCCAGGAGCATGGCTATGCGAGTAGCACGCCTACCACGGATGGAGAACGGATTTATGCATTCTTCGGCAAGACTGGTCTGTTTGCTTTTGACCGAGACGGAACTCAGGTGTGGCAGACAAGTCTGGGAACCAAATCTGATCCTGCCAAATGGGGTGGGGGTTCCAGCCCGATTCTGTACGGCGACCTGCTGGTGGTGAACGCCGGTGTGGTGGGCAACCAGCTTGTGGCCATCAATAAACACGATGGCGAGATTGTGTGGTCCGTCGAAGATCCAGGCTTTACCAACTGCTGGTCCACGCCGATCGCTGTCAGCAGCGAATCCGGTGACCAGATCGTATTTCACGTGCCCGGCAAAGTGATTTCGATCGATCCGACGAATGGCGAGAAAATCTGGGAAGCGGATTCGCCACTGGACGACGCCACCTGTGCCAGCCTGATTGAGCAGGAAGGAACGGCGTATCTGATGGGCAGTCGGGAGGGCCACGGTATGGCGGTTCGGACGAATGGTACGGGTGACGTGTCCGAGTCAGCCACAGTTTGGAACAAAAGAATTCGTTCCGGGATCTGCACTCCTGTGATTGTCGGAGAGGCGATGTACTGGACTACAGGCGGCATGTTCATGGCGGCGGAACTGGCAACTGGTGAATACATTTACCGGACCCGCCTACCACGTCTGGGGCGACCGTCCGGTGGGTTTCGAGCCTCCGACTATTCATCTCCGGTTGCTCACGGGAATCAGATTCTGCTTTTCTCCCGTTTTGGTGAGAGCTACATCATTGAAGCCGGCGACGAATTCACCGTGATTGGTCACAACAAAGGGTTCACTGATGACGAGTCACCGTTCAACGGGTCGCCGGCCATCAGTGACGGTCAGATCTTTGTCCGGTCCGACAGCAGACTGTATTGCATCTCTGAATGAGCGCGCCGGACTTCGCTCCCTTGAAGTTTCGGCCTGGCCAATCATTTTGCGAGTCGAGGCGCGTAGAGTGAGTTTCGAACCGACAGGTGATTGCAGCGTGGTTCCGTTCTGGTGATCGCAACCGCATAGCGGCCGATTGATGACAGCCAGATGTACCGTTTGTTCATCGAGCACAACCATTCGGCATGACATAGTTGGCGTCTGAACGCTCCTGTATGAGAGCGCGTACGTCACGTTCCTGGCGACAGTATTCGTGTGTCTCTGTGGAACATGCTGTGCGAGTGAAGGTCAGCGAAGAAGAATCCCTGAGCTTCAGGTTCAGCCACACCCGAGTAAGGCGCTCGACTGATCGCCTATTCCTCATGAAGGCGCAACCGCAGTGCGTCGACGACAACAAATCCCACAGTTCGCCTGTTGTTGATCGTGATGCTTGTTTCGACTCCTTTTCCCAGTCGAATGTTCCCTATCGATCTGAAGATCTGCCCACTCGGCAGCGGCTGTGTTTGATCGACGATGAAAGTCCATTCTTTCCGGCCAGTGGTGACAACGACAGGAACGTTCGTGGCCCGGGACTTGTGTGCCGAGTAGGTGATCTCCAATTGATAGTTACCGGACTTTCGTGCTTTGAATCGAAACTTTGCCGTAGATCTTCCGTCGCCCTCTGTTGTTGAACTCGTGTCTCCACTGAAAATGTATCCCAGGCCGATATGGGGTTTGAAACGTGTTGATCGCGACCACTCCCCGGTGAGCTCTGCTTCGGCATCGTCCAGCACGATTCCGGGCAGGGAATCCGTGACGATCGATCCGTTCGCTAGCGGTGGATCGGAAGTATCCGGCAGTTCCAGAACCTGTCTTTGAGCCAGCAGTCGCTCGCGGAGTGTCTCGTATTCCAGTTGCTGCACTGCCACACGCTGGCCAGCCGCCAGCGCCGCCGCAATTCCCGCTCCCTGTCCGATGACCATCCAGGCACCTTCAATTCTCAGCGACGAGATACCGACGTGTGTACATGACAGCGCGACTGGTACGAGCAGGTTGTTGCACTGTTCAGGCTTAGGCAGAATCGAACGGTACGGCACGTGGTACGCATATCCCTGCCCCGGAATTCTTCGCACTGGAAAAATTGTTCCCTCGTTGATCACTCCTCCACCCTTCATCGCGATGCGCTGGCAGTCGTGTGAGTCGATGGGAAACGACGAAATCGCGATCGGGTCGTCCTTTTCGGGGGACTCCAGAATGTCCTTCTGACTGATCACATACAGTCCCTTCATCCGCCGCGATTCGCGAACGTAGAGTGCCGGGGAATAGTGACTGCAGCTTTTGAACTCGTCCTTGCAAAGGCCGAGTTTCGCGTAGCGTTTGCGGATCGCATCGGGAACAGCCGGGTCGGTCGTCAGGAAACGGAAGAACTCAAGCGTGTACTGCCGGTGCGCTTCCCAGATCTTTTTTCGCCCCGCTTCGTCCGCCGAGTGCCAGCCGATTGCGCCACCGATCAGGCCGATAGAAAACTGTCCGCCGATCGAGTTGTTGCCGTCGAACTTTCCGCCCGGCAGTGGGTAGAGGTCGAAACCGATACTTCTCTCTCCTGCCTGGAACGCGCGGCGTATGATCTCGAATCGCGCCGGGTCGTAGTACGCTGGCTCAGGCATCGGTATACGGTTGGCAGCATCGGCCGTGAGGCATAGCCTGAAGCTGTACGTCATGATGTTTCTATCGCCCGCCTGTTTGTCACCGTCATCCTCACCTGTAATCAGTGGCAACAGATTGCCTTCATCTGAGAAGCCGTTGATGTTCATTTTCTGTTTTGGGTACTGCCTGCCTGCCAGTGACTCGCCGTATTCCTCTCGGCTTTCGCGGCCGATGGCCCAGTCGACTCCTGCGGCAGCCATCAGGTCGCCCTCGTACGTACCATCGACGAAAACCCGGGCAGTAAATGTGCCGTTCTTCGCAACCAGCGATGTGATACGTGGCCCCTCTTTCGTGACCGACTTGAGGCGGCGTTCGGTAAGAACTTTGACACCCGCCTCTTTGAGCATCTCCAGCGTCACGCGCATCGCAACGTGCGGCTCGAAAGTCCATCGTGACTGATCTTTTTTCGCCGGGTTATACGGTGCTTTGAGGTCGCGGTCGGTGTAGTCTTTGACAACGCGCGTGTGCCACTCATCGAACAGTCCCATCAGGGTGCTGCGGACCGTCTGGTTCGAGTCGCAGTGACTCAGCCCGCCGGTGCTCAGCCCACCAATATGCGTTGTCGGCTCCAGCAGGATAACTGAGGCCCCTTCGCGCGCCGCAGCGATCGCAGCACAGAATCCACCCGGCGTAGAACCGTACACGATGACGTCAGCTTTGTTCTCGGCTGTCACATTCTCGGCGTGTATCAAGGACAAAGCGATCACAAGTACGGAGTAGTAAACCAATTGGATCAAAGACATGGCAACACGCTAAGGCTTATCAGCCGTCGACAGCCCCGGGCAAAGAACCCATGAGAGTCCATTGGCCGTGGCAGCTAATCGCCGTCCGACATGGGGGTAGTCTGCAAGCCGACGAGATCGGGAGGCGCAGATCGAAACTACAATGAGGAGGAATTCATCCGACCATACAGATGATCCCACTGGATTCTGGAGAGTTCAAGACGTTGGTCTGCAAGGCTGCTCACTGGCTCCTGCCCCGAACACGCCTACTAATAAAAGTACTGGGTTGCAGAGGCCTTACAGAGTTCAGGAATCGATTGTTTGTGCCCTCTGCGGAGGTCGCGACGCCGGTTGATGCCGCTCAACGTTGCCTGCAGTACCTCACGAAGATGGCCCCGGCGCTGGGATGTCGGTGGCGGTTAATGGAAGGGAGAGGAACCTGGTAGTACTACGTACTGGAATTGAGTTTGTCGTACATCCGGATACCATGGCACACTGATGTTTCATGCTTGAACAGTAATGGTAACTAAGAGGTGATGGCCCATTGATCGATCCACCGACGCCAAGAGCAGTTTTTCTGCAGAGCCTTAGGCGGTGCTCGGAGTCCGAGGATTTCATCCCAGCGTTCTACAAGCGATTTCTCGAGTCATCGGACGAGGTGAGACACAAATTCCGATTCACCGATTTTGAATTGCAAAACAAGATGCTGCAGCGATCATTGGAACTTTGTGCAGGCGCGACAATCGGAGAACCTGAGGCCCTTCGTGAGATCCATGAGCGTGCAACGACTCACGATCGGCGTCATCTGAATATAGAGTCTCACCTCTATGATTTTTGGTTAGAATCGATCATTCAAACGGCTTCAGTATTTGATCAGCAGTGGGACAAAGAAATCGAGTTTGCCTGGCGGAGAATCCTCGGGCATGTCGTGGAACATATGATCCGACACTACTGATAGACTGGCTGTGTCGTCTGTCTATCCGGCACAAAGGGGCAGTTTGCATACCAACCGAAACCCCACCCGTCCTGCGGAACCTCACGAAGATGGTCGAGGCAAATAGCCAGTACCCCTGTGGTCTCATAAGCGGAGGCAGCATACCGACCTGAGTTCAGTTTCCCGTCGCTCGTCTCGTCAACTCCGCCTTCGCTGCCCGCGACGTCTGAAGATTCACAAGCACTCCAATCGCCGCGATTAGAATCTCATGCGCTTGCCCTCTGGAATCCTCCGCGATCTGTTCAAACACTCCCATTGCATCTCCGTCAGCCTGCATGATGTCACGAACCTTCTCCTGCACACGACGACTCATCGCCACTGATTTCAGAATTGCGTCAATTGCGTTGTCAGCCTCGATCTGAAGTGCCTGAAGTTGTTTCGTTGAAAGATCACTCATCGCTTGCCTTCTTCATCCATCTTTCAATTGCTTGCCCTGCCAGTCCTCCAACCAACGCCGAGAATAGAGCGACAGCAACCTTCGTGACGTTTGTGAATGGTGACGCCATGGCCTGACAGGCTATCACGCTGAACAGTGCGATTGGTACAGTGACACCTCACCCTCGAGCCAATGCGGCAGCCGTCAACAATCCATATGCCAAGAGTACGGAGATTGCATCATTCGTGAGTCTTTGGTTTGACCTCACATCAGAGGCTGCCCAAACAACGGCCATCAACAAGAGGCCTCCCCACGCAAGGCGTCTTGTCCATTCAACACGGCGATTTGCTGTGTTCCGCGGTGCTTCCAGCGGGGGCTTGTAAGGATTATCACTCATCGATGCTGATCCCGCTACTCTTTCGACATTCGTCGCCATTGCCACGGCGGGATTGCTTTGCGCTCGCCCTGCCAGAGTCCCGTACCCAGTTCTCGTGCTTGCTTCTCAGCTTCCTCAAGATCATCGCGATCCGATGTAGACCGCACGTAGTGCCACGCCATTCCTGCCTGCACCAGTGCCAGATTGATCAGGGTATCGTCGAGATAGATGTCGCCGATCACTCGACCGTACTTGTCGTCGCCGTATGAAACGACGCGCACCATCTTACCCGCGATTGATGCACTGAGTGTTTGCTTTGCACTGTTGCCAAATGGCTGCCCGCGTTCCGGCGCGTCAATGCCGTTGAATCTGATCCGAACGGTTTCATTATCCACGGTGAGAACATCTATGATGTCACCATCAATAACACCGATGACTTTGGCAAGGAACTCTGCAGGAACTTCAGCGGCCGAAGTTCGCTGTAGCTGCGCAGAACCGTCATCAGATGGCTGGCCTTGATCATTCGGCTGCTGCTCGGTCTGAGGGTCTCCACAACCTGCCATGATGGCCAGGAGTAAGAATGTCAGTGAGTGTTTCATGAGTCTCACTCCGCAGTGATTTCAGAATCCGACTCCTGTCCTCGATCGCTTGTGGGAGACAGGAACTGGCTTGCAGCGATTGGAACGCAAGACAGCCGGATAACTGTAGCTGTGACTGTGGTCTCGAAGACGACCGTTCCTGCTGTTCGCCTCAAGTTCAGGCGAGAAGTCGATAGGTCCCTGTCGATGGTTAAGCGAGGACCCCGCAAGTCCGGTATGGTCGTGTGGAGGTGGATATTTTTTCGGGCCGTTATCGCTTCGATTTGCTGTTTGTGAAAGTGATTGCCATAATCATCCGCGCAATAGTGCCACGAACAGCTTGGCGTCGAATCTGCATAACATTAAGCCCTCGTAGCTCAGCAGGATAGAGCGTCGGTTTCCTAAAC
>Ga0180429_10003202_pt1 | contig 13291 bp, 8 predicted proteins | sample SS_ome_FD_132428 | JGI IMG/M metagenome (GOLD analysis project Ga0180429, IMG submission 132428) | Hypersaline lake sediment archaeal communities from the Salton Sea, California, USA - SS_1_S_1 metaG | ecosystem: Environmental > Aquatic > Non-marine Saline and Alkaline > Hypersaline > Sediment ...
CACTGGACCGCCTGCCGGATCGAGGGCGAAACCAACTGGCGATACGAAGGCCCTCGCAACGACCCGCACGCCGAGGAGCAGAAGATCCTCATCGGATCGATCCGCCAAGGCAAACCGGTCAACCATGCCGACACGATGATCGACAGTACATACGTGGCCATCATGGGCCAGATCACCTGTTACACGGGCAAGCCGGTCAAATGGGAGCAGATGATGGCCGCCGACTTCGAGTTCGAGCCCAAGCCGGCCGACGTTACGCTCGAGATGGAAGCACCGACACGACCCGACGCGACGGGCAACTATCCGCTGCCCAAGCCGGGGTTTACAAATCTCTTTTCGTTCCGCAACGGACGGATTGGCAATCCGTCCTACGATGTGGTTTCTGCAACGTTTGGGTAAAATGATCGCGAAAATGGGGACAGGCTCCGTCGAGAGCCTGGTTTTGAAGTGGTTGAGGCGTTTGCCGACGGTGCCTGTCCCCTTTTTCACTCCCGTTTACAGTTTGAGTAATTAAAGAGCCCTGATCGGGTATGGGAGCGCCGATGCGCATCGACCGAACCAGAACGAGGGGACCGTGGCGCTGCCGCGCGACGCATGCGCTGCTGGTGTGCGTTGCCGGCGCGAGCGGCGCTTCGATCCACGCCGCGGATCAACCGATCGAACAGACGATCGTGCGCGACGGGCGGACGGTGCTTCCGTTGGTCGTCGGCAGTGTGGAAGCGCCGGCGGAATTGCTGCGTGAACACATCCGCCTGATGTCGGGCGTTCAGATGCAGCGTATCGAAGCGCGGCACGCACGGCGGGGTGTTTTTGTCGGGTTGGTGGAGGATTTTCCTCGCGCCGCCATAGATGACGCCGCCTCGCTCGGCGATGAGGGGTTCGTAATCCGCACGGATGCGCGCGGCGTGCATCTGCTGGCCCACAAGCCGCTCGGCGTGCAACACGCCGTGGTGACGTTGCTGCAACGGCTCGGCTGCCGGTGGTTCTTTCCGGGACCCGTGTGGCGGGTCATGCCCAAGCATAAGACGATCGCCGGGGCGTGGAACGAGCGCCAGGTTCCCGACTTCAAGATGCAACGTCGCATCTGGGCGGGGTACGGACTCTACAAGCCCAACCGCGACGACTGGGAGGCCTGGGAGCGGTTCAACCGCATGGGCGGGCCGGTCGACATCAGCATACATCACTCATGGTACGGGCTGAACCCCGATCGCGATTTCCAGCAGCACCCCGAGTGGTTTGCCCTGGTAGACGGAAAGCGCCAGCCGACCAAACCGTGCTACAGCCACCCGGAGGTCGCGCGGAGAGCGGTCCAATACGCCGTGAAGCGCGCCGCTGAGGGCGCGACGATGATCCCGATGAGCGCGCCGGACGGGCTAGGCTACTGCGAATGCCGGAAGTGTTTGTCGGTTCTCAAAGGAGGCGAGCCGTTTGAACGGCACTCCGCAATCTACGGCCGCCGGCCGGACGGCAAGCTGGTCAACGTCACCTCCGAGACGCTGTTCGCGATGGTCAACCGCGTGGCCGAGGCGGTGTCGGACGAATATCCGGACGTGCGGCTCGGCTGCTACGCCTACAGCGCATACAGCCACCCACCGAGCTTCCGCCTGCATCCGAACGTGTACGTCCAGATCACCACGCACTACCGCCGCACCTCGTTGACGCTTCAACAGCAGCTCGATGCGTTCAGCGGCGTGACCGATTCGCTGGGCGTGCGCGAATACTACAGCGTGTACCAATGGGACTGGGACCGGCCCGACCCGCAGCAGGTGCGCCCCGATCGCCTGCGGCAGACGCTGCGTTTCTTCGAGCGCAACGCGGTTGAGGCGATCAACGCCGAGGCGTCGAACAACTGGGGACCGCGCGGGCTGGGTTACTACATCGCGGCGAATCTGATGTGGGACGTCGATGCCGATGTGTCGGGTCTGATCCGCGACTTCTACGAGAAGGCGTTCGGCCCCGCCGCCGAGCCGATGCAGCGATACTACGCACGATGGTATGGGCCGGTTGCGCGGGTGCTGGGCGAGGGGGCAGCAACGCCGACGGACGAACTGGCGGATTACGAACCGCCGAAGCTGGATCGCGACACGCTGCGCGCCTGCTTTGCGAACCTCGACGAGGCGGTGCGGCTGACGGCCGATCGGTCAGACTGCCGGGCCACCGTCAATCACCTGCGGATGTACCTGCACTACCTCGTGCTGCGCCAGCGGCTGGAGGATGCCGCGGAGACGAACGACCCGGATGCGGTCCTCGAAGCCATCAGGGAAGAGACGATGTTCGGCGGGCGGCTCAACCGGACGAACATGATTCACACGCGTCCGCTGATCGGCAAGGCGTTTGCCAGACGTTTCCGCAAGTACGCAGATGCGCTGGCGCGACTGCCGGCGGACAACCCCGAAGCCAAGCGGTGGCGCAGCCTGGATGATCCGCCGCGGCCCGACGTGCTTCAACGTCTGTGGAACGCCGACAAGGCATACCTCGATCTCCCCCAGCGCGGCTCGGCCGCAACCGAAGAAGGAGGGTTCAGGACTCCGGGGACACGTTTGCCCCGAGATTCTGAACGCTGAACCCATTAGCCCCGGCTCTTGGCGAGCTTGAATTGTAGCCGGCCCGGAAACGCAGAGCCACCTGCCGGCTGAAGGGGCAACGGCCCACTATCCGGTCAAGTTTGGGGCCGCGGCTAACCGGTACGACCATGCTCCCGCAAATCGCGTAGTCCCTCCTCCGGGATCGCGCTATTCAGGAAGCCTCGCCAATCGGCAACCATCGCCAGCAGCGGAGCGACTCGGACCAATGCGTCGTCGCGGCCCGAGAGGTGGGCCTCGCCGATGGCCCGCGCCAGGGCAAGCCCTGACCTACGGGCAGGCACGTCATGCCACGGACTCCAGCATGTACGTTTCCAGGCCGCTTATCACCACCACGGCGTGGCCCTGCCGGTCGACCCAATAGGTCCACGGCATCACGCCGCATCCGGTCTGGTCAAAGCCGAACAGCCGCACGGTTTGCCCGGTGAACTGGGTGTCGATCGCGCGCCGAAAGACCAGTTCTTGCCGGGGTTTGATCTGATCGAAGTGGTCGATTAGCGTGAAACAGATCGGATCGGACGACTCGGCGGCCAGGCGTCCGACGGCATCGAACAGGGCCCAATTGACCGTGTACGCGCCCGTCAACGGACGATCGCGAGGTGGATCCTCACCGGTCGCAACGCGGAGCTTGCCGTCTTCCACAATCGCCCGCCGCCGCAGGCTCGCTTCGGGAATCGCGGTGCCGTGGGCGTCCAGCACCCGGGCGTGAAACGACCATCTGCGCGGCGTCGATAATGGCGTATCGCCGGCGTCGAGATGCATCACCGCCTCCAAGACGCGGCGCGAGCGTTGCGGGCCGCCCTTTCTCACCATGGTCGAGCCGCTGAGCACCTTGTCGTGATGCACGTTGATCGAAACGCGACCTTCCGGACTCACGCGCCGCTTCAGTACCAGTGTCCCCACGCGCGAATTGCCCGTGCCGGTGCTGTGGATGCCGAACGTTTGCGTCCAGTTTCCTTGATGATCAAACGCACCGGACGGCGCGACGATCTTTTCCCGGTACGTACCCAAGGTGCTGATGGGGAAATCGTCGGGCAACGGGTGCCGTTGGTAACGGTCGTTGTTGCTGTTGGGTTTCATGTCTTCGCCCCCTCGGCTTTCGTGCGTCTCTTTGGCGCCGCCGGCCGCGCCGGGCGTCCGGTGGGCTCCACCACGTCGAGCCGCCGTTGAAAGTCGAACCACATCCGCCGGTGATCGGCCAGCACATCGGCGTAACGGCCGTCTTCGTAGAGGTTCTTCGTTTCCCAGGGGTCGGCCTTCATGTCGAAAAGCTGTTCGACCGGATCGCCGGCGTAGCGGACGTATTTATACTGATCGCTACGGACCATGCGGCCGACCACGTGGTGCTCGCTACTTACGAACTCCCGCCAGGTGGTCGACTTGCCTTGCAGCAGCGGCCGCAGGCTGTTCCCCCGCACGCCTTCCGGCGGCCTGATGCCGGCGAAGTCGCAAAGCGTCGGCATGACGTCCAGCCCACTGACGAGATGCTCCGTGTCGCGGCGTCCCGAATCGATGTGTCCGGGCGAGCAAGCGATCATCGGCACTTTGGCGGCCTCGTCGTAGGGATACCACTTCGCGACGTGCGAGTGTCGGGCGCGTCCGTCACCGTGGTCGGAGGTGAACAGGGTGATCGTGTTGTCGGCCTGGCCCGATTCTTCAACGGCGTCGAGAAGCCGCCCCACGTCGGCGTCGAGCATTTCCACCATGCGGGCGTAGAGATAGAGGTAGTATCGCCACTGTTGTTCGTCGTACCAGTCGCAGATAATGCGGTCCAACGCGACGGGTGCCTTGGGGCGAATCTTGTGATTGGGCGGCAATTGGGGTAACCGATCGGCGATCCGCTCGTACGGCATGCCCGCGGGCATCCGCAAGCCCGGGTGATTGCCGTAGTAGCAGATATCGTGCGGCTGCAGAAAGGAAGCCACGAGCAGAAACGGGCGTTCGCGCGAGCAGTTGCGAATGTACGCATCGCAGGTGTGCGAGAGCACCGTGTCGTCGATCTGGGCGAACCCGCCGCGCGAAGGCAATAGGCGAAAGCCGTCGTTCGGCGTGGCCGTTCCGCCCGGCAGGTGCCATTTGCCGCAGTAAACCGCCTCGTAGCCGCGTTCGGAGAACCACTGGCCCAGGTTGGGGCGGCTTCGGTGGATCGGCCGGCCGTTAGAAACAACGCCCGTCTCGACGGGCATGCGGCCGGTCATCAGGCTGCTGCGGGCAGGCGAACAAACGGGGTTGGTGCTGTGCGACTCGATAAACGTGGTGCCGCGGCGGATCATCCGGTCGAGGTTCGGCGTCTGGGCGTCGGGGTATCCGTGCGCGCCGATGGCGTCCAACCCCAGTTGGTCGCAGATCACCAGCAGCAAGTTCGGCGGGCGGTCTTTCAACACCGCCGGCGCCGCAACGGCCGTCGAGGCGTTGGCCGCGACCGCGGCGCCGACTCCGGCAAGTCCCGCTCGGAGAAAACCGCGACGGGACGTTTCACAGGTTGGCATGGCGAGTACTCCACGTGTGTGACACGATTCAGGCGTTCGGCCGAAGAGAGCCCGCCAGAATCATCGGAAGCGGCTTGATGCCCAGATCTTGCAGGACCGGCGCGGGAACAACAGAATGGACGGCCCCCGAATCGATCAAGAACTCGACCATCGTGGTAACCTCGGGCTTGCCCGGGTTGCCGACTTCAATCTCCAGGACGGTAAGCCCCATGGGAAGACTCCTTGACGCGCGACTCGACCTCAACGTACCTTATTGTACCTGTTTTCGACACTCAGAACAAGGTGTTCGGCCCGTCGCCGGGAGAGGTCGGGGGGCGGGTCGTATAGTAGTCATCTCGCTCCGCGAGATGTCGTTGGAGCAGTATCCGCACCGCATGGTGAACGCTTAGAGAGTCTATGGCGTGTCACCCGTACATTCAACTCGGACGGACCTCTAGCGTTGCTGGAACGGATGCGACCAATTCAAGACTGTTCGACTGTTTGAGTTCTGGCTATTTGTCGTTCGTAGTACCGGATTCAGCCGGAATATGAGGCGTCTCGGCGTGCCCTGGCAAGGCATTTTCCGCCTGAAGGCGGTACTACGGACCATTGCTACGCGCTTTCCGCCGCCCACTCGTCTTCTTCATCCTCTTCGTATTCTTCCTCTTCTTCATCCTCGTCGAACGGGGCGTCCTCGTCGAGTTCGTCTTCCTCGTACTCCTCTTCGTATTCTTCTTCGTACTCTTCCTCTGGATCCCTTTCCTCGAACTCCGCGTCGAGCACGTTCGGTTCCTCCGGCGGGCCATCGCTCTGCTGGGGCGCGGTCAGGAGGATCTTGTTGCTGCGGCGCGGCTTCGACGAGCCGGACGGCTTGCCTGACGGGGCCTGGCCGTTCATCTGCTCCCATTCTTCCACGCTGAGGAGGATCTCGCGGGCCTGCGAGCCGTTGTAGGGGCCGACGATGCCGTCCTCGGCCATGAAGTCGATCAGCCGGGCGGCGCGGCCGTAGCCCATGCCCAGGCTGCGTTGCAGAAGCGAGACGCTGCCTCGACCCTCGCGAACCACCACGTCGACGGCCGCTTCGTATAGATCGTCGCGGTTGCTGAGTTGCGGCCCGCCCTCTGCATTGCCGGCGTCGACCTTCAGTTGCACCAACTCCTTGACGAATTGCGGCTCCGAGGTGGCCACCGCGGAGATCACCTTGGTGATTTCGTCATCGCTGACGTAGGTACCTTGGCCGCGGATCAGCGTGCTGGTTCCCGGCCAGAGGAAGAGCATGTCTCCGTTGCCCAACAGGCGATCGGCCCCCATTTCGTCGAGCACGACGCGGCTGTCGGTGCGGCTGGCCACCTGGAAGGCGATTCGGGCGGGCAGGTTCGACTTGATCAGCCCGGTGATAATGTCGACGGTCGGCTTCTGCGTAGCCAGCACCAGGTGGATGCCCACGGCACGGCTCTTCTGCGCCAGCCGGATGATGTGCCCTTCGACCTCCTTGGCGGCGGTCATCATCAGGTCGGCCAACTCGTCGGCCACGATGACGATGTAAGGGATGTGCGTCGGAATCCGCTTGCGGTCTTCTTCGTCGACCGGCTGCATGCGTTCCATCAGTTCTTCTTCACCGAGTTGGTTGTAGCTGCTGATGTGCCGCACTCCGGCCCGGGCGAGCATGGCGTAGCGTTCTTCCATCTTCTCGACGGCCCAGCCCAGGATGGCCTCGGCCTTGTGCATGTCGGTCACTACCGGGTGCATCAGGTGCGGCAGGCGTTTGTAGGGACTCAGTTCGACCATCTTGGGGTCGACCAGCAACATGCGGATTTCGTCGGGACGGCGGGTCATCAGCATCGAGATGATGATCGAGTTCAGACATACACTCTTACCGGTGCCTGTGCGTCCGGCGATCAGCAGGTGCGGCAGCGAGGTCAGGTCGATAACCATCGGATTACCGGATACATCCTTACCCAGGTAGATGGGGATCCGCATCCTGGCGGCCTTGCCGTTGCTTTCTTCCATCACCTCGCGGAGCCGGACCACTTTCCGCTCGCCGTTGGGCACCTCGACGCCGACGGTGTTCTTGCCGGGGATGGGCGCCACGATCCGCACGCTGGGTACTCGCAGGGCGATCGCCAGGTCATCGGCCAACCCGGTGATCTTGCTCAACCGCAAACCCGCTTCCAGTTCGACCTCGAATTGGGCAATCACCGGCCCGGTCTGGATCTCCACCACCCGAATGTTGAAACCAAAGTCGGCGAACGTCTTCTCCAGCACCTTGGCCTTGCGGCGAACCTCCTTCTCGTGCTCCTCGAAGCAGAACGACTCGCCGGTCAGCAGCAAGTCGGTAGAGGGCAGTTCGTAGTCGTTGGCCTCGTCGTTGACGTCGGCCGTGGACAGTTCCTTCAGCAACTCTTCGCGCTGAGCCCGTTTCGGCTTTCTGATTCGCAGCATCGAGGCCAGCGGCTTCCGCGCCGCGGCCCGGGCAACCTCTTCCTCTCCTTGCTCGTCGACTTGTTCTTCGTCGGGCTCTTCCTGCTCGTCGGCCTCTTGGTCGACCGCTCGGCCGGAGATGCGAATGGCCGGTTCTTCCTCCTCTTTTTCCTCCACTTCCTCCGCTTCCTCCCCTTCTCCTTTCTCCCATTCATCCAGGTCGGAACGTCGCCCGGCTGCCCTTTGTGCGTAGGCCGCGGAGACGCGAATCACGCCCCGGCCGAGTTCCCTCGTCGGTTTGCCGATGATCCAGGCGAAGATGCGGATCAGGATGTAATCGGTACACAGCAGCAATCCACCGAGGATCAGGCTTATGGTGAGAATGTAGGCCCCCACGCTGGCGAAGTTCATCTGCATCAGCCCGCATCCGGCGGCGCCAAGAAATCCACCGGAGCCGATCACCGGACCGGGAGAGAGCCGCGGCACGGCCATTGCCGCCAAGGTGGTCACCCCGATCAGCGAGAGGACCCATCCGAAAGATCGAAGCAGCGGCTGGCTGATCGCCCGCCGCGAAAGCAGCACCGCATCGAATGCGGCCAATGAAAACAGCAGGTAATATGCACCCACACCCAATGCCGTGAACAACCACCGGCTGACGATCGCGCCGGTCCGCCCACAGATGTTGAGCGTTTCGGCGCGCTCGGGCGAGACCAGCTTGCTGGGCGGATCGGCCGGGTCGTAGCTCACCAGCGCGGCGGCCAGGAAAATGGCCAGCGCGAGCAACCCCAGGGCGAACAGATCGAGTTTGAGGTTTCGTTCTTCCAGCATAGTTGAGATGACTCCGGTTCTTCGTCATAAGTATCGGCCCCCAACGCATTTCACGATAAGCTCCGCGCGCCGAGGTAGTGTCGCTTGCCTGGCGGGCGTGACGTGCGGGACCACTTCGCTGCGGATAATCGGCATCACGGTTGTTTCTGACAATGTGCTGCCGCGTCCGGCCAACACAACCGTCAGAATCGTCCGATCCGGACACATCGGCCGATCATTCAGCCGTGGGGAAGTTTCGCAACGGGCCAAGTTGACCTCTTGCGCGGCCGGCAAGGATTGCGACGAGTTGCCCGGCGGCGTCGACGGCGGCTATCTGCTCGGCATCGCAACGGAACTCGGCCGGGCGAATTGTTCGGCCGTGGCCGATCTCGACGACCTCCGCGGCCGACAACTCGATCCGCGGCAGTGCCGCGACTGCTCGCAGGGCCGGCTGCAAATGCGCCGCCAGGGTCGTCCGCGTCAGCCGGTGGGGCGCGACGGCGTCTTCGATGCGAAACACGCCGATCGCCGTCCGTGTCAATGCAGCCATGACGGCCGCCGTGCCGAGCGATTCGGCCAGATCGCGGCCCAGCGAGCGAACATACGTGCCGCTGCCGCATTCGATCTCCAATACGAGTTCAGGGTACTCGTACTTCACCACCGCGATGCGGTACACGGTTACCGGCCGCGGCTCGAGTTCAATCGGCCGACCTTCTCGGGCCAGTTTGTACGCCCGGCGCCCGTCGACCTTCAACGCGGAGAAGGAGGGCGGACGCTGCTCGATCCGGCCGACCAACTTTCCAGCCGCCGCGGCAACTTGTTCCCGGGTGGGTATCGGCGGGTTGTCGAGTTCGGCGACCTCGCCTTCTACGTCCTCCGTCGGGCTGGAACGACCCAGCAGAAAGGTGCCCGTGTACATCTTGGGCATCTGTTGGACGTATTCGATCAACCGCGTGGCCGCCCCGGTGCATACCACCAGCACGCCTGAAGCCAGCGGATCGAGCGTGCCGGCGTGACCCACCTTGGCCGGACGCACCAACCGCTGCACTACGTTGACGGTCTGGCGGGAGGTCATTCCGGAGGGTTTGTGCAGGTTAAGCAATCCGTATGACGGCATGAAAGATGTCCCTTAATGATGCTGGCGTCAATTGCAGCTACGTACTAGGATAGAGTAATCACCCGCGTTAAGGGAACCCCATGAAGATCGAACGGCTCGGACCGTACCGTATTGTTCGCGAGTTGGGTCGCGGCGGGATGGGAACCGTCTACGAAGGGGTCAACGTCGAGACAAACGAGCCGGCGGCCGTAAAGCTGCTCTCGGCAAAACTTGCACGGGAGGAAGACTCTCGCGGCCGTTTCCAGGCCGAGGTCGAAGTGTTGCGGAAGTTGAACCATCCCAATATCGTCCGGCTGTTCGGGTTCGGCGATCAGGACGGTGAACTCTTCTACGCCATGGAACTGGTGGATGGCAGCAGTCTGGAGGCCGAATTTGGCCGTGGCCGTCGATTCGATTGGCGCGAGGTAACCCAGATTGCCGTGGAAACGTGCCGGGCATTGCGGCATGCCCACAACCGGGGCGTTATCCACCGCGACGTCAAGCCCGGCAACCTGCTGCTGGCTTCCGACGGGAGCGTAAAGCTATCCGACTTCGGCATTGCCCGGCTGTTCGGCAACATCCGGCTGACCAACGCCGGCAGCGTGATGGGGACCGCCGAATACATGGCCCCGGAACAGGCCGGGGGCGTTCCGTCGGACCCGCGGGCGGATATGTACGGCCTGGGGGCGGTGATGTACGTGCTCTTGGCCGGGCGGCCGCTGTTTGTTGCCAAGTCGCTCCCGGAGATTCTCGACAAGCAGCGTCACGAGCAGCCGGTCCCGCTGCTGAAGCGTGCCCCCGAATGCCCGAGGGCCCTGGCGGAAATCGTTATGCAACTGCTCGAAAAGGAACCCGACCGGCGGATTCCCAACCCCGTGGTGCTGTCGCGGCAGTTAGAGGCGATGGAACGTGGACTGTCGCTGAGTCCGTCCACGGCGGAACTCGGCACGGCAGAGCAAGAAGGGCCCGTCGACGATACGCCATCGACGGTTACGTCGCCCGAGCGGCCGGGTGTGCCGGCGGCGGACGATCCGGATGCACCACCGAAAGAATTGCCCGAAACCAGGGCTACCGGGGCTTTCGACGACGATTTCGAAGCACCGTCACCATTGCCGCCGTCACGGCAGCAAGAACCCGGCGGGCGGTTCACGCCGGTGGCCGAGGAAGAACTCGATCGTGCCCAGCCGGAAGGAGTCCACGTGCCGCTGATTTCGATTCAGACTTGGGTGCTGATCGCCGGTGTGATAGCAATGGGTTTGGCCGTAAGATATTTCCTGCGGCCCCCGTCGGCCGACGCCTTGCATGAACGAATCACCACGCGGACCGCTGCCGGCGGCATCGACGCTCTGCGCGAGGCTGAAGGAGACATTCAACAGTTCCTCTCCTACTACGCCGACGACCCCCGCGGCGAACAAGTTCGCCGGTACGAGAAGGAGATCGAACTATATCGACTGCAACGTAAGTTCGAGCGTCGCGCCAAGAGCAACACCAGTGTCGAGGGGCTGACTCCGATAGAACACGCATATCTCGATGCGGTCCGCTGGGGCCAGATCAACCCGCAGCGCGGTATTGCGAAGCTTCAAGCACTGATCGATCTCTACGGTGAATCGCAGGAGGTCTTGGGCGTCGATCAGCAATGCCTCGAATTGGCCAAGCGACGGCTTCGGCGACTTCGCCGGCAGCAGGATCGAAACGCCGCCGAGCAACTCGCCGAAATCGAGCTGCTACTTGCCAAAGCCCTGGTGACCCGCAAGGCCGAGCCGCAACGTGCCCGGGCCACCTGCCGGGCAATAATAGAACTGTACGGCAACAAGCCTTGGGCCGCCGAGGTCGTTCGCCAGGCCCGAGACGCACTCGAATAGTCGTACACATTGATTCACAACCTCTCCGCGAACAATACGCTGGTTCGCGGAGCGAACCACGACTGTCCCGAACCCTCCTCTGGTTGCGGTTCCGCCGCACCGGAATATAATATAACTGAACACTCACCAATCGATCCGAGAGAACGGCGATGCCGCCAGAACAACGCAACACAGGCCCCGGTTTCCCCGCAACCCGGCTCAGACGGCTCCGTTACCATCCGCGGGTCCGCGAATTGGTCCGAGAAACGAGACTCTCGCCGGCCAACCTGATCTTGCCGCTGTTCGTGCGGCCGGGCGCGGGGATTCGCAAGGAAATCTCGTCGATGCCGGGCAACTACCAACTCTCGCCCGATCGGCTGGCCGACGAGATCGCCGAAGCGTCCCAGTTGGGACTCGGCGGCGTGATACTCTTCGGCATTCCCGCCGAAAAGGACGCCGTCGGAAGCGATGCCACCAGCGACTCCGGGATCATCGCTGAGGCCGTTCGCGTGGCGAAACGGGCCGCCGGCGAATTGCTCGTGATTACCGACGTCTGTTTCTGTGAATACACCGATCACGGCCAATGCGGCCCGTTGAGCGACTCGACCGGCCGAGTCGACGTCGACAACGACGCCACCTTGGAACTCCTGGCCGAGCAAGCGGTGGTCCACGCCCGGGCGGGTGCCGATATGGTGGCTCCCAGTGGGATGATGGACGGCATGGTCGGCGCGATCCGTGCGGGGCTCGACGCGTCGGGCTTCATGCACGTTCCCATCATGAGCTACGCGGCCAAGTACGCCAGCGCGTTCTACGGGCCTTTCCGCGATGCGGCCGAGAGCGCCCCGCAAGAGGGCGACCGGCGCGGCTACCAGATGGACCCGACCGCGGCGTCCGGCCAGGCGTTGCGCGAAGTGGAACTCGATCTGGCCGAGGGTGCCGACATTGTGATGGTCAAGCCGGCGCTGGCGTACCTCGACATCATTCGCGACGTCCGCGAGCAATTCCCCGGCGTGCCGCTGGCGGCGTACAACGTCTCGGGCGAGTTCAGCATGCTCAAAGCGGCCGCTCGCAACGGCTGGCTCGACGAGAAGGCGGTGGCGCTGGAATCTCTGATCGCAATAAAGCGGGCCGGGGCCGGTATCATCCTCACATATTGGGCGAAAGACGTGGCCCGATGGCTGGAGTCGTAGGACCAATAACCCGGCTTGGGCTCCTCAGGGACGACGTTTGGCCCCAATGCGGTTCATTTTTATGCCTCCTCACCAGAATTCGTTCGGCTGGGAACGGAAGGCAACCCCACGTTGCCCTGGGAACTCGTCATTCGCATTCCACCGAATGGGTGGGGTGGCTGCGAAAAAGGCTGTCTCAAGCCTTGCTGATTTCACGGCAATCCGGCACTTTGAATAACGAGATGAGTTCATCGGAGAGCGAACAGCTAACTTCTTGCTGATTCACGGGTTGCGTCCGGTTGAGTCGCGAAAGGGACCTCTGACGCGACGCGGTCCTCTTGACTCACTCGAATCTGTCCGGAACTCCGAGAACCGGGGCGGCGTCTATCCCGATGGGAGTTGTCCGCAGTCTCTGCCTTGCTCGGTGAAGGTGACCAAAATCCCGTTTCGACATTGGGGGAAGGAGTGCAGCAGAAATGAATTCGTTAGGCAGGCCGTTCACGTTCGCTATTCTGGCCTATGGGCTCACCTACGGGTGCCTGCGGGCCGAAATCTACCTCAAGTCTTATCCATCGCCCAACGAGAGGTATGTAGTCCGAGTGTACTGGCAGTCGGAAACACCGGGCTCTGCTATCACGCTCTTTGAGGATGGCAAGACTCTTTGGAGTTTTCGTGCCGACCCTGAGGATAAGCCCCTAAGGGTGTTCTGGCGTCCCAATTCGACCGCATTCCTGATGGAACACGTCACCAAACATGGAGAATACCGACTCTATATCGTCAGCATCCACAAAGGCCATGTGAAGATGTCTCCCGTCACGATAGACCTGAAGGCTCATTCTCCTTCCATCGTGGACGGTTCGCTCGTCTGGGACCAACTTGATGCTGGGAGCGCGTCCATTTCTCTCAC
>Ga0180429_10003203_pt1 | contig 13291 bp, 12 predicted proteins | sample SS_ome_FD_132428 | JGI IMG/M metagenome (GOLD analysis project Ga0180429, IMG submission 132428) | Hypersaline lake sediment archaeal communities from the Salton Sea, California, USA - SS_1_S_1 metaG | ecosystem: Environmental > Aquatic > Non-marine Saline and Alkaline > Hypersaline > Sediment ...
CGAATCCGAGCCCGTCGGCTGAAGAGACCACCGCGATATCGGGAGTGGGTGACCCCGTGTACATGATGGGCCGCGGACTGATGATGATCTCCGATGCGGAGAAACCGATTCCCACCGTCACCGGATAGCTGCCCTTCTTGGTCACGTGCAGACCGACCGAGATGGCGCTCCGCGCAAGCAGCTCGGCGGCGGTCTGAACGCCCTCCCCGGCGGAGCCGGAGATCATGATCCGCAAGGGGCGCGTGATCCCCGATTCGAAGGAACGCGGAATGGCCGCCCGGTTGTCGAGGAGCGATGGCGGCTCCTCTTTGCGCGTTTGGTTGAAGGCGGGTTTTTGCCGGTCGGCGAAGACCTTGATTTCCAGCCCCGACGACTCGATCATCTTTGCCAGCTTCATGCCCGGATTGGCCTTCATGCCGTAGCTGGGGCAGATCTCCATCACCTCGACGAGCGAAAAACCGGGCTTGGCGATGGCGTCGGCCAGCGGCAGGGAAATGTCTCCGATGCCCACGATGCGGCAGACGTGATTGGCGCCCGTCGAGGCGACGATCTCGCAGATGTCCTCGGGCGGATCCTCGGCGCCGCCCGGCAGGGTGGGGGTTCTGAAGCCCTGCAGCGTGAGCTCGCTCGGCTGCCCGCCGGTCATCCCGTAGAGAAAGTTGTTGTGAACCACCACGGTCATGTCGTAGTTCTTGTGCGCCGCATGAATGAGGTGCTGCATGCCGATCGACACGCCGCCGTCGCCGATGAAGACGATCACCTTTTGCCCCGAGTTCTCGATCGCCGTGCTCACGCCCGTGGCGAGCGCCACCGATCGGCCGTGCAGGCCGTGAACGGTATGGGTGTGCATCGACCGGTCGATGATGCCGTGGCATCCGATATCGCTCACTAAAATGACATCGAGGGGAGAGAGGCCCAGTCTCTGCAAGGCCCTGTCCGTGCTCTCGGCGATGTTCGTATGGGTGCATCCCTTGCAGAAGGGGAGCTTTTCGTCCTTGAGAAAAATCCTGTCACCCATCCTGCTACCCATTGTTCACCACCTCTCGAATTGTATCGGGCGTGATCATTTTTCCGAACTGGTTGATCCCCCCGATGTTTTTGGGGGGGGTGGCGCCGAAGAGAAGCTGCCGATACTGGCCGGTGAGGTTCTCCTCGGCAAAGAACACCCTGCGGAATCTGGCACAGATTTCATAGTAGACCTTGGGAACGGGAAGCAGGGTTTTGGCGACGAGAAGGGAGACCTTTCCGCCCGATTCTCGAATCGCGTCGACCGCCTCGCGCGCGGCCTGGGCGGTGATCCCGAAAGAGACGATCAGGCTGTCGGCGCCGTCCTGATCGTCGAACTCGTAGTGGGTGTAGTCGGGCAGGTTTTCGACCACCTTCCGGTGAAGCCTGACCGAATTGTTCAGTCCCTCGGGGCTCGCGTTCTGGATGATCCCCTTGGAGTCGTGGGTCGATGCGGTAAAACGCACCTGCTGATCCCTGTCGGTCACCGGCCGAAGGGGCGGAACCAGATCCTGGCCATTCCCGTTGTCGGCGCGCTTCACCTTGGTCAGCGGCCTCAGCATGCGCACATCAAAACTGTACTGGGTCATGACCTCTTCCTTGGAGGTGAAGATGACCACCGGCGTTCTGTACTTCACCGCCACCTCGACCGCTTCGGCCGAGAGCTCCCAGCAATCGAGGGGGCTGCTGATGCTGAAGGAGGGGAGCGCCATGCCGCCCGAGATCGTCCCCTGCAGCAGGGAGATGTCTCCCTGGGCGCCGAGGGTGGCCGTGCCGGTCGCCGGGCCGAGCCGTTGCACCAGGACGATCACCATGGGCAGCTCCATCATGACCGCCATGTTGATCCCCTCGATCATCAGCGCATACCCCGGGAAGGAGGTGGCCGTCACCGGGATCCGTCCCGCCGCCGCGTAGCCGCTCATCAACTGCAAGGTGGTGATCTCGTCGGGAGCGGCCGAGAAAATGGGGAACCGCTTCGACGCATAGAGGTAGAGCAGATTGGCCGGGGTGATGGGATACCCCACGAAAGAATCGGCTCCTGCGCGGGCGAGGCTCTCCACGATCAGCCGGGAGCTGTCGAGGAGAACGGTCGAAGGATGATCCTGGGAGCTCATGCAAAGAATCCTTAAACCTCGAAAGGCGTTAAAAATAGCAGATTCTTGTTTTTTCGGAACTCCCTTGCCAGAACTTTTGGATCGTTGATCTGCCCGATGTGGGTGTATTTGGAATTCAACCTCTTCTGAGCTTCCCCAGGCGGCTTATTAGAAATATGTTAGGGAGAATTCCTCTTTTTGGGGGGATCGTTGTTTCACAAGAAAATTTATCAAAAGTCATCGATTTTGAAGGCGTCGAAACCCGGTGCAAAGAGAGTCGCCATCTCGATGAACGACTCGGCGGCGGGCGGGGGTGAACCCTCCTGTTTTCGGCGGGATTGTAAAAACAGTCTATTTTGATACAATCTGGCCAGGAGTTTCGCGAAAGATGAAAACCCATTTCAAGTTCAGCCGAGCGTTCACCGGCGCGCGCGCGGCGCTCGCTGTGGCGCTTGGGGCCATTCTGCTTCTCGCCCCCGGAGCGTCGGCCGAGCTCGTCGCCCACTACCCCATGAACGAGGGGATCGGCACGGTCACCGCCGACGCGAGCGGCCACGGCAACCACGGTGCCATCGTCGACGCCGACTGGGTCGGCGGACCGCACGGCATGGCGCTCTACTTCGACGGCGCGCGCGACGGGTATGTCGACTGCGGTGCGGACAGCTCTCTCGAGATCGAGGCGACGGGCTCGGTGATGGTCTGGTTCAAGCCCGATACCTTTTATCAGGGTGGGATCGTCTGCTGGGGGCCGGGGGGGAGCTGGCCCGAGCAGCGTTTTGTCACTATTCTCAACGACTATGGCGGCTACGAGGAGCTCGGTGTCTATCTCGGCGACGGCGTCGATTACTATCGTCCCTACCGCGGTGCGTTCCCGCCCCTCGACGAGTGGACTCATCTCTCCGTGGCCTTTACGGAGCGGTCGATCGACATCTATCTCGACGGGATCCTGGTGGAAAGCAGATTCCATCAGGTCCGTCCCGAGCTGACCGGCCACGAGCTGCTGATCGGCAAGACCCACGGCTGGGTGCCGGTGGGGCAGTTTCGGGGGCTCATCGACGAGGTGCGCGTCTATGACCACTGCCTGTCGGCGGAGGAAGTGTTCGCCCTCTACAAGGCCGAGGCGCCCCATCGCGGCAAGGAGACGGGCGGCTTCGACACGATCGCCATTGCGCCCGAAGCCCATTCGCGCAAGGGCACGATCGAAGCGGCCCTCGACTACCGCGGCCTCGCGCCGACTCCTGCCGATCTGACGATTGAAGTCGAGCTCTTCAAGGCGCGCGGTCGGCGTTCGCCCGGCCGGCCTGGTGCGACCGTACCCGTCGTCTCGCCCGGAACCAAGGTCAACGCCGGCCCATCGGCATCGAAACCGGCCGAACTCCGCGTTGCGGTCGGGGCGGTACGCATGCCGCCGGTCTGGGGAGACGCCTCGGCGTCGATCCCCATGGCCGGATTGCCGTCGGGCAACTACACGGTGCGCGTCCGGGCATACAGCAGCGGCGCGCCCGTGGGAACCGAGTCGAGAGCGAATGTCTTCTGGCCCGGCCGCGAATCGGGCTGGGACGACGTGACCGTCCTCAACAATCTCTGCTGGGAGCTGCTCAACGAAGCGCCCGGTACCGATCCCGACCCGGAATATTCCTTTCATTGCCCCCGCTCGGGATGGGTCTTCTGCCGCACTTCGGCGACGGGAACGATTGCGCTCGAACTTTCGGGCGCCACGCTCCCTCTGATTCATGATCCCGCCGGCGGCGATCAGCAGGAAAGGATGCGCTGGATCGATCAGGGCGCGCACACGATCACCGTGAACGGTTTCGGATCGCTCGACGAGCTCATCGTCCGGTCGGTGCCGGTCCTTCTCTTTGCCCACTGGCCGTACAACAAGATCGGGCTGATGAGCTTCGAGGATCACGATTTTCTCGCCGAACACGTACTGCCCCAGGCGAACTCGATCCTGTCGAGCGGCGTCCAGTGGTACACCGCTTCGTGGGTCGACGATGTGGGCGGCGAGTGGTACGGCGTGGTCTACAAGCCCCAGGCCGAGGCGTCGGGAACCGCCCAGGGGATCTACGACTATCTTGTCGCCAACCAGGGATTGAGTCATTCTGACCTCAAGGGGATGCTGATCGACGAGTTTTATCCCGGTGTCCCATACCTTCCGGAGTGGACCGAGGCATGCGAGATGATCCTCAACGACCCCCAGTACGCGGACAGACGCATCATCCCCTATTGCGGCAGCGCCATGTGGGACGATCCCGAGTGTGCGGCATTCCTGCAGGTCATCGCCGGTGGGGGGCTTCTGGGCGGCGGGCCGCGCATTGCGTGGATGTCCTACTTCCCCGAGTTGGAGACCGAAGAACGGGCGTGGTTCTCGGCGAAAAAAGAACTGACCGACACGGTCAACGGACTGGGGCAGATCATCACCGATCCCGTGGAGAAGTTGATCGTCGCGTTGAGCTACATCACCGAATTCGCCGGAGAGGACGCCGAGCCGGGCGTCGACTTTCGGATTTCCATGGAGAGGCAGTTCGAGATGCTCGCCACCGATCCCACCTTTTTCGGGCTCGCCGGCATCGAGGAATATGTGAGCCACCATTCCGACGAGGAGAGCATCCGCTGGGCGGGGCGGCTCATCCGCCACTACGTGCTCGAGGGCAACAGTGCGCCGCTCAGCGCGCACCCCTACACGCTCGCCCACATCGAGAACGGCGATTTTCTGCGCGGTTTCGACGGCTGGACGGTGGAGGCGGCCGAGATCGACAGCGTGGGCGTCGGCGAGTACAGGGGGCTTGGAATTCTCGAGCACCGGCGGAGTTACGGGTACGGTACGATCGTTCCCTTCGTGACCATGAGACGCTCCGCACTGGGGCCCAATCGCATCTCACAGCCGATCGAAGGCCTCGAGATCGGCGAGCTCTACACCTTCGAGATGATCACCGGCGACTATCAGGATCTTGTGGGCGGCGTCTCGTATGAAATCCTTCACGACCTGTCGATCGACATCGACGGCACAGAGACGCTCAGCGGTCCGGAATACAATTTCCAGCACGCCGGCAAGAGCATCGGCGCCTACGGGCCCTTCGACGCCGACAATCCCTACTGGATGAACCTCCACCGCCGCGTCTTCCGGCCGATCTCGCCGACGGTGACCCTCACCTTGAGCGACTGGGTGAGCCCGTCCACACCGGGCGGGCCGATCGGGCAGGAGCTCTTCTTCGATCACATCGAGGTGCAGCCTTATTTTCTGGACACTCCTTGATCGTGCCGCGGTATCGATAGAATTCCTCCGGGTACTCTGACTGCTTATAAAAAGCAATATGTTGCTCAATAATCTCTTTTTGTGAGATAAGCAGCAATATGTTGCTATTTATAAAATATTGCTTGACTGGCTCATTAATTAGCAATATATTGCCGATAAATATTTAATCAGGAGGTTAATAGGCAAAAAATGTCCTATAATATTGACTTTGCTCAGGCGACCAGCGTTCAGGTCGAGGCAGCCCTCTGCAAGCGGCTGGAAAGAATACGGTTATCCCGAAACATGACTCAGGCCCAACTGGCCGCAGAAGCGGGTGTCGCCTTGAGGACCATCGGCCGGCTCGAAAAGGGCCAGGGAGTTTCGCTCGATACGTTTATCAGGGTTCTGAAGGCGCTCGGCATCCAGCAAAGCCTCGAAGCCCTGCTGCCCGACCCGACGGTTCGGCCGATCGAACGGATCGGCCGCGGCGCAGAAGAGCGGAAGCGCGCCCGCCCGGCTCCATCGGGCGGCGAGGGCGCACGATGGTCGTGGGGTGACGGCGAGGACGACGATGAACAATGACGCACGGGTGATTCTTTGGGGCAGCGTGATCGGCGCCGTCACCTGGCTCGAAGACAGAGAAATCGGAGTCTTCCAGTACGCGCCCGAATTTGTCGGCAGCGGCATCGAGCTGGCGCCGCTCACAATGCCGCTGGGCGAGTTTCCCTACGAGTTCCCGGCGCTGGCTCGGAACACCTTCCGGGGATTGCCCGGATTGCTCGCCGACTCGCTTCCGGACAGGTATGGAAACGCGATCATCGACGCCTGGCTCGCGTCGCAAGGACGAACAGCGGCCAGCTTCCACCCGGTGGAGCGCCTCTGTTACGTGGGGCGCCGCGGCATGGGGGCGCTCGAGTTCGAGCCGGCCACCCTTGGGCCTTCCGACAGCAAGAGCGCGATCGAGGTGGAGCGCCTCGTCGAGCTGGCAAACAGGATCCTCGACGAGCGCGCCGGTCTCCAGGGGGTCTTCGCCGGTGACGACGATCGGGAAGCGATCGACGACATTCTCCGCGTCGGAACCTCGGCCGGCGGCGCCAGGGCCAAGGCGATTCTTGCCTGGAATCCGGAGACCAACGAATTCCGATCGGGCCAGATCGAAGCTGGAGCGGACTTCGAGCACTGGCTCATGAAGTTCGACGGAATCACAGGCAGTCGCGAGACCGAGATCGCCACACCGCAGGGCTACGGGAGGGTCGAGTACGCCTATCACCTGATGGCTGTCGACGCCGGGATCGAGATGGCCCCGTGCCGCCTCCATCACGAGGGAGGCCGCAGCCACTTCATGACGCGGCGCTTCGACAGGTCATCGACGGGCCGAAAGCGCCACATGCAGTCCCTCGGTGCGATCGCCCACTTTGATTTCATGCAGCCCGCGAGCCATTCCTACGAGCAGGCGATTCAGGTCATCGGGCGGCTCGGGCTTCCTCGGAGGGACGCGGAGCAGCAAGTTCTGCGCGCGATCTTCAATGTCGTTGGCCGCAACTGCGACGATCATGTCAAAAACATCGCCTTCCTCATGAATCGACGGGGAGAGTGGCGCCTGTCGCCCGCCTTCGACATCTCCTACGCGTGGAGCCCGGACAGCGAATGGACGAGCCGTCACCAGATGAGCGTCAACGGCAAGCGCGATCGATTCGACCGTGAGGACCTGGTCGCACTCGCCGGAGCGGCCGGCATCAAGAAGGCGCGCGCCAACCGGATGATCGATCGCGTCATCGAAACGGTGCGCCGCTGGCCCGACTTCGCCGGAGAGGCTGGGGTGGCGGAAGATCGGATCCGAAAGATACAGGCCGCTCAGCGATCCGATCTGTGAAGTGTTTTGGCAAGCGAAGCCGTGTCTTGGTGCCTGAACTCGATAAATCGGGAAAAAATCCCACACCCATGCCGGTATGCTATAATCCCCCCGTCTGAACCGAGTTTTAATCGAGAGAAAGAACCATGCTGGTCACCAAGGTATTTTCATTCGACGGCGCCCATAAACTCCTGAACTACAACGGGAAATGCGAAAACCTCCACGGCCACACCTGGACGCTTCATGTGACCGTCGACGCCAAGGTCGACGAGAGCGGCATCGCCTTCGACTTTGCCGAGCTCAAGAAGATCGTGGAGGACAACGTCCTCGACGTGCTCGACCACAGCTACATCAACGAGGTGATCGAGCACCCTTCGGCAGAGAATATCGCCCTCTGGATGTGGGGCCGCCTCGAGGGAACCATCCCCATTTTCGAGGTCAAGGTCTTCGAAACACCGACCAGTTTCGTCACCTATCGGGGGGACTGAGAGCGGCCCCGAATCGCCTTCGCGCGCCTCTTTGGGGGGCATCCAAAATCAGCCCGTCTTTTTTCTTGCCCGAGCCGTTCAAGGCTTTAAGATACCCCATTTCACGGCAATTGATAATGCGGCGACTTGCGGCGAAGTGCGGACCATACGGTCCGGGGCGGACCTGACGGTCCGCGCATTCTTCGAGGGCCGAATTTCCCCTTCGCCCGCCGTCAACGGTTTCCCGCCTTGCAGCGAATCTTGCTCGCAGAGCCGGGCTCTTTTTATTTGCGCAGGAGAAATCCTATGCTCCTTCACTATCAGTCGGTCATGATTTTCCTCCTCGTCGGCTTCTTTGCCGTGGTGGGCGGAATGGTCATTCTCTCGCTGATCCGGCCGAAGAAAGACACGCCCGAAAAGCTCCTCACCTACGAGTGCGGCAAGGACCCCGTGGGCGACGGCCAGGTGCGCTTCGACATGCGCTTCTACACGATCGCCCTCGTCTTCGTCGTCTTCGACGTGGAAATCGCCTTCCTCTTCCCCTGGGCGCGCGTCTTCCAGGACTTCAACAAGGCCGGCAACGGCGGGATCGCGCTCTTCGAGGGGCTCGTCTTCATCCTCATCCTCTTTGTTGGACTGATTTACGTCTGGGCCAAGGGCGACCTCGAATGGGTCAAGACCTTCAAGGCGCACGAGACCCGGGAAAAGGAATAAAACGATGGGTTACCTGGAAAACAGACTTCCCAACGTGGGGCTCTTCAAGCTGGCCGACAAGGCCGTCGACTGGGCGCGGCTCTCGTCGATCTGGCCCATGACCTTCGGGATCGCCTGCTGCGCGATCGAGATGATGGCCACCGGAATGGCCCACTTCGACCTCGACCGTTTCGGCATGGGCGTCTTCCGCGCCTCGCCGCGACAGGCCGACCTGATGATCGTGGCCGGCACGGTCAACATCAAGATGGCCCCGGTGGTCAAGCGCCTCTACGAGCAGATGCCCGAGCCGAAGAAGGTGCTCGCCATGGGCGCCTGCGGCGTGGGCGGCGGCCCTTATTACAAGTACGGCTACAACATCATCAAGGGGATCGACAACGTGATTCCCGTCGACGTCTACGTGCCCGGCTGCCCGCCGCGGCCCGAGGCGCTCCTCGACGGCCTCATGCGCGTTCAGGAGCAGATCCGCCAGGAACAGGTTCTCACGCGCAAGGAGATCAAGGAGAACAATTGACCGTCTGAAGGACGGACCGATATCCGTCCCCGCGGACGGCGACTCGAAACGGAGAGACGCAATGAAACCGGCAGAGGTGTTCGAAAAGCTCAAAGGCGCGGAAATCGAGGGCGTGCTCGAGTTCGTCGACGGGCCCAAGGATCAGTCGATCCTCGTGGAGCCGCAGAAGCTCCCCGCGATCCTCGAGTTTCTCAAGACCGACGACGCGCTCCAGTTCGACCAGCTCTCGATCCTTTCGGGCGTCCACTACGACGACCGCTTCGAGTGCGTCTACCACATCCTCTCTACCGTTCTCCATCACGACGTGATCGTACGCGTCAACCTCGACGCAACCAATCCCACCGTGCCCACGGCGAGCACCGTTTACGTCACCGCCGACTGGCACGAGCGGGAAACCTTCGATCTCGTGGGGATCAACTTCGAGGGCCATCCCGACCAGCGGCGCATCTACCTGCCCGAGGGGTGGCTGGGCCACCCGCTGCGGCGCGACTACGAGTTCCCCGAGGAGTTCCAGGGCATTCCGCTCACCGACAAGAAGCGCGCCGAGTGGGAGCCGCTCCCGCGCGAGGAAAAGCCGCCTGTGGCAGCCGAGAACGCGGCGCCCGACGATGCCAAGAGTGACGACGGCAAGAGCGCGTCTGACGATGCGAAGAGTGATGACAAAAACACGGAGAAGAACGACTCCAAGTAATGAGGGATTCCTGGACTGCCATGAAACCTGATACAGAACAGTACATCGACGTCCCCACGCAGGAAATGCTCATCAGCATGGGCCCGCAGCATCCGGCCACGCACGGCGTGCTCCGGCTGGTGATCAGGGCCGACGGGGAGATCATTACCTGGGCCGATGTCGACGTGGGCAATCTGCACCGCGCCGAGGAAAAGGTCGGCCAGAGCCTCAAGTACGCCCAGTTCGTGCCCTATACCGACAGGCTCGACTACCTGGCGGGCATGAACAACAACCTCGGCTACTGCCTCTCCGTGGAAAAACTCCTCGGCGTCGAGGTTCCCGATCGCGCCCAGTACATCCGCACCATCGTGTGCGAGCTCAACCGGATCGCCTCCCACCTCGTGGCATTCGGCACCTACTCGCTCGACCTGGGCGCGTGGACGCCGCTCCTCTACGCCTTCCGCGAGCGGGAGTGGATCCTCAAGCTCTTCGAGCAGATCTGCGGCGCGCGCATGACCTTCAACTACATCAGGATCGGCGGCGTGATGGCCGACCTGACTCCCGAATGGGTCGCCGACTGCCGCCGCTTCCTCGACGAGCAGGAGAAGCGCTGGCACGAGTACAACCGCATCCTGTCGGGCAACCAGATCTTCATCAAGCGGACGGCCAACATCGCGCCCGTCTCGGGCGAAGACGCCATCGCCTACGGATGGACCGGCCCCTGCCTGCGCGCGTCGGGCGTCGACTTCGACCTGCGCCGTGACTTCCCCTACCTCGTCTACGACAAGGTCGACTGGGACGTCTGCGTGGGCAATGGCCTCAAGGGCACGCTCGGCGACTGCTTCGACCGCTATTGGGTGCGCATGCTCGAGATCAACGAGAGCGTGCGCATCGTGCGCCAGTGCCTCGATCAGCTCCCCGAGGGAGACATCAAGTCGTCCGACGTGAAAAAGGTGATCAAGCCGCCCGCGGCCGAAGCCTACGTGCGCACCGAGAATCCCAAGGGCGAGGTCGGTTATTTTGTGGTGAGCGACGGTTCGAACATTCCCTATCGCGTTCGGATCAGGGCTCCCAGTTTCAACAATCTGTCAATTATCCCCAAGGTGCTGCCCGGCCTCATGATAGGCGACGTGGTGGCCTTCATCGGATCGCTCGACATTGTCCTGGGCGAGGTGGACCGCTAAAGATTTAAGTCCGGGGAGAGGTTTCTATGGAACGCCTCATCGAATTTTTCAAGCAAAGCGAGTTTCTCCGGGATCCGGGTATTGCCTGGATGCGGGATATGGAGTTTCTCCCTCACCTCCTGGCCTACGTGGTGGCCTTTGTCGTGGTCTTCTCGATCTTCGGCATCTACGCCATGTTCACCATCTGGATGGAGAGGAAGGTCTCGGCCCACATGCAGTCGCGCGTCGGTCCCATGCGGACCGGCGGGTGGCACGGCTGGGCCCAGTCGATCGCCGACGCCGTCAAGCTCTTCTTCAAGGAAGACATCCGGCCGGCGGCGACGGAGATGGTCCTCTGGATCGCCGCGCCCGGCCTCGTCTTCTGCGCCGCCCTCGCCGGATTCGTCGCCCTGCCGATCACCCAGGGCTGGGTGGTCAACGACCTCAACCTCGGCGTCTTCTACATCGTCGCCATCGCGTCGATCGAAGTGGTGGGCGTGATCATGGCCGGGTGGGCGTCGAACAACAAGTGGTCGCTCCTCGGCGCCATCCGCCAGGGCGCCCAGGTCGTTTCCTACGAGATCCCCGCCGCAATGGCCGTGATGGTGCCGATCCTGATGGCCGGCTCCTTCAGCCTCACCGAAATCGTCAACGCACAGCAGGGGGCCTGGTATCTGTGGGCGTCGCCCTGGCTCTTCCTCGCCGCGATCCTCTACTTTCTCGCGTCGATCGCGGCCTGCAAGCGGGCGCCCTTCGACATGCCCGAGGCCGAGTCGGAGCTCGTCGCCGGTTTCCATACGGAATACTCGGGACTCCGCTTCGCCTTCTTCTTCATGGAAGAGTACGCCTCGGTCTTCATCGTGTCGGGAATCTTCGCCTGCTGCTTCCTCGGCGGATGGCATCTGCCCTTCGTCGATCTCAGTTTCGACAGCGGATTCATGGTCTTCTTGGGCGCGCTGATCTGTATCGCCAAGATCATGTTCATGGTCTTCATGCAGATGTGGATCAGGTGGACCCTGCCCCGGCTGCGCGTCGATCAGGTCATGACCGTGGGATACAAGTACCTCACCCCCTTCGCCTTTCTCGCCGTGGTGGGTGCGGCCGTTTACGAGTACGCCGGCTGGAACTGGATTCCGTACGTCTATTGATGGGAGTGTGAAACGCTGCTATGGGCGGTTACTTTAAAGATCTCACTGACACCGTCGTTTCCACGCTGAAAGGAATGTCGGTCACTCTCAAACACCTCTTCAGCAAGCCGGTCACGGTGCATTACCCCGACGAAACGATGCCGATCAACGAGGCCTACCGGGGCAAGCACAAGCTGATCCAGGACGGCTGCCGCGCGTGCAACCTCTGCGCCAAGGCCTGTCCCGTCGACTGCATCGACCTCGCCTTCGAGCGCCACCAGAAGCGCGTCATCGAGTGGGAACAGTTCGATATCGACTACAACCGGTGCGTCTTCTGCGGCCTCTGCACCGAGGCCTGTCCCACCGAGGTCCTCAAGATGACCACCGAGTACGACCTCTCCACCGACGACCGGCGCACGATTATCAAGGATCTCCTCGAGTGGCGCGGCCTGCGTCCCGAGGATCACGAGAACATCCGCCTCCTCAAGGAGAAGGCGGAGGCAGACAAGAAGAAGAAGGCCGAGGAAGCGGCAAAGGCCGCTGCCGAGGGAGGCGCCGAAAGCAAGGACGCCAAACCGAAACCGAAGCCCAAGCCCAAGGCCAAGGCCGAAGACAAAGGCAAGAAGCCGGACGAGAAGAAGGAATAAGGGGTTTCCCATGACGATGTCGGTAATCATGTTCTGGATATTCGCCCTCATGGCCGTGGTCGGCGCGGGCCTCGTCGCCTTCCTGCCGCGGCTGGTCAATTCGGCCTTCGCCCTCGTGCTGGCCCTGATCGGCGTGGCGGGACTCTACTGGACCCTGGGCGCCGACTTCATCGGCACCACGCAGATCCTCGTCTACGTGGGCGGCGTGACCGTTCTGCTCCTCTACGCCGTGATGCTCACGCCCAAGGAGTCGACGCGCGTTCCGTGGATCCGCTTTCTGCCCGCCGGCGTGCTCACCGCGGCGATCGGCTACCTGCTGATCACCGCCTTCAACGGCGTGCTCCTCGCCTTTGACACGGTGCGCGGCGTCGATCTTGTCGCGCCCGTACCCACGGCCGACCAGATCGGCAACGCCTTTCTCGACAAGGACGCCTACCTGCTCCCCTTCGAGCTGGCGTCGGTCTTGCTGCTGATCGTGGTGGTGGGCGCCGTCTTCATCGCCCGCAGAAAGAAGGAGGTCTGATCATGGAATGGTCCTTCACACCCGACAGCCTCAGCGGTTACCTGATCGTGAGCGGGATCCTCTTCCTTTTCGGAATCCTGACGATCCTCACGCGGCGCAACGCGATTTATATCCTTCTCGGCGTGGAGCTGATTCTCAACGCGGCGGGACTCAATTTTGTGGCCTTTTCGCGCTTCGGAAACCTGGGCGTCGACGGCCATATTTTCGCCGTGTTCATCATAATCCTGGCGGCGTCCGAAGCTGCCGTGGCCCTGGCCATCATTCTGCAGATCTTCAACAGTTA
>Ga0180429_10003204_pt1 | contig 13289 bp, 5 predicted proteins | sample SS_ome_FD_132428 | JGI IMG/M metagenome (GOLD analysis project Ga0180429, IMG submission 132428) | Hypersaline lake sediment archaeal communities from the Salton Sea, California, USA - SS_1_S_1 metaG | ecosystem: Environmental > Aquatic > Non-marine Saline and Alkaline > Hypersaline > Sediment ...
CAAATGGCATCCCCTATCCTCTTTCTTTTTGGCGTTCTTTTTGTGATTCTTGGCGCTCTCTTCTGCCCCCCCCAGTCGGAAACAAACACTCCGAAAACGCCAGCCCGTGTGGAGTCAACCGCGGGTGGCACCGATGATTTTGCGGAGAGGACTTTGCGATCTTCTTCGACTTGTTCGCAAAATCGCCGGTGTTGCCTTGGCAACAAGAGGATCTCGGAACACCCAGCCGAGAGGCACACCGACCGCCCTGCTTTGTTCGTCGTTCGGCCATGGAATCATTATCTCGTTGGAAAACGACCGCCGCAACCCTCCGGTGGCTCCGCCACACCGACGATTTTCCGAACGAGCTTTCTGAAATCGCAAAGCTTACCGCGGAAAATCATCGGTGCTACCCGGTCAGCCTGGAAAGGCTGACGTACGGGCGATGTCACGGCCTGACCCCAGATCTACGCGTCTCCAGATTGTACCGCACCGCGGCGGCAATGACGAAGATCCAGTTGACCGCTATCACGGTAAGCACCTCGCGTTTCCCTCCGGTGCCGGAACCGTAGGAATGCAGTCCGCCGGGCATCAGGTAGTTCACGCCGTACCAGGCGTAGATCACGGCGGTCAGCCCCAGCACCGAGCAGACCGAGAGCCAGAAGTTGCCGAACCAGCGGACATAGCGGCCGTGCAGGATGACCATGTAGACCAGCAACGCGATCAGGGCCCAAACCTCTTTGGGGTCCCATCCCCAGAAGCGTCCCCAAGAGACGTCGGCCCATAGCCCGCCCAGGATCGTGCCGGCGGCCAAGAGCAATACGGCCACCTGCATTGCCTTGTACTGAAAGCCGGCCAGCGTGGCACACGGCTCGGGCGGACGCCGTCGGGCCGGGTGCCGTCGGGCCGGGGCCGCTTGTCGATCCGCGGCAGCCGCTTCGGGCATGTCGATCGGATCGCGGTAGCGGCCAATCAAGTAATGGCCCAGCGCGATGTTTCCCAGTCCCCAGGCCAGCGCCGCCGCTCCGTAACTGGCCGTGATCGACAGCACGTGCATCATTAGCCAGAAGTTGTTTCGCAGCACCGGCATCAGCGGGCTGATGTCGCTGTGAAACACGGGGGCGAAGTAGGCCAGTATGGCCGTAAAGAAGGCCACGGCCGCGCCCACGAAAGCGAACAGACTCCGGGCGTAAGTCTCTTCGAGCGGCCCCGCCGTGCCCTGTTTGACCCAGGTTGCCGGCACCGTGACGACCGCCGTCGCGATGGTCAGGATCGCCCGGGGAAGATACCACATCGACGCGGCCAGCACGCAGATCCCCACCGCCCAGGTCAACAGCGAGTTGTACGTGGGCATCGAAGAGCCGACGTCGGCCTTGGGCGCAAGGCTGATCACCGTCAGGTCTTCGCCGGAGCCGTAGTCGGCACTCACCAGCAGGTAGAAGACCACACCCATCAGCGCCAGCCGAGGAAGCACCATAAACCGGCCGAAAAGGCGCCAGCGCTCTTGCGGCATCAATTCGATCTGTCGGTCGCCCAGCGGAGTGGCTTCGCGAAGAAATGGAAAGGCCGTCAATCGCCACGCGGCGCTCAGTCCCGGCCATATCAGCGGCAGCAGCGTGAACCACACGCCCAGCATTGCCACGACCAGGGCCACGAACACGACCGTCTCGAACATGTTTGTGACCGGGGCCCAGCCGGTGATGACTACTCGCAGCGTAAAGCCGTAGACGATCATCGCCTGGGCGGCCGCCGACACCGCGATTGCCGCCCAGAACATCGGCTTGCGGATCGCGCCGAACGAGAGCGAGAAACAGGCCGTCGCTATCAATGCGATTATCCACGACCAAAGAAAAGGGTCCGACTGGTTGTATCGCACTTCGACATCGGTGGCGCCCGGCGGCGGATAGGCCGTAAGCGCGATCAGCGTCTTGTCCTTGTTGCGGATCGGAAGCCGCGTGCGCAGCGGCTCGATCTCGTTGCCCAACTCGCGAACCGCCGCGGCGAAGCGGTCCATCTCGGCGGCGAACTGCTCGGCTCGGTCGGGGTTGTCGCGATCGACGTAGGCCGCCGCCGCTCGGGAAAACGCGCCGCGGACCTTGTCGACGTGCGAGCGGGGATACCCTTCCAGGGCGTCCTTCGAGCCGAACAACACGGCCTCGACACTGAGCCAGGGTTGGGCGTCTTCGGCCGTGTCGCGATCGGCCTCCAACGCCGCCGCGCTCAACGCAGGAACCAGGCGCAGCGAGGTGCCGTTGTCGTACAAGGCCAGGTGGGCGTCGGCCGTCACCCGGGCAAGGTCTTCCGACCAACGCGTCAGCCGCTTCAAGTTGGCGCGCAGTTTGGACGTCTGCTGTTGCGTCAACCCTTGCGACCCATCAAGGATCTGATCGGCGTAACCGTCGAACTGTTGCTCGAAGGCGACAGCCGCCTTGTGAAACGCGGCCACGGCCGGTTCCACGCCGGCGATCGTGGCGTCGTTCTCGTGGAGTTGCTCTCGGAGTTGCCGTACTGCTTCGTCGACTTGCTGCAGCGGGGCGTTATCCGGGTTGGCCTGCATAAGCTCGCCGCCGAACTGGTCCCACGCCCTAAGCGCGGTGCCGAGTTGATCGATGAATCGGCCGCGACTACCGACCGGCAGCGACGGATCGAACGCCAGTCGGCGATACTGTTCGTAGGCCTCGGCCAACTCGCCCGCCTTTCGCTCCAGAGCCGAGGGCCGATAGGTCTTGCCGGCTCGTGCCGCGCGGTGCCGTCGCTCGCCGATTTGGCCAAGCCGCATCCGCAACGCGGCGGCGTCCTCGACTTGTCGCGGCGAGACGTACTTCAACCGGCGTCCGTCGGCGTCCGATATCGGCAGGTCGAGCAACTCGCCGCGCAACTGCTCGTACCCGGCGAACATAAACGGCACGCGTTCCCAACGCTCCGGCTCGATCAGCCAACTGAAGAGCAACTCGGCGGCGCTGAACTTTCGCGGTTGGCCGTCGGGAAACATCACCCGGGCCTCCATCGGCGTGGGTGCATCGTGTTTGCCCTGCGGCTGCGATCCGGCAAGGCTCAGCTTGGGGCTGCCGCGGCCGCAGATCTCCTCGACCATCGATCGGGCAACCGTATCCAGCGGCATCGACCGGCCCCGGCCAAACACGGGCAGATGTTGCCAGGCGCTGAAGTCCAACTCGGCCGAGTCGGCGGCCGCGGCCGAGCCGGTAGCCAACAGCGAGGCGGCAATCAGAGGAAGCAGAGTAAGAATCGTTCGACGATACATGCCTATCGCTTTCGCCCCGCAAAAAAGTACGCCTTCATGTAATACATGATCACGATACCGGCCACGATCAGCAGGCTGCCGAGGTACTTCAGACCCCGGCCCGGATCGTAGTTGACCGTCAGCCAGGAGAGGAACAACCGGTCGCGGGCGTCGTCATCGCCGACTATTTGCTGGAACATCGGATGCCCCGGGCGCCACGGCCCGGCAAAACTGTGCTGGAACAGCCGATAGGAGCGCCCGCTACTCGGATCGGAAAAATCCTGCGGCGCGTTCAGGGTAATCAGCACGCGCTCCTGCAAGACCTTGTCCGGATCGTCGCGATCGACGAAATCGACCAGGCTCGAATAGTGCGATGCTTGGCTGGTGCCCGGGTCCAGCTTGCGGTTGAACTCGTGCAGAAAAAGCTGGAAGCCGACGTCGATCTCGTCGGGCGGCATCGTTATCGCCACCCTGCGGCCCTTGCCCTTGATGACCTTTTGCTGGCCGGCGGCCGGCGGTATCGGTATCGGATCAGAGGGCATGCCCTCGATCCAGAACTCCTCCGCGTTGCCGTCGACCGTCAACCGCAAGCGGGCCTGGCGTTCTCTCGACGCGTGGCCCTTCTTCTTGTTGAACGGGGCCGGCGTGACCGTCATGCCCGGTCGCTCGCGCGGAACGAACTCCGCGACGTAGAACTCGACCTCCGCGTCACTGCCGCCGAAAGCCACGACTTGTTCGCCGCCGTCTTGTTCGCCGCCGTCTTGTTTGTCATCGCCGGGCAGTTTCGCTACGGTTCCCAGCTTCGGCGAGTGCCACGTGCGATAGTACAACCTCTGGTCCGCGCCCTGGAGGACGTCGATCCGTGGTGCCGAGGCGGCGTCGAGCATTCGCGCGTTGATCTGTTGCTCGTCGGTCTCCGGTCGTTGTGCGGCATCGTACCAGAATGTGCCGAAGACGCCGCCGGCGTAGTCGTGCTGAGTGTACTCGGGCAGGTCGGCGAAGATGATCATCCGCCGCGGCGGCTCGCCGCCACCGTGAATCATCAACTGCACGGCAAAGAAACGGGGGTCGAAGCGGACAAACTCCAACTCCAGGCCCGTCCGACCCAACGCCAAACGCTGACCCTCCCGCAGGTCGTCCACCGCAAACTGAAAGGGCTTGCCGCCGGCGTGAAGCACGATTCTCCCCAGCTTGCCGAGCGGTCCGTCGGGCCGCGATTGACGAAAGGCCGTGGTCTCGGCCTCGCTGCCGGTCATCCAGAAGACGGCACGCACGCCGGAAGGCACTGTGTGACGCTGGCCGATGCCGAAACGGCGGCCCGGCGAGTGCGGATCGGCGCCCGACTCGACCTGCAATCGGACCGGTATCGGCGCCGGGTCGGACAACCCGTGTGGTGAAGCCGACCGGGTGTTGAAGCGAAGCTCGATCCGCGGTGCGGGCGCTTTTTTCGAATCGGCGTAGTAGTCCAGGACTTCGAGCTTCACGCCGTCGCGGTCGTAGAGCACACCACGATCACGAATGGCCAACCACCAGGGGAAGGGGGGCAGGGCGGCGTAGTCTTCCCAGTTGAACGGGCCGGAGGCAAACGGCACGATGATCGATTCACTGGCTGCCGCGTGGCTATCGGCGGCATTTGAATCTTCTCCCGCCAGGATGCTCAGCGCGAAGTGTTGCGAATCCTCGAACGCCCGCCAGTTGGCGCGGCCCTCGAATATCGGCAGGTTGGCGTCGATCCCGCCGGTCCGGCTCAACAGGAACCCGGCCGCCATCACCAGCAACCCGAGGTGCGTAGTCAGAAATCCGGTTTGCTGCTTTTTCCAAGGAAAGCGGGCCAAGGCGGCGGAGAGGATGTTCAGTGCCAGCAGGGCGCCCAACGCGGCAAACCACCAGGTGCCGTAGATTCCGAACTTGACGGCCTCGGCGTCATAGCGATTTTCGACAAAGGTGGCCCAGACCAACAGGACTGTAAACGTGGCGATCAACACCACGGCCAGCCGCAACGACCCAAGCGCCCGCAGCAGGCCAAACGTCCCCTTCTCCGGCACGGGTTGGTCGGATGAATTCGCACGGGAACGCGCCATACGCGGGCTCGATGAAGATGTGAGAAGAAGTGTTAGGTCCAGGCAATATGGGCAAGGGCCCAGGCGGGGTCAACCAAACGACGCAATACTACCCTCTATTATACAGCCTGGTGAGACATGGCAATAGCTACGGGTGAATTCTCTTCCGCCGCTCGCTTTGGGAGGCGACTCGGGGAGCCAATCGAACATCGAAACCTCGGCGGGAGGCGTCTAACCATTGCGTTGACGCACAAGCCGCCATTGATGTACAATGTGATTACCCCCATAGGTGTGGTACGGCAATATGATCGTAAGAGTTCTTTGCCCCAATCCCGACTGCCGGCAACGATACAAGGTCGACGATACGCGGCTAGGTAGGACGACGGTCTGCAAACACTGTGGGCGGAAGTTCACGCTGAGTACTACGCCGCAGGGCGAAACGCCGCTGTCGGGCGATCGGGCCGAAACGATCGACGCTGGGGATCGAAACGCCGCCGATCTACCCGCCGCCGATATGCCCAACCGTGAGATGCCTAAGCAGTTGGGGCGCTTTGAACTCCGTGGGCGGCTCGGCCGCGGGGCGTTCGGCGAGGTCTATCGGGCATACGACCCGGTGCTGCAACGCGAAGTGGCGTTGAAGGTACCCCGGGCGATGGCGCTGTTGAAGCCCCAGGCCCGCGCACGCTTCCTCCGCGAGCCGAAGGCGGCGGCCCAACTGCGACACCCGCACATTGTGCCGGTCTTCGACGCCGGCAGCGACGGCGACCACTTCTACATCGCCTCGGCGTACATCGAAGGGCGGACGCTCGAAGCGGTGATCGACAACGATCAGCCCGACTTCCGCCGCGCGGCCGAGATCGTTCGCGACCTGGCCGAGGCGCTCGACTACGCCCACGGTATCGGCGTGGTGCATCGCGACGTCAAGCCGGCCAACGTGATGGTCGACGAGCGCGGCGAGGCGATGCTGATGGACTTCGGCCTCGCGCGGCTCGATCAGTCGGAGGAGAAGCTCACTCAGGACGGCACCGTGATGGGCACACCGGCCTACATGGCTCCGGAGCAGGCCGACGGTTCGTTCGGCGAGGTTGGCCCGGCAGCCGATCAGTACAGCCTTGGTGTGGTGCTGTACGAGATGCTGTGTGGCGAGCCGCCGTTCAGTGGTCCGCCGACGGTCCTGTTGTTCAACACGCTGCACCAAGAGCCCGAGCCGCCGCGCAACCGCAACAGCGAGGTCCCCCCCGATATCGAGACGATCTGCCTGAAGGCGATCAGCAAGCGTCCGGCGGAACGCTACGCCGGTTGCGAAGCATTGAGCCGCGACTTGCAGCGTTGGCTCGACGACGAACCGATCCTGGCCCGAACACTTGGTACAAGAGAGCGGCTGGAACGTTGGTGCCGTCGCAACCCGATCGTTGCGGCGTTGGTGGCCGCGGTGGTGATGGTAACGCTTGTCGGTCTGACGGCGGCGACCGGGCTCTGGCTACGCGCGGAAGGACACCGGTCGGTGGCCGAAACCAGTTTGGCCGAGGCCCAGCGTCAACGTGTCCGCGCGGAAGACAACCTGGCCGAGGCCAATCGCCAGCGCGAGGCGGCGGAGAAGAACCTCGCGGAGGCCCAGCGCCAGCGCACTCGGGCGGAAGATTCGGAAAAGGGGCTTGCCGCCGCGCTGAAGCAGGCCCAAGCCAATTTGGCCGAGGCCCAACGGCAGCAAAAAGCCGCCGAGGCGGCCCAGGCGGCCGAACGGCGCGAGTTCGCCAGGGCCGAAGATGCTCAACAGAAGGCCGACGCACACCTCAGCGAAGCCGAGCGGCAACGTCTCCGAGCGGAATCTCGCGAGCGGATCGCCCGCCGGCAGCTATACGTAACCCACATGAACCAGGCCATGCAGGCCCTTGAGGCGAAGAACATCGCCCGAGTGCGTGAACTGCTCGATCGTCACCGCCCGGTGCCGGGCAAGGAAGACCTGCGGGCGTTCGAATGGTACTACTTGTCGCACGAGTGCGGTGTCAGCGTTGCTGAGGGCGAGTTCGCGCTCGGTGCGATGCGTCGCAGGCCCATCTTGACGCTTTCTCCCGACAAGAAAACGATTGCCCTGAGTCCCAGTTCTCGCTATGCGGATTCCGGCTTTCGGCTCTGGGATATCGCTACCGCCGAGGTTCGCCTCAACGCAACGTGTTGTGGTTTCGCCTTCTCGCCGGACGGCGGCAGGGTTGCCTTGGCCTCTCATTTCGCCTCCGCTCGTACGCCTTCCAGATCGAAAGTGTTGGCGGCATCGGGTTCTATTACGATTTTCAACACGCGCACGGGAGAAAAGCAGTCGCAGTCGCAACTCTCGTCACCCGACGCCGGGATATACCACATCGAGTTCTCCAACGATGGCCAAACGCTCGTCGGCATAACGTATGCGTCGGAGAAAGACGACCTTTCGATCAGATTCTGGGACGTAACAACCGGCAAAGAACGGGCTTCGGCGAGCTGCGGGGCGGGTTCGCGGATCAACTCCCGCAATACGCCTCCATATGCACTCGGCGGCAGTACGTTTGCCGTGACATTCCTTGGTGCCGGGAGTGCTTCCTACTTCAGAGCATGGGACACAACTACAGGCAAAGAAAACTCTCCCTCACTGCTTGAGTTCGTCAACCCGGTGGCAGCGATAGCCGTTTCGCCAAGCGGGCAGATGGTGGCTGCCGCCGGGTCTGCCGTTGGGTCCGCCCCCACAACGCTTGCGATTTGGAACCTCGATAGCGGCGAGCAACGCACGCTGTTGAAGCAGTTCCAAAGCACAATAGACCGTATCGAGTTCTCGCCGGACGGAACACGGCTGGCCGCAATAGTCTATTGGGGTACCCAGCGAGCAATAAGGATTTGGGACGTCGCCTCGGGTTCGCCGGTGCGTTCAATCGAAACAAAGGGAACGCCCTACGACAAAATGTGTTTCTCTCCCGGCGGTAACTTGCTCGCCGCAGCCCCACGAGAGGCAGGGCGGTTCTCTGGGCCGGCCAGAAACCGGTTTAGCGTCTGGGACGTGGACACCGGCAGGAAAATGGACCTCTCCAGTGCCGCCAGCGCCAATTTCATCGGGTTTCTCTCGGACAACAGCGTGCTTGCGGCACAGTATTCCAGCAATGCCAGCAACTACAAGGAGTTCCGGCTGCGAGAAATCGACTTCGACAAGAACAAAAAACCGACGCATTTGTCGGTGCTTGCACATGGTGTCACATCGATAGCCGTTTCGCCCGACGGACGATTATTCGCCGCCGGCAGCCAAGATGGCACGATCAGCGTGGACCGCGTGCCGGCCGGCGGCGATCCGATTATCTATCAAGAACACTTAGCGCCTGTCGGAGGCCTCTGTTTTTCGCCCGACGGCGAACGGATCGCCTCTGCCGGCCACGACAAGACTGCAGTGCTGTGGAACATCGCCAAGAAACAGAGGGAACCGGCGACGCTACGGCACGAACACGCAATGCTCACTATCGCCTATTCGCCAGACGGGAAGTTCATGGTCACGGGCTGTGCCGACGGATCGATCGCAATGCGAATGAAGGGCGCCATCCAGCCGCTGAAGACGTACCCGCTCGGCCACGGTACCGTGCACTGCGTGGCTGTTTCTCCTGACGGCAAGACGATTGCCGCCGGCTGCGACGACCACGGCGTCGTGCTCCTGACCATTGGCCAGACGGAGCGAAAGACGCTCGAGGGGCACACCGGTGCCGTATTATCCGTTGCGTTCTCACCCGACGGCGGCACGGTGGCATCGGCCGGAAAGGACGGAACGATCAGGCTCTGGGACGTGGCCGAAGCTAAGGAAATCGACACGCTGGGGGCACACGCCAGCTTTGTCAACGCCGTCGTCTATTCACCCGACGGCCAAACAATCATCTCCGCCGGCGAGGATCGCACGATCAGGATTTGGGACGTTCCGCTACGGCTCGAACGCGCCGTGCTTCGAGGCCACACCGACCCGGTCCGCAGTTTGGCGCTCTCGCTTGACGGCATGGTGTTGATCTCCGGCAGCAGCAAGGGGGCCATCCGCACGTGGCGCGGGCGGTGACGGGGCCGGGCTGTATAGTACTCCAAACTGAAAAGACGGGCGAAAATGGGGACTGGCTCCGTCGAGAGCCTGGTTTTGAAGTGGTTGAGGCGTTTGCCGACGGTGCCTGCCCCTTTTTTCCGAAAATGGGGACTGGCTCCGTCGAGAGCCTGGTTTTGAAGTGGTTGAGGCGTTTGCCGACGGTGCCTGTCCCCTTTTTCGGACTTACTGTTTGCCCGTGAAAGGCATTAACGCCGCGCGGAAGGCCGCCGCGTTGGGGAACCGTTCGGCCGGCTCTTTTGCCAACGCCTGATGAATCACGTCGGCCAGACGCTGGGGGATATCGCGCCGGCGCCGCCGAATCGGCACCGCGGGATCGAAGAGGATCTTGGTGAGTTGCTTCTCGGAGGGCACACCCTCGAAATCAAGCACGTGGTGCCCCGTCAACAGCCGATAGAGAGTGGCTGCCGCCGAGTATTGATCGGCCAGCGGGCTGACGTCACGATAGCGGGTGATCTGCTCCGGCGGCATGTAGGGCATCGTGCCGCCCGCGTCGCCCATCAGCGTCAGACCGCTCAGCGACGAACTGTGATAGACCCTGGCAAGCCCGAAATCGGCCAGCTTGCAGACCTCCACGCCTTCCGACTTGCAGATCAGCAGGTTTGCCGGCTTGACGTCGCGGTGGACGAACCCCAGGGCGTGGGCGTGATCGAGGGCCATTAGCGCCTGGCACATCAGGCGTACCGCCCGATCGATTGCCAGCGGGCCCCGGCTTCCTAGAAGCCTTGCGGCGTCGATACCGGGTACGTAGTCCATGGCGAAGTAGAGCAACTCGCCGACGTGGCCCATTTCGTGAAACGCAACCACGTGCGCGTGCCGCAGCTTGCGGAGTATGGTTGCCTCGCGGAGGAAACGCTTCACCTCGCGCCCGGAGCCACCCGCGGCGGGACGGATCGTCTTCAAAGCCACTGGCGAGGAATCGGCCGAACGGGTGGCCAGATACACCACACCCATTCCGCCGCGACCCAACTCGCGGACAATCTCGTAGCCTTCGATAACCGGCGCATCAGCGGCGTCTTTGCCGCGCGTAGCGGCGGGCATCAATTCGGCGGAAAGCTCGGGCATCGCTCCCGCAAAGGACTCGGTGCCTCCCACTGCGGCGCTGGGCGGTTTCTTCTGCTTCGCACTCGACAGAGGCGGCGGTTTGCGACGTTCCGCAACCGGTTCGTCGGGCTGCTCGCCCTGCTCGATGAACGACACGCGCAGCACCGTATCGCCCCCTTGAATAAGATCGCCGTGTTCGAGGTCGGCCGAATCGACCCGCACACCGTTGACACCCGTGCCGTTGGTACTTCCCATATCGACCATCCGGCAGTGCGGCGGATTCACTTCGACCATGAAGTGGACTCGGGAGAAATACGGGTCCTTTTGGGGTAGCCTGAAGTGCGCGGCCCGGGCACGCCCAACGATGAAATTATCGTGGCCGTCGAACGTGAACCGGTGCCCGCGATGGGGCCCCTCGATAACTTCCAGCACGATTTGCATGGTCTACTTTACTGCGCGGCCGACTTGCTTCCATCGGGCGACCCGCTGATGAAGTCGCCCTCCGTCAACGGCCGGGCGGCGACCGAAAAACCCAACAGATACAACTCCTTCTTGATCTTGTTGAAGTCGCCGAAACCGCTGGGATAGGTCCAAACGGTAATCGCGTGGCGGCCGGGACGATATCTGGAGAGTACCTGGCGAAATTCAGAATCGCCTTCGGCCAACGCCAGGTCGACCGGCTCGCCAAGCTGGCTGGAGACGGGAATGAACGACGCCCGCTTCAGCCGGATAACGGTGCCGCCGTAGCCAAGCTCCAGGGCCATCTCCGGCGGAATCTCCTCGCGCTGAAGGACGTATTTCAATCGGAAGCCGCCGACGGGGCCCAGCGTGTCGACGTACTCCGCGCGGTCGCGGAGTTTGTACTTCTTCACGCGAATATCGGCCTGAAAGATGTCCATCAGTTTGTCCACCGGCACGAACACGATCCGCCCTTCGCGGAGTTGAAAATGGGCTTCGCCGTCGTCGACCGTCCGGCTCAGCGGAGTGGGATAGCTCTTCACCACGACCGGCTCGGCCTCGGTCTTTTCGACGTGTTCGCGCTCGCGCCGGAGTTGGTCGAGTTGGTGTTGCGACTCGGCCAAGCCGCGGCGAAGGTCGAAATCCCGCTGCGCGGCGGCGTCCAGGTTCTCGCGTCGTGAGCCGATCTCCCGTTCTATCAACGCAACGGCGGTCACCAACACCTCGCGGCGTTGCCCTTGGGCGATTATCTCACGCCCGAGCACACGGACCTTCTGGTCGGTCTTCAAGACGTCGCTCCGCAATGAGACCTCGGTGGCCGCAAGCTTGTCGAGGCGAGAATCGTTCCGTTCGACTTCGCTGAGGATCGACGCCACCACGGGCGCGTTCTTCACCCGCACGCCGACCGCGATCACCAGGATGATCAGAATCCCCACCATGTTGGCCACGATGTCGAGAAACGAATCGTGCCCCGGGTCTTCGGTTTCGTTGCGAGTTACACGCGGCATGTTAGTGGATAGTGGTTAGTGGATAGTGGATAGTAGCGGAATTCCTGCAACTTCCGCTACTGTTTCCGCTGGACATTGAGCCCACTGTACTCCAACAACGTTCTCAACTCCTCGAACCGTCGTTCGGCCCCGCTGCCAATACGTACGTTGAGCACCGGACGCCAATACATGCCATTGCCGGCGATCCCCCACGTTTCCATGTATTGCCAGACGGCGGAAACGAATTCGTCGATCGATGCTTCGGTGCGTCCGCTGAACATGATCGTCTTGCCGCCGGTAAGTCCCTGTTCGGGAACGACAATCAGCCGGTCGGCGTGGCAGTCGACACGAATCGGACGAGTGATCGGAACCGAGCCGCGCGTGGCGTCGGGCAGACCCCAATCCTCACCGCGGCTATTGGCCAGGCTTTCAACGCGTCGGCCGCCCGGCCCCGTTTGCATTTGGCCACCGGCAGCGCCATTTCCGCCGAGACTGCCCGAGCCGGAGTTCCCCGAGCCGGAGTCCCCCGAGCCGGAGTGCTCTGAACCGGGACTTCCGGATCCGCCGGTCCCCGAGCCCGAATCGGCGGGACCGAACCGCGTGGTACCGGCCCCGGCTTGCTGCATTTCATCCGGGGCGGCGCCAGGCGTACCGGCACCGCCAAACGCCGAACCGCCGCCACTGGAGCCGGGTACTCCCGCACCGCCGAAGCCCGGCATGGCAGACGCCGAACCGCCGCCCGGTCCGCCGGCACCTTGCCCGCCGACACCTTGCCCACCAATACCTTGCCCGCCAGTCCCCGGGTCGCCAACTCCGGCACGGCCGGTCCCCGATCCACCGGTCCCAGATCCACCGGTCCCCGATCCACCGGTCCCAGATCCACCAGTTCCGTGTCCGCCCGCTCCATATCCGCCCGGTCCGCCGCCGCGCGCGTTTTCGGACGTTTCATCTCCGCCCGGTGTGCCGAAGCGCCGCTCGAACGATCCCGACGCCCGCGACGATGCGGCTGCACCGCCCGAGCCGGGAACTCCGCCCTCGGGAACGATCCCTCCACGGGTGCGCGAGGCTCGATAGCGTGTGTGCGTTGCGTTGCTGTAGTGGCGAGGAGCGGCGACCGCCAGGCGATCTTGCCGTCGGCGAGCCGTTTCGATCGCCCTGCGTACGACTTCGGCCAATTCGGGGTCGGGTTGCTGGAACTTCAACTCCCAGTCGTCGCCGATCATCTCGTAGCCGAACTCGGAGCCCCACGATTTCATCGCCGATCGGGCAACGTAGTAGGCGACAATCCCCTCCGGACGCACCAACAGAAGCGGATAGGGCTCGCCGGCGACATTGGGATCAAAGCTCTGCCTCTCCAGCAGGTATTCTCGTTCGGCCCGAAGCGCGGCGGCCAGCGGGTTCCCCGGTCCCATCGGCCCGTCGAAGTC
>Ga0180429_10003209_pt1 | contig 13281 bp, 10 predicted proteins | sample SS_ome_FD_132428 | JGI IMG/M metagenome (GOLD analysis project Ga0180429, IMG submission 132428) | Hypersaline lake sediment archaeal communities from the Salton Sea, California, USA - SS_1_S_1 metaG | ecosystem: Environmental > Aquatic > Non-marine Saline and Alkaline > Hypersaline > Sediment ...
GAAACCCCACTATCGCCATGATCACGGCAGTGCTCGCGATCATGATTCTCCTTGCCCGGTAGATCTGGGCGTAAGCTATGCCCAGCGGCTGTCTGACCATCAGTACCCATGGTGTTTCCTTGAGCCAGACGTGGGCAACCAGGATTGAATCGCCATTCATGCTGATTTCTTCAACTCCAGACCCTTCGGTCCCGGAGGGCATATACTCGCTTCTCTCCAACAATGCTCCCCGGTCCGGATCAACAACCTGGTAGTAGCCCCCTTTGTTGACCAGCACCGAATCAACGCCCTTTCCTTGGCCGATATTGCGAAGGAATATGTAGAACTTGTCCGGATCAAGAGTCGCCCGCATGACGTACGGCTTGGTGTCAATCAGTTGCTTGACCGAAATCGTGAAGTGGGGCTCCTTTCTGAAGCCCAGATAGATGTCGCTGATATGGTAATTCGCATCCCGCTCTATGACAGTCACAAACCATTCCTCGCTACTGTAGTCTTTACCGTAGAGATCGGGAAAAGGGCCGGCGTATCCGATCTGCACGCCCCGGGAATTGCAGAAACCCACATCAATGAAGGCGTCATTCGTCTGTCTCAAATCTCGTAGATGTCGATCCATGTCTTGTGGGGACGGATCGAGCGTGAATTCCCTGCCGTGGAAGAGGCTGAAGATGTTGGTTACTCTCTCCTGAAGAAAAAGGTCGATGGTGTTCCTCTGGCTCTCGGCCAATGAGGCCAAGTGGAGCTTGCCGGTTTCCCTTAAGGTCGGGTTGAATTGAAAGTGAAAGTACACGGCAAGAGCGATAACGGGCAGCGAAAAAGCCACCAGGAGCCCTAGTGTCAGGCGCAGCCGGAGCTTCTTGAAGTACTCCGCGGTGTTCGTGCGAGTGCCAAGTGGCCTACGCGTACGATTCTCCGTGGCGCTGTTCTTCTCGTCTTCAGTAGGACGCGTCATTCTTTGTGTATCCGCTGTTTGCCTTCATTCGCGGTCCCGTCGAGGCTTGGCCGGTCAACGGGACGCCATCACCTGCGCGATATGTTCCGCCAGGAATGCGATGGTCCGCTCGTCGAGCTCGCTTAGGCCATGACCGTTCGGCCCCGGCTGCACCACCAAGGTGGCAACCTTGCTCGCACTCACGCCCGTGGCCGAAACGTACTCAGCCGTGGTGTCTTGACGCAGGGCGCCTGGGAGCCGCCCCGCATCCTTCGCCAACAGTACGATGATGCGATCGCACGTGCTGGCGGCCTTCAATACACTTGTTGGCGTGACGACTTCGTCGCCTCGATTTGTCCTGACCCGTGGTGCCTGATCGGTCAGCCGTTGCACGATCTGTCCACCAAGCCCCTCCCCGTCGCGCAACAGACCAGGTTCAGCCAGTAATTGCACCATGCGGCCGCTGCGGTAGGTAACGCCGATTCCGCTGATGGGTGTGAATGAAGCCTTCGGACGTTCCGGTTGCCGAAGGGACGGACCTGGAGACTGAAACGCCGCGTTGAGGATGTCGACAATCTCGTTGTCGACAAACGGCTCGACGGCATAGTAGAAGATCTTGTGCTCTCGATAAGCTGTTTCCCATTGCGAACTAGAGGCTCCAATAACCACGACCTTCAACGATGGCGAGGCAACGTTGACCCTTCGGACCAACTCAGGGCCGAGGGCAGCGAACGAAGCAGCGTCGATTAGCAGCACGCGATGGCTGGCGTCCTGGATCGCCACAACCAACTCGTCACAGTCCTCTACGTTGTGGATCTGGCACCCCAGAGAAGTCAATTGACCGAGCTGTTTGCGAGCGGACGATGGGTTCGTGTTCGCCAGAATCAAGTGCCGGGGCTTGCAGTGGTCGATTTCCTCTTCGAATCGAGTGGTACAAACACAGGCAATCCAGCCTTTCCCGCACGGGTCGGTGAATATGGCAGACGGCTGGCTTGCCAGTAGTCCGTTGACGGCGTCGACCACGCCGGAGATCGGCGATGGCACAACGACCAGGGACTCGTCGGCGAAAGTCACCCCGGCCAAAGGTAATCCTCGGTACAGGGCTTCGCCGACTTGCGGAAGGCGAACGGCCAGCGGCTGCTTCTCTTGCGGACATTTCAGAAGGCCCCCAACGCAGGCAGGCGCGTCCTCGTCGCCTTGAAGCCACGATTCGTCGAGAAACAGGAACTCGGCTTGCGGATTGGCCCACGATTCGACTATTGTCAACGGGCCTTCCGACTGGTGCTCTCCCTGCGGCACGTGTGCAAGCATTCTACGAACGGACTGCGTGATTTGCTCCGGCGTAAAGGGCTTGGTGATATAGTCCGAGGCACCCAATCGCACCGCGGCGGCCGCATTCGGGATGCTCGGATACGCAGTCATGATCATCACGGGAACGTCCGTCTTCTTCTTCCGCAGTTCCTCAAGGAACTGAATTCCGTCCATTTCCGGCATCTTGATGTCCAACAGAATGGCGGCGTAATCGCCTTCGGCGGCTCGGTTCAGTCCCTCAGAGGCCTCGGTACACTGCTCCACCTGGAACCCTTGGCGCGAGAAAACGCGTCGGCATGCCTGGCAAATCGCTGCCTCGTCGTCTACGACCAGCAAGCTTGGATCTCTGGACATGACTTGACTCCCTATTGATCCCCTACCGAAGACATCGAAGATAGCCAATCGCAACAGGCGTGCCACTTGGCGGACCATGACGCCCGGACGCCAAGAAAGGGCTTCACCCCACCGCTCTAAGTCGATGCGTGTAAGGACGTTAGAGTTGGTGCCGCTTGCGGTGGGGGGGGGCCAGATACGAAACGACAGGCAGACCAACCTCGGGTGCTTTCGCGAGAAGCGTATGGGAGGGCTATACAGTGTATGACGTGATTATACACGCCTCACCGCCCAGAGGCGCCAAACGTATCGCCGGCCCGAGAAGTGGACGGACGCCGTGGAGAAGGAAATGGCCCTCAATAGTCAACGTCTCAGTCCAGGCCGTACTTGCGTATCAGCGCGTGGAGATGGGTTCGTTGCATTCCTACTTCTTCCGCTGCCTTGGTCACGTTTCCGCCACAACGTTCGAGTACTTCAGTCAGGAAGCGACACTCTAGTTCCTGAACCACTGCGTCCTTTGCCTGCTGTTTGAGTTTCTTGAATTCTTCCCAACGTTGGGGAAGCTGAGTGACGGTGGACCGTGCCGGGGCTTGGCGAATCTCGGAAGGCAAGTGCTGCGGCTCGATGCGATCAGAGTGACACAGAATAGCGATCCGTTCGACGATGTTTCGAAGCTCGCGGACATTGCCCGGCCAGTGATAGCTCTCCATCTGAGCCATCGCCTCCGGAGTAAACGCCTCGATATCCACCGCGTTTTTTTCGCAAGAGCGCTTCAAGAAGACCATGGCAAGTTTTGGGACGTCGCCCTGTCGTTGGCGAAGCGGAGGGAGGTAGATGGGCACCACGTTGAGCCGGTAGTACAAGTCCTCACGGAAGGTGCCTTCGTGCACCATCTCCGCCAGATCACGGTTGGTGGCCGCAATCAGACGGATGTCCACCTCGCGCTCAGCAGTGGCCCCGACTTTCCTTACCCGTTTGGTCTCCAAGGCCCTCAACAGCTTTCCCTGTATGTCCATGCTGATGTTGGCAACCTCATCCAGAAAGAGCGCCCCCTTGTGAGCCGTCTCGAACAGACCCTGCTTGGTTGCGATGGCGCCGGAGAAAGACCCCTTTACATGGCCAAACAGTTCACTTTCGAGCAAAGTGGGTACCAGGGCACTGCAATCACACCACAGCAAAGGGTGGTCCTTTCTGCGGCTGAGCCTATGAATCGCGCGGACAACCATCTCCTTACCGGTGCCGCTCTCGCCGGTCACCAATACCGTGCCGTCCGTTGGCGCCACGCGTTTGATCAGAGAGAACACTCGCTCCATCGATCGGCTCTCGCCGATGATGCCCTCGAACCCTTGACGTAGCTCCAACTCCTGGCGCAGCAATACGTTTTCCTGGATCAGAGCAGAACGTTCGCACACTTTTTGGAGGACCATTTCCAGTTGGCTCGGCGAGAACGGCTTGCTCAGATAGTCGGCAGCGCCGTGTTTCATGGCCTCCACCGCCGATTCCACCGTGGAATATCCGGTAATGATTACCACCTCGGAAGACACCCCAGCGGCCTTGACTTGCTTGAGTATCTCCAGGCCGTCGATTTCCGGCATCACCAAGTCAACCAGCAGCACATCAAAGTCGCCAATCAGGGCCGCCTGAAGCCCGGTATGTGGATCCTCGCAAGATTGTACGTTGTGCCCGTGGCGGCCGAGGATGCGTTTGCAGCTTAGGCCGATGGACGCTTCGTCATCGATGACGAGGATTCTGCGCCCCGCTGTGGAAAGGTCTTCTTTAGGTCTTGGTAAACTCACGGTGCGACTTCTCCGTCCCGGCTGTCGGACTTACTACCCTCGACACAGGGCAGGACGATGATAAACGTGGCCCCTTTGCCTATTTCACTCTCGACTTCCAGGGTACCACCATGCCGCTGTACGATACCGTAACTAACACTCAGCCCCAGACCCGTTCCCTTACCGACGGGCTTGGTGCTGAAGAAGGGCTCAAAAACGTGGTCGAGATGCTCTTCCTTGATTCCACAACCGGTGTCCGCCACCTTCAACAGCACACTGCTGCCCTGGGCCGACGTAGAAATCGTCAGCGTACCACCGTCCCGCATCGCCTCGCATGCATTCAGCGACAGATTCAGCAGCACCTGCTGCAGCCGATTCATGTCCGCATTCACCGGAGGCAGACCCTCCTGGAGATGCTCGCGCACGGCAATTCGTTGGAACGCCTTCTGATTACCCAGTAACGGAATCGTTCGGCGCACAACGTCGTTGACGTCCAAGACTTCCTTAAGCGCCGGACGTTCTCGGGCAAAATCGAGCAGACCGCGAACGATCTCGCTTGCGCGGCTCGTTTCCTGGATGACCAAATCAAGGTCCTGTTTATCCTGATCACCCAGGCCCTCTTTCTCCCTGAGCAAGTGGCTAAAGGTCAGCACGGTCGTAAGCGGATTGTTGATCTCGTGGGCAACGCCGGCGGCGAGCCGTCCGACCGCGGCCAGCTTCTCAGACTGCAAGTGGAGGTGTTTTTGCTTCCGGAGCGACCGCTCGGCTTGCTCGCGCTCCGCCAACTCCCTTGCGTACTCCGAAAGGGCGTGTCGCAGTCTGCGGTTGAGCCGCGTCACATAGATCGAAACGACGCCGGTGACGACTAGAAAGCCGGCGGCCGCGACACACCATTGCCAATAGTGACGGATTACGGCGCCCGCCGTCACTTGTCCATAGTCCTTGTAGGGGCCGATGCGCAGTTCTTTCAAACAGTCATGGACCGACTGATAGTTGCGGGGGATTGTCCATCCGGCGCATCTCGCGGCCTGGGCCACCGGACTGCCCGGAGACATCTTTTCCAGAGCGGCGGCAACTTTTTCCGCCAGTCGGTCCGGGGTGTGCTCGGCCTTGGCCAACGGCCATTCCGGATAAACACGCGTCGAACACGGGAAAGGAAGGTCGACCTTGGCACCGCGCTGTTCGTGGATCACGCGGAATTCGTGGAGGCGGATCTTGCCCTCCATCGCCATCCGCTCAAGTGTATCGGCTCGCACCGTACCCGCGTCCACTTTACCCTCCCGCACCGCATGGATAACTGCGTCATGCGTGCCCCCGAATTGGAGATCGCTGAAATGACGCCTGGGGTCGATACCGGCGCCCACTAATTCTCGCCACGCCATCTGCCAGCCGCCGAACGATTGTTCGTCGACCGCCATGAAAGTCCTGTCTTTCAGGTCCGCAAGGACGTGTATATCGTCGCAATCAGACTTTCGGAAGATCACCGCGGCGTACACCGTGTACGCCTTCTCGAGGTGAAGGTTCTTAAGCGTCACAATCCGGCTCGCATTGTAGAACCGCTCTAATTCAACGTAAGAAGACGGGCTGGTCAGGATGAACTCAACCTCTTTGCGCTGAACGGTCGGGCCGACTTCGTCATGAGCAAGCGGCTTGATCACAAAAGCGTCGCCGAGGATTTCGTGCGTCAAATACTCAGCAGTGGGGCCCCATTTCTCCAGACACCGTTCGGGCCCCCGCTTCGCCAAGACTCCAATTCGGACCGGACCGGTATCTTCCGCCGCGCCAAAAACTAGTCCGGAAGAAAGCAGCGATATACTCGATGCCAAGACGAGTCTGCCAAGCACGCGGGATAGAGTTTTCGGATAATCACACATAGCCCGGAGCGTGTCTTAAGAGTCCTCTGGAGGCCAGAGCAGGATTCGATTCATGAGCGTACCAGGGTGTGCATCTTCTCTCTGTAACTACAACCAAGCTACCTCATGTTTGCTGGGCTCACAAGGGCACTCTTAGCCCCGAACTGGAAACTCCGGTACGTTTCTCCGAGATCAGTCGCATGGCGATCTTCCCGGATCAGCAGGGTAACTGCCTCAACTCCCGTTGGGGGAAATGCAGACTTTGTGCAACAGGTTCCCGTCGTCAGCGAACCCGCAAACATCCGGTCGACGTGTCTACGGATCACGACGCACAGCCCTCAGGACGGGGCCCTTCCTTCGTTCCCGAGTGCAAGCATTCTCCGAACCGACTTTGTGATTTGCTCCGGCGTGAAAGGCTTTGTGATGTAGTCTGAGGCGCCCAGGCGAACCACCGAAGCCGCGATCCGGATGCTCGGATAGCCGGTCATCATCACCACCGGAAGATCCTGCTTTTCCTTGTGCAATTGCTCAAGAAACTGAAATCCGTCCATTTCTGGCATCTTGATGTCCAACAGAATGGCGGAGTAGTCCTCTGCGATGGCGCGACCCAGCCCGATGCGGGCGTCCCGGCTCACGTGCACGCGGAACCCCGCTTGCTTGAGGATGCGGCGGCACGCCCGGCAGATGCCACCTTCGTCGTCCACAACTAGCAAAGTCGGTGTATCAAACATGACTCGACTCTCTGTCGGATGAGGGACCCGCCTTTGACGGCGGATGCCAACTTTCACCTCCCCCTCCGTGGACGTCCAGGGCGACAACCTCCGTGCTACCGCCAACTCGAATCCGTTCCCCGTTTTTTCGGTCTAGAACCAGCATCAGATTCCCGTCTCAGCCAGACAAATAGTAACACGGGGCGCATCTCGCCTCAGCCAACGTAACGTCTTTGCTACGAAGGATCTCTGCCGGTCTTTCCCGAAGCCTGCAAGTAGGCAATCACCTCGTCGGCCAGCGTCTCGGCCGGTTTGGCGCCGGCGTTGAGGACCATTTCAGGGTTTTCGGGCGGCTCGTAGGGGGCGTCAATACCCGTGAATCCCTTGATCTCGCCGGCCCGAGCTTTCTTGTACATGCCTTTGGGGTCCCGTGCTTCGCATACCTCCAGCGGTGCATCGACAAAGATCTCGATGAAATCAGTCTCCTCAACCATTGCCCTGGCCCCGTCACGGTCCGCGCGATAGGGGCTGATGAAGGCCGTAATCGCAATCACCCCGGCGTCGCAGAAGAGTTTGGCCACCGTACCGATCCGGCGGATGTTCTCCTCGCGATCCTGGGACGAAAACCCCAGGCCGAACCGCTGAGCGAACTCTTTACCATGCCGCTCCTTCAAGATGGCCGGTCCGGCGTTTAGGCCATGGCGGATGTTGTCCCCATCGAGTACAACGCTGTGGGTTCCCATGGCGTGAAGCTTGTGGTCGACCAGGTTGGCCACGGTGCTCTTGCCGCTGGCACTCAGGCCGGTGAACCAGATGACACTTCCGTGGTGTCCGTTGAGTCGCTCTCGCTCCTGACGGGAAACAGCGTGCTCGTGCCAGTGAACCTCAATTGCCGAGAAATCTCTCATTGTTATGGGCTCCTCTTTATACTCGTGAGATCGTGCTGGAGTCGGTGTACTCACAAAGCAGTGTCTTTCACCTTCGTGACCCTGAGAGGGCAAAGGCTGGTCAGGTGGACTGCGATGGACAATCATCCGTGTCAACCCACTTTCGGTGTGCAAACGCCGTGCCGACGTCCTTTCAGCGGTTCCCATCCCGCGCAGACGGAAGACCGGGGTGAACTGGGTGCTCTGCGGAATCTCTTCTGGTCTACGATGGCCGTGTTATCCGGAATTCGGGGACATTGAAGGAAGATGCCGTGGCATATGCTGGACAAGGGCCAGCATATATGATAGTATTACTATCATACAACACGGAGAATCACGATGGAGAAGTTTAAGACCGTCCTGTTGAACGTCTGGCAAGAGGCCTGCCGTCACATCGAGATCAGCGAATCGACGGCGACGATCTCGGCGATCCTCAGGCGGCATATGCCGATCAACCAGATACTCGTGCGGCGAATCGACCGTCAGCATTCTTGCCTGGAAACCGTGGCCGTAGGAGTCGCGGCCTCGGAAAACCTCCCCCGGGATGCCCGCACGGAGTGTTCGCCGTCGCAAATGAAAAAGTTGCTGGCGTGGTGCCGGCGCGGTGAAGTCTCGCAACGCGGCAGACGAGTATCGCTCAGCGGCGAGTTGGCGACTATTGTACCGGCCGGAATCGAGGGCGACGTGCTGGTCGGACCATTGACCGTTCGGGGCGAGCACTCCGGTGCGTTGGTGCTGGTCACCGCACCGCAGCGCGCGTTCAACGCCCGGCACCTGGCCTTGATGCAGGTGCTGCTGGATCCGTTCTCGGTGGCATTGGACAACGACCATCGACTTCGTGAGATGGCGGCGCTTCGAGAAGCCGCCGAAGCGGACACACGTTTGCTGCTGACCCGCTTAGGACGCCAGAAGTTGGGAGAGACCATCGTCGGCGCGGATTCGGGACTGCGCGCGGTCATGGAACGAGTGGAGTTGGTGGCACGCTCGGACGTGCCAGTGCTCATCTTCGGAGAAACGGGCTCGGGAAAAGAACTCATTGCCAGGGCCATTCACACCCGGTCGCCCCGTTCCGCCGGACCGGTGATTCGGGTGAACTGCGGCGCGGTTCCACCCAACCTGATCGACTCCGAACTCTTTGGCCATGAAAGGGGAGCTTTCACCGGCGCAGTCGAGACGCGCAAAGGTTGGTTTGAACGCGCCGACGGCGGCACGTTGTTTCTGGACGAGATTGGCGACCTTCCACCGGCTGTGCAGGTTCGTCTACTCCGCATCCTTCAAGACGGTTGGCTGGAACGCGTGGGGAGCGGGCATCCTATCAACGTGGACGTGCGGGTTGTGGCGGCCACACACCGGGACTTGGCTGCCATGGTGGCCGAAGGCAAGTTCCGGGAAGACCTGTGGTACCGCCTTGCGGTCTTTCCGATAGTCCTGCCCTCGCTGCGCGAACGGCATGAAGACATTCCGGAGCTTGCCAGGCATTGCGCCGAGCGCGCCGCCACGCGGTTCGGTCTGCCGCCGGTCATGCCCTCGCAAGACGGCATCGACCTCCTCATGTCGTACCACTGGCCGGGCAACGTACGGGAACTGGCAGCCGTGATTGATCGAGCCGCTATTCTGGGCAATGGCGAGCGATTGGAGATCGGCAAGGTTCTCGGAGTCGATGCGGGCTGGCCAGCTTTGCCGCTCGCTGGGAACGGACAGAAACCTCAGCGGGTTTCCGCCGCACCTGAAATAGTAGCTCTTGACACGGTGATGAAGCTCCACATCGAGGCGGCATTGGCCGCCACGCGAGGGCGCGTTGAAGGGCCTCATGGCGCAGCGCTCCTGCTGGATATCAACCCTCATACCCTGCGTGCAAGAATGCGTAAGCTGCGGATCGACTGGACGCGGTTTCGTGATGATTGATCTTGTGGCTGCCGCCGGCCGCCTCATCACATGAGCCATTGTACCGCGGCGTCGCGCTGGGGTTGCGAAGGTGCAGTATTCCGGGTGGAATTGCTCAGTACGAACGCGACGATTCTTCGCCAGGATCGTGACTATTGGCGGAAACGAACCCGCGTCATCACGGCGGAACTCCTGGAGCGGCGCACGTGGATTAAGGAAAACCCTCGCCGGCTGGCGACGGTGACGCGCGTGCTGCGAGCGTCGTGTGGAGAGTCCGCGCTTCGCAGTGCCGGTCACCCGACCCCACGCAAGACTCGCTTCCGGCCGTCGGCCGGACTCCACCGGATGGGATTGGCGCAGTCGACGGCAACGACGCCGAACCGCTCGGGCCCGACTTCTTGCACGTGGGGCTGGATAATCCCATTGGGCTTCCCAAGTCGGGCTGGACCGTTTGTGCGGGATTTGCGAGAATTGCGTTTTGTAGCCATTCCAATCGTCTCCTGTTATGGGGAAAAAGGGTCTATGCCTTTCCCACAACGTGCCAAATAGGGTCCTGACCCCTTTTTTGCTCCGCGAAGGAGAATCATGCATGTATCTCGTCAACAAATCGCTTGCTATCATTGGCTTGGCTTCTGTCGGCTGTGGTATCGCTGCGGCGCGGCAGGCAATCACCGCCACGGATGCTGGCGCCCACGTCGACTGGACGCAAAGTTACGACGCCGGTTACGTCGATGGCCACGGGGCGTATGCCGGTGGTTCTGAGATTATGCATCTCGTGCCGCACAAGGGGAAACTCTATGCCGCCAACGGCTACTGGGTGGATTCGCGGTGGGTAGATCCTCCCTATGCGGAGAAACAATCGGCCCAAGTGCTTCGGCTGGATTCAGCGGACGGCCGGTGGCAGGTCGATTTGGATATGGGCAAATCCAATGGCCATGGCCTTCGCTATATGAAGGGCAATATCCTGAAATCGGTTGCATTTACCCGCGATGAATCTGGTAAGTTGTTGCCGCGGCCGCAAAACCTATTGGTAATGGCCGCCGGCGCTTATACGCAAAAGCATGGCGTCGTATCTGCCTGGGTGCGTGACGATCCCGCCGGTACGTGGAAGCACGGTATCGTCAAATATGGATCGCGCTCAGGCGGCACGCGATGGATCCCACGCGATATGGAGGTCTATCGCGACAAGGTTACCGGCGCGGAACGTCTGTTTCTGCTGATCGGCAACCCGGGCATTATCTCCGGCGTTTATGATGCCGCGCAGCCGACCAAGATACGCTGGAACAAGATGGTAGAGTTTCCCGCGAGCGGCACCTTCACCACCCGGCCGCTGGGCATTGTGGAAGCCAACGGCTCGCTGCTGTTTTCGGTCGGCGGTGTGATCTATCGACGAGTTGACGGCCCGAGCCCGACTTACACCGAGGTCCTGAACCTCGGCGGTGGCGTCAATACCGACGTCGGAGGCATTCGCGGCCTGACTACCATTGCCAATCCCAACGGCGCGGGCGAGTCGATTTTGTTCCTCTGGGCACCCAGCGGCAAATCAATTGGGCAAATCAAGCGTCTTGATCCAGACGGCTCCGGCGGTTACACGGCACATGATGAAGCGAATATGCGCGATCTGATGAGCGCGGAGCTTGGTGTCGAGGTCGGATATACGCTTGGGGCCCACAGCAATATGTACCCGGCTGTCCACCCCGTGACGGGTGAAACCATGCACATCATCGGCTTTCAAGGAAATCTCTACGGAAGTGACCGTCTCCGATGGAAGGGCAGCAGGTTATACGCCGGTGCCATGTATGCCATTCGCACCGCGGACCAGAGCTACACGGTGAATGAAGTCAACGGCAGCTACGCGCCCGGAAAAGCGGTTCTCGTCTCGCCGCGCACCTTTGCCCATTCGCCCTTCGGCGACAAGCTGCTCTTCATCGGCGGGCATGATGCCAGCAGCAACTGTTCGGACGACATGGCCTGGATATTCAAGGCATCCTTGGACGTGGTGCTGGGACCCGGCGGCGACCGCTGACCGATCTCACTGACGCCGGCGTGCAGACTATCGCTTGCCTGCCAAATCGCGAGAGCGTAGTCGACGCCCCTTTGGGGCCGATTTGATCAGCCGGCCGCGTGGCGCAAAACGCCCGATCAGTACGTAACACCGATGCGGCTTACGGCAAACTCGCGGCAGCCGTTGCGTTCGGCCTTGGTCGCCCTTCCGTTGCACACGGCCAGCAGCAACTCCATTGTTTCATCGGCGACGCGTTCGATCGGTTCACCGTCGATTATCCTGCCGGCGTCAAGGTCGATGAAGTCGCTCATTCGCCCGGCCATGGCGGAGTTTGACGCCACCTTGATAACCGGTGCGACGGGGTTACCCAACGGCGAGCCCAGGCCGGTCGAGAACAACATCAGATGGGCTCCGCCGGCGGCCATTCCCGTCAGCGATTCGGCGTCCTGCCCGGGCGTGTCCATTACGACCAGCCCCCGGCGGCCGGGCGGGGCGGCGTACTCGACGAATTCGTTGATCGGCGAATCTCCTCCCTTGCAGATGCACCCCAGCGACTTCTCCTCAATGCTGCTCAGACCGGCCCTGATGTTGCCCGGCGTGGGGTTGACGCCGCGGAGGTCACAGCCCTCGTTTCGGGCCGTCTCGACGTACTGGTTGATCCGGGCAAAGAGCCGCGCCCGAATGGCCGGGTCCGCGATCCGCGGTGCCAGGACCCCTTCCGCGCCGATCATCTCGGGCATCTCCGAGAGGATCACCGTCGCCCCCATCTCCACCAACCGGTCGCTCACCAGACCGATCGTCGGATTGGCCGTGATACCTGAAAACGGGTCGGACCCGCCGCACTCCAGGCCGACCACCAGGGCCGATGCATCGAACGGCTCGGCCTCTTGCTCGGCGGCGAAGTCCTTCATCCGGGCGACCGACGCCATGGCCTGCCGATAGATCTCCTCCGAAGAGCCGACCTCCTGGATCACGATCGTTCGGACCATTCGCCCGTCGGCCGGCACGCGCTGGGCAATGTCGTAGACGCTGGTCGACTCGCACCCCAGTCCGACCAACAGCACCGCGGCGACATTCGGGTTGGCACACGTGCCGGCCAGTGTACGGAGCACTTGCTCGCGGTCGCGTCCGAGGTGGGCACAGCCGTGCTGGTGCGTAACGGTGACCACGTTCGGATCGGCCCGCCCGACGCGTTCGACCACGTGGCTGGCACAGGAGACGCTTGCCATCACCAGCACGTGGTTGCGGATACCCCAGGTGCCTTCCTGCCGGCGATAGCCTTTCAGTTCAATGCACATCGGTGCCCTCTACTGCACGGAGTTCTCTATAAGTTAAGTATTCAAACTGAAAAAACGGGAGTCCGAAAATGGGGACTGGCTCCGTCGAGAGCCTGGTTTTGAAGTGGTTGAGGCGTTTGCCGACGGTGCCTGTCCCCTTGGACGAAGCGGCTGCGTCGCGGGAGGGGGGAGCGGTTTTTAGGGGTTGTATGATGTTTGCGGGGCTGGGACGTCGAGGTTCTGGCGTGTGATACGCTTGGATTTCCGGCCGTTGTGGCC
>Ga0180429_10003210_pt1 | contig 13271 bp, 9 predicted proteins | sample SS_ome_FD_132428 | JGI IMG/M metagenome (GOLD analysis project Ga0180429, IMG submission 132428) | Hypersaline lake sediment archaeal communities from the Salton Sea, California, USA - SS_1_S_1 metaG | ecosystem: Environmental > Aquatic > Non-marine Saline and Alkaline > Hypersaline > Sediment ...
CAGTCGGCGGTTGGTGGCGGCAATGATGCGGATGTTTGTGGTTTTCAAATGATCGCCGCCCACCGGTTTAAACTGTCCGGTTTCCATCACCCGCAGCAGTTTGCTTTGTATCTCAGGGCTTAGATTGGCGACTTCATCCAGAAAGAGAGTGCCGCCGTCGGCGATTTCAAAAATGCCTGGTTTGCTTTTAACCGCCCCGGTGAAAGCGCCCCTGACATGTCCGAACAGTTCGCTTTCCAGCAGGGACGCGGTGAAAGTACTGCAGTCAACCACCACGAACTGGCGTGTGGCCCGGCGGCTGTGGCCATGGACGGCCTTGGCGAAAAGCTCCTTGCCGGTGCCGCTTTCGCCTTCCAGTAAAATAGTGCTGTCCGTGGGGGCGGCTTTGCGGATTTTGTCGAAAATGCGGGTCAGAGCCGGATTCTGGCCCACGATGTTGCTGAAATTGAAGGCGGCGAAAAGCTGTTTTCTGAGGATGCGGTTTTCTTCGGCCAGGCGTTTGTTGTTGATGGCTTTTGCCGTTGCCAGAATCAGCTCATCATCCGAGAACGGTTTTGACAGATAGTCGAAGGCACCCAGTTTCATGGCGGCCACGGCGCTTTCCACGGATGCATATCCGGTCATGATAATGATGTGCGTGCCCGGCTGGTCGTTGCGGATGCGCTTTAGGACTGTCATGCCGTCTATGTCCGGCAGCTTCAGGTCGAGAAGAACGAGATCGTAAGGATGGTGCCGCAGGGCGTCAAGGCCGGATGCGGCCGTGGTAAAGGTGTCGACGCTGTAGCCCTGATCTCCTAATGACAGCCGGCAGCCGTTGCAAATAGGGGCTTCATCGTCGATAACGAGCACGGTGCCGACCGTTGTGGATGGTTTTTCGCCGGTCATGGTTTTTGCGCTTCTTGATCTGCAAGCGGCAGGGTGATGGTAAAACGGCACCCTCTGTGGGGCAGATTGATAACATTCAGGTCGCCGTGGTGGTTCTGGACAATACCATAGCTGACGGCCAGGCCAAGCCCGGAGCCGCCGTTTTTGGTGGAAAAAAACGGATCAAAAATCCGGCTCATGTTCTCGGGGGAAATGCCGGGGCCGTTGTCTTCAATGTGCACCACCAGCTGTCGCCGGTTTGCAGTCAGGCGGGATTCAATGCGGATGCTTCCCTTTTCCCCCACCGCATGGGCGGCGTTGAGCAGGAGATTGACAAAGACCTGTTCCATCTGGTTTTCATCCAGCAGGGTGTCGCCGATGTCGTCGGACAATCGCTGTTGCACATTGACGTGGCGCAGGTGAAATTCATTTTCCAGAATGCCGACGGATCGTTGGATGATCATGTTGATGTCGGTCATGACCTTGTTGGGCTCCTTGGCCCGGCTGAATTCCAGCAAATCCTGGATAATGTTCTTGCAGCGTTTGGTTTCGCGCATGATAATGCTCAGCCCCTCTTTGAAGGGGCCGTCTTCAGGCGCTTTTTTGTAAAGGTTGGAGGTGTAGAGCAGAATGGCGGCCAAGGGGTTGTTGATTTCATGCGCCACCCCGGCGGCAAGCCGTCCCATGGCCGACAATTTTTCCGTGCGCATGGCCAGTTCGGTGTATTTGTTGTGCTGGGCTTCGATGAAGTGCGCCTTGTCGATGGCGCAGATGCACTGCTCCGCCAGTGAAACCATAAAATCAAGCTCTTCCTTGGAAAAACACCGGCGGCGCGTGTAGAATAAGCGCATGATGCCGACAATGCCGTGGCGGAAGCGAAGTGGCAGGTCCACCATCAGCACGATGCCCTCTTTCAGGGCTTCGGCGGGGTACTGCACCCGGGGGTCGCCGGCGATGTCCTCGATGATGACCACTTTCTGGTCCCGGTAAAGCGCCATGGTCAATCCCTTTTCAGCGATCCGGCTTTGCGCCAGATATTCCTGGCTCAAACCGTAGACGGCGTTGAGTTCCAGGCGGCCGCTTTTCTGGTTCAGGATGCGCAGATTGGCGCCTTTGGCGCTCAGGACCTCGGACGCTTTCCACACCACGAGTTCCAGGACTTCTTCCAGCTGGGTACTGGAGTGGACGATTTTGCTGATGTCGCGAAAAGCGTTGTAATAGACTTCGATGTTGTTTGCGGACGGCATGGCGCCCCCTTTTCCGGCGGCGGGTTGATGGGTGAAGAGCAGATGCTGGATTCTGGGTTTTGTTGAAAACAAGCATAGAACAGAACTGTTTTTACTTCAAGGCGGTTGTTGCCCTTTAAAGGGGAACGGCTCCGTGGTCGATCGTCAGAGCGACGATGTCTTTGGCCGGAATCGCGCGCGAGAAGATCTTGCGTTTGACGGCCAGGGCGGCGGCAGCGCCCATGGCCTGGCCCATGGCCATGCAGGTGCACTGGGCGCGGATGCCGGCCATGGCGACCCGGTCGGCGGAAACAATGCGGCCGGCGACTGTGATGCGGGCGCTGCCTTTGGGGATGAGGGCGCGAAAGGGGACCTTGGGCAGCATGCGGCTGGATTCGAGGAACTGTACATCGCAGCCGGTCCGGATGTTGTGCATGTCGATGTAATTGAAGGCGTTGCAGACCTTGTCCGGGAAATCGACGGCCTTAAGGAAGTCGTCCGCGGTGACGATGTGTTCGCCCTGCGTACGGTAAGTCTCGCGTGCCAGCGCGTGGGGGAACATGATTTTCAGCACGGCGCGCTCACAGCCGGGGATTGCGTTTTTGACGAAGCGGAACATGCGCAGCATGCGTTCACGCCCCTGGATGTTGGCCCGGGTCTGCCCGTCGGCGTCGGATGTGTCGGCGTCATACACGTGGGTGGCGTTGTGACCGCCGTGGTTTAGATAGTATTTGAAGGGCAGGGAGTTCAGGTAGGCGAAATCCCCCTTCTGCAGCGTGCCGTCGGCCATGGCCTCGTCGTAGAGAATCTGTACTTCCTGATCCCAGATCTGTTCGTAGTCGATGCCTTCGATTTTGTACTGATAGGCACCGGGTTGACGCACATTTTCTTGCATCACTTTAAGTCCCAGGCAGCGCACCACATCGGAGTCGCCGGTGCAGTCGATGATCTCCCGCGCGCGGGTGATGCGCCGGATGCCGCGCCCCAGGGAAGTGATTTCCCACGCGTCGCCCACGGCGTTCACTTCGGCGACAAACTCGTGATAGTGCAGGTTCACGCCGGCGGCAAGGGCTTCGGCTTCGGCCACGGCGGCGTATATGGGTACGTTGATGTAGCTGTAGTGGGAGGGGGTCTCCACCGGTCGGCGTTTGCGGAAATCCGGCACAGGCAGTCCTTCGATGGCAAGAGACTTTGTGTACAGCTCCCAGGCGATGCCCAGCACCACCGGACCGTGGGTGCTGTAAAAGTGATTGGGCATGTAAACTCCGCCGGCGGTCATGGTGCCGCCCAGCATGGTTCCGGCTTCGATGACGGCGGTGCGCACGCCCTCGCGGGCAGCCTGAATGGCGGCCGTGTGGCCGGCCGTACCGCCGCCGGCGACAACGACGTCGACCTGTTCATGGATGGTTTTCATTTCCGGATCCCCCTTTTTGCCTGCACGCATCGATGCCGCTTGTCAGCACTTTAATTCCACGGCCAGGGCGGAGAGCAGGCGATCCACGTTTTCCGGGCGTGCGGTATGACCCATGACGCCGATGCGCCAGACCTTGCCGGCCAGAGGCCCCAGGCCGGCGCCGATCTCGATGCGGTGGGTCCGGCGCAGCGCTCCTCTTACGGCGGCCTCGTCCACGCCATCCGGCACGTTGACCGCGTTGAGCATGGGCAGACGGGCCTCCGGCGCCACCAGCATTTCGAGTCCCATTTTTTCCAGTCCTTCCACCAGGCGGTGATGGGCGGACAGGTGGCGGGCGAAAACCGATTCCAGTCCCTCTTCATGAATCAGCAGAAGGGCCTGATAAAACGCATACAGCATATTGACCGGTGCTGTATGGTGGTACACGCGGTTGGCGCCGTCCCAGTACTGAATTACCATGTTCATGTCCAGGTACCAGTTGGGAACCTTGCGGCTGCGGCGGCTGATAACATCCACCGCCCGGTCGGAAAAGGTCACCGGCGCGATGCCGGGCGGACAGGAGAGACATTTTTGAGAACCGCTGTAAAGCGCGTCCACCCCCCATCCGTCCGCTTCCACTGCAACGCCTCCCAGGCTGGTCACCGCGTCCACCAGGAAGAGGGCGCCGCTGTCCTTGACCACGCGGCCAATCTCGGCCACCGGGTTCCGGACGCCCGTGGATGTTTCCGCGTGCACCACGGCCACGATTTTGAAGGTATCCTGTGAAAGCTTGCGGGTCACTTCCTCCACGATCACCGGTGTGCCCCATTCAAATTCAAGCGTGTCTACCACCGCTCCCAACCGGCCGGCGACATCCTGCATGCGCTTGCCGAACACCCCGTTGACGAGGATCAGCACCCGGTCGCCGGGCTCGATCAGGTTGACAAAACAGGTTTCCATGCCGGCGGATCCGGTGCCGGAAACCGGAAGCGTCAGACGGTTTTCGGTTTTCAAGAGCTGCATCAGCAGAGACTTGATGTCGTCCATGATAGTGATAAAGAAGGGATCCATGTGGCCGATGGTGTGGGTGGCCAGGGCCCGGTAGACGGCGTCGGGCACACAGGAGGGGCCGGGCCCCATCAGCAGGATGTCTTCCACGTTGTTCAACCGATTTTTCAAAATCACCTCCTCTCCGGGAAACCCGGTTGTTTTTTATGGGCCCAAGGGTTTATCGGGGTCGTTGTGTTGCCGGCTGATTTACCGCCGGCGCTTTGGTTGAACATTCATTTTCAACAGCATCGCCGCACACCCGTTGGGACAACTGCCGGGCCGCCGCGATGACATGACGCTTGACGGCCGGGAGTCGACGGTCGGACAGTCGGCTGGCAGGACCCGTGACGCTGATGCCGGCGATCACCTTGCCGGTGGGGTCCTGCACGGGGGCGGCCACGCAGCGCACTCCCATTTCGCACTCTTCGTCATCCACGGCGCAGCCGGCAATGCGCACCGCGGCAATCGCCTGTATCAGCCTGTCTTTGTCCCGGATGCTGTTTTGTGTCAGCGGTGCAAGACCTTTGATTTCAATATAGCGATTCAGATCGGCGACGGAAAAATTGAGCAGCAATGTTTTGCCCACACCCGTGCAGTGCAGGGGGGCCGTGCGGCCGATGTGATGCAGGGTTTTGAGCAGCTTGTCCGGTCCTTCCACGTAGTCGATGTAAACCGCCACTCGGTCCTGTTCAATCGCCAGGCACGACGATTCGCCACAGGTGCGCGACAGCCGGTTCAGAAACGGCCGCGCCGCTTCGCGAATGTTAAGCCGCGCGTTGATGCGGCTGCCGAGGTAGGCCAGCTTGAGCGTCAGTGCATAGCGGCGGGTGTCCGGATCCTGGGAAGCATAGCCGTTTGCCGTCAGCGTGGACAGAATCCGCAGTGCCGTGCTTTCCGGAATCCGGGCGGCCGCGGCGACCCGCTGCAGCCGCATGGGGCCGCCGTGGTCGACCAAGGCCTCGATCACCCGCAGTGAACGCATCAGCGATTTGTTCAGGATTTGCTCTGCATCCGCCATTTCGATGTCCGTTTACTGTTGAACCCATCTTCCAACGGCCCTTTAACGTACCAAGTACCAAAAAACAACACATTTTTGAAATTGGATTTCAAAAATGAGAGGACGTCCTTTATATTTTACAGAGGGTGTTGCTTTTGTTTCTATTTTATTGCTCGGCCACCAGGGTGGCGGGGAAGCCGTCGGCGCGCAGGGGCTGACCGCAGGCGTCTTCGAGCATTTTGACCACCTTGGGGGACCAGGCGTCTCCACCGAAGAGATTGCGGGCGCGCTCGAAAATCTGATGCGTCATGCCGCCGAGCTCCAGGGGGACGCACAGCTGATCGGCGATGCGCTGGGCAAAACGCAGATCTTTGCAGGCCAGATCCATGGTGAAATTGATGTTGTAGCTGCCGTTGAGGATCAGCTGGGACTCGGTTTCGTGGACGAAACTGTTGCCGGAGCTGGCCCGGATGGCACGATAGGCCGCACCGAGGTCGACACCTTGCCTGGCCGCCAGCATCATGCCCTCACCCGCCGCCACCAGGTGAATGAAGGCCAGCATGTTGGTGACCACCTTGACGACCGAGGCGTTGCCGATGGGCCCCAGGGGGATGATTTCCTTACCCATGACTTCCAGGATGGGTTTGAAGCGTTCGAAGACCGCCGCCTCGCCGCCGACCAGGACGGTGATTTCACCGGTGTGGGCCAGATGCACGCCGCCGGTCACCGGGCATTCCAGCACGTCGATGCCCTTCTGGCCGGCGATTTTTGCCAGGCGCTGGATGTCTTCGAAGTCCGTGGTGCTCATTTCGATCCAGCCGCTGCCGCTTTGCAGGTGATGGAGTACCCCGTTTTCCTGTTCCACAACCGCCCGCGATGCCTCCGGCGACGGCAGAGCGGTGATGACCGCTTCGGCGCCGCGGCAGACCTCCGCGATGTCGTCCGACCAGGCGGCGCCGGCCTTGATCAGGTCGGCGCCGGATTCAGGGTGAAGGTCGTTGACCGTCACTTCATGACCGGCCCTGACCAGATTCATGGCCAGGGGGCGGCCCAGATTTCCCAGACCGATAAATCCGATTTTCATTTTCATTGGATGGCCTCCTTTATGGCGGCGGTCAGTGCCGGCACCACCGCGAACATGTCGCCGACAATGCCGTAATCACACTTGCCGAATATGGGTGCGTCCTTGTCCGTGTTGATGGCAACGATGGTTTTGGATGTTTTCATGCCCGCAAAATGCTGAACCGATCCGGACAGTCCGCAGGCAAGGTACAGCTTGGGGCTGACCGTCTTGCCGGTTTGTCCGACCTGCATGCTGTGGGGGGCGTATCCGGCATCCACGGCGGCCCGCGATGCGCCCACGGCGGCATTGAGCACTGCAGCCAGCTCCCGCAACATCTTGAAGTTTTCAGCGGCGCCGACGGGACGGCCGCCGGTGACGATGATGTTGGCTTCCGTCAACTCGATGTCGTCGGATTGGGTGCCTTTGACATCTTTGATTTCAACCGGCCGGCGGTCTTCGGCGGTGGACGTGAAGGTCTCCAGATTGGCATCGCAGGGCGCCGGCTGCGGCTCCGTGACGTTGGGACGCATGCCGCAGATCATGGGGCTGCCGGTCAGTTTGATGGTGGCGATCGTTTTGCCGGAAAAATGCGATTTTTGCACCGTCTGCCCGGCTATGTTCAACGCCAGACAGTCGAGCACCAGCGGGGCCTCCAGTTCGGCGGCGACGCGGGCCAGCAGATCGCTGCCGCCGGAGCTGCTTATACCGACCAGCGTGGTGATGTCATAGTGCCGCAGAGCGTCGATCAGGGCGGCGGCCTGCAGCGACGGACGACGCTCCAGTCCGGCGTCGCTTTGAATCTCGATGATTCTGTTGACGCCGAATTTTTCAGCGGCGGTTTTTACGGACGCGCCCTCGGCCGTCAGCATAAGTCCGCAGATGTCATCCGATGCGGATCGGCGGACGGCCGTGATGATGCCCAGCATGGCCTCCTTGAGCGCTCCGTTTTCGGTTTCCAGTAATATTCCGGTTATTGCCATGGCTTGATCCTCTCGTCATTGTATTTAAAACATTTGGGCCTGAAGCTTTTTTTTCAAGCGCCGTTGCGAATGATCTTTTGTTCAACCAAAATGGCGGTCAGGCGGTCCGCGGCCTCCTTGGCCCCGCCATCGAGCATGACGGCGCCGCTGCGGTCCGGTACTTTTTCAAGCGCCAGCACTTTGGCGCCGCCGTTTGCAGGATCGATTCCCAAATCCGCCAGACGGATCTGTTTGATTTCCTTTTTCTTGGCCTGCATGATATCGGGAAATTTGGGATACCGGGGTGCGTTCAGGCCCTTGGCGGCGCCGACAACGCAGGGCGTGCGCATTTCGATAACCTCCTTCAGACCGCCGCCGGCTTCCCGTTCAACGGTTGCCCTGCCGCCGTCCAGTTGAAGTGACACCACATTGGTCGCCACCGGCATGTCGAATGCCCTGGCCAGCCGATAGTGGGTCTGCATGCCCTCGCTGTCCACCGACTGCTTGCCGGCCAGAATCAAATCAGGTGCGCCGTCGGCTTCGATGGCGCTTTTGAGCGCCCGGCTGGTGACACCGCTGTCCAAAAATGTTTCGTCCGTCCTGACCAGAATCCCCCTGTCCGCGCCCATGGCCAGAGCGGATCGCATGGTGACGGCGGCCGCTTCTTTGCCGACCGTTACCACCACGACTTCACCACCCTGTTTTTCCTTGATCTGAACGGCCTCTTCAACCGCGTATTCATCGTAGGGATTGACGACGAATTTGACGGACTCATCAAACGCGGTCGGGCTGGTCAGGCGAATATTGGACGCCGTGTCCGGCACGTGCTTGACACAAACGTAAATCTGCATCGCTTGTTACCTCCAGATAATGTCCTTCCAACACCCGGGAAGGAGTGAGACAAATGTTTAAGACGTGGTCGGATCTTTTTTGTATACCCCCCGTTCCTTTTTAAGATGCAGCCCCGGACAGGATTCCCGGTTCCGGGGCGATTTTCGACATCACATCCGAACCCGCTTGCTTTTGGGATCATACACGGGTTCGAGGTGGATCTTGATCGGGTAACGCTTGCCAGCCACGTTGATTTCATAGCTGCCGGCGTTTATCCATTCATCGCTGATGCCGTCGCCGTTTTTCAGATAGCACATGCCGATGGATCGTCCCCGTACGTGGCTATAGGCCCCGTGGGTGTTTTCAGCGGCCAGCGCGCCGTCGCGGTAGATGGGTTCATCGTGGTAGACCAAAGGCTGCGGATCGTCAATGGAAAACATCACCAGCTTGCGTTTGAGACCGGTTTTTTTCTGGCGTGCCAGGGCCGCTTTGCCGATAAAATCGCCTTTGTTCATTTTGACGCAGAAACCCAGTCCTGCTTCGAAGGGGGTGTCGTCCGGTGTGATGTCGGCGCTCCAGTGCTTGTATCCTTTTTCAAGGCGCAGGGAGTCGATGGCATGCAGCCCGACCGGCTTGAGGTCGAAATCGGCCCCCGCGGCCATCAGGGCGTCGAACACATTGTTGGAAAATTCGGTGGGGATGTACAATTCCCATCCCAGTTCGCCCACAAAGGACATGCGCAGAGTAAGCGGCCTGGCGTAGGCCACGTCGATTTCCTGCGCACTGGCGTAGGGGAAGCCGGCATTGGAGAGATCCGCGTCCGTGAGGGTCTGTAAAACATCCCTTGATTTGGGGCCGACGACGGCCAGCAGGGTGTAGGCCGAGGTGACATCGGTCAGGGTTGCGAAGTCGCCCGGGGCGATGTGCCGGTTGATGTAGTCAAAATCACGCACGCCGCAGGCGCCGGGACTGACGACAAAAAATTTGTCCAGGGCCAGACGGGTGACGGTGATGTCGGCCTCGATGCCCCCCCGTTCGTTCAGCATCTGGGTGTAGACCACCTTGCCGACCGGCACGTCCAGCTGGTTGCAGCAGACATGCTGGAGCGTTTTCAGGGCGTCGCGGCCCTGCACCAGGAATTTGGCCATGGAGGACAGGTCGTAGACGCCGACGTTCTCCCGCACCGCCATGTGTTCGGCGGCGCTGTATTCAAACCAGTTCTGACGGCCCCAGCTGTAAACATATTCGGGTTTCACGTCCGGCGGGGCAAACCAGTTGGCCCGCTCCCAGCCGGCGACGACGCCGAAACAGGCACCCCGTTCCGTCAGGCGGTCATGGAAGGGGGTGCGTCGGGCGTTGCGGGAGGTGACGGGTTGTTTGAAAGGCCAGTGGTCTGAATAGATGTTTCCCAAGACTTCGACGGTCCGGTCATGCAGGTAGCGCTTGTTGCGCTGCCAGCCGTAAAAACGGCGCACATCCACCGCCCAGAGATCTTCGTCCGGATATCCCTGATCCATCCACTGGGCCAGGGCCCGACCCGCACCGCCGGCGCTGGTGATGCCGACTGAGTTCATGCCGGCGGCCACGAAAAAGTTTTTGATGCCGGGAACCTCTCCCAGCATGTAAACGGTGTCCGGTGTGAAGCTCTCCGGCACGGTCGTCAGGCGGTTGATTTCCGCCGCCTCGAAGGCCGGCACCCGTTTGACGGCATTGGTCATGAAAATTTCAAACTGATCCCAGTCTTCCTGCAGCTGGGTGTGCTGAAAATCGTCGGGAATGCCGCTCATGCCCCAGGGTTTGGCAACCGGTTCGAAGCCGCCCATTAAAAGGCCGCCCATCTCTTCTTTGATGTAGATGTAGCCGTCCATGTCCCGCAGGTAGGGCATGCCCTTGACCACGCCCTCGATGGGATTGGTGGTCACGTGCGTGTGTTCGGCCGCCATGAGCGGCAGGCTGATATTGACGATGTTGCCGAGGTCGCGCGCCCACATGCCGGCGCAGTTGACCAGGTACTCGCAGGCGATGTCGCCCTGGTCGGTGGCCACCCCCCGGACGGTGTTGACGCCGGAAATGGGGCCTTGCTGCAGCAGAATGTCCGTCACCTTGATGTTTTCAACAAAGCGCACGCCGCCGCTGCGCGCGCCTTTTGCCAGGGCCTGGGTCGTGTCTTCGGGATTGGTGAAGCCGTCGTTGGGTTGGAACCAGGCGGCGTCCAGATCGTCCGTGTGCAGCAGGGGAAACATGTTTTTGGCTTCCGCCAGACTGATTTCTTCCATTTCAATGTTGAAGGTTCGTGCCATCTGCATGGAGCGGCTGAATTCTTCGGTGCGGGCCTTGGTCTGGGACACGCGGATGGACCCCGGCCGCTGATAGCCCGTGGGTTGGCCGGTTTCCGCTTCCAGCCGGGCGTAAAGGTCGGTCCCGTAAACCGCCAGCTTGGTCAACGGTGCGTTTGGCCACAGCTGTCCCAACAGGCCCGCCGCCGCCCAGGATGTTCCTGACGCAATGGTTTTGCGTTCCAGCACCACGACGTCTTTCCAACCGATTTTGCTCAAATGATAGGCGACGCTGCAGCCGACGATGCCGCCGCCGATAATGACCGCCTGTGCCTGGGTGGGTATTTGATCCGCCATAAATTTTTCCCCCTCCGGATGGTTTTGTTTGTTCACCGCTTCTGTTTTCTGAACATCGATACAATTCCATTGGTGTTGATACAACGGTTGAATGATGTCCGAAAGCGCATGCCGTCGGTACGAGCAAAACCTGTGCCACGGGGTGAGAATATCGAAGTCTAATTACTTTCAATGGGTTATCGATTTAAGTCAGGATGTTGATCAAAGCATTGAACCGATAACGACTCGTTTGAATCTATGCCGGTTCAATGGGCGCGTTTGATGCCTTGGTTGTCAGCCGATGCTTTTTCATCAAGCGGGCGATTCGCGACTGGCTGGTGCCCAGATAGGCCGCCATTTTGCGGGTGGTTTGACAGCGCTGCAGGGCTTTTTCCAGCAGGGAGCGTTCAAAACCGTCCAACAGGGCGGACAGGTTGTGAGGACCGCTGCGGTTCAGGACCGCCGGAACGTTGTCCGGGATCGGATCGGCTTCGGCGCCGGGGCTGACAACATCGTCCAGCAGGTCCGCTTCGCTGAGTACCACGGCGTGCTTGAGGATGTTTTTCAATTCGCGGACGTTTCCGGGGAAGGCGTAGTGTTTGAGGTTGTTGATCGCTTTCAGGGAAAACCGCTTTTTGAGTTTGTAGCGCCGGTTGTATTCAGCGAGATAAAAGTCCGCCAGGGCGACAATGTCTTCCGGTCGGCTGCGCAGCGGAGGCATTTGGATGTGGAACGCATTCAGGCGATGGTAGAGGTCGGGCCTGAATTTGTTTTCGCTGACGCGGGTTTTCAGGTCCCGGTTGGTGGCCGCAATAATCGTGCAGTTGATGTTAATGGGCTTGAGACCGCCGATGTGCATGATTTCGTGATCATCCAGGCATTTCAGCAGTTTTGACTGGACGGCCCGGGGAAGTTCGCCGATTTCGTCCAACAGCAGGGTTCCGTTCTGCGCCATTTCGAAGAGGCCGATTTTTCCTTTGGTGGCGGCCCCGGTGAAAGCGCCCTTTTCAAAACCGAACAGTTCCGCCTCCAGCAGGCTTTCCGGCAGGGCGGCGCAGTTGATCTGTACAAAAGGCCGGCCTTTGCGCGGGCTGTTGTTGTGGATGAACTGGGCGATCAATCCCTTGCCGGTGCCGGATTCCCCCAGGAGCAGAATGTTGGAAACATCCAGGTGGGCCAGCTTGAGGGCCAGGTGCAGCACCTGTTTCATTTCCTTGCTTTCCGCGACAAGGCCGTGCTGCTTCACATCCTGCAGATTCAGATCGGACAGTTCGTCCCGATATTTTTCCGCCACGATCCGCAGCTTTTCCAGCCGGCCCTCCAGGTTCTTCAACAGGGTGATGTCCAGTTCGTTGACGGCGATCAGTACGATGCAGCCTTCCCTGTCAAATACCGGCATGCCGGAAGCCATGACGTATTTGTCTGTTTTCAGGACATGCAGCAGTCGTGTGAGCGGTTTTCTGGATCTCATTATGTGCGGGGACAACGCCTGATCGATCACGCCCCTGGCCTCCAGGTCGGTGATTTTTTTGCCGATGACCTCCTTTTCGGTCACGCCGATGAGCCGTTCGGCCGCCGGGTTGACTTTGAGTACAACGCCGCGGCCGTTGACAATCCACATGCCGATATTGGCGAAGTTGAAGGCGGTGTCAAACTGCAGCTGAAGATAGTCCTGTTCGGTCAATCCCGGCGGATCGACCGGCACGACATTTTGTTGCCGAAGCAGCAACATTGCCCCGGGGGGTTCACCGCCGCACGGCAGCAGGCTGATTTCAACGTTGAAAGGTCCCTCGTTGAGCCGCAGGTGTCGGTAACACAGCGGAAAACGGTGGGACGGGGTGCGGGCCAGCAGATCATCGAGGCGGTTTGAGATGGACGCCAGCGGCGCCCCGATGCGCTGGCTTTTTTTCAGAGACAGCTTTCGGACGGTGGTGTCGTTGATATAAACGACGCGTCTTCGGGAATCAACGACGATGATGCCGGCTTTAATCGCGTCCAGGATTTGTTGCGGATCGAATGCCATTTGGCCGGGGACCTGTGGTTTGAAGTCAACCGCGCCGCTGACCGGTGCGAACGCATACCGGTCTGTGCCGGTGTGTTTTCACGGATTTCCTGCGGATCGTCAGGCGGTTTTGGCGACGCTTTTCAGGGTGTCCTGCAGGCGGTTGAGGACTTCGTCGATTTCTTCCCTGCTCACGACCAGCGGCGGCTCAAAGCGGATGGCTTTGGCGTTGATCAGGGTGCCGGCCACCAGCACTTTGCGCCGGAAGAGGCCC
>Ga0180429_10003212_pt1 | contig 13266 bp, 10 predicted proteins | sample SS_ome_FD_132428 | JGI IMG/M metagenome (GOLD analysis project Ga0180429, IMG submission 132428) | Hypersaline lake sediment archaeal communities from the Salton Sea, California, USA - SS_1_S_1 metaG | ecosystem: Environmental > Aquatic > Non-marine Saline and Alkaline > Hypersaline > Sediment ...
AAAGCCCGGGTAGGTCTGCAGCTCGAGCCCGGCCGCAGGTGCTGGGGGCGTACCAAGGCAGGCGACGGCCGCCCCGGCAAAGGGGCGCGGCGCGGCAAAGCGCTCGACGCCCTGGAAGAAGCCGGCGCTCAGGACGCCGTTCCAGGCCTGCTCGAAAGGGGCCGACCCCACGTCTCCCTGCTGGAGCCGGGCAGCCCACTGGGCGCGCAGGTAGTGATAGGCGCCACTGGGGTTGGTCACCGGGGCGTCGGCCGCCGCGTCGGCAGGGGGCCGAGACAAGGCCGCGGCCGCGGCGATGTCGCCACCCACGCCGGCGGCGGCGCCCCAGGCCACCAGTATGTCGAGCAGGCCGTGGGTGTCGTAGAGCGGCTGGATGGCGGGCTGCTGCACGGCACAGACACCACCGGGCAGGGCGGCGTCGCCCCAGCACTCCAGGGCGTGGCTGGCCGGCGCCAGGTAGTCGGCCAGGGCCGAGGTTTCGTCAGTCCGGCTGTTGAGGGAGACAACCAGGTCCACGCCACCCATGGCCGCGGCGAAGTCGAGGCCCGCCGGGCCGTCGTACACCGGGTTAGGGCCGGCGAGCAGCAGGGCGCCCACCTGGCCGGCCCGCATGTCGGCTGCCAGCTCGGCCAGGGCGCGCGCGCCGCCGTGGGCCAGGGGTTGCCGGGCCTGCTGGTCAAAGACCGGGGTGCCGTGACCGCTGAGGCTCTCGTTGATGAGAATGACCGCCGTCTCAAGCGCTAGACCGGAAGCGGCGGTACTGGCTGCGCCGCCGGCCAGGGCGATGGCGCGGTCGCCGGCCTCGAGGATCTGCTCGGCCAGCTCGGTGATGAAGGCGGCCTCCACGCCGGTGGCCGCGGCCACAGCCTCGGCGGTGTACGGGGACAGGGCCCGCGTCACGGCGCTCTGACCGGCCAGGGGGCCCACCCGGTGCACGACGACGATCTGGTGCGCTACGGCCGCGGCCACGTCGGCCAGCTGGGAGTCGCGCACGCGCACGCGCTGGTCGGCGTTGGCGCCGGTGAGGCTGAGGCGCCCCTCGAACTGGACAAAGCGGTTCATGCCCCAGCTGCCGGGCGCGCCGGTGCCGCAGTCGCAGGACCGGGGGGCGCGGCGCTGGGCGAAGTCCCGCTCCAGACCGTCGCGCGGCCGGTCCACGAACTCGGCGCCAAAGCCCACGATCAGGTCGGCCCGGTCGAGGCGGGGGCGCGGTGGTGCGTCCGTGCCAAAGGCGCTGAGCCAGGCCGCTGCCGCAGCGTCGCACTCGATGGGCGAGTACTCCACGTGGCGCAGGCCCACACTGGATGCCAGCTCGGCGATGGCGGCGCTAAGGGCGGGACTGGCGACGGGACCGGTGACCAGGGCGACCGGCTTGCCGGACTGGCGCAACCGGGCCACGACCTCGGCGCCGACAGCGTCCCAGGAGGTGGGCACGGGCGCGCCCCGGCCGCGGCGCAGCGACACCGGCCCGGTGGCCCTGTCCGGGTCGTACAGATCCATGAGGGCGGCCTGGTCGCGCACGGTCAGCCCGCGGACGGTGGGATCGTCCGGATTGGGCACCACCAGGATGGGGCGCCCCTCGCGGGTGCGCACCAGCACGGGCGCGCCTTCGAGCACGGTGGTGTAGTAGCGCGATTTGCCCAGGCCGGCGGCCATGGTCTCGGGCATGTCGTGGAAGGGTACGGTGGCTTCCTGGGGCGGCTTGCACCCCGTGCCGGCCAGGGCCGTCCCCGCTGCCAGGGCACCTCCGACGCGGAGGAACTCGCGGCGGTTCATCTGGTTGCTCATCACCTTTTCCTCCCTAGCGGTGGCAGACGACGCAGTCGGTGGGCGCGTCCATGTCCGATTCGCGGTGGCAGTCCAGGCACCAGCCCATGTTGAAGGCGTTCTGCACTTCGACGATGTCCTCGTCCTGGACGCGGCCGTGGCAGTTCTCGCACACCTCCATGTCGTCCCCCTGGTCCAGCCTGGGCTGGCCCTGGTCATCGACGGCGTTGAGGTGCGCCGAGTGGTCGAAGTACACGTAGTCGGGCAGATCGTGGACCTTGACCCACGGGATGGGCTCGCCGCGCTCCCAGTACTGCTTGAGCACCAGGACCCACTCGCGGTCCTGGCCCACGGTGCTGTGGCAGTTCATGCACACGGCCGTGGAGGGCACGGTGGAGTGGCGGCCGTCGTAGGGCATGGTGTGGCAGTACCGGCAGGGTATGTCAAAGCCGCCGACATTGACGGAGTCGCCTGCGGCGCTCAGTTCCCACCGGGGCGGGCCGGCCATGCGATTGTGACGGAAGTAGATGGGCTGCCGGGGCTCGTACCCCTGCCGGACGTTGCTGAGGGCGTACGCGAGGGCGCCCCCACCGGCCAGAAGCAGGATCAGGACAAGCGCACGCGCGGGCTTGCTGCCGGGCATCATCTGGTTGGGCTCCTTTTCGGGGCCGCCCCACAGGGGGGGGCCGATGTCTCGGCTTCGGAACGCTGGTTGCCGGCCGGCGACTCGTCGTCGAAGAGCATGCGCACGGCCGGCGTGTCCAGGTCGTCGTACTGGCCGGAGCGCACGGCCCAGATGAACAGGGCCACGGCAATGCCGGCGATCAGCAGGGCCAGGGGCAGCAGGACGAAGATGGCGTTCATCTAGGCACCCCGGGGTTGGGCCCGGCCGGCGGCCGTTCCGGCCCGGCGCTGACGCGGGACCGGGAAGGTGCGGGACAGGGCGGAGGACAGGATGACGGTGAGTGACGAGATGGGCATGAGCACGGCGGCCAGCAGCGGCCCGACGAGGCCGACGATGGCGAGGGTGGCGCCGATCAGATTGTACACCAGGGAGAAGCCCAGGTTGCGCCAGACCACGCGCAGCACGCGGCGGGCCCCGGTGATCAGATCGAGCAGCGGCGCGAGCCCCTCCCGTGTGAGCACGGCGTCGGCGGCCAGGACCGAGGCGCCGGCGCCGCCGTGCACGGCCACGCCCACGTCGGCCAGGGCCATGGCGGCCGCGTCGTTGACGCCGTCACCGACCATGACGATGGCGCTCTCCGAGGCGCGGGTTTCCACCAGGCCGGCCACGTAGTCGCGCTTGTCCTCCGGGGTCATGCCGCCGCGGGCATCACACTCGGGGATGCCCAGCTCGGCGGCCACGCGGGCCACCACAGCCGGGTGGTCGCCCGACAGAATGCGAGGGCGCGCGCCGCGCCGCACCAGGGTCTCGACCGTGGCGATGGCGTCTTCGCGCAGGGGATCGCCCGCGCCGGCCACGCCCGCCACCGTACCGCCAACGGCCACATACAGGGGGCTCAGCCCCTCGGCCACCAACGCCCCGGCATGGGTCTCCAGCTCGGCCGACAGGGCCGCGCCGGCCGCGTCGACGAGACGGCGATTCCCCACGGCCACGGCCGCGCCGTCCACCTGGCCCTCCATGCCCTGGCCCGCGATCTCGCGCACGTCGGTCACGGGGCGGGACACGTGCAGGGCCGGCTCGTACGCGGCGCAGAAGGCTCTGGCCACCGGGTGCGACGACTGGGCCTCGAGGCGACAGGCCAGGTCGAGGGCATCATCGTCGCCGCGCCAGCGCGATACGGCCACCTGGCCGCGCGTGAGGGTGCCGGTCTTGTCGAGCAGCACGGTGTCCACGTGTTGCAGGCGCTCGAGGGCGTCGGGGTTCTTGACGAAGATGCCGGCCCGCGCCGCCCGGGTCAGGCCCACGGACAGAGCCACCGGTTTGGCCAGGCCCAGGGCGCAGGGACAGGAGACCACGAGCAGGGCCACCATGTGCTGCAAGGCGGCGGGCACGGATTCGCCGATCCAGATGGCGCCGGTGACGGCGGCCAGGGACAGCACTGCGATGACGAAGATGCGGCTCATGCGGTTGGCCAGCTGCACCACGGGCGGCCGCTGAGACATGGCGTCCTGGACCACGGCCAGCAGACCGCCGACGCGGGTCTGGTCGCCCACGGCCTCGACCTGGACCACGAGGCGGGCCCCGAGGTTGGTGGAGCCAGCGTACACGCGGGCCCCCCTGTCCACGTCCACCGGGGCGGATTCACCGGTGAGCACGCCGTTGTCCACCTGGGACCGGCCCGACAGGACCTGGCCGTCCACGGGCACCAGCTCACCGGAGCGCACCTCGACCCGGTCAGCGGCGCGCAGGGCGGTGAGGGGCACTTCCAGGGACGGGGCCTCATCGCCTTCACCCTCGAGGCGCCGGGCAAACTCGACGAAGGCCACGTGGCGCAGACTGTCGGCCTGCTCCAGGGCCTTGCGCTGGGCGCCGCGCTGCACCTGACGGGCCCCCAGGAGCAGGGCCACCAGGGCGGCCAGGGAGTCGAAATATACCTCGCCCGTTCCCAGCACCGTGGAGACGGCGCTGTACGCGAAAGCCGCGGCAAGGGCGATGGCGATGGGCAGATCCATGTGGGGCACGCGGCGCCGCAGGCCGCCCCAGGCCGAGCGGAAGAAGGGCCGCGCTGAGAACAGGATCACGGGCAGGGCCAGCCCCAGACTGAGCCAGCGGAAGAAGGTCTCGTACTGGGCGGCCATGCCCGAGTACTCGCCGGCGTACAGGGCCCCCTGGATGAACATGATGTTCATGGCGCAGGCCGCGGCCACCCCAAGCTTGATGAGCAGGGCGCGGTCTTCGGCGCGGCGCACCTGGCTGGCTTCGCCCAGGGCGTGGGGGTGGGGCGTGTATCCCAGGGCGTCGAGGGCCCGGCCCACCGGGGCGAGGGAGACCTGCTCCGGATCCCACTCCACGCGGGCCACGGAGCTGGCCAGGTTCAGCCGCACGGACTCGAGCCCGGGCAGAGCCTCGGGCAGCTTCTCGACCAGCCACACGCAGGCGGCGCAGTGCACGCCCTCCAGGTAGAGCTCGACGCACTCGCGCCCGCCGGGGCGAGCCTCGACGAACTGGCTGCGGAAGGCCTCGTCCTCGAAGTCCTCAAAGGCGCGGCCGGCCACGCGGGCCGGTTGCAGATCCTGGTCCTGGGCCTGCACCAGCTTGTAGTAGTCGTCGTACCCCCACTCGTGGATGAGGGCGTACACCTGGCGGCAGCCGTTGCAGCAGAACTGGTGCTCCTCGCCCTCGCGCACCAGGGAGCGCGGCACCTCGAGCCCGCAGTGCGAGCAGATGACGGGGGCCGGGCTGGGGCCCTGGCCGCTGTGGGGCGTGGCGTTCACTCGGCCAGCCCCGACGCGGTGAGGGAGACCCGGGCGCTGTGCACGAAGCGCAGGCGGCCGGACTCTGAATCCGGAGCCCGGCCGCCCTGGGAGCCGGAGCTCTGGGATCCGGCGCCCTGGCGCAGGTCGAGACGCAGGATCCACAGACCGGGCTGGTCCAGGCGCAGGAGGGTGCGGTACGTGCCCGCACGGTGCGGTATGGCGGTGAGGTCGGCGGCCTGCCCGAGTCGGTCGTCGGCCGGGCGCAGGGCCTGGAGCTGGCCTGAGAGCTGCCCCACGGGAGCGCCGTCGCGATCGGCCACGATCACGTCCACGGGGCGGGGCATGCCGGGCGTATGCGGCGTGTCGGTGGGCAGGTCGAAGCGCACCGTCCACCCCAACTGGCGGCTGGCAGCCAGGACAGCCGCGTCGGCATCCCACTCCAGCGACTTCTGGTAGTAGTCGCGGATGGGCCGGGGTGCGTCGGGCCGGGTGGCGACGTATACCAGCACTCCCTGAGCCACCACGGCCATGGCCAGGATGCCCCCCAGGTACAGGGGCCAGCGGTAGTAGGACAGAGCTTGGCGCAGATTCACGTGGCCTCGTTAGCGGTAGGGTCCCAGGAGGGGAAACTCGTGCCGGGCCTCAAAGCCCGCGTCGGACCGGACCCGGTACACGCCCGTTGTCTTGCCGTTGACAAAGGCGTCGCGGGGGACCTCGGTGACGATGTTGACGGTGCGCAGCTCGGCAGGCTCCACGACAATGGGAGAGATGGGCACCACGAGCAGGGCCCCTTCGGGCTCGACGATCTCGATGGTGAAGCTCTGAGTCTCGTGGCGCTGGTTGGTGAGGCGCAGGCGTTGCTGGTTGGCTATGAGCCCGTGGGGCAGGGCCCGGTAGGCCTGGCGTCCGCCGCGCACGATTTCCACCTGGGCGTCGCCGCGCAGCAGGACCATGGTGAACAGGGCGCCCCAGGCCAGCGCCATGAGGGCCAGGTAGATGAACAGGCGGGGACGCCAGAAGCGGTGCTCGCCCGTGTCCAGCTCGCGCTCTGAGGTGTACCGGATGAGCCCGGGCGGCAGTCCCTGGCGGGCCATCACCGCATTGCAGGCGTCCATGCACTGGCCGCTGCCCACGCACTCCAACTGCAGGCCGCGGCGGATGTCCACGCCGGTGGGACAGGCGTGGACGCAGCTCTGGCAGTCGACACAGTCGCCGAAGTCCTCGCGCCTCTGTCCCCGACCCTTGCGGGGGCGACCCTTGGGGTCGCCGCGGGCCGCGTCGTACGCGGGAATGAGGGTATCGGCGTCGGCCAGCACGTTCTGCAGCCGGCCGTACGGGCAGGCGATGGTGCACATCTGGTCGCGGAACCAGCCCTGATCGAAGGCGATGAGTCCGGTGAGGCCCAGCAGGACTCCGAGCAGGCCCCTGTGGGCCAAGGGATCGTGCACCAGGGCCTGCACGAGGCCGGACCAGCTGACGAAGTAGGACAGGAAGGTGGCGGCCATGGCCAGGGAGACCAGGACGTAGAGCGCCCACTTGCCCCCCTTGCGCAGTAGCTTGGGCACGGACCAGGGCGCCGCGTCGAGGCGGCGCTGGGCCGCGGGTTTGCCCTCGAGGGCCGTCTCGATGGGGCGGAAGACGAACTCGAGATAGACGTTCTGCGGGCAGGCGTACCCGCACCACAGGCGGCCGAAGATGGAGCCCACGAAGAAGGTGGTGATGATGACACCGGCCCCGAAGGCCAGCAGGAGCAGGTTGTCGGTGGGGTGGAAGACGCCGCCCAGGATGTGGAACTGACGCCTGGCCAGGTCGAGGAACACGGCCGGGTACCCGCCTACCGGGATGTGGGGAACGGCAAAGAACAGGGCGATGAGGGCGTAGGCGATGCGGCGGCGCAGACGCCAGAACCGCCCCTTGGCCAGGTGCGGGTGGATGTACTTGCGGTGTCCGTCCGCGTCGAGGCTGAGGAGCAGATCCTCCTCGGGCGCCACCTCGAACACGTGCTCACGCCCCGGCAGGGGGGCAGGAGAAGGCTCGAGAGCGGGCGACTCCGCAGACCGGTCCGCGGCAGCGTCCGTGGCGGGCGCGTGGGACAAGCTCAGCTCTCCGGCAGCGGCTCGGGCGCCACGGGCTCACCCTCGGCCTCGCGGGCCTCGGGCGGGGTCGTCCCCTGGATGCTGCGGATGTAGGAGACCAGGGCCGAGAGCTCCTCGGGCGCGATGGCGCGCCCCCAGGGGGGCATGCCCTTGGCCGGCACGCCCTTGACCAGGGTCTGGAAGATCTGCGTTACCTGGCCCCCGTGGAGCCAGTACCGGTCGGCCAGGTTGGGGCCGATGAGCCCCTGACCCTCGGCGCCGTGGCAGGAGGCGCAAGTGCGGGCGTACCGGTCCTGGCCCAGGGCCAGCACGTCCGGGTCGCGGGCCCCGGCCAGCATCTCACCGGCCGAAGGCGGCACCAGGGGGTTGGCGTCGAAGTAGGCCTGGATGGCCTCCATACTGGCCACGGTCTCGGCGCGGTACTCTGAGGTCATCGAGTCCTCGCCGAAGGCCAGGGCGTAGAAGGCCATGTACAGAATGGAGACGATGATGGCGCCCCAGAGAATGGCCATGAGCCACCCGGGCATGGGATTGTCATACTCCTCGATGCCGTCGACGTCGTGCAGGACCTTGTCTTCGAATTGAGCCATACCAGACCTCACGCGGGGTTCGGGCGGTCTGCCCGGGAGGGGTTGGGTTCGGCATGTCCGGCTTCGCCGTCACCGGCCAGGGGCAGGTGGGCGCAGGCGTTGAGCACCTCCGGCTCCGTGCGCCAGGCCCGCACGGCCACCACGGCATAGGCGGCGACGAAGAAGAGCATGGAGGCGATCACCCAGATCTGGGCGCCGGTGCGGGTAGCGAGTTCCTGCAGCATGGCTCAATTGCCTCCGGCCCCGCCCACGTCCGCCCCGTCCACGACCAGGGGAGCGGCAGTGGGCCGGCGCCACTTGATGTCGGTGCCCAGGCGCTGGAGATAGGCGATGAGGGCGACGATCTCCCGGTCTGCCGTGCCCTCGGGCCCCTGTTGCTCCACGATGGCCGCGGCCACGGCATCGGCCTGGGTGCGGATGCGCTCGTGGGCCATCTCAAGGTCGCCGTCGGTGTAGGGCGTGCCCACCGCGCGCAGGGCCCGCATCTTGGCCTGGATCTCACTGGCGTCGAGGGGCGCGGTCAGCAGGTGCGGGTACCGCGGCATGAGCGAGCCGGGGGTGGTGGAGGGCGGCTCGTCCATGTGCCTGAAGTGCCACAGGTCGGGGTACTTGCCGCCCACGCGGTGCAGGTCCGGGCCGGTGCGTTTGGAGCCCCACTGGAAGGGGTAGTCGTACACGAACTCGCCGCCCTTGGAGTACTCGCCGTACCGCTCCGTCTCGTGGCGGAAGGGGCGCACCATCTGCGAGTGGCAGTTGTAGCAGCCCTCGCGCAGGTAGATGTCCCGGCCGAGCACCTCCAGCGGGGTGTAGGGCTGCACGCTGGCGATCGTCTTGACGTTATCGTCGTCGACGAACATGGGGACGGCCTCGATGAGGGAGCCCACGGAGAGAGCCAGGGCGACGAGAACGGTGAAGACGACGATGCGGCGCTCGAGAACGCGGTGGACGCCGTGGCGCAGGGCATACTGAACGCGGTACAGGGCGTGGTCCCAGGTGTTGGCCGCGGTGGTGGCGCCGGGGGCCTCGTCGTCGGGCTGCAGGCGCGGGGCGTGGACCTCGGGCTCCTCGGCGTACCCGGCTGGAGCGGAGCGCATGGTGCGCACCAGGTTGTAGACCATGACGAGGAGGCCGACGAAGAAGAAGAGGGCGCCGATGAGGCGTACCCAGTACATGGGCACCAGGGCCACGACGGTCTCGATGAAGTCGGGATAGACGAGGCGGCCGTCGGGTTCAAAGGCGCGCCACATGGCCCACTGGGTAATGCCGGCCACCCACATGGACACCTGGTAGAGAATGAGGCCTATGGTGCCGATCCAGAAGTGAGCCGTGGCGGCCCGCACGCTGTAGAGCTGGGTCTTCCACAGGCGGGGCACGGCCCAGTAGAGGATTCCGAATGAGAGGAAGCTGTTCCAGCCCAGGGTGCCGGCGTGCACGTGGCCGATGGTCCAGTCGGTGTAGTGGGATACGGCGTTGACCGACTTGATCGACATCATGGGCCCCTCGAAGGTGGACATGCCGTAGTAGGTGACGGCCACGACGAGGAACTTGAGGATGGGGTCGTCGCGCAGCTTGTCCCAGGCGCCGCGCAGGGTGAACAGGCCGTTGACCATGCCGCCCCAGCTGGGCATCCACAGGACGAGGGAGAAGAGCATCCCGAGGGTGGAGGCCCACTCGGGCAGGGCGGTGTAGTGCAGGTGGTGGGGGCCGGCCCAGATGTACACGAAGACCAGGGACCAGAAGTGCATGATGGAGAGGCGGTAGCTGAAAACGGGCCGCTCGGCCGCCTTGGGCAGGTAGTAGTACATGAGGCCGAGGTAGGGCGTGGTGAGGAAGAAGGCCACGGCGTTGTGCCCGTACCACCACTGCATGAGGGCATCCTTGACCCCGGAGTAGACCGAGTAGCTGCCTATCCACGAGTAGGGGACCTGAATGTTGTTGCCAATGTAGAGGATGGCCACGGCCACGATGGTGGCGATGTAGAACCAGATGGCCACGTACAGGTGGCGCTCGCGGCGGATGGCGATGGTGCCGAAGACGTTGACGGCGAAGACCACCCACAGGAGGGTGGCCAGAATGTCGAGCGGCCAGGGGAGCTCGGCGTATTCCTTGGCCTGGGTGACGCCGGCCACAAATGACAGGCCGCCAGCGGCAATCAGCAGCTGCCAGCCCCAGAAGTGGATGCGGGTGAGGGCGTCGCTGATGAGGCGGGTCTTGAGGAGGCGCTGCATGGAGTGGTACGTGCCGCCGAAGATCATGTTCCCGACAAAGGCGAAGATGACGGCGTTGGTGTGCAGCGGCCGCAGGCGCCCGAAGGTGAGGTAGGGGGCCAGGTTGAGTTTGGGCATGAAGAGCATGGCGGCGGCGAGCACGCCGACGAGCATTCCGGTCACGGCCCACACGATGGCGGCCAGGAAGAAGAGCCGAGCCGCCTGGTCGTCGTAGCGGACGGTGTCGTTCGCGGTGTTCATCCGTGTCCCATCCTCTCGCTAGGTCCTCGGGCCGGTGCAAATGCCCCAGGTGGCGGGGGTCTGACGTGGCGTAAGCTACTACCGCGACCAGGGGGCGGACAATAGTAAAGATTATCAATTACATAGTAAAGATTACTGATTAGGAGACTGCCGACTGTTGGGATACGGGACAGCCGGGCCGGCTCGTCGCGTGACCGCGCGCAGCCCGGAGTGGCGCCGTCGCGGGTGAGGGGTGTCGCGTTGTTGCTGCGGGTGGAGGGAGCCTGACACAGTGGCAAGCCGGGGCTATCTCAGGGTGGCGGGGCTGGAAAGGGGCTCCTTGCGTCAACATCGGGCCCGGGATAGGGTAGTGATCCAGAGGCGTACCCGCCCTCCTCGCGACTCGAGCCGCGGATCCGCGGCAGCGCGCGGTGCCAGGCATAGCGCGACCGCTCACATCAACGGGCGACTCCAGACAGGACAGCAGACCGTGAAATACGCCAGCTTCACCGTAGGGCAGCCGGAGACGACGCCTCGCGAGACGCTCGAGCAGCTCAAGGCCGCCGGGTATACCGGCGTGGAATGGCGGGTCAGAGACGACGACGGGGACACGACGTCGCCCGGGTACTGGCGTGGGAACCGAGCCACCCTGCAGGCCTCTTGGGGTGACGAGCGGTTCGCCGAGATCCGGGCGATGATGGACGAGCTGGCGATCGCGGCGGCCAACCTGGGCACGTACGTGCGCTGCGACCAGCACGAGGACGTGGACCGGATGATGGAGGTTGCCGGTATCCTCGGGGCCACCTCCATGCGGGTGAACTCGCTGGGCTACGACGGGACGCGGACGTATCCCGAGCTCTTCGAAGAAGCGATCCGTCACTTCGAGCGGGTGCAGGAGCTCTCCGAGAAGCACGGCGTGAGGGCGCTGATCGAGACCCACCCGGGCAACATCACTCCCTCCGCCAGTCTGGCGCATCGGCTCGTGGCCAGCTTCTCGCCCGAGCGCGTGGGCGTGATCCACGACGCGGGCAACATGGTGCACGAGGGATACGAGAACTACCAACTGGCCCTCGAGCTGCTCGGGCCCTACCTGGGGCACGTGCACATCAAGAACGCCCGCTGGGCGAGTCGTCCGGGCGAGGCGCCCGTAGAGGCCCTGTGGAAGCACGAGTCATCACCCATGCGCGACGGGTGTGTCGACTTCGTCTTCCTCGTCCGGTCGCTGAAGGCCGTGGGCTATGACGGATGGCTCAGCTTCGAGGACTTCTCGAGCGAGAAGAGGCAGGCCGAGAAGGTGGCCGACAACATCACCTTCATGAGGGAGATCGAGGCCGTGGCCTAGCGCTTGCGCGCGCAGTCCCGCGTCAGTTCGGCCGCCGCTCCATCCCTAGTGCTCGCGCGGGCAATCTGGCGTCAATCCGGCCGCCGATCCATCCCTAGAACGCAATCCTGGCCAGGAGCAGGTCGCCCAGGTACTGCAGGCGGTTGAACTCGGATCCGCCGTTGGGGAAGTGGAACCGGTCTCCCTCCTGCATGCCGGGAACGGTGCCCTCCAGCCACTCGCCACACACGACCCAGGCCTCGTCGTCGGTCACGTTGGCGACATTGAAGTTGCCCATGCGCGCCCCGTTCTCGGGGAAGACGACCTGCTCGGAGTCGCGCACGATGCGCAGGGAGTCGGCGTCGACCCGGGCGATGTACAGAGGGGCGCGGCAACGGAAGACCCCGTTGTTCAGCTCACTGCGGCGATTGTAGAGCAGGTAGAGCGCATCGCCCTGGGCCAGCCAGTGCTGCTGCGTGTTGAAGTTCCCCAGTTCGGCGCCGTCGTCAAACAGCCACGGCGCGGGGTCGCTGTAGTGCAGGCCGTCGCTGCTGTGGCAGACGAAGGCGCGGTCGTCGTGCCGGACCGTCATCAGGAAGCGGTCCTGGAAGCGGGTGATGGAGGGTTCCGCCAGGCCGCGCTTGGTGTCCACCCGCAGGAGGTTGCCGAGGTCGAGGCAGCGGAACCCGCTCGCGTCGATCTCGGCGCGCATGACGGCGGCGGCGGTGAAGGCATCGCCAGCGCTCTCGCGCAGGTAGAAGGGGCACAGCACCGAGCCGTCGTCCAGCTCGAGGTCGATCTTGGGCCAGGCCACGTAGTGGAACCGCTTCAGCTCCGCCGGCAGGTCGATGGCCCGCCAGTGGCTGAAGTCGCCGTGCTCGAACTCCCACTCCGTGTACACCATGGTGTTCTGCTTGGGGCAGCGGTGCGCGGCATCGATGCTCTCCATCTTGTACGCCGTGCTGGTCCCCGCGTCGCGGTAGAAGTGGGTCGCGCCCAGGCCGATGAGCTTGCCCGTGCTCCGATGGAAGAAGAGGCTGACCCCGGGCTTCTCGTAGAAGTCGTCGTCGAGGGGACGTCCCAGCAGATTCTGGCTCTCCATGGGAGGGGTCCAGCGCTTTCCCAGGTCACTCGTTCTGGTCCAGTGGCCCGTGCCGCAGTCGTTGCCCACCAGTTGGCTCACGCCCACGTGGACCTCCGGGCTCCCTCGGGTGAACTCGGCGGGGACCACGGCGATGCCGGGGGCAAACCAGCACTGGTTGTGGGTTCTGCCGTTCAGGATGATCTCGTTATGGATGGCTCTGATGGCGCTCACGGTAGGGTCTCCCGGCACTGTAGCTGGCTCAGGTGAGGGGGTGCAGCTGAAGGCAGACCGGAACGGCCGGGGCGCGGCGCACCGCTCGGGTCTGGCGGGGAGTACAAAGGGCGCTGGCCACAGCCCGTCAAGGGCCGGCTGGCGGCGCAGCGGTGGCAGCTGCATATGGGGGTTGGGGTATCCATCTAAGCGGAGTCATCTGCCGTGAAAGGGCGGGTGGTCTCAGGCGTCCGTGCCGGGATGCCTGGAGGATGAAAGGCGGGGTGTCAGCCGGGCCGCGCCCGCTTCCAGCAGCCGCAGAATCCGAGACGAAGGCCACGGGTACCAGCGCCTCGAGGCGCACGCCGTC
>Ga0180429_10003215_pt1 | contig 13261 bp, 13 predicted proteins | sample SS_ome_FD_132428 | JGI IMG/M metagenome (GOLD analysis project Ga0180429, IMG submission 132428) | Hypersaline lake sediment archaeal communities from the Salton Sea, California, USA - SS_1_S_1 metaG | ecosystem: Environmental > Aquatic > Non-marine Saline and Alkaline > Hypersaline > Sediment ...
CTGCAGGGGAGCGGCTTCGCCGGGCTGACGTGGGAGAACCTCGTCATGTTCGCCGTCGCCGGTGTCCTCATCTACCTGGCGGTCACCCGCAACTACGAGCCGCTGCTGCTGGTGCCGATCGGCTTCGGCGCCATCCTCGCGAACCTCCCCTTCGCCGACCTCGCGGCCTCCAGCACCTACGCGGCCGAGGGCGGCAAGCTGCCGCTGCTGCAGCTGATCTACAGCGCGGGCATCAGCACCGAGCTGCTGCCCCCGCTGATCTTCCTCGGCGTCGGGGCGCTGACCGACTTCCGGCCGCTGCTGGCGCGGCCGCTCACGCTCATCCTGGGGGCGGCGGCGCAGCTGGGCATCTTCGTCGCGGCGCTCGGCGCGCACTACCTCTTCGGCTTCAGCCTCCGTGAGGCCGCCTCCATCGGCATCATCGGCGGAGCGGACGGCCCGACCTCGATCTTCCTCACGGCCATCCTGGCGCCGCACCTGCTGGGGGCCGTGGCCGTCGCGGCGTACACCTACATGGCGCTGGTGCCCGTGATCCAGCCGCCCATCCTGCGGCTCATGACCACCCGTGCGGAGCGGGCGATCCCGATGGCCCAGGAGCGGGCGGTTTCGCGCACGGCGGTCATCCTGTTCCCGATCGTCATCACCCTGCTGGTGTCGCTGGCGGTGCCGCCGGCCGCCCCGCTCATCGGCATGCTCATGTTCGGGAACCTGCTCAAGGAATCGGGCGTCACCGACCGGCTGTCGAAGACCGCGTCGGGGCCGCTCATCAACATCGTCACGATCCTGCTCGGCCTGGTCGTCGGAGCCACGATGAGCGGCGTGACCTTCCTGCGCCCGCAGACGCTCTTCATCATTGTCCTCGGCGCCGTCGCCTTCTCCTTCAGCACGGCGGGTGGCATCCTGCTCGCGAAGCTGCTCAACCTCATCCTCCCGGCGGAGCGGCGCATCAACCCCTGCATCGGGGCGGCCGGCGTCTCGGCCGTGCCCATGTCCGCGCGGGTGGTGCAGAAGTTCGTCTCGGAGCAGACCCAGGGTCGCGTCAACCCGCTCATGGCGGCGATGGGACCGAACGTGGCCGGCGTCATCGGCTCCGCGGTCGCGGCGGGGGTGTTCCTGGCGATCCTGCGCTGAGGTCGGCCACCGCGGGGCGCGACGTCTCGTTGTGCCTCCGCGTGCTCAGACGCCGGCGACCCGTGCGACGCCCCGGCGGCTCACGCCGGGGCGGTCCCCTTGATCATCGTCAGCAGCAGCACCAGCGGCGTGCGCGCGGTGACCGTGTGCGGCAGGTGCGGCGCCATGTGCGCGAAGCTGCCGGGGCCCACCTTCACCACGTCGCCGCCGAGGCCGAACGTGCCCTCGCCGGCGAGCACCTGCAGGATGGCGGGCCTGCTGGCCGTGTGCTCGCTGAGCTCTTGGCCGGCCGCGAATCCGAACAGCGTGACCTTGACGAGGTCGTCGGCGTGGACCGACCGCGAGATGATCGAGTCGGGCTGGATCTCGCCGACGAGGGCGGCGAGGTCGGGGTGGAAGAGGAAGGGGGCGCCGTTGGCGATGGGCATGGGGACTCCTTCTCACCGGCGGGCCCGAGTGGACCGCGCCGGTAAACACGGAGCAGTGTATCCGAGAAAGCCGAGACTCCGTCCGCCGTGGCGCGCGCGACTCCCGCCGCCCCGCCGCTCAGGGACCCCGACCCACGATCGCCTCGCTCACGTCGACGCCGTACAGGACCTCCTCGACGCGGAACACGGCCCACGGGAGGTCGTCGCCGAACCAGGTGAGGTCGCCCTCCGTCAGGACCGTGCGGCCGTCGATCTCGCCCCAGGTGACGGAGCGGCTGAGCCACAGTGTCTTCGCCTCGTCGGTCGCCTCGCGGTAGCGCATGGCCTCGAAGAGCGTGGGCCGGCCGGACGCGGGGTCGAAACGGACCACGAACTGCTCCTCGTCCGCCTCGCCCGGCACGATCAGCAGGGCGGTCTCGTCGTCGACGGCCTCCCAGCGGACGCGCGGGTCGGTGACGAACAGGGCGGGCAGCCAGATCGACTCGGCCCACAGGCCGAGGTTCGCCGCCTGATCGACCTTCGGTTCGCCCTCGGTCACGCCGAACGGGAGCTCGAGCCGGGCGCGGCCACTCAAGAACCACTCGTTCACGCGCATGAGCGGTAGGCCGAAGAGCGTCGCGTCGAGGTAGTGCCGGTAGCCGGCCCCCGCGTCGTGGATGAACCGGAAGCGCCCGTTGAACGTCAGGCCCATCAGCCGGAGCGTGGCGCGGCCGCTGATGACGGCCGAGGGGATCACGGGCACCCGCTCGCCGTAGAGCTCGCGGTACCAGCGATCGACGGGCGCCGGCAGGTCGGCCGGCAGGGGGACCGTCTCCAGCTCGGGCTCGCCGCTGGTGAACGGCGGCAGCGGGCCGGGGACCATCCGCAGTCCGACCGCGAACGCGGCGACGCACGCCCCGAGCAAGAGCACGATCACGAGCAGTACACGCACGAAACCACCCCTCGCGAGAGGCTACGTGCGCCGGCCGGGGGTGGTCCAGGGGTGTGCGTCCCGCCGCGCGTGCCGCCGGCGACGTTCGACTCATGATCGAACCGTACGCTGTCTTCACGCCGCACCATCACCGGGAACGCGGGCCGACCACGCCCTGCGGAGCCCGGACATTCTGCGGCCGGAGGTTCGCATGAGACTTGCAGGCAAGGTCGCCGTCGTCACCGGAGCCGGCGCGGGCATGGGCCGCGCCATCGCCCACCTGTTCGCCCAGGAAGGGGCCAAGGTCGTCCTGGGCGAGATCGCCAGCGACCGGCTCGAGGCCGTCGTCCACGAGATCCAGGAGCTGGACGGCGAGGTCACCGGCGTCGTCGGCAACGTCGCCAAGGCCGAAGACGCCGAGGCCCTGATCCAGACCGCCATCGACACCTACGGCAAGATCGACGTACTGGTCAACAACGCCGGCATCATGGACCTGTTCGAGGGCGTCGCCAACTTCAAGGACGAGACCTACGAGCGCGTCATGGGCGTCAACGTGTACGGGCCGCTCGCGACCTCGCGCGCCGCGGTGCGCTTCATGAAGGAGCACGGCGGCGGCGTCATCGTCAACTCCGCCTCGGCCGCCGGCGTCGGCGGCGCCGCCGCGGGCGTGGTCTACACGGCCTCGAAGCACGCCATCATCGGCATCACCCGCAACACCGCCATCGCCTACGGGCCCTCGGGCATCCGCTGCAACGCCATCGCCATCGGCGCGGTCGGGGACACCGCGATCATGTCCGGCGCCGACATGAGCCAGGCCGACATGGAGGCGCTGGGTCACTACGGCAAGTGGCACGGCCTCGCCACCCAGCTCGAGTCGATGGACATCGCGCGCGTGGTGCTCTTCCTCGCCTCCGACGAGGCGAAGGGCGTCAACGGCGTCGTCCTCCCCGTCGACGGCAACTGGACGGCGCACTGAGCGAGCGGTGGATCGCCTCGCGCGATCCCGCGCTGGCGTCAACCCCTGCCCGTCGTAGCATCGAGCCGTGAACGCACCCCACGACCCACCCGCCGCTTTCGATCGCGACCGCCTCCTACGCCTGAAGGACGTCGCCGCCCACCACGCCCGCGACCTCGGTCGCTGGGCCCGCGACTTCGCCGAGCGCGCCCGCGCCGGCGACGGCGATCTGGGCGTCACGAGCAAGACGAGCCCCGGCGACGTCGTCACCTTCGCCGACGCGGAAGTGCAGCGGCGGCTGGTGGAAGCGCTGGGCGAGGCCGCGCCCGGGGTCGGCTTCGTGGGCGAGGAGGGGCTCGACGCGTCGGTGCCGGGCGCGCCCACCTGGGTGATCGACCCGATCGACGGCACCCACAACTTCGTGCGCGGCTACCCGGGCTTCTGCGTCTCCATCGGTCTGGTGGTGGACGGCGACAGCGTACTCGGCGTCATCTGGGACTCGGTCGACGACGCGGTGTACTGGGCCGCGCGCGGCGAGGGGGCCTGGCGCGACGGCGCGCGGGTCCGGCGCCCGGAGCCGAGGCCCCTGGCGCAGGCGCTGGTCGGCACCAACTTCACGTCGACCTCGGCGCGCTCGTCCGTCGACCAGGCCGTGTTCTACGAGATCGTGCGGCGCGCGGCGGGCGTGCGCGAGAGCGGCGCCTGCTGCCGCGACTTCTGCCACTTCGTCAGCGGTCGGTCCGACCTCTTCTGGCAGTTCGACCTCAAGTCGTGGGACGTGGCCGCCGGCGTTTGCCTGGTGCGCGAGGCGGGCGGCTCCGTCGTGTTCGGCGACGCGCCGGACGACTGGGTCCACGCGCCGGGGCTGGCGCTCTTCGCCGGCGAGCCGGCGCTGGTGGACGAGGCCGTGGCCGTGTGGCGGGCGGCGCGCGGGGGCTGAGGGCGGCAGCGGGCACCGGGTCGCGCCAGCCCGATCAGAACGGCACGCCGGCCACCAGCACGACGTTGGCGTAGGGCGTGAACTCGCCCGTGCGCACGATCGCGGTCGCGCCGGCGGTGATCTCGAGCAGCTCTGGGTGCGGGACCTCGCGCAAGGGCAGGTCGGTGGGCCAGGCGGCATCGAACGAAGCCCGCATGGCGGGCGACATGCTCGCCATCTCGGCGTCGATGACGCCCTCCTGGACGACGAGCTCGCCGAGCACCGTGGCGAGCGTCTCCACGAAGCCGGGTACGCCAGGGCGCAGCGCCAGGTCGATCACCGGCACGCCTTCGGGCACGGGCAGGCCCGCGTCGCCGATCACCAGCAGGTCGTGGTGGCCCATCGCGGCGACGAGCCGCGAGAGCTCGGCGTGCAGGAGGCCATGCTTCTTCATGCGGACCCCCTCACCGGCCCTCGTTGCGGTCGGTCACTTGCGGCCGGCCGAGCGGGGCGGGGGATGGGCCGGCGGGGGTCGAATCCCCGCCGGCCACGAGAGCGTGCGTCAGTCGCAGCTGGCTTCGGTGACGAGCTCGAGGCCGACGGCGATCGCGACGGTGTCGGCGGGCGCGCCGCTGGCAATGATGTCGGCGGCGGCCTCGACGGCCTCGGCGCCGAGCATGGCGGGCTGCTGGGCCACGGTGGCGCCCATGCGGCAGTCGCGGACGGCGGCGACGGCGTCATCGGTGGCGTCGAAGCCGACCACCAGGATGTCGCGGCCCGAGGCCTCGATCGCCTGCAGGGCGCCGAGCGCCATCTCGTCGTTGTGGGCGAAGACGGCGTCGATCTCCGGCTGGGCGGTGAGGATGTTCTCCATGACCGTCAGGCCCTCGGCGCGGTTGAAGTTGGCCGTCTGGCGGGCGACGATCGTGACGCCCGAGCAGCTCTCGCTCATGTAGGCGTTGAAGCCCTGGCCGCGCTCGCGGGCGGCCGAGGTGCCGGGGATGCCCTCGAGCTCGACGGCGGCCCCGGTGCCCCCGAGTTGCTCGCAGATGAACTCGGCCGCGCTGGCGCCGCCGGCCACGTTGTCGGACGCGATGAAGTAGGCGAGGTTCCCGCCGTCGACGCCGCGGTCGACCGCGATCACCGGGATGCCGGCGGCGTTGGCGGCCATGACGGCCGGCACGACGGCGGCGGAGTCGGTCGGGTTGACGATGAGGACGGCGACGCCGCGCTGGACGAGGTCCTCGATGTCGTTGATCTGGGTGCTGACGCTGTCCTGGGCGTCGGTCACCAGCAGCTCGAGGCCCATCTCGTCGGCCATCTGCTGGGCGCCGTCGCGCAGGTCGACGAAGAACGGGTTGTTGAGGGTGGAGACGGAGAGGCCGATCGTCTGGGCGAGCGCCGAACTGGCGAGCAGCAGCGCCGAGGCGATGGCGAGCGTGCGTAGGGCAGTGCGCATGGGTCCTCCTAGGGAACGGGCGTTCAGGTGCGACGGGTGGCGACGAGGCGTTCGATGAGCAGCGCGGCCAGGATCACACCCCCCTTCACGATCTGCTGGTAGAAGGACGGGACGTTGAGCAGGTTCATCCCGTTGTTGATGACGCCGATGATCAGCGCGCCGACGAGGGTCCCGAACACGCCGCCGCGGCCGCCGAACAGCGAGGTGCCGCCGACGACGACCGCCGCGATGGCGTCGAGTTCGAACATGACGCCCGCCGACGGCTGCGCCGAGTTGAGGCGACCCGTCAGGACCATGGCCGCGAGGGCGGCCGCCAGGCCGGAGTAGGCGAAGGTGAACGCCTGCACGCGGCGGACCGGGATGCCGGAGAGGCGCGCGGCCTCCTCGTTGCCGCCGATCGCGTAGACCGCCCGCCCCAGCGCCGTGAAGCGCAGGATGACGTGGGTGACGAGCAGGAAGCCGAGCATGATCCAGATCGGCACCGGCAGGCCGAGGAAGGTGCCGTAGCCCAGCGTCATGAACAGGGACGGCAGGCCGCTGATCGGCCGCCCGTCGGTGTAGGCGAGCGCGGCGCCCCGGAAGATCGTCAGGCCGGCCAGCGTGACGATGAAGGGGGCGATCCCCGCGTAGGCGACGAACAGGCCGTTGAAGGTGCCGAGCGCGGTCCCCAGCGCCATCGCCACCAGCACCGCGAGGCCCGCCGGCAGGCCGCCGACCGCCAGGCCCGCGCCGACCACGCCGGTCAGCGCCAGCAGCGAGCCGACCGACAGATCGATGCCGCGACCGATGATGACGACCGTCATGCCGCAGGCGATGATCGCGTTGATCGAGATCTGCCGCAGGACGTTGACGACGTTCGAGGCCGTCAGGAAGCGGTCGGACAAGAGCGACAGGATGACGATGAGCGCAACGAGCGCCATCACCAACCCGAAGCGGGCGAAGACCTCACGCCAGTTGACGCGCGCCAGTGACATGGGCGACGACCTCCTCGTAGTCGAAGGGGGGACGGAGCTCGGTCGCGACGCGGCCGCCGCGGAACACCAGGATGCGGTCCGAGAGCCCGATGAGCTCCTCGGTGTCGGAGGACGACAGCAGCAGGCCGAGGCCGCGCTGCGAGAGGCCGTCGATGACGTCGTAGAGCTCGGCGCGGGCGCCCACGTCGACGCCGCGGGTGGGCTCGTCGAGCAGCAGCACCTTGGGCTCGGTGGCGAGGCTCTTGGCCACGACCACCTTCTGCTGGTTGCCGCCCGAGAGCTCGCGGACGAGCTTGCGCGGCTCGGGCGGGCGCAGCGACAGCCGCTCGATCCACGTCCGGGTCTGCTCGCGCTCGCGCCGCGCGTCCATGAACCCGAACCGCTGCAGCCGCGACAACGTCGCCAAGGACACGTTCTCCTGCACCGTCAGCTCCATGACCAACCCCTGCTGCTTGCGGTCGCTCGGAACGAGCAGGATGCCCTCGCGGATCGCGTCGCGCGGCGAGCGGACGGTGTCGCCGGCCCAGCTCGCCGTGCCCTCGAGGCCGAAGAGGGTGGGCAGGATACGCTCGCGGCCGGAGCCGATCACGCCCGCCAGGCCGACGATCTCGCCCGCCTCGAGCGTGATGGAGATGGGCGCGAGCCCCGGGCCGGCGGCCTCGAAGGTGCCGAGCGCCTCGCCGGACGTCCGCGGCGCGCGCTGGGTGCGGCGCACGGCCTTGCCGACCATGAGCTGGACGATCTCCTCCGGGGTCGTGTCGGCCACCACGCGGGTGCCCACCAGCCGCCCGTCGCGCAGGACGGTGACGCGGTCGGCGATGCGGAACACCTCCTCGAGCCGGTGGCTGATGTAGACCATGCCGACGCCGCTGGCCTTGACCTTCTCGATGATGGCGAAGAGCCGCTCGCTCTCGCTGGACGACAGCGCGGCGGTGGGCTCGTCGAGCACGAGGATGCGCCCCTCGCGGGCGAGGGCGCGGGCGATCTCCAGCAGCTGCCGCTCGCCGATCCCCAAACGCGCTACCTCGCTGGCGGGGTCGAGGTCGAGTTCGACCTGGGCCAGCGGCCCACGCGCGCGGGCGAAGAGGTCGCGGTAGCCGACGACCCCCGGCAGCCGCCCGAGGAAGAGGTTCTCGGCGACCGACAGGCTCGGCACCAAGGCGAGCTCCTGGTAGACCATGACGACGCCGTGGGCCTGGGCCTCGTTGACGCCGTGGAAGCGCACCGGCCGCCCGGCGAGCGTCATGCTGCCGGCGTCGGGCGGCTGCACCCCCGCCAGGATCTTCATCAGCGTCGACTTCCCGGCGCCGTTCTCGCCGACCAGCGCGTGCACCTCGCCGGCCTCGAGCGAGAAGTCGACCCCCGTCAGCGCGGCGACCTGGCCGAAACGCTTGTCGACGCCGGTCATCTGCAGCAGGCTCATCCGCTCGGCTCCTCGTGGTGGGGCGCACGCCGTTCGAGGAACGCGGCGAGCTCGGCGGCGGTCGGCAGCGAGGGCTGGGCCCCGGGGCGGGTGGCGGCCAGCGCCCCGGCGGCGTTGGCGTGGCGCACGGCCTCGGCGAGCGGCGCGCCGTGCGCGAGCCGCACGGCCAGGGCGCCCGCGAAGGCGTCGCCGGCCGCGGTGGTGTCGGCGGCCTCGACGGGGAAGCCCGGGACGAGGCCGGTGGCGACGCCCCCGCCCGCGCCGGCGGCGTTCCCGCGCGCGACGTCCCCGCCCCGCTCGGCCGCGCCCGCCTCCGCCCAGGCGGCGCCGGCGGCGCCGAGCGTCAGCACGGCGGCGGGCACCAGGTCGGTGAGCGCGGCCGCCGCCCGCTCGGGCGCGCGCGCCACCTCGTCGGCCGCAATCCCCGTCAGGGCCGCGGCCTCGGTCTCGTTGACGAGCAGCAGGTCGACGTGGGCGAGTTGCGCCGCGGTCAGCGGCCGGGCCGGCGCGAGGTTGAGGACCACGCGCGCGCCCGCGGCGCACCCCAGCTCGGCGGCCCGCAGGGTCGTCTCGAGCGGGACCTCGAGCTGCAGCAGGACGACGTGGGCACCCGCGAAGCGGGCCGCGTCGAGGTCGTCGGGGGCGAGGCGCGCGTTGGCGCCGGGGGCGACGATGATCGTGTTCTGTGCACTCGGGTCGATGCTGATGAAGGCCACGCCGGTCGGGACATCGCTCAGCGCGGCGACCGCCTCCGTCGCCACGCCGTCGGTCGCCAACCCGTCGACCAGCGCCTCGCCGAAGGCGTCGGCGCCGACGCGCCCGAGCATGGCGACGTCGCCGCCGGCGCGCGCCGCCGCCACGGCCTGGTTGGCGCCCTTGCCGCCCGCGTGGCGCGCGTAGTCGCCTCCGAGGAGGGTCTCCCCGGCCACGGGGAAGCGCGGGACGGTGACCACCAGGTCCATGTTCAGGCTGCCGACGACGACGATGCTCATGGGCGACCTCCAGCGGGGGGCGTGGCGCTGACCGCGGCCGCCTGCCGGTCCGCGACGGACCGGCGGGCCACCAGCGTCACGGGGTGGGTCTCGAAGCGCCGTGCGTCGCCCGGGGCGGCGATCCGCGCATGCAGCATGGCGACCGCACCCGCGCCGAGCTCGGCGAGCGGTTGCCGTACGGTGGTGAGCGCGGGCTCGACGAACTCCGCCCAGGGGACGTCGTCGAAGCCGATCACGGACACGTCCCCGGGGACGCGCGCGCCCGCCTCGCGCAGCGCCCGCAGCGCGCCGACGGCGATGGCGTCGTTGGCGCACACGACGAGGCTGCAGTCGGGCGCGGCCAGCCGCGCGGCGGCCGCCGGCGGCAGGTCGCTGGAGAACGGCACCTCGTGCTCCCAGGCGACCTCGAGGGCCCCCTCGGCGGCCCGCAGGAAACCCGTGCGGCGCGCGGCGGCGCTCGGCAGCGCGTGGGGGCCCGACAGCAGGCCGACGCGCCGGTGCCCGCGGGCGATCGCGTGGGCCGCCACCAGCGCCCCGCCCTGGGCGTGGTCGGCGACGACGGCGTCGCAGCCGTCGAGCGGACGGTCGACGGTCACGATGGGGAAGGGCCAGTCGGCGATCGGCCGGTCGTCGACCGGCACCCAGACGACGCCGGCGACGCGGTAGGTGGCGAGCAGGGCCAGCGAGTCGTGCTCGCGCGCGGTGTCGTTTCCCGCGTCCATGACGATGAGGGCGAACCCCAGCGAGCGGGCCGTCGCCTCGATCGCCTGCACGAGCGCGGGGAAGTACGGGTTGGTCAGGTCGGGGACGACGAGCCCCAGGGCGCGGCTGTGGCCGGTGCGGAGCGACTGGGCGTGCGGGTTCGGCACGTACCCGAGATCCGCGGCGGCGGCGAGGACGCGCCGCTGCACCTCGCGTGTGGTCGGTTTGGCGCCGCGCAGCACGTTCGAAACCGTCGCGGTGGATACGCCCGCGCGCTGCGCCACGTCCTTGAGCCGTGCCATTCGCCCTCCGGTTCCGCGCGTCGCGGGGTCGAGAAGCAGAGGTTAAACGTTTAACCGAACCGTTCCATGATGATAGGGCTTGCGCGGCGCCGCTGTCAACGTGCCCGGGGGGGCAGTGGCCCGTGGGCCGGCGAAGCCGGCACACGGTAGCCTGCCCCCATGCCCCCCCGCATCGCCCTCGTGCACGCCATGCGCGCCTCGATGGCGCCGATCGAGGCCGCCTTCGCCCGTGCCTGGCCGGAGGCGCACCTCGCCCAGTTGCTCGACGACGCGCTCCCCGACGATCTCGAGCGCGCCGGCGGCGTGGACGCCGCCATGGAGCGGCGCTTCGTGGCGCTGACCCGCATCGCGGTCGACGCCGGTGCGGAGGGCGTCCTCTTCACCTGCTCGGCCTTCGGCCGCGCGATCGAGGCGGCCCGCGACGCCGCGCCGGTGCCGGTGATGAAGCCCAACGAGGCGATGATCGCGGCCGCGATCGCGCGGGGCGGGCCGATCGCGTTGCTGGCCACCTTCGGACCGACCCTGGACTCGATGCGTCCGGAGTTCGAGGCGGAGGCCGCCCGCCGGGGCGTTGGGCTCGATCTGCGGACCCGCCACGTGGCGGGCGCACTGGCGGCCTTGCAGGCCGGCGACGCCGAGCGCCACGACGTGCTGATCGCGGAGGCGGCCGCCCGATGGGGCGGGGGGGCTTCCGTGGTGGCCCTCGCGCAGTTCTCGATGGCCCGCGCCGCCGAGCGGGTGGCCGCGGCGACCGGCGGAACGCTGCTCACGACGCCGGACACGGCCGTCCTGGAGCTGCGGCGGCGCCTGCTGGCGGGCTGACGCCGGGTGAGCGGACGCGGCGCCCGACCGGCCACCGGGAGCCCCGGAGGCGTCAGCCTAGCGGCAGCTCCGCGAGCGCCGCGTCGAGCCCCTCGCGCAGCATGCCCGCGATGGCGTCGACCTGGTCCTCGTCGATGACGAACGGCGGCGCGAGCAGCACGTGGTCGCCGCCCAGCGGTCCGGCGCTGCCACCGCCGGGGTAGATGTACAGCCCGCGCTCCAGGCACGCCTGCCGAACGCGCGTGCGCAGCTTGAGCGCCGGGTCGAACGGCCGCTTCGTGGCACGGTCCGCGACGAACTCGACGCCGAGCAGCAGCCCCTGGCCGCGCACCTCGCCGACGTGCGGGTGGTCGCCCAGCGCCGCGCGCAGGCGTCGAAGCAGCCGCTCGCCCATCTGCTGGACGCGCTCGAGCAGCCCCTCGCGCTCGATGATGTCGATCACCAGGCTGCCGACGGCCGCGGCGAGTGGGTGACCGGAGTAGGTGTGGCCGTGGCGGAAGTCGTCGCGCCTGCCGCGGAACGCCTCGTACAGGCGGCCACTCACCAGCAGCGCGCCCAGCGAGGCGTAGCCGGCGCCGATGCCCTTGGCGGTCGTGATGAGGTCGGGTGTGACGCCGGTGCGCTGCATCGCCCACCAGCTCCCCGAACGCCCGTTGCCGCTCATGACCTCGTCGGCGATCAAGGCGACCTGGTGGCGGTCGCAGATCTCGCGGATGCGCCGCCAGTAGGCGGCGTCCCCCGCGCATCCGGGCGCGCTGGAGCCGACGATCGGCTCGGCGATGAAGGCGATGACGCGGTCCTCGCCCTCGGCCTGGATGATGCGCTCGAGGTCGTCGGCGCAGTGCAGGTCGCAGTGGCCGGCGCACCAGGGGCAGCGGTATGGGTAGTGGGCGGCGATCTTCGGCTCGACCCGCAGGATGCCGGCGAAGGGGGTGACGCGCTCCGCCTGATCGGTCACGGCGAGCGCGCCCAGCGTGGCGCCGTGGTAGCTGGTGTGGCGCGAGACGACCTTGGTGCGCTCCGTGCGGCCGAGGGCGAGGTGTGCCTGGCGGGCGAGCTTGATGGCGGCCTCGACGGCCTCGCTGCCGCCCGAGGTGAAGAAGACGTGGTCGAACCCCTCCGGCGCGCGGGCGATCAGCTTCTCGGCGAGCTCGATCGTCGGCGGCGTGAGGAACACCGAGGGGTGGGCGTAGGCGACGCGCATGGCCTGGTCGCGCAGCACGTCGGCGACCTCGCGGCGGCCGTGGCCGATCGACGCGACGGCCGCGCCGGCCGCCGCGTCGAGGTACGACTTGCCGTCCTGGCCGTAGAGAACGGCGCCGCGGGCGCGGGTGATGACGATCGGCTCGTGCGCCAGCTCCCGCAGGAACACCGGGCCTTCGAGCAGGGGTCCGAAGGTCCGGGAGACCCGCCTGCGGGGCCTGGCGGCGCGTGGGGTCGGCATGCTGTGGCGGATGATACACCCGCGTGCCCGACGGGCTGCGCCGCTCGCGCCCGCGCAGCACGGCCGGGCGGTCAGCGCACCAGCAGCACCGGCACCTTCACGTGGCGCGAGACCTTCTCGGCGGTGCTCCCCAGCACCGGGCGCGGAAAGCTGCCCTGGCTGTGGGCACCGAGCACGATGACGTCCACCTTCTCGCGCTCGGCCTCCTGCACGATCTCCCGCCACTCGGAGTGCTCGCCGTACTTGACCACCAGGCGCGAGGGCACGCCCTCGGGCAGCTTCTCGGCGGCCTGCCGCAGCACCTCGCGGCCGTGCTCGGTGGCGGCCCGGCGCAGCTCGCCCTCCGGGAGGTACATGCCCGCCTGGGTGGCGTACGTGGGCGGAGGTCGGACCACGTGGAACACGACCACCTGACCGTCCAGGTCGCGCGCCAGTTGGCCGCCGTAACGCACGGCGGCCTCCGCGTGGGCGTCCTCGTCGATGGCGATCAGAACCTTACGGAACACGCTCGCCTCCTCACCCGGTCGCGGCGGCCTGCGCCCGCCGCAGTCGGAGCTGTTGCGATCCGGCGATCAACAGCACCAGTGCCAGGCCGACCGCGTCGGTGGTCCAGGTCGGTTGGATGAGCATGAAGGCCACCGCCAGGAGCAGGATTTGCTCGTACCAGCGGGTCGACGTCAACAGGTAGCGCTGCGTGCCGGAACCGAAGGCCATCATCCCCAGCAGTGCCGAGAAGAAGACCCAGGCACCCTCGAGGAAGCTCTCGACCCCGAACAGCAGCAGCCGCGTGTTGAAGATGA
>Ga0180429_10003218_pt1 | contig 13257 bp, 8 predicted proteins | sample SS_ome_FD_132428 | JGI IMG/M metagenome (GOLD analysis project Ga0180429, IMG submission 132428) | Hypersaline lake sediment archaeal communities from the Salton Sea, California, USA - SS_1_S_1 metaG | ecosystem: Environmental > Aquatic > Non-marine Saline and Alkaline > Hypersaline > Sediment ...
CGCCGACTCGGTGATCGCACGAAATCGCTGTCTCCTACTCTCCTGCTCACCTCACTCCTGCTCTCGGCTTCGGCTTCGCCGAAGCCGCCCCGGTCAGAATCCGAACATCGCCCTGTACAGTCTTTGCCATGGCGAAGACCTCCGCTCGTACCAGGACCTCCTTCCTCTGCCGCGACTGCGGTGGCGTGCACCCGAAATGGATCGGGCGGTGCCCCGATTGCGGGGGATGGGACACCCTCGACGCCTTCCATGAACGGGCCGAAGACGCGACGGTCGGGACCGTCGCGGGCATCGCCCTGCAGGCGGATGCGGCGGGATCGCCCGGCGGCTCGCGGGCGGTGCCGTTGGTGGACGTCGTGCAGCTGGAGGTGCCGCGGGTCTCGAGCGGCGTCGCGGAACTCGATCGGGTGCTGGGCGGCGGGTTCGTGCCCGGATCGGCGATCCTCCTCGGGGGTGAACCCGGCATCGGCAAGAGCACCCTCCTTCTTCAGACCGCGGCGGCGGTCGCCGGGGCCGACGGCTGCATCCTCTATGCAAGCAGCGAGGAGAGCCCCCAGCAGATCCGGCTCCGGGCCGACCGGCTGGTCGGCGAGGATCTGGCTCGACTTCGAGACCTGCATCTCTGCACCGACACGAGTCTGGTGCGGATCGTCGAGGAGATCCGCCGGGTCAAGCCGACGCTGGTGATCCTCGATTCCATTCAGATGGTGCATCGGGCCGACGTCGACGCGCCCCCGGGGTCGACCACCCAGCTCCGCCGGTGCTGCCACGACCTCGTGCAGGCGGCCAAGCTCTCCGGGGCCGCGATCGTGATCGTCGGTCACGTCACCAAGGAAGGCCAGCTTGCCGGTCCGAAGCTGCTCGAGCATCTGGTCGATGCGGTGTTGGCCTTCGAGGGCGATCGCGATCACGGCCATCGAGTGCTGCGGGCGGCCAAGAACCGGTTCGGCTCCACGCAGGAGATCGGGCTCTTCGAAATGACCGACGGTGGTCTCCGGCAGCTCGACGAAGGCGGCGTGGCGATCGATCCGGCCGCGGGCGGCGTCTCGGGTTCGGTGCTGACCGCGACCATGGCGGGCTCGCGCTGCCTGCCGATCGAGATCCAGGCTCTGACCGCGACGGGATTCCTCGGGTCCGCCAAGCGTCGTGGCACCGGTCTTGATGCGAATCGACTGGCGATGCTGATCGCGGTGTTGGAGAAGCACGGCGGTCAGCGGCTCGCGGATCAGGACGTCTTCGCCGCGGTGGCGGGCGGGGCCCGCGTGGTGGAGCCCGCCGCGGACCTTGCGATCGCGCTCTCGATCGCCGGGGCGCACCACGGTCGCTCGGTATCGCCGGGCACGGTGGTCATCGGCGAGGTCGGGCTCACCGGCGAGGTGCGGAGCGTGCGTCACCTCGAACAGCGGGTTCGGGAACTGGCCCGTCGCGGGGCCACCACCGCCGTCGTTCCGCGGTCGCAGGAGGATGCCGTGCAGGGCCTGGGGGTGCGAATCGAGCCGGTCGGGACCCTCGGCGACGCCATGTCCCGCCTTCTGTGAGAAGTTTTTTGGGGGAGGGGATCCGGGTCTCGACCGCCGAAATCGGGATTTTGGGTCTGATTTCCTCCGCGGGGCGACGATGCGCAAAGTGTATCAAGACAGAGGTTTATGAATCTCGAGGCCGATCCGAATCGGAATGTTCGGGATGTGTTCGCACGGGGTCGAGGGCCGCGGGTGGCGATTCCCGGACGACTCAATATAGTCCGCACCTTCATCCCAAACGGGCCGTGTGGCCGATAGGGATGGTCACGTCCGGTTCGGGCCAATGGTGGTTCGAACACTTCGACGGACGGGTGGATGAACACAGGGCGGTCGCATCGTGGGTCACGAATTCAGCGACATCACGCCCGGGCACTTCTTGGAGAGTCACCGAATGAGTCTGACCACCAGGTTTGGGCTCGTCGCCGGTACGACCGCGCTGGCCATCGCCGGTTCGGCCTTCGGCGGCGCAGAGTCCGACAACGACGCGCTTGCTCAGATCGCCGAACTCAAGCGGGAGCTCGCCGAGCTCAAGCAGGCGGAAGGCCAGGACTGGCTGACCGAGCAGCGAGCCGGCGAGATCCGTGGCATCGTGCAGGACGTTCTCGCCGACGCCGACACCCGCACCAGCTTCCAGAGCAGCGGTGCCATGGCCGGTTGGAACAAGGGCTTCTTCCTTGCCAGCCCCGATGGCAACTTCAAGCTCAACGTCACCGGCTTCATGCAGGTCCGTTGGACCATGAACCACCGCAACGGCAACAACGACGGCGCCTCTACCGCGGATCCGAGCATGACCAATGGTCAGGTCTACGGCAACGAATATGAGTGGGGCTGGGAAGTCGCCAACGCCTACCTCGACTTCTCGGGCACCGTGGTCGACCCGAGTTGGTCGTATCACATCCGTGGCAACTTCGGCGGTCTCGCCACCACTGATGGTGCCGACGTCCCCGGCGGCTTCGGTGTGACCTTCGCCACCGTCACCAAGGATCTCGGCGACGGCCTCAGCGTCACCGCCGGTCAGTTCCGTGGTCCGTGGCTCCGCGAAACCCTCGTGGACGATCCGTACCAGCTCGGCGTGGATCGTTCGGTCATGAACGCCTACTTCACGCAGGACTTCAATCAGGGCATCCAGCTCAACTACGAGTCCGACGCCTTCCGGGCCAACGCCTTCCTCGGTGACGGCATCGTTCCGGCGGCGGGCACCGTGTCCGGCAACGCGTTCGCCAACTCGGCCAACACCGCTTGGAACGCCACCGAGACCAACTACGCCATCGCGGCTCGCGGTGAGTACAAGATCTCGGGCAACTGGGCCGACTTCGACAACTTCACCTCCTTCCGTGGCGAAGAGGGTGGCATGATGGTCGGCCTCGCCGGCTTCTATGAGCGTGGCAACCAGAACGCTGGTGTGCTCGATGGCGTCAAGGGCTACGGCCTCACCGCCGACTTCAGCTGGGAGATGGGCGGCGCCAACCTGTTCGCGTCGTTCGTCTGGACCGGTGCCAACGGCGACAACATCGACACCAAGCACCCGTGGGGCTTCAACATCCAGGGTGGCTACTTCGTCACCGACGATGTCGAGGTCTTCGGTCGCTACGAGCTCGTCGATTACGATCTCGATGTCAGTGGCGACACCAGCAAGTTCAACGGTTTCACCATCGGTGCCAACTACTTCTTCTCGGCGGACGTCCGTGCGACCGTCGAGTGGGGCACCAACTTCAAGAGCTTCGGCAGCGACAACTTCCAGCAGGGCTTCCGCACGGATCAGCCCGACGAGAAGAACCAGTGGGCGCTCCGTGCTCAGCTCCAGCTGATGTTCTGAGACTCATCCACCCGACGAAAGGCTTCCGGCTTCGGCCGGAAGTATTCGAGGGCTCGGCCGGCCGGACCGCAAGGTCCGGCCGGTTTCTTTTTGTCTCGTCGTCGGACTCGCTGCTCCAAGAGCGATCGACGTCTGCAAGGTCGACGGGGGTGCGGTACGTTGGCGACGGATCGAGCCTATGACGACCTCAAGACCGTCCGGCTTTCTGCGCCTGGCATCGATCGCGCTGCTCGTGTCGATCAGCGGTCGGGTTTGGGCCGGAGACATCGTCCGGGCCGAGGGCCGGAGGCCGTCGGCGGAAGGCTCGATGCAGTCCGAGATCGACGCCCTGCGAGCGGAGATCTCCGACTTCCGACGCGAGCAGGATCGCCGCTGGATCGACGACCTCCGTCGACAGGAGATCCGGGCGGTGGTGGCCGATGTGGTGGCGGACGCCGGCACGCGGACCTCGTTCGCGGACGCGGCATTCACGGCGGGTTGGAGGAACGGATTCCGACTCGCCGCCGCCGACGGCTCGTTCTCGCTGAAGCTCTCGGGCGAGATCCAGCTCTGGTACGTCGTGAACCATCGACAGGGTGACGAACCGCTTCCGCGGAACCCGCCCGGCACGCTCTGGGGGGCTGAGAATCGCCGGACCCGATGGCGATTCAGCGGGCACGTCGGGGATCCGTCGATCCAGTACCGCAGCCAGCTCAACGTCACGCCGTTCGGCGGCGTCGCGTTTCTGGAGTTCGCCTACCTGAAGTTCCTGCTCTCGCCCGAGCTCGACGTGCAGGTCGGTCAGTTCCGGCCACTGTTCCTCCGCGAGTGGATCGTGCCCGCCCGAGACCAGCTCGCCGTCGACCGCTCGGTGGTGGCCGCCTGTTTCAATCCCGGATTCGCCCAGGGCGTCCAGCTCGACTGGCGGACCGATGACGTTCGGGTCGTCGGATGGTTCGGCGACGGTCTGGGGGCTCGGGCGTTCGGGCCCGCCCGCACGAACACCGCGAACACGCCGTGGAACGACACCCCGACCCGCTGGGCGGCCACCGGCCGGTTCGAGTGGAAGGCCGTCGGCGAATGGAGCCAGTTCGACGACTTCACGTCGCCGCCCGGCTCGCCGACCGGCGTGCTCTTCGGGGTGGACGTCATCGGGCAGGAGGTCAACGACCAGGTGCCCGACGCGGATGGCGTCCTGGCCCTCGGGGCGTCGGCGGATGCCTCGATCGATCTCGGCGGGGCGAGCTTCATGGTCTCGGGGGTGTGGGAGCACAACGAACCGAAGGACGGTCCGGCGCGGAATCCCTGGGGACTCACCGTCCAGGCCGCCGCGTACGTCGCACGGGACGTCGAGGTCTTCGGCCGGTATTCGTATCTCGACTACGACTCGGCGATCTCGGTGGCTCGGAGCGTCGCCCGGTACGACGGGGTCACGGTCGGCTGGAACTGGTTCATCAACCCGGATGTGAAGCTCACCATGGACTGGGGCATGAACTTCGCGTCGCTGGAGTCCGGCGAGCTGGTGTCGACCTCGATCGGCTACCGGCTCGACGAGCCGGGGCGGGGGCACCAGTGGGCGTGGCGGACCCAGCTGCAACTGTTGTTCTGACTGAGAGATGTCGATCCGAGGCGGAGGCCGGCGCCCGGGGAACGGGACTGGGCCTTTCGAACCGCCGATCACCGCCCAGGCAGGGTCCGGCAGGATCGTTCCACGGATCTCGGACGGATCCTTCATGCCCGCCCCGTGGCACGGCCGATATCCCCGACACGTTTCCGCCTCATCAGGCCACGGGGATCCACATGCGCAGGATGCGAGACAGGCAGCGAGCGGCCATCACCTCCGGGATGACCCTCGCCCTCATGACCGGCACCACCCTCGCCGCGGGAAGCGGCGCCGGGAAGGTCGATGGCGACGATCTGACCTTGGAAGCCATGGCGAAGCGCCTGGCCGAACTCGAGCAGCAGAACGACACCCTTCAGGGTCGCGTCCGCGAGCTCGAGTCCGCCGACGACGAGCTCTGGCTCACCGAGCAGCGGGCGACCGAGATCCGCGGCATCGTCAACGACGTGCTGGCGGACGCCGACACCCGCGCGTCGCTCCGCGATTCGGGGGCGACCGCGGGCTGGAACAACGGGTTCTTCCTCCAGAGCTCCGACGGCCGGTTCCGGCTGAATGTCGGCGGCATGGTGCAGGCCCGCTACCAGTACTCGCGCATTCGGAACAACTACGACACCGCCGATCCGCAGTTCGGGCAGGCCTACGCGTCGCAGGACGACTCGTATCGCCGCTTCGGCTGGGAGATCCCGCACGCCCGGCTGGACTTCAGCGGACACGTCTTCGATTCCGGAACCACCTTCCGGATCCTCGGTGAGTTCGCCAACCAGCGGGGCGACTACTTCACGACCTACACCAACCCGATCCAGGTGTCGTCCAACGACACCGGTCAGCGGAACGGCTCGTTCCAGCTGCTGGATGCGTGGATCGCCCACGAGCTCGGCAACGGGTTCGCGGTCCGGGTCGGCCAGTTCAAGCTGCCGTTCGACCTCGGCTGGGAAGTCGGCATCGCGAACCAGATGACCGGTGATCGCAGCATCACCGCCCTGCATCTGGGCCTCGGTCGCAGTCAGGGCATCGAGCTCGCCTACCGCGGCGACAACGTCCGGGCCCGGCTCGCCCTCAGCGAGGGTGCGAACGACGCCCTGTTCGCCGACTACAAGTTGGCGGTGACGTCGCCCATGAACACGCCCTACTACCAGAACCAGTCCGACCTCTCGCTGTCCTCCCGCATGGAGTTCAAGCTGGCGGGATCGTGGGCGGACTTCGACCGCATGACCTCGCCCCCGGGCGAGCAGTTCGGCCTGCTGGCGGGCCTCGGCGTCCACTGGCAGAAGAGCAAGGTCTACCTGAACCCGACGGCCATCAACAACACGCAGGCCAACTTCGACGTCCAGGGCTTCACCTTCACCGGGCCCGCGAACAACTACAACGAGTGGTTCGGGCTCACCGGCGACCTCACCGCCAACTTCGGCGGGGCGACGATCACCGCCTCGGGCTACTGGCACCTGGTCGACAGCGGCGCGAGCTACCTGATCGGCAACTTCCAGCCGATCGGCGGCAACCAGACCACCGTCTCGGGCAACCCGACCTTCAACGTCGGCACCGTGCAGGTCGCCGGCGCGAGCGTCTACGGCTCGACCTACCTCACGCCGGACATCGAGGCCTTCGTCGGCTTCGACTACATGGACGTGGTCGGCGGCGACCTCGCCCAGCTCCCGGGGAACGGCACGAGCCTCTTCCTCTACGGGGGATACAAGGAACCCGATCCGTTCTTCGCCCTCACCTTCGGTGGCACGTGGTACATCGACGGCGAGGACCTCAAGTTCGGCGTCAACTGCACGTACATCCCGGACAGCGTGAGTCCGAACTGGAAGACGCCCGAGCTCGGTGTCCGGTCGACCCCCACCAGCGACGAGTACGTCTTCCGGGCGTACTTCCAGCTGCTGTTCTGACGTTCCCCTTCCCGACGTCCGTCCACTCGCGCGGTCTCGCCGGTTCGCCGGTGGGACCGCGTTCTCTTGTGCCGAGCCCGGGGGCGGAACGGGGTCGGAACGGGATCGCACATCGGGGTCGTGGATCGCCCGTCGGCCCGGGGTTCCCCGTGGAGGGATCCCACTAGACTGCCGACCCGATGACCACCGCCACGCCGCCTGCCGTCTCCGTGCATCGCATCGAGGTCCACCGTCGCCCCGAGGCGGGCGATCCCGCCGCCGACGCCCTGCGTCGCGACGTCGAGGGCCTCCCCGCCGAGCTGCGGCCGACCGCGGTCGCCCGGGCCGACGTCTATCTCTTCGAGGGTCCGCTCGACGCCGACGATCTCGCCCGGATCGCGGACGAACTGCTCGCCGACCCGGTCATGCAGACCGCGGTGGTCGGCGCGACCGAACCGTCCGCCACCGAGGCGGTCGTCGAGGTGCATCCGCTGCCCGGCGTCATGGACCCGGCCGCGGCGTCGATCGCCGCCGGTCTCGAGGCACTTCTGGGCCCCGACGCCGCCCGCGACATCGAGGTGCGGACCGGCGTCCAGTGGCGACTCGGCGGCCTCGACGTCGCCGCGGCCCGTCAGGTCGCCACCCGCCTGCTCGCGAACCCCGTGGTCCACGCGATCCACGACCGTCCGTATCGCCCCGATTCGTTTCCGGTCGGGCACGACCATCCGTTCGCGGTGCGGGACGTGCCGATCCTCGACCTCGACGATGCCGGGCTCGAACGGATGAGTCGCGAGGCGCACCTCTTCCTCTCGCTCGACGAGATGCGGGCGATCCAGACGCACTACCGCACGCTCGGTCGCGAACCTCGGGAGATCGAACTCGAGAGTCTCGCCCAGACCTGGTCGGAGCACTGCGTCCACAAGACGCTGAAGGCGACGATCGACTACCGCGAACTGCCGGGCGGCGAAGGTCCTTCGCTGGTCGGGGCCGCGGTGGTCGGGTCAGGGGCGGATCGCCCCGGTCATGCGGTCGCGGCCGACGGGACCACGGTGCGGATCGACAACCTGCTCAAGTCCACGGTGGCCGCGGCGACGCATCGGCTCATGGCCGAGGGACTCGACGACTGGTGCCTGAGCGTCTTCGTCGACAACGCGGGCGTGGTGGCGTTCGACGACGACCACGCGGTCTGCATGAAGGTCGAGACGCACAACCATCCGTCGGCGCTCGAGCCGTACGGCGGCGCCGCCACCGGGATCGGCGGCTGCATCCGCGACATCATCGGCACCGGTCTCGCCGCGAAGCCGGTGGCCGCGACCGACGTCTTCTGCGTCGCCACCGACGAGCCCGCGGAGGTGCCCGAAGGCTGCATCCACCCGCACCGGATCCTCGGCGAGGTGGTCGCGGGCGTGCGGGACTACGGCAACCGGATGGGGATCCCGACCCTCGACGGCGGCGTGTGGTTCGACGACCGCTACATCGGCAATCCACTGGTCTACTGCGGCTGCCTCGGCGTCATGCCGCGGGATCGCGTCGAAGGGGCCGCGAAGCCCGGCGACCGGATCATCGCCCTCGGCGGCCGGACCGGTCGCGACGGCATCCACGGCGCGACGTTCTCGAGCGCCGAACTCACCGACGCCCACGCCGACGAGTTCAGCCACGCGGTGCAGATCGGCAACCCGATCACCGAGAAGGTCACGCTCGACGCGGTGCTCGCGGCCCGGGACCACGCGGACGGCTGCCTCTTCCACGCGATCACCGATTGCGGGGCGGGCGGCTTCTCGAGCGCGGTCGGCGAGATGGGCGAGACCCTCGGCGCCGAGGTGCAGTTGGAACGGGCGCCGCTCAAGTACGCCGGGCTCACCCCGGTCGAGGTCTGGATCAGCGAAGCCCAGGAACGCATGGTGCTCGCGGTGCCCGAGTCCCGCGTCCCGGCGCTCGCGGCGATCTGCGAGGAGTACGGGGTCGAGTGGTGCGACCTCGGTGTCTTCGGGACGCCGGATCGCGAACTGATCCTGCGCTGGACGGACACCGAGGTCGGCCGCATCTCGATGTCGTTCCTGCACGACGGCGTGCCGATGCCGGTCCGCGAGGCGATCTGGGATCCGGCGTGGGCGGCGGCAGAAGCGGGGGGCGTCGATCCCGGGGTCGCGCCGCGGTCGGCGATCACCGACGGCGACGCCCTGTTCGATCACGCCGAGGCCCTGCTTCGGCACCCGAACCTCGCCAGCAAGGCGTGGATCATCCGGCAGTACGACCACGAAGTGCAGGGGGGTGCGGTGGTGCGACCCTTCGCCGGGCCCAACGACGGCCCCGGCGATGCCGCGGTCATCCGGCCGGTTCCGGAAGTCGCCCGCGGACTCGCGATCGGTCACGGGCTGGCGACCGGACTCGCCCGCGACCCGTACCTCATGGGACTGGCCGCGATCGACGAGTGCGTCCGCAACCTCGTCTGCGTCGGCGCCGATCCCGAGCGGATCGCGATCCTCGACAACTTCTGCTGGCCGAGCTGCGGCGATCCCCGCAACCTCGGCTCGCTGGTCCGGGCGTCCGAAGCGTGTCTCGACGGGGCGATGGCGTACCGCACTCCGTTCGTCAGCGGCAAGGACTCGCTCAACAACCAGTTCTCGACCGAGGACGGCCGCACCATCCGCATCCCGCCGACCCTGCTCATCTCAGGCATGGCGATCGTCGAGGACGAGATGCTCGCGACCACCATGGATGCGAAGACCGCGGGCGATCGACTCGTGCTCGTCGGCATGACGAGCGACCGGCTCGGCGGGTCGCACTACCTCCGCATCGGCGGCGATCCCGCCGCGGGGGTCGACGAACTGCCGGTCGTGGATCTCGCGACGGGGCCGAAGATCGCCGCCGCGGTCGCGACCGCGATTCGTGCCGGACTCGTGCGAAGCGCCCACGACGCGAGCGAAGGCGGGGTGCTGGTCGCCGCGATCGAGATGGCGTTCTCGGGCGGTCTCGGGGTCGAGGTCGATCTCGGCGACGTGCCGGTGGAACCAGGTCGCGAGGCGAGTTCGATCGCCCGGGCGTTCGCCGAGGACCCGAGCCGCTACCTGCTCGAAGTCGCCGAGTCGGATCTCGACGCCCTCGTCGACCTGCTCGGCGATCTTCCGCACGCGGTGATCGGGACGTTCACCGAATCGGGGCCCGATGGCGGCGAGGTCGTCGTCACGGGCGTCGGCGACGGGCCCGCGGTCGATCGGGTCGATCGGTTCCTCACCGCGTGGAACGAAGGAGCCGACCGATGACCGCCACCGTGGACCGCGCCGACCGACCTGCCCGAGGGGATCGACCGGATGGAGCCGTCATGACCGCCGCACCGACTTCGCACGCCGAGACCGATCACGCCGCGCCCCGGGCGCTGATCCTGACCGCCCCCGGCATCAACTGCGACGGCGAACTCTTCCGGGCGTTCGCGCTGGCGGGGGGCCGGCCCGAGTCGGTCCCGCTTTCGCGACTGCGGCGCGAGCCGTCGATCGTGGACGACTTCGATCTCGTCGGTCTGCCCGGTGGTTTCAGCTACGGCGACGACGGCGGGGCGGGCCGGATCCTGGCCCAGATCATCCGCCGCGAGCTCTACCCCGCGTTCGCCGCCGCGATCGCCCGGGGCGTTCCGATGATCGCGCCGTGCAACGGCTTCCAGATCGCGGTGCAGGCGGGGCTGCTGCCCGGCCCCGCCGCGGGCGAGCCGTGGCCCGCCGAGCCGCCGCGCCCGACCGTGGCGCTCGCGCCCAACGAACAGGGGCGGTTCCGCGACGCGTGGACCGGATTCGACGTGCCGCCCGACACCCGCTGCGTCTGGACCCGCGGACTCGGCGACCTCCACCCGTCGGTGCGACTGCTGCCGAGTGCTCACGGGGAAGGCCGCTTCATCGCGGCGCCGGACGTCGTCGCCGCCCTCGAGGCCGACGGTCGCATCGCGGTGCGGTACGCCGAGTCGGATCACTTCAATGGATCGGTCGGTCGCATCGCGGGCATCTGCGACGCCAGCGGTCTGGTGTTCGGGCTCATGCCGCACCCCGAGCGGTACACCCGCTGGACGCAGCATCCGACCTGGACGCGACTCGCGCCCGGCCGACGCGACGGCGACGCACCGGGGCTTCGCATGTTCCGAAACGCGGTGACGCACGCCGCCAAGGTCGCGGCGGGCTGAGCGGTGACCGACGGGGGTGTGCCACGCTGCCCGCGGTGCGGCTACGAGCGGCGGGGGATCGACCCGCGAGGTCGGTGTCCCGAGTGCGGTGGACCACCGCCCGCGGACGTGCCGCGGGATGCGCCGCTCGATCGATTCGACCGCCCGACGATCATCGCGGCCATCCGATGGCAGGCGGTCGCGCTCGGCACGCAGGTCGCGACGGTCTGTCTCGTGGCCTCGCTCATCGCCGGTCCGGGGCCCGGCGCGGTGCTGCTCGTGATCGGTGGTGTCGCGGTGGCGTTCGGCTCGTGGGTGCGGCCGAGCCCCCGGTTGCGTCCGCCAAGGTTCGCGGGGGCGGCTCGCACGCGCATGATCCGACGACTCGGCCCCGCGGTGGCGATCGTGGTCACGGCGATCTTCGGAGCGGGTGGCGGCGGGGGTGGGGCGACCGCATCCGCGCTCGCCGACGTCGGCACGTCGCTCCTGCTGCTGCACGCCGCGCTCATCGCGCGGGAGAGTGCGGCGCTGACGGACTGGTCCCGGGATGATCGCGCCGCCGGCATCGGTGATCTCGCCTTCACGATCGCGATGTTCGCGGCCGTCGCGTGGCTGGTGGTGCAGATCGGTCGCCTGATCGGTGATCTGACCGCGGTGCCGATCCTCGACGCAAGTGGCCTCGCCCGCGCGGGGGGCGTGGTGATCACCCTCGGCGCCTTGTGCTGGTGGCTCCTCCGCACCCTGGCTGATGCGAAACTTCTCGGGGCCGCGATCCTGTGTCTCGTGCATCGGCTCGACCACGATGCGGCCGACGAACGTCGGTTGGAGCGGGACGAGGGTTGGCAGGAGGAGCTCGACGCCCGCTTCGACGACGGCCCGGGTGGCGAGGCGTAGACTCGCCGATTCCGGAGCCTTCCATGTCGACCACCACCGCCCGTCCCGCCCGCGAACCTCAGCCCGTGTCGGGCGCCCGCTCGGCCCCGTGGCTCGGGTCGCACCTGTCCATCGCGGGCGGCATGCACCACGCGATCGAGGCGGCCCGCGAGCTCGACTGCGACTGCGTGCAGGTCTTCACCAAGAACCAGCGGCAGTGGAAGGTGAAGCCGCTCTCCGAGGACGAGGTCGCGGCGTGGAAGGCGGCGGTGGCCGCGATCGGTTGGGCCGACGAACCCGCCCGGGTCGTGAGTCACAACAGCTACCTCGTGAACATGGCCTCGCCCGTGGCGGAGACCTGGGAGAAGTCGGTCGCCCTCCAGCGCGAGGAGCTGGAACGTTGCGAGAGGCTCGGCATCCCCGCCTGCGTCGCGCATCCCGGCGCCCACCTCGAGTCGACCCGCAAACCCGGCGAGCCCAACCCGATCGGCGAGCCGCCGAACGAGCATGAGGAGAAAGGGCTCGCCCGCATCGTGAAGGCCCTCGACCGACTCGAACGGGAGACCCGCGGCTACACGGTGCGGACCGCGCTCGAGAACACCGTGGGCAGCGGCACCAACCTCGGATACGACCCCGGGCATCTGGCGTGGATCCGAGATCGGGTGGCGGTCCCGGAGCGGATCGGCTTCTGCTTCGACACCTGTCACGCGGTGGCCGCGGGCCACGACATGTCGACCCCGAGCAAGGCGAAGTCGGTGCTCCAGCGCCTCGAGGACACGATCGGACTCGACCAGGTGCTGGCCGTCCATCTCAACGACTCGATCGGCGACCTCGGCAGTCGCAAGGACCGTCACGCCCACATCGGCGAGGGCGCCTGCGGCGAGTCCTGCTTCAAGGCGGTCCTGCGGGTGCCCGCGTGGCGGGGGATTCCCATGGTGCTCGAGACCGAGAAGGACGAGTCGCCCGACGGCCGCCCCTGGGATGTCGTCAACCTCGAACGGCTGCGAGAGTTGGCTCCCGGCAGCCGATCGAGCCGACACTAGTCGACGACGCGCCACCTCTTGCGGAAGCAGCCGGATGACCTCCAGATCTCGAATGACCATCGTGCCGGGCCTGATCGCCGTGATCGCGGTCGGGATCGGCGGGTGCACCAGCGACCAGCCCGCCGCCGAGGTCGTGGACGCACCGTTTCCGCCGCCGCCGCGGCCGGTGATCGACATTCGCCGTCCCAGTGCCGAACAGGCGGTCCGCGCCGACGAGGCGAAGGCCATGATCGGCGAGGGTCGGCACGCCGAGGCGATCCGGACCTTCGAGGCGTTGCTCGACGAGAACCCGTCGCTCACCGTCGCCTACGTCGGGATCGGGCAGGCGTACGAGCACCTCGGTGAGTTTCAGCGGGCCGAGCCCGCCTACGCCCGCGCGGCCCGGCTCGA
>Ga0180429_10003219_pt1 | contig 13256 bp, 7 predicted proteins | sample SS_ome_FD_132428 | JGI IMG/M metagenome (GOLD analysis project Ga0180429, IMG submission 132428) | Hypersaline lake sediment archaeal communities from the Salton Sea, California, USA - SS_1_S_1 metaG | ecosystem: Environmental > Aquatic > Non-marine Saline and Alkaline > Hypersaline > Sediment ...
GACATCCCCACCGCCACCACGGGGCAGTCCAGGCCGGCGGTGGAGATCTCCGGCCCGGGTCGCACCGCGTACCAGGCGTATGACGTGGCCGTCACCGACGCCTGCTGTGACTACCTGTCCCAGCGGCAGACCACCGCCGAGCGCCCGTTCTGCCTGGTGGTGGGGTACGTCCTGCCGCACTGCCCCTTCATCTGCCCTCAGGACCTGTACGACGAGTATTTCGACCAGGTAGACGTGCCCACCGTGCCCCACGGCTATGTCGACGCCCTCCACCCGGCCCTGCAGCTGTGGCGCCAACGCCGGGGCGTGGACGAGATCAGCCCGGCGGCTGTGCGCCGCGCCCGGGCCGCGTACTACGGCCTGGTCACCTTCATGGACCAGCAGATTGGCCGTCTGCTCCAGTCGCTGGAGGCCACGGTCTGGTCCGACGAGACCGTGGTCGTGTACACCTCCGACCACGGCGAAATGGCCGGCGAACTGGGCATGTGGTGGAAGAGCAGCTTCTATGAGGGCTCGGCCTCCGTGCCCATGATCTGGTCCTGCCCGGGCCAGTTCGTCGAGGGCACCCGCGTTCCCGCGGTTACAAGCCTCCTCGACATCGCCCCCACTCTCACCCAGCTGGCCGGGGCCGATCCCCTTCCCGGCGCCCGCGGCGCCAGCCTCTGCGACTTCCTCCAGGGTGCGGCGCCCGCCGACTGGCCCGACACCGCCTTTGCCGAGTCCTTCAATCGGGGAGACGAACCCGCCGCCCGCATGGTGCGCCGCGGCCGCTGGAAACTCAACCACTACCACGGCTACGACGAGCCCCAGCTCTTCGACCTGGAGGCCGATCCCGGGGAGCTGTGCGACCGTGCCGTCGACCCGGCCTGCCGCCAGGTGCGCGAGGAGTTGCTCGCCGCGGCCCTGGATGGCTGGGATGGGGCCGCCATCGGCCCCACCCTCGAACGACGCGCTCTCGATCATCAGTATCTGCGCGCCTGGGGTCGCACGGCCGCCTTCGACCCGACCGATTTCTGGCGCGCCCCTCCCGGCTGCAACGTCTTCACTCGAAAGGACGAGGCATGACCCGCCGCGAGCGCCTGCGCCGCTGCTTCGCGTACGAAGACCTCGACCGGCCAGCCGTGTACAGCCGCACCGGCTTCCCGGCCGACGATCCCACCTACGACCGCCTGCGCGCCCTCCTGCGGGAGAAGACCGAGCTGATGGGGGGGTGGTCCAGCCAGGCCGTGCAGCCGCCACACCCGACGGAGACTCACACCGAGCCCCATACCGACGACTGGGACCGGCGCCTCACCACCCTGCGCACCCCGTCCGGCGACCTCACCTCGACGTACTTGGTCAGCCGCAAGGGCCAGCCCGGCCTGCACGAGACCTTTCTCATCGACGGGCCCGAAGATGCCGAGCGCTACCTGTCCCTGCCCGTGCCCCCTGTGGGGGGCGATGTCTCGGCCTTCTTCGCCGCCGAAGCAGAGATGGGAGACGCCGGCATCACGCAGGTGCACCTGGGCTTCAACCCGGCTGGCTTCGTGGCCGAGACCTGCGGCTCCGAGACCTTTGCCATCCTCTCCATCTCCCACCGGTACCTGCTCCACGCCCTGTGCCAGCGGTACATGGAGGCTCTGCTGGCTCGCGTCGACTTCCTCGTCGCCCAGGGTGTGGGGCCCCACTTCTCCATGCTGGGCGAGGAGTACCTGGTGCCCCCTCTGCACGGCCGCGACGACTTCTACGACTTCAACGTGCGCTACGACAAGCCCATCATCGCCCGCATTCACGAGGCCGGCGGCCGCATCCACATCCACAGCCACGGGTCGGTTCGCACGGTCTTCGACGGCTTCCTCGAGATGGGTGCCGACGTTCTGCACCCCATTGAGCCGCCGCCGCTGGGCGACATCACGGCGGCCCAGGCCAAGGACCTGGCCCGGGGCCACCTGTGCCTGGACGGCAACCTGCAGATCCACCGCATGTACGAGGCCACACCCGACCAGATCCGCACCGAGGTCGATGCCCTGATCGCCGATGCCTTCGATGACGGCCGCGGCCTCATCGTCTCGCCCAGTGCGTCGCCGTATATCCGCGGCGAGGGCGAGCACTGCTACCCCGCGTACGAGGCCATGGTGGAGACCGTGCTGGCCTGCAGTCGCTGACCTCTCCATGTTATGCCCCTGACTCCAGCGCGGGATCCAGGGAGCCGAGCGGCGACGGAGTAGAGCCATGGCGGGACTGCGGTATCGCGAGGACATGGACGAGGTGCGCCAGCGCCTCACCCACTGGTGGAATGGCGGTGACCTGGGCCGGCCGGCCATGCAGGTTTATGCCCCCAGGGAAGCCCCCATCGAGGAGATCCCCGCCCTGCCCGAGCCCGACGGCTGGGTCACCCGCTACTCCACCTCCGATTTCGAGTACCGGCTTAACCTGGCCCTGCGCTCGTGCACCTGCACCCACTACCTGGCCGAGGCCGTGCCCAGCGTGGCCCCCGATCTGGCGCCCAACTGCCTGGCCCTCTACCTGGGCTGCAACGGCGTGGAGATGCCCGGCACGGTGTGGGCCGAGCCCTGCATGGCCGCGCCCGACGAGGCCCGCTTCGAGCTCGACCCGGACAACTTCTACTGGGACTTCACCATGCGCCTGGCCCGAGAGCAGCTCCGCCTGGCCGGGGGCAAGTTCCTCACGTCCTTCCCCGACCTGATCGAGGGCCTCGACACCCTGGCCGCCATGCGCGGCACCGAGGAGCTGCTCGTGGACCTGCTCGAGCGGCCCCAGTGGGTGCGCGACTGTCTCGCCCGGATCACGGACCGATATTTCGACGCGTACGACGCCCTGTACGAACTCATCAAAGACGAGACCGGAGGCAGCCACTTCTGGGCCTGGGCCCCCGGCCGCATGTGCAAGCTCCAGTGCGATTTTTCCGCCATGCTCTCCGCCGACATGTTCAGCGAGTTCATGGTGCCCGTGCTGCGCGACATGACCGAGCGGCTGGACCACTGCATGTATCACTGGGACGGTCCCGGCGCCATCCCCCACCACGACCACCTGCTCTCGCTGCCCGCCCTGGACATGATCCAGTGGACGCCGGGCGCCGGCGTCGAGCCGGTGCAGCACCCGCGCTGGTGGCCCCTGTATCACCGGAACGCCGAGGCGGGCAAGAAGACCATCCTCCTCGGCTCGCCCACCCTCGATGAGCTCGCCGCGCTCAGACGCGAGTTCGGCCCCAAGCTACACGACTTCATGATCAGCTTCCGCGCCGGCTCCCTCGACGAGGCCGGGCGAGCCCTGTCACTGGTCTCGGGTTAGGGGACCGGCGATGCAGTCCTTTCCGGCACTCCTGCCTCAGCCCCCTGCCCCCCCATCGCCGCGGCCGCGGCCTGACCTGCAGAGGAATCGCCCTTGACCACTGCCACCGATCGGGTCCTGGCGCCGGACGGCTCCGCAGTTCCCACCGCCGACATCGGCGCGGTGCGCGCCCTGGCGGAGCAGAAGTGCCGGCTCGCCGCCGATCCCGTGAATCTGGAGCGCCGCGACGCGTGGTACAGCCACGACGCCGGCCCTGGCGGCCGCCCCATGGTGCTGGCCGAGGTCGGGGGCATCCGCGATCACTGCCACCCGCTCGACTCCCTGGAGGCGGCCTGTCAGCACCCCTGGACCCGGGCCGTGGAACGCGGCCTGCGCGCCGAGATCTGGCAGTTCGAGCAACTGCGGGACGATCACGTGATCGAGCCCTGGGACAACGTGGGCTGGCAGGTCCAGGTGAGCGGGTACGGCGTCGAAGTGGTCCAGCATCAGCCCGACTTCGACGGCACCCTTGGGGCCCGGAGCTGGGATCCCCCCATCGGCGACCTCGACCGCGACCTCGACCAGCTCTGCCCGCGCACCTACACCGTGGACCGAGCCGCCACCCTCGATGAGGTGGCGCGCCGCGAGGCCCTGTTCGGCGCGGCCCTCCCCGTGCGGCTCCGCGGCGGCTTCTGGTGGACCATGGGCATGACCTGGACGGCCATAGAGCTCATCGGTCTCGAGGGCCTGATGATGGCCATGTATGACCACCCCGAGGGCCTGCACCGGCTCATGGCCTTCCTGCGCGACGACCACCTGGCCTATGCCCGCTGGCTGCAGGACGAGGGCCTGCTCAGTCTGAACAACGAGAACGACTACATCGGCTCCGGCAGCATGGGGTACACGCGCGATCTGCCCGCTCCACCGGGCGAGACCGGGAACGGCCACGTGCGCTGCGCCGACCAGTGGGTGCTGCTCGAGTCCCAGGAAACCGTGGGCGTGGGCCCCGACCTGTTCGGCGAGTTCATCTTCCCCTACCAGCTCGCCATCGCCGAGCAGTTCGGCAAGTGCTACTACGGCTGCTGCGAGCCGGTGCACTCGCGCCTCGAGGTGCTTGCGCAGCTGCCCAATCTGTCCCGCGTCTCCGTGTCACCGTGGGCCGACGAGGAAGTCATGGCCCGCGCGTGCGGCACGGAGATCGCGTTCTCGCGCAAGCCCAACCCCACCCTCATCAGCACCGGCGTCTTTGACGAAGCCGCCATTCTGGCCGACCTGCGACACACGCTCGACGTGGCGCGGGGATGCCGGGTGGAGTTTGCCATGAAGGATGTCCACACCCTCAACGACGAGCCGGCCCGCCTGGCCCGCTGGGTGGAGCTCGCCCGCCGGGCCATCGACGAGCGCCCCGCCTAGAGAACCGGCCTCACCGCCTCAGGAAGGACTCTCCCATGCGCGCTGAGCTGATGGATGCCCTGGAGTTCCCCTACGCCGATTCCCAGGTGCGGGTCCGGCCCACGACCGCCGTCGCTCTCGACGTGCCCCGCGGGGGCACGATCAGCGCCCACGTGCTGCTCAACGGTCTGCCGCCGGGCCGGCGCGTGCGCCTGTCGGTGCGGCGCAGTGGCCGCGCGGTGGAGAGGGCCCGGTGGTTCGTCCTCCACCACGTGCCCGTCGAGACCAACACGGGCCCGATCGGCTTCATCGAGAAACCGGGCGAGACCAACCCGCACGTGGTCCGGCGCGCGCCGTTCCGCGTGTACGACGCCATGGAGCCGGTGAGCGCTTCCTTCACGCCGCACGAAGACAAGGCCGCCGTGCGCCTGCAGATCCCCGTGCGGCCGGACACCCGTCCGGGTGAGCGCCAGTACGCGGTGTCCGTGACCTGCGGTGACGAGTGCGCCGACTTCGAACTCACCGTTGTCGTGCACCGCGCCGTGGTCCCGCCCGTGGGGCGCGACAGCTTCCCATACACCAACTGGTTCACCCTGGACTACATGGCCACTCGCCACGGCCTGCAGCTCTGGAGCGCCGCTCACTGGCGCATGATTCGCCGGTACGCCGATCTGATGGTCCACGGGCGCCAGAACACCTTCTGGATTCCCCTCCAGTACATCTTCGAGTCCAAGGGCGGCGTGCCGGTTCTCGACCGCGAGCGGCTCAAGCACCTCGTCGACGTGTTCACCCGGGCCGGCATGTACTACATCGAGGGTGGGCACGTGGCGAGTCGCACCGGCGGCGAGTGGGCGGCCACCACCTTTGACACCACCGTCGTGCCGGTGCGCGCCACCTCGATCGAGGGCAACGCCGTCCTGGCCGCCATCGGCCGCCAGCTCACGGATGAGATCGAGCGCTACGGGTGGCGCGACCGGTGGATACAACACACCACGGACGAGCCCACCGAGAGCAACGCCGTGGACTACCGCATCCTCACGGGCATGGTGCGCCGGCACATGCCCGGTCTGCCCATCCTCGACGCCACCGAGGACCCCGCCCTGGTTGGAGCCGTAGACATCTGGTGCCCCCAGTGCCAGGAGTACCAGAAGCACCGCGAGCACTTCGAGGCGCAGCGGGCCCAGGGCGACCGCATCTGGTTCTACACCTGCTGCTTCCCCGGCGGGCCCTGGCTCAACCGCCTCCTGGACCAGGAGCTGCTGCGGCCGGCCCTCTTTGGCTGGGCCGCGGCCCTGTACGACCTGCACGGGTACCTGCACTGGGGCCTCAACCACTACAAGACCTTCCAGAACCCCTTCCAGCAGAGCGTCGTGGATCACGGCGGCAGCAACTGCCTGCCCCCGGGCGACACCCACATCGTGTACCCCGGCCCGGGCCGGCCCTGGTCCAGCCTGCGCCTGGAGGCCCAGCGCGAGGGGTGCGAGGACTACGAACTCCTGCGCCAGCTGCGCGAGCGCGACCCGCGCCGGGCCCGGGCCATCGTGCGCCGCGCCATCCAGGGCTTTGACCGGTACACCCGCCATCCCAAGACTTTCCGGCGGGCCCGTCGCGCTCTGCTGGAGGACCTGGCCTGACCTCGTTGAGGCGACTCGTCCCGCCCGGCACGGGCCCCCTGGAGCAGCGCGGCCGCGCCTCTTGCGCCCGGTCGGCCACCTGACATGCCCGGGTTTGCCCCCTTTGCCGACCGCGAACTGATCCGGGCCACCTTTGTGGACCGGCCCAACCGGTTCCTGGTGCGCTGCCGCCTGGGCAACGGCCGACTCGTGCGGGCCTACATGCCCAACCCCGGCCGCATGCGCGAGCTCCTGCTGCCACAGGTCCAGCTGCACCTGGTCGAGTCCGGCACCCGCGGCGTTGCCGGGCCGCGGCGCACGCGGTACACGGCCGCCTTCGTGGAGCGCGACGGCGCGCCGGTGCTGCTCCATACCCACCTGACCAATGCCGTTGCCCGCCACCTGATCGAGTCGGGCTCGGTGCCCGGCCTGAGCCAGGCCGGCGTGGTGGCTGCCGAAGTCGCCGTCGAGCGGTCGCGCTTCGACTTTCTCGTGCGCGACCGCGGCACCGACACCTATCTCGAGGTGAAGTCCTGCACCCTCTTCGGCAACCGGGTGGCCCAGTTCCCCGACGCCGTCACCGCGCGCGGCCGGCGCCACCTGCTCGAGTTGGCCCACCTGGGCCGGGACGGCATCCGGCCCTGCGTGCTCTTCGTCATCCATACGCCGGCCGTCGACTGGTTCATGCCCGATTACCACACCGATCTGGCCTTCAGCCAGGCGCTGCTGCAGGTGCGCCGCGAGGTGCGCGTACTCCCCGTGGCCGTGGCGTGGCGCTCCGACTTCACCCTGGGTCCGCAGACCCACCCCATCGTGATACCCTGGGACTATCTCGAGCGGGAGGTCGCCGACCGCGGCTCCTACCTGCTGGTACTCCGGGTGGCGCGCGCCCGGCGGCTGGAGATCGGCGGTCTAGGCTCGCACCTGTTCCCGGCGGGGTACTACGTGTATGTGGGCTCGGCCATGCGCGCCCTCACCGCCCGGGTCGCTCGCCACTTGCGGCGGCGCAAGACCCGGCACTGGCACATCGACTACCTGCGCCAGGCGGCCTCACAGGTAGAGGCCCTCCCGGTGCGCTCGTCGCTCCGGCTCGAGTGCGACCTGGCCGCCGCCGTCGCCGGCTTGCTCGAGCCGGGCCCGGCCGGCTTTGGCTGCTCGGACTGCTCGTGCCCCGTCCACCTGTTCTACAGCCCGGTGGACCCCCTCGACCGGCCCGACTTCCACGCCCTGTTGCAGAGCTTCCGCATGCAGCACCCAGGGCAATCTAACACTCTGTAAAAGCACACCTTACAGCAGCACATCTGCCCGCCAGGTACACTGCCCGAAGGGGCGCTGACCGCGCGACTCAGAACCTGGTGCCCGGGCGCCCGTTCCGTAGACTGAGTCTCGCCAAATGACTATACTCTCGGCGCGCCCGGCGCCGTCCTCAGGGCGGCCTCGCCCCTCCCCGTGCGAGGCCTGTGACCCGCGGCCCGGCGCCCGCGCCCCGACTCCCCGCGCGGCTGGTGAGCTACACCTCTCCCCCTGTGTCTACACATGGCCAACATTGCTTCCGATGGTCTCGCCCGCGTCCAGAGCGAGAGCCATATCTCAGCCAATACCTGGCGCCAGTGGTCGTCCCGTCTGGGACTCGACCCGGCCGATGTAGTCGAACTCTGGGACGAGGTGTGCCACCCCCTCATGGTGGCTTCCGGCAAGGCCCCCGACATCGCCTTTGTCATGCAGTTGCGCGCCATGCGCTCGGAGCTCTACATCGAGGAGTTCCGCGACGAGGTCCCGGCCGCCCTGATCACCTCCAACCTTCTCGACTCGCTCCGCGACGAGCGCTTCACCGGAGCCAAGGCCAAGAGCGCCATCCTGCGCCTGTGCCAGCACCTGGACGCGGCCGACCCGAGCAGCCCTCCCGAGCAGTTCCGTCGCCGCTTCGTGGTCGACTTGTGCGCGGCCATACTGCTGGCGCGCGTCATGCCGGGCGAGAATGTCAGTCTGTCGCGGCTCGTCCGCCTGCTCCAGGAGGGACGCGCCACCCTGGACAAGCTGACCCCCCTGGCGCTCAAGGCCACCGCGTCTGAGCCCTATGCCGACCTGGTTCGCGCCTGTCTCCAGGCCCGCCAGGAAATGGAGACCTCGCCGCCCACCGGGGACTCGGACGAGGACGAGGACGACGAGGAACTTCGCGCCGACGCGGCTGGCGACGCGCCGGAGGCAGAGCCCGACGACGGCGATGAGTTCGGCGGCGACGACGAAGACCAGGCGGGCGGCGGCGATGGGGCTGACGACGAGGACGACGACGATGAGGACGAGGATGAGGGCGCGCCCCCAGCGGAAACCGGGGCCGACCGGTTCCTGAGCACCTTCAACGCGGCCATGGAGGCCATCTACGAGGCCGAGGCCGCGGACCTGGGGTACACACAGGACAACAACGAACTCGTGGCAGCCCGGCTGAGCGCCATCAGCCAGTTCCACCCGCTGCGCTCGCGCATTCCCTCCATGGAAGAGGCGCAGAAACTCAACCGGCAGTCCTCCGCCGGCAGCGACTCGGGCCGTCAGCGCGCTCTGGACCGGGCTCGCACCAGTGCGAGCCAGTCGAAGGCGGGCAAGACCGCCCCCCGTCCCGTGATGACGGCGCGCCCCACGCGCACCGGCGGCAGCGCCGCGGGGACAGGCGCGTCCGCGGGCACGTCCCCGGGCCTGGCCTCGAGTTCCCCCTCTGGCGGCGGCAAGTCCTCGGTGATCAAGGCCGCCAAGGCGGCCGCTGGCGGCGCTGCCGCCAGTGGCGCCTGCAGCACCGCCACCACCTCGTCCCCCGGGGCTCACACCGCGGCGCCGGCCGCTGCGCCGCAGGGGGATGAGACGGCTGGCGACGCCGCAGCCGCTGGCGACGCTCGGGAGGGAGCGGGCGGCGACGCGGCCGCCCCTGCGGTGCGCTTCTGTGTCGGCCAGCCCATCGCCGTCGAGGAGGTGGCCCGCCACGAGCTCAACGAGGTCGTATCCCACATCGCCCAGGTGCTGAGCCTGCTCGAGGAGTTGGACGAACGCGTCTGGCAGCTCCTCTGCGAGCCCACCGTCGAGCTGTCCGACCCGCGCCAGCTGGCCGAGGACCTGCTCACCGATGACAGCGGCGCCCAGCAGAGCTACGGCGCAGTGCGCATCGTGGCCGACAAGCAGGCACTCAAGCGCCTGCTCGAGCTGCCCCCGGACCGCCGGCTGAACGAGCGCCGCTTCGACCTGGAACTGGCCGCCTTCCTCAACACCATCAACAACAGCCGGCGCAGCTTTGAGCCGGACAGCCGCCAGCTGATCCCCGTGCCCAAGGTGCTGGACTATGCCGCCGCCTGCCTGGTGCGGCTCGAGGCCCTCAGGACCGCCCTGGACTGCGCCCGCGAGTCGGGGGCCGACTACGACGCCGCCGCGGCCACGGCCCGGTACGACGAGGTCCTCGCCAATGTCACCTACATGGCGGAGCAGGAGCTCGTGGTGCCGGCGCGGGAGCGCGCCGACGCCGATGCCGTGGCCGTGGGCGAGGCCGTGGTGGCCGACCTCACCATCGACCGACTGGTTGCAGAGTCCTGCGCGTACGCCCGTCAACTCGAGGCGGACGGCCACACCGGCTCAGTGGAGGACATCGACCAGGCTGTGGCGGCCGCGCCGCTGCAGTTTGGGGGCATCGAGCCCGGCGAGGAACTGCCCGGCCCGCTGCCCGACCAGTATGTCGAGCCCACCAAGCTCGGCGAGATACACGACCGCGTCCGCGCCTATGTATTCGGGCGCGTCTGGCCCCTGCTGCAGCCCCGGCACCGGCCGCAGGAGACCGCCGCCCGGCTCGACACGGAGTTGCGCGAGGCGCTCAAGGGCACGATCCGCATGGAGCCGCGCCGCGAGCGCCACCAGAAGAACCCCAAGGTGTCATTGGCCGTGGTGAGCCTGGAAACGCTCAACGGCAACCCGGAGCTGGGTCACCTCTATGTGCGGGTCACGGTGGACGGCAAGCTGCTCTACATCGAGGACTTCGAGGACGGCACGTACCTGGACCTGTTCGAGCGCCGCAAGAACACCAAGCGACAGATGCACGCTCGGGCGCGCGACCGGGCCCACGACGAGGGTTCGGGTGAGCTCCAGATGGGCTCCAACTACCTCTACTCCGTAGGCCGCACCAACACGCCCTTTGGCCGCACCCAGGCCCAGATCATGAAGGGCTGTGTCCTCAACGAGGACGACGAGCCCGTCATCTACCCGATCTTCTAGCGGCGCCGGCCCCTAACGGGCCCGGACCTCCACGCCGGCGGCCGCCACCTCCCCCTCCACCAGCTGCCTCAGCTCTTCCAGGTGCTCACGCGACGGCGGCTCCACGCCGGGCAGGGGTTGCTCCCGGCCCAGGCGCTGGAACTTGGAGCCGCCCAGCTGGTGATAGCCCAGCAGCTCCATCACCTTCACCGCCCCCGCCATCTCGTCGCGCACGAAGCGCGCCGTGGCCAGCAGATTCTCCTCGCTGTCGTTGATCGTGGGGATGGTGGGAATCCGCACCCACACGCCCGTGTGGCGCGACGCGCAATCCGAGCCACCGGCCGCCTCGCGCTCCCGCACCTGCGCTGCCAGGCGGGTCGCGTTCGCCAGGATCGACTCGTTGGGCACGCCCGTGTGCTCCCGGTGCCGCTCGGAGTCCATGTGCTTGAGGTCCAGCAGCACCAGGTCCGCGTGGTCCAGCATGGCGGCCACCGTCTCCCACTTGCCGTAGGCCGTGGTGTCCAAAGCCGTGTGCAGGCCGCTGTCGTGACACCGGCGCAGCAGTTCCTCAGTGAAGGCCGGCTGGTACAGCGGCTCACCGCCGGACACGGTAACGCCGCCCCCGGTGCGGCCGTAGAAGGGCCGGTCGCGGGCCGCTTCTTCGTACGCCTCCAGAGCCGTCATCTCCCGCCCCACCAGTTCCAGCGCTTCGGCGTAGCACACCTCAGCGCAGCTGCCGCACCGGTCGCAGGCTTTGGCGTCGTAGATCCGCATGGACGGCGCCGCCCCGGCGCCGGCGTACTCGGGCAGGTCCGCGTCGGCCACGCGCTCGCCGCGCGCATTCACCAGGTACAGGGCGTCATCGCGCGGGCAGGCGGGAAAGCAGGTGAGGCAGTGGATGCACTTGCCCGGGTCGTACATCAGGTCCGGCTCGGAGCTGATGGCCTCCGGGTTGTGACACCAGGCGCAGCGCAGGAAGCAGCCTTTGAGGAACACCGTGGTGCGCGTCCCCGGGCCGTCGTGGGTGGCAAAGCGCTCGATGTCGAAGACCGTGCCGCGCGCCGACGCGGCCGACTCGCTCTGTTCGCCCGCCATCAGTTCTCCGAAATGATGCGGTCCACCACCAGCTGGCGGAACTCCTTGGACAGGCTGGCGAAATAGGCGCTGAAGCCGGTGACCCGCACCACCAGGTCGGGGTACTTCGACGGGTCCTGGTGCGCCTCCAGGACCTTTTCGCGATCCAGGATGTTGAAGTTGATCTGCGTTCCCCCCAGGTCGAAGTGGGTGCGGATCAGGTCGGCGACGCGGTCCACCGCCTCCTCGTCCCCGGCCGACGTGGTGGGATCGAGTTCGATCTGCATGGGCGCGGCATTGCCGTACCCGGGCTGCACCTCGGCAATGGCCGTGGCCAGGGCCGTGGGCGCCCCGTCCTTGCGGAAGCCCGGATCCGGGTTGGACCCGTGGGAGATGGGCGCCCCCTTGAAGCGGCCATTGGGCGTGGCGTCCAGGCTCTGCCCGAAGCCGATGGTGTTGGCCCACGAGAAGATGCCGGGGATCATGTTGAAGCCGGCCGGCGTGGGCTGGCGCTTCACCGCGTGCGTGAATACCTCGGAAACGCGCCGTGCGTACTCGTCGGCCCGCGTGCCGCCATAACCGTACCGCGGCGTGCGCTTCATCAGCAGCCGCGCCCGCTCCCCGTCCGTGCCCTCCCAGTTGGCGTCGAGGTGCCCCAGCAACTCCTCCCAGGTCAGCTCGCCCTTCTCCTGCACGTGCAGTTCCAGGGCGGCAAAGGAGTCGGCCACCGTGGCCAGGGCGCAGCCGTCGATGCACATGTTGTAGTACTCGACCCCCTGGTGAAAGCCGTCGGCTGCGTCGTACCCCTTCTCCACCGGGCCGTGGCAACACAGGTCCAGCATGAGCTCGGGGAACACGTCGCCCATGTGCTCCAGGTGTATGTCCAGGCTTTCGGCCATGGCGTCGACGGCCGCGTGCATGTGGCGGTCGAAGCGCCGCCACAGCTCCTCCACACTCGGCGTCGCCGACGCGTCGGCCATCATGTCGCGCAGGGCCACGTCGAAGACGGTGCCGAAACTGATCTTCACGCAGTCGTTCAGGGTGTACTCGCGGCCGGGCAGCGCCGACCAGTGGCAGCCCGAGTACGCCCGGGTGCGCGCCACCTCCACGGGTATGCCATTGCGGGCGAACCCCTCGGTGGTGCGGTCGATGCCCAGGAACTTGGGAATCCCCAGCCGGTCTTCCAGCAGGATCTCGACGCTGCGCTTGAGCAGCTCGGGGTCGGTGTCGTCGCCCACGCACACGCCCGTGTTGGCCGGCACCTTGAGCCGGTGGGCCGCCTCCAGCACCAGATACGAGACCGGCCCCGTGAGGTCGTTGCCCTTCTCGTCCGGTCCGCCCAGCTGGATGTACGCCGTGTCGCGCACGAGCAGGGAGGCTATGTGGAGGATGGTCTCCTCGTCGGTGAGGGTGCCGGCCGCGATCTCGCGCTCGTAGTAGGGCCGCAGCATCTCGTCGAGTCGGCCCAGCGAGCCCGAGCCATTGTACATGCGGGCGGCGCAGTCGTACCACAGGATCCACTGGCACACGTGGCGCACGGTCCGCGGCGGCTGGGTGGCCAGCCGCTCGTTCATCTCGGCGATCTCTTCCAGGTTCTGCCGCAACTGCGGGTGTGTCTCGGCCTCGGCCAGGCGCCGGGCCTCGGCCGCACTGGTGCGGATCCAGGCCTGCATGCCGGCGATC
>Ga0180429_10003222_pt1 | contig 13246 bp, 13 predicted proteins | sample SS_ome_FD_132428 | JGI IMG/M metagenome (GOLD analysis project Ga0180429, IMG submission 132428) | Hypersaline lake sediment archaeal communities from the Salton Sea, California, USA - SS_1_S_1 metaG | ecosystem: Environmental > Aquatic > Non-marine Saline and Alkaline > Hypersaline > Sediment ...
GTCACCTCGTCCATGCTCAGTTGCCCCTGCCGGGCCTTGCGGGCCAGCTCGCGGGCTTCCCGGGCGATCTCGAGAAGGCCCTTGCGGTGGGCGTTGCGCAGTTTGGGCACGATGAGGCCCTCGTCCAGAGCCACGGCGATGCCCATGTGCACCGCGTCGTGGAGAAGGATGCGGTCGCCTTCCAGGGTGGAGTTCATGACGGGGTGGCGCTTCAGGGTCTTGGCCGCGGCCAGGATGATGATGTCGTTGTAGGAGACCTTGACCGACTCGTCCCCCTTGTACTGTTCGCGCACGACATCCCGGAAGCGGACCATCTCCGTGACGTCCACTTCGGTGAAGGCGGTGAGCTGGGCGGCGTTCTGCAGGCTCGCGTGCATGTTGTCGGCGATGGCCTTGCGCATGCCGGCCATGGGGACGACTTTCACGCCGCCTTCTTCCGGTTCTTCCGCGGAAGGGGCTTGGGCCGGGGGGCCTTCCAGGGCCCGCCGCACGTCCTCGCGGGTGATCTTGCCTCCTTCGCCGGTTCCCTGGATCTTCGACACGTCCAGGCCTTCCTTGCGGGCCATTTCCAATGCCAGGGGCGTGATCTTGGGAAGAGGCGGCCCTTCATCGTGGAACTTTTGCACGTCCGATTCCTTGATCTTGCCCCCGGGACCGGAGCCCGCCACCCGACTCAGGTCCACTCCCAGCTCCTTGGCCAATCGCCGGGCGGCGGGGGTGGACGACACGCGGGCTTCTCCGGCGGGGGCCGAAGCTGCGGGGGCCTTTTCAGGAGCGGCGGCCGGTGCCGGCGGCTCGCCGGAGATTGGCATGCCTTCCACCCGCTCGGGCTGCTCTCCGGCTTCGGCGATGACCGCCAGAACGGTCCCTACGGGCACCGTCGTTCCCGCCGGAACCACGATCTGGAACAAGGTCCCGCCCGAAGGGGCTTCGACGCGGTTGGTGATCTTCTCCGTTTCCACTTCGAAGAGGTCCTGCCCCTGCTCGACGGCGTCCCCTTCGCTCTTGTACCATTTGGAGACCTTGCCTTCCTTCATCGTCAGGCCCAGCTTGGGCATGGTGACGTGAACGCTCAATGTTGTAACCCTCCTTTCGGATGACGTTGGCCAACGACGCCCGCGAATCCACGGCCGGCATTTCGTCTGTTCGGTGCGATCCACATGAAGCAACCTCCGTGCCCGATGGGCTGTCCGGTGCGATGGCGCGGGCTCTCCAGGCGTCCCCGTCGTTGCGAGCGAAGGGCGATGAAAGCTCCGAAGGCTTGAAAACACTCGCGATTTCCGCTCTCGGGGACATGGCGGGGCACAAGCGATGCGGAGCTCAACCGGAGCAAGGCGCTGGAAGGAAACCGTCATGAATCGAGAGGAGCGGGTCGGGGAAGTGTTCGGGTTTCGATCTATCGGGGACCGGATTTTCCGAAGGATGCCGACAAAAACCTGGAATCATAAGAAAAAAAGAGGGGGCGTGCGATTTTCGAACAATGTGGGAATATCGAACGGTTTCCTTTTGATGGCAAGGGGCGCACGAGGCCCTACGACCGCAAGCGGGCTTCCAGGTCGGCCATTTGTCCGATGGGCCAAACCGAGAGGGCTTCGTCCACGGGATAGCGGTGCTCGCCCGGACAGACGATCCAAAGGTGCTCGAGACCCAGGTCCCGGATGGCGATGCGCATGGAGCGGGTGACTTTGGGCGCTTCGCTGAACTTGAATTCCACGCCGTACTTGCGTCCGCGATGCAGGAAGAGCAGGTCGATCTCCGCACCGGCGTGCGTGGACCAAAAGAACCACTGGCTGGAAGGGAAGATCCGCAGGAACTGGTCCAGTGCGAACCCCTCCCAGGATGCTCCCGCGCGCGGATGCCCCCAAAGACTTCGCATGTCTCGAACGTCGAGTAGCGCGTGAAGAAGACCGGAGTCCCGCAAGTAGATTTTCGGGGATTTGACCTGGCGCTTGCCTATGTTCTCGTACCATGGCTGAAGTTGATGAACCATGTAGGTCCCGGTCAGGATGTCCAGATAGGAACGGACCGTCTTGTCCGTCAGTCCCATGGAGCGGGCGAATTCGGAGGCGTTCCAGATCTGCCCGTGGTAGTGGGCCAGCATGGTCCAAAACCTGCGCATGGCGGCGGACGGGATGGTTATCCCCAGTTGGGGAATGTCGCGCTCCAGAAAGGTCCGGATGAATCCTTCTCGCCACGCAAGACTGTCTTCGTTGGAATCGGCCAGAAACGAGCGAGGGAAGCCGCCGCGAAGCCAGAGGTCTTTCCATGAATCCGCGCCGGTCTCGCGAATATCGAATCCGGACAGATCGATGAATTCGACGCGGCCGGCCAGCGTCTGAGAGACGTTCTTGACGAGACGAGGGGATGCACTCCCCAGGATCAGAAATCGTGCCGAGTTGTCGGGTCGGTCCACGAGCACGCGCAGGGTGCTGAAAAGGGAGGGCATTTTCTGAATTTCGTCCAGAACGACGAGGCCCTCGAGGGACCCGAGCACCAGTCGGGGATTTTGCAGTCGCTGCACGTCGGGCTGCGATTCCAGATCGAAGTGCTCGGCTTTTTTTCCCTTTGCGAACGAGCGGGCGAGAGTGGTCTTGCCGCACTGCCGGGGGCCGAGAATGGCGGTGACGGGGGAGCGGCGGAGGGCCGCGGACAGCTTTTCCATGTACGAGGGACGCGGTATCATGGTCCGAAGATACCCTGAAAATCCGGGATGTCAATCCGAATTTTCGAGACAACGGGACGGATCATCGGATCTGCGGTCTCCAACCGACTCCGCCCATTTATCTCCCGGCGCTTGCGGGCTCGAGCCTGCGGCGAAGACCTTCCACCCAGCGCCCATGGTCAGGGGAAGCCATGCCTTGCCGGAGAACATCCAGCACTTTCGCCAAGCTTCCCTCCCATAAGGACTCCGCATCCAGCCACAATCCGGGGAATTTCTTGCTTTGCAGCACGCCTCCCTCGGCGGGAGGCAGGGGCCTGTACAAGCCTTCCTCCAAAGCGAGCCAGACGGCTTCCCGCTCGTAGGCCAGTAGCACCAAGTATTCCGGCACGCCGCTTTCCTCGTAGATGCGCCGCTTGTCGTGCAAGTCGTAGGCCGCGCTGCTGGCGGCGACTTCCACGACAAGCTCCGGAGGCCCCGTGAGGAAATCGTCTTCGGTCAACCGGCAACGGCCTCCGAAAACCGTTTCAAGACGCAGGAGAGCGTCCGGTTGGACCTCGCTCTCCAGGCCGAGGCGCACTGTGGCGTTGTTGGCCGCGACGACGCCGGGAATTTCCGCGGAGAAAAATCCGAGCCAAGTGCAGATGTCGTTGTGGGGGCGGGCGTGCTGGTTGTAACGGGCCGGCGAAGGCATGTAGACGGTCCCTTGGAGAAGCTCGGCTTTGAGGATCTCGGGGTGGGCGGCGTAGCGCGTCTCGAATTCCGCACGGCTCAGACGGTCTCCCGCATGCAGGGGAGGGGGCCAAGGCACGCCACCGCGAGCCTGGCAGTGGGGCTGGAAAAGTGCGGGGCCTGCCTCACCGCCGGGACGTTTGCGGGGACTTCGCCAAGGCGCCATGAATCCTTATCCTTATAACCGCTCGAAAAAAGCCCGCTCTCACGACCGGTGCGACAGCAAGTTGAAGGCGGTCCCCAGCTTCCTGACCAAGGTCATGAACTTGGCGGGCAGGGGGACTTCCCGGTCCACCAGCAGAATGTCCAGCTCCTTGGCTCGTTGGAGGACGGAGGAGCTGTCCATCCCTTCCTGGTGATCGCACAGAAACTGGATTCGCAGGGCGTCGGTGAGGGGGATGCGCATTTCCTGAAGCTCGACGGCGATGCTGCGGACTTCCCCTTCGATGACGGCCTTGTTTTCTTGGGCGAAGGTTGCAAAAGGCTCCGCCGTGTTGGGCGTTCCGAAAAGGTCGTTGACGACGGCCCCGCACAGCTTGTTGACGCGGGACGAGTCCAGACGGGGGTGCTTTCGGGCCAGATGCGTCTTCAGTTTCTTGAAAAACACCATTTTGATGGCTTCCACCCCTTCGCGCAGGACGGGGATCAGTCGCTTTTCCACTTCCATGGCTCGATTCCTCCCTTCACCCCAGCTTGGCCCCGTCGGGGACGCTTCGCTCCGGGACGGCCAGCACCACCGCCCCGTCGGGACGGTAGAAGCCGGTGAGCAGGAGCTCGGACATGACGGGGCCGATCTGTTTGGGAGGGAAATTCACCACGCCGATCACTTGGCGCCCCAGCAAATCCTCTTTGGAGTAAAGGTCGGTGATTTGGGCGCTGGAGCGCTTGACCCCGATGTCGGGGCCGAAATCCACCGTGACTTTGTAGGCCGGCTTTTTCGCCTCGGGAAAATCCTCCACCTTCACGACCGTTCCCACTCGCAATTCGACTTTTTCGAAATCCTTCCAGCTTATGGTCTCCAATGCGGCTTCCTCCCTTTTTCGATATTCGAGCTTCGCGCGAACGTTCTTTTCCTTCGAGCACTACTTGGCCAACAGGGCCTTGTACATGCGGTTGGCGGTTTCCTTGAGAGCCCGAGCTTCCTCGGTCCTGCCCTGCTTTTCGTAGAGGACCGCCTTTCTGCGCATGATGCCGATGGTATTGGCGTTTCCCGCCCCCCGAACCTGGTCCCAGATTTCCATGGCTTCGTCGTAGAGCTCCTCCACTCCCGAGAGCCTCCCTTGGGCCATGCGGATCTTGGCGAGCCCTTCGCACGCGACGGCCACGCTCAGGTCCTTTTCTCGCGGGCTGGCCCGGGAAAGGGAAAGGCTCTCGTCGTAAAGGGCTTCGGCTTCCTCCAGACGGCCCTGCTCCCGAGCCACGTAGGCCACGTCGTTGATGTAGGAGGGAAGGTGGCGAGCGATGGAATCCCCTGCCTGCCGGGCCAGTTCGAGGCGCTCTCGCAGCAGGGGCTCGGCTTCGGCGTGTCGCCCCGAGCGCATGAAGGGCAGAGCTTGATTCTTGAGGCTTTTGAGCGTTTTGTAAAGCTCCTTCTCTTTTCGTCTCGCGTTTCGCCGATCCGCTTCGCTTCGAGCCATCCTGTAAGGATCCCCTGCCGGCGAGCCGCGGACTTCTTCCGGTCCTCGGGAGTCTCGAGAGCTGATGACCGAGTCCATGGTGGAGATCACGTCGTGCTCCACGAGGGTGCGGAACACTCCGGGAACGGCGAGGGACATGGCGAGCAGAAACAGAACGAAGGCGGAAAGCCCCGGAATCCCGTACCAGGGGGACTTCCCCGCGTCCTCGGGAGGGCGGGGATCCATCAAGGGATCTTTCGACGCGGGGCCTTCGACGCTTGCGGCGCTTCGCGGGCCGCGGTTCATGTACAGGTAGGCGTGAAGACCGGCGGAGAAGAACATGGCGCCCACGAGGACGAGCAGAAGCACGTCTCCGCCGATGCCGGGCAACAAAACCGACGATTCCGGATTTCCCGGGTCGTAATGCACCCGGACTCCCTTCAGGGCCCGAAAGCGGCTCGCCACCCTGGCGGGGCTGTCTCCCATGGTCCCGTATTTGGGGCCGACCCTCAGCGTGTCGTTTTGGTACTCCCTGCCGTCCACGGAATATCGGTAGGCCACGTAGGGATAGGAGACTTTCTGGGACTTTCTCACTTCCGCTTGCACGACGGTGCCGGGCACCCAGGGCCAGGATTCGTTCTTCCAGCCCGCCTGCACGCCGTAGGCCCCCCACGAAAAGATGGCGAGGCCCGCGGCCATGAACAACAGACCGGGCATGAGGACCCGCTTTTTCCTTCCCGACGCTCCGCTGGGATCCATGAGGCTTCCTCCCCGTGACGGCAAGGGTTCGATGGATGAATCGATTCTTCCTTGATTTCGTGGAGAAGCGAGAATTTCGCCCCCTCCGAGTAAGGGAATCACGAGAAAGGACGTTCTGTCAAGGGCGAGGCTTTTGCTTCGGATTTCGAATTTCGCCTGAACGGGCTTCTCGTTCAGGCGCTGGGCGGGAAATACTTTCCCTGGTCGAGGAAACCGCCGGGCACGAGGAGGGAAAAGCGTGAACGGCCCCGTGCCCGGCCGAAGGGTGTTACGGGAGGGAATGGACGCAGGGGGGAGGGGCCCCGCTCATGGCGGCTCTGGCCAAGTGGCCGGCGAGGGCTGCGGAGGCCATGTGGCGCCGAAGATCCTTTTCCAGGCTTCTCCGGGATGGCCCCGCCGCGAGTCCGAGGTCCCGAACGTCGATCAAAAAGGAATCGCAAAGGATCACTCCCCGCAGAATCCGGTTTTCCATCTCGCGGATGTTGCCCGGCCAAGGGTAACCGGTCAGGACTTCCAGAGCGGCCGGAGTGAACCCTTGAATGGCCTTGTCGCACCTTGCGTTGAATCTTTCCAGGAAGACTTCCGCCAAAATCAGGATGTCGTTTCCACGCTCCCGCAGGGGAGGAATTTTGAAAGTGAAAGGGCTGATGCGATAATACAAATCTTCGGGAAAACGGCCTTCCTCGACGGCGGTTTTCATGTCCGTTTCGCTGGCGGTGAGAAGGCGCGTATCGACGGGGATTTCCTCGGCACTTCCTTCGCGGCGAATGGTCCCTTCCTTGAGAAAGCGCAACAGCTTGGGCTGAAGGCTTGCGGGCATGAAGTCGATCTCCCGGATGAAGAGCACTCCGGAGTTGGCGCATTCCATCTTCCCTTTCAAAGGAGGCGGAGCATGGGGAGAATCTCCCCTCTCGTGACCGAAAAGCTCCAGGTTCAGAAACCTTTCGGACACCGAGCCGGCATGCAACGGGATGAAAGGGGCTTTGCCGCGGCGGCTCGAAGCGTGAATGGCCCGGGCCACGGCTTGCTTGCCGACGCCGCTTTCTCCCTGGACGAGCACCGGGATGTCCGAGCAGGCAACCTTTCGGACGTCGGCGAAAATTTTCTGCATCGACGGGCATCTGCCGATGATGCCGCACAACTCGTAGGAGGTTTTCAAAAGGGGATCGCGGGCTTCCAGGTCGCTCATTTTCATTCGCTTAAAGCATGAACTGTATTGCATTTTTTCCCCTCATGATCGGACTGTCGTCGGAAAAGAACCCATCCTCGGCAAACTTCCTTCGGTTCAAGGGGTTTACGATCAAGCTTCCATCCCGGATCTTCTTGACAAAGCCATTGGAATTATTAGGGGATGATACTACCGTACCCGGCCGGGGAGCGTCCATAAGGGATTCTACTCATTTGAGAGCCGTTTTCCGGAACCGTTCTGGAACCGTTCTGGTCGGACCACGGTAAGTATTCGTTTTGTTTTATGAATTTCGTTTTCCCCGGGGCTTGGGGCCGACCGCTCCGGGGGGATGGGCTGCGGGGGAGAAACGATCTCGATGGAGAAGCGGAATCCGCCGGTTCTCCGAAGGGGTGGGGAAAAATCGAGAAAAAATGTCGTTCTTTCACGGGAGGTTTGCTTTATGGACAAGAATCGAGCCTTGAAAATCCTCAATCCCGTCCTTGCCGCGCTGCTTGTGCTTCAGGCGGCTTCGGGCTTTCTTTACGCGGCGCTGGATCTGGACTTTTTCGAAGGTCTTCACATCGTCAACGGGCTGCTTCTGCTGGGGGCGGCGGGGCTGCATCTGGCGCTGAACTGGAGCTGGGTGAAGGCGGCCTACGGCCGGCGGGGTCGGTAAAGGGCTTCGGAAAGAAAAGATCGGGATGAAAATCCACGAACGGCCCTCCTCCCCCCGCCCCGACGAGGGTGGGCGGGGGAGTGGGCCGTGAAGCTTTAGGCGGGAGAAGCCCCCTTATTTCAGCCATTCCTCGACTTTTTCGGGGTTCTCCTCGATCCAGCGCTTGGCGGTGTCGTAGGGATCGACGCCTTCTTCGGTGTTCCAGCCCATCACCTGCTCCACGTCGGCGGGCTCCCAATGGAATCGGTCCAGAAACCGATAGACTTCCGGCATGTCCTCTTTCAAGCCCTTGCGGACGATGGTGTGGACATCCTCGGCTTCCCCGTAAACGCCTTCGGGATCGGCCAGGTATTTGAGCTCCCAGCGGACGAATTTCCAGTGAGGGGTCCAACCCGTGACGACGACCCACTCGTCGCTTTCGATGCGCTCCTTCAAAACGGCGGTCATCATGGCGCCGGTCCCTTCCATCAACTTGAAATCGTCGAGACCGTATTTCTCCATGGCCTGTTCCGTTTTGCTCATGATGCCTGCCCCCGGGTCGATGCCGATGATCTTTCCGTCGAACTTCTCGACGCGACCCTTCATTTCCGCAATGGAAGCGATGGTCACGTAGGTCGGGACCACCAAGCCGATCTTGGCCCCTTCCATGTTCGGTCCCAGGTCCACCACATCCTCCTGCACTTGCTTGAAGTAGTGACCGTGGGTGACGGGAAGCCAAGCCCCCGTCATGCCGTCGATATCCCCTTCGCCCACCGCCATCCACATGGCCGCGGCGCCTACGGGAGTGATCTCCACTTCGTAGCCCATCTTTTCCTGGAGCACGGCCTTGGCGACGTTGGTGGTGGCCGTTGCGTCGGCCCATTCCACGTACCCCAGCTCCACCTTGCCCTTTTGGGCCAAAGGCGCGGAAGCCATGGTCAATGCGAGGATCGCTGCGCTCGCCAGGATGAAAAAGGATTTCTTCATGTTTCGCTCCTTTCATGAATACGGGTTTTCATGGCGATAGATTTTTCGAATCTATCTCTCGGGGATGGCTTCATGATCGAAAAGAATTGATTTTCCGATAACCAACGATCTTTTTGTCATGCCAGAAGGGAGGGGCTTTGTCCAGGAGTTTTCGGGAATGTTCGCCCCCTGCCGATATCCGGGCTGCGGCCGGGGCTTTCCCTTCTTCGGGGACGAGGGGGCCTTCTTCGGGAGCGCTCCCTACTCCGCCGGGTCTTCCTCGCCCGGTCTTTCGTCCGCGGCGACGATTCGCACTCCCGCTTCGCCCCGGGGGACCAGCCGGTAGATGCGGTCGGCGTAGCGGTTGAAGGAGGATTCGTTGTGGTGGGAGATCATGAGGACCTGGAACCCCAGGGCCCGGCCCGCTTCGTGAACGATCTTCACCAACCGGGGGACCAGGTCCGGGTGAAGCCAGCAGTCCTGCTCGTCCAGCACCAAAAAGCGCCGGTGCGCCTTTTCGTCCAGGGTGGTGAGGGCGAACATGCGCAGACCCACGGAAAGGATGTTGGCCACGGAGCCTCCCTGGCCCTTGAGGATGTCCTCGCGATGGCCCTGGCGCTCGATCCAGAAGTCCACCGCCGCGGCGTTGCGCTTCCACTGCACGTCGGCCTTGAGGCGGATGGGCTGGTCCAGCACCTCCTGCAAGGCCATGGAGAGCTTCTCTTCGATGACTTCCAGGACTTCCTTGAAGATGCGCTCGCTGAGGGCTTCCAGGGCCGAAGTCACCCTTTCCGACAGGGCGAGATAGCGGCGGGCTTCGGCCAGTTGCGAGCGCACTTGGGACGCCTCTTCCTCGTCCTTTTCGCGCCAGGCCTTCAAGGCGGTGAAACGGTCTCCCAGGCGTCGGAGCCGCTTGCGGTTTTCGTCCATGGAGATCATGCGTCCTTGGGGGCGTCCGCGCCGCGATACCGGTCTTCCACGGCCTGGAGATCGGCTTCGATGCGGTCCAGGGATTGCTGGTATTCCGAGCGCTTGCGCTCGTTTTCGTCCTCCATCTCCCGGAGCTTGACCTTGAGCTCCTCCAGATCGTCGGTGCCGTATTCCTGGCGGGCCTGCTCCTTGAGCTCCTCCAACCGCTTGCGGGCGTTTTCCAGGTTGGTCTTGGCTTCGATGCGCCTTTCGTGCAGGCTCGCGTACCGCTCCCTGAGCTCCTCGATGCTCTGCCGGCCGTCGTCGCCGGCCTTGTCCTTGGCCTTTCTACTCATGTTCCGTCACCTCCCTTGCCAGAGATCGGATTTCCTCGGCCACGTCGGCATCGAATCGCGGCAGGTTCCTTTCCAGAAAAGCCGTCAGGCCTTCCCCCGTCTGGGTGCGCCGGGCCTGGAGCTCCGCCAGTCCTTCCACGAAAGCCGATCTTCCCGTTTCCGCGACTTCCTCCACCACCTCCTCGTGGAACACCTCGTCGAAAGGGGCGTGGGGCACTTCCACGAAACGGCTGGTCCACGAGCCCTGTTGGACGTCCACGCGGAGAACGGAAGGGACGTGGGCCCGGGCGGCGTCGCTGCGGGCGCGGCGGCTGATGTTGCCCGGCGTCATCCAGACGGTCTCCCCCTTGGCGACGGCTTCCAGGCGGCGATGGATGTGCCCGTTGATCACCGCGTGGACGCCGGGAATCTCGCGGGGGCGGATGCGCCCCTGCTCCTCGTAGCCGGGGACCATGATGTCGTGATGCGAGGCCCAGAAGACCAAGGGCCGCGCGCCGTCTTCGGAAGCCGGGGGGTCCAGGCGCCGGGGCAGGGGCCGCCCCCAGGGGGTGCCTCCGAGGACGAGGGGGGTGCCCCGGAAGAGCCCCCGGTACGTGTCGTGCTCTCCCAGCAGCCGCATGCGGCCGGCCTCCCCGACGATGCGAAGGCTGTCGTGGTCCGAGAGGGTGTTTTCGTGGACGTCGTGGTTGCCGTAAATGCCGACGATCTCCCGGTGGCTGAAAAGTTGCAAAACCTCCACCATCAGCCAGTTGGGGTTGCTGCGGGGCAGATGGAAGAAATCCCCGAGGACCACCGGCAGGAGGGATTCGCCCTCGGCGTAATCCAGGCACCAGCGCAGCTTCTCCAGAATCGTTCGGGGATACTCGTCCTTGCGGAACCCGGGGATGCGCCCTTCCAGGTGAGGGTCCCCGATGAACAGCAGGCCCGCGTAGGGAGTGGGGGGGTAGCGTGGCGGCATGCTTCCTTCCTCGAGCTTCAATGGGGCTCCTTTCTTCCTCTCCCTTCGTCCTGGCGCATGGATTCCACCATACGGTCCCCGTCGAGAGGCTGACCGCAGGTGGGGCAAATCTCTTGGCGACGGGCGCATTCCCGCAGGGCCCCTTCCACTTGGCTCAACGCCTCTTCGCTTTCGACCAGGCGATCCTTCCACCCGCCGGCTCGCGTGCCGGCCGACTCCAGCTCGAGGACGAGCTTCCGGAGGGCTTCGGGGTCCCGGGGCGCGGGCGGAGAGGGAATCTCCTCCAATCGTCGCTCGAAGGCGGAGCTCTTTCCATGTTCCCGGCGAGCCGCTTCCAACCGGTGGACGAGCCCGCTCAAAGAGGCCGGGTCCCGGATTTCCGGGGGCGGCCGGCACGGCTCCAAGGCGCTTTCCAGCTTCGAGACCCTTTCCGCCTCCGCGGCCGTTTGTCGGACGAGGGCGATGGTCGAAGCCAAGGGGGCGGTGTCGCGGGGCGGGGGAGGGGCTTCGAGGGGGGACAGGGCCTCGTCCAGGCCGGCCAGCCGTTGGAGCTCCATGGAGGCCCGCTGGTGGAGGCGAAGGGCTTTCCGCAGCTTGGTTGTGTCGGCCGGCTCCGGAGGCTCCTCCAAACGGGCCACTGCCTGTTCCAGGGATTGGCCGCGGCGGATTTCCTCGAGAACATGGACCATTTGTCCCGTCAGGCCTTCCAAATGGCGAACGGGGACCAGGGAGGGGGGAGGCGGGAGGTCCTCGAGGGCGGAGCGCCGGGCTTCTTCCTCGCGGATGCGGGGGGCCAGGATCTCCGCTTCGTCGATCCAGCGGCTCAGGTGGGTGGTGTCCCGGAGAGCGGGCGGACGGCTCAGAGGTCCCAGGGCGTTGTCGCGTCCCGACCAATGAAGGAGCTTGTCGCCGGCGTCCTCGAGGCGGGTGGCGAAGATCCCCGTGGCGCGGGCGAGATCCTCTCTTTTCAGGAGGGTCTCATGTTGGTGCTCAAGTTCCCGGAGGGCTTCGCCCAGTCGGTCCAGGGGCTCCAGAAGCTCCAGACGCTTTTGAAGGCGGGCTTCCCGACGGGCGAGGTCCGCTTCCCGGTCACGGGCTTTGCGCACCCGCGCGCGGTGGAGGCTCTGCATCTGGAGGAGCTTGGCCGTGTCCGAGGAGGAGGCGAAAAAGGCCGCCCTCCGGCCCGGGGACTCGTCCAGAAGGAAAACGGGCTTCTTCTGCTGGCCGAAGTGGATGTCGAAGGTCCCTCCCTCGGCTTCCACGGAGGGCATGCGCAGGAGCTCGTGGAGGTCGTCGGGCACGGAGCCGCGCAAGCGATGCACGTCGCGGCCGTCCAGGGTGTAGCTGACGACGGCCCCCTTGCGCCGCCATTCCAGGACGTGGCCGTCGTCGGTTTCCACGCGGACCACGCACTCCCGCTCCCCGTGGCGGACCATGAAATCCCCCGAAGCGTTGCGGCTCAGGGCTTCCAGGGCCGCCACCACCGCCGACTTGCCCGTGTTGTTCTCGCCCACGAGGACCGTGAGCCCGTCGGCCGGCTCGATGACCGTGCGGGGGTGGGACATGAAGTTGATCAGCTCGATGCGCTTGATCACCGCGAGCCACCTTGGAGGGCGCTGAATGGGGAGCTGTGTTGGTCGGACCACGAAATACGTTGAAAAAACAAACATATGGCGTGGTCCGACCAGGTTGGTCCAACAAAGGAGCAGAGCGGGGACAGCGCCGGGGACGCATCCCCGGCCAAGAGGGAGGGGGCTACATCATGCCGCCCATGCCTCCCATGCCTCCCATGCCGCCCATGCCTCCCATGCCGCCGCCGGGCATCGGGGGCATTTCCTCTTCCTTGGGCTTCTCTGCTATGAGAGCCTCGGTGGTGAGAAGCAGGGCCGAAACGCTGGCGGCGTTCTGAAGAGCGAAGCGAACCACCTTGGTGGGATCGATGACGCCGGCCTCGATGAGGTCCTCGTATTTTTCCGACTGGGCGTTGAAGCCGTGGGAGCCGTCCTGATCCTTGACGTGCTCCACCACCACGGCCCCTTCCACTCCGGCGTTGCCGGCGATTTGCCGCAGGGGCTCCTCCAGGGCGCGCAGGACGATGTTCTTGCCGAAGCTCTCTTCGCCTTCCAGGGTCAGGTCGGCCAGGGCCTTCTGGCAGCGAAGAAGGGCCACGCCTCCGCCGGCCACGATGCCTTCCTCCACGGCGGCGCGGGTGGCGTTGAGGGCGTCCTCCACGCGGGCCTTCTTCTCCTTCATTTCCGTTTCCGTGGCGGCTCCCACTCGGATGACGGCCACGCCGCCCACGAGCTTGGCCAGTCGCTCCTGGAGCTTCTCGCGGTCGTAGTCGCTGGTGGTCTCGTCGATCTGGGCGCGGATCTGGCGCACGCGCCCTTCGATGGCGGACGCCTCTCCGGCCCCGTCCACGATGGTGGTGTTGTCCTTGTCGATGACCACGCGCTTGGCCGTGCCCA